>Ga0302319_10006414_pt1 | contig 23363 bp, 16 predicted proteins | sample Bog_T0_2_FD_203319 | JGI IMG/M metagenome (GOLD analysis project Ga0302319, IMG submission 203319) | Peat permafrost microbial communities from Stordalen Mire near Abisko, Sweden - Bog_T0_2 | ecosystem: Environmental > Terrestrial > Soil > Wetlands > Peat | place: Sweden: Abisko, Stordalen Mire...
TCCGCCGTAACGGCGGGTGGTGGAGCCGTCGGCCTGCCTAAAGGCCTCGAAAATCGTTCCGAGTTTGTCCGCGGGAATTCCGATTCCGGTATCCTTGACGGAGAACCGCAGGAGAATGCCGTTTTTCATCGCCGCGTCCGGCTGCCTCTGCGCCTCGGTTGGCTTACCCTCACGGGAAACCAGGACTTCGATTTTCCCCTCGGAGGTGAACTTAATTGCGTTGCCTACCAGGTTCATGACGATCTGGCCCACTCTCACGGAATCTCCCACGATCCTTTGCGGAACGTCCGGATCGATGTGTACATTCAGGGTGAGCCCCTTATCCTGCGCCCGGATCGCGAGGCTCGCAGTGCTCTGGCGTAAGCATTCGGCGAGCCCGAATTCGACAAGGCTGAGATCCAGTTTGCCCGCGTCGATCTTCGAAAAATCCAGAATGTCGTTAACGATCGTCAGAAGCGCTTCGGCCGAACTGCGCACCATGGAGAGATGGCGGCGCTGTTTCGCATTCAGAGACGTATCGAGCGTCAGCTGTGTCATGCCGATAATGATGTTCATGGGCGAACGGATTTCATGACTCATGTTCGCCAGAAACTCGCTCTTCAGCCGGCCCGCTTTTTCGGCGGCCTCCCGCGCAACGATCAGTTCCCCGTTTGACTGCGTCAGTTCGGACGTACGAGCCTTCACCTGCCGATCGAGATCCCGGTCGCGATACTCAATCTGATCCAGCATGGAATTGAAGGCGTCGGTCATCACGCCCAGTTCATCGGAACTTTCCCGGATGGCGCGAACTCCGTAGTTGCCGGACTTTACCTTTCGCGCGACGTCCGCAAGGGATTGAATCGGGCGTGAAACGAGAGACTGCAGTAGCCGGCTGGCAAATAGTGCCAGTAGCGAGGCTGCAAGCAAGACGCCGACCCCGATCAAAAGACCGCGGCGGAGCCGCTTCCCGGCATCCGGGAAGTCGGACCTGATGTAGACCGCGCCCAGCGTTTCGCCGTCTGAAACGATGGAACGCGAGACGCGGATGCTGAACCAGTCCGAAGCGGGAAAAATCATGCGCTTGCCTGCCGGCGGCACCACCGGAGCAAAGCGAACGTCCGCGATTCCGGACCGGATGTAGGCGGCGAACAACTGTCCGTCCGCTTTATAGACGGCGGCATCGGCCACGCGTCTTTCGGTATTGAGCGGCGCCAATGTATACAGGGCGGACTGTTTGTCGCCGAAAATCAGGGGCGCCGAGCTGTTGAACGCGATCATATCCGCCACCGATTCCAGCTCCGCGGTAACATCCTCCCGATACTGGTACCACTCAAGAGCAAAAACCGCGGCGCGCGAAATGATCAGAATGATCCCAACCGTCACAAGGATCGTGACGACCAGCTTCCGGCGGATGGGCCAGTCCCCGATTCTCGACCGAAGGCGCGCCATCATCGGCGTGCTCCCGCCGGGAGGGCCACTTTGAGCAGTTGCGAACTGATTTTCAGCCCGGAGTGTTCGGCGGCTTCCTGGTTGATCTGAAAGCGGACGGAGTCGTCCACGACCCGGAAAGCGATCATCGCTCCGTCCCGCAGGCAGTTGTCGCCATCGCAAACTGTCAGTACCGGCTTACCTGCAAGAGTCTGAGCGATTTCCCTGACGCCGCCGGCTTCGGAACGCTCTATCAGGAGGATTTCACAGTGCTCGGCTTCGCTGGCGGTGCTGACGCGCACCATCTCAATAGAACGCCCGTTTGCCGTTTTGCCACGAATCACTACCTCCAGGGGCGAAACCAAATCGCCACGCCCCTGTATCCCGATTCGCAGGGGTCCCTGTGCCGAACCGGGGGGCCATTCGATGAAGCGGGCGAAGTTGTAAATGAAGGCGGCCTTAATGCGCGCTTCGACGACGCTGGCACTGTCCGCGGCCGATATCGCCGCGCATCCGAGAAGGGCGGCGACCACCAGTACGAGAATGCCCAGCCCGACCCCGCAGCTCCGGAAACAGCGCGCGACCTCTCCCGAAACGGCGTGCGACAGCTCCGGGAATAGCGCGCGCGCTGACCGCGGGGAGGCAACCGGGCGTTGTTTCCGAAACCTTGCATCCGCGGGTCCCGCGATCCGCGCGCTGACCGCGGGGAAGCAACCGGGCGTTGTTGCCGAAACCTTGCATCCTCGGGTCCGGCGGTCCGCGCGCTGACGGCGGGGAAGCAACCGGGCGTTGTTGCCGAAACCTTGCATCCACGGGTCCCGCGGTCCGCGCGCTGACGGGGAAGTTCCGCGCTTGCCGTTTCGTGGGGTCACGGGGTCATACGCATGGCGGTTCCGGGTTAAGGCGTCGGAGCTTCGGCCAGGCCGCGTGAAAGACTGGCGATATCATTCTCAGTTGCGCCCTCAGCGACATCCGCGCCCGAGGGGACAATCAGTCCCGGGACAACCGCGGACGGAGGAGCATTCCGTTGGATGCAGGCCCTCTTTTGACGGTAAAGATCGTCATCGGCGCGCGCCACCAGTTCCTCCATCCTTTCGCCCGCGTGCGCCTGCGCCACGCCCAGAGAAGCGCTGATGCCGACTTCGTGCAGCTCGCGGAGAATCACCAGCTTGCATCGGACGCCGAGCTGAACCCGCAATCGGGCTGCCTGTTGTTCGGCCATGGCACGATCCCCCGCGACCATAATCAGAAACTCGTCGCCGCCCCATCGGCAAACGGTGTCGCACGAGCGGAGTCCGTTGGTCAGAATGAGGGCGACGGTCCTGAGAACCTGATCGCCGGAAGCGTGGCCAAACCGGTCGTTGACCCGCTTGAAGTCGTCGAGATCCACCATGATGATGGAGACGGGAAGTTCCCCCTTAAGCCGATCCGTCAGCTTTACCTCGCCCTCGCTGCGATTGAGCAGACCCGTGACCCGATCTTCAAACGCGCGGCCCTCTATTCGCTCCAGGCGCTTTTGAAAAATCACCAGCTGCTCATGCATTCCGGCCAGAAGGCCGGCGTTATCGTGCCTCATTTCGTCCTGAGCCGACTTCAGGTCCTCAACCGCTTCCGACAGTTTGCCTCGCATCCTCGCAAGGTCGGTCCCGCGCGCGACCACCTGAAGATTCTGAGTGAACCGGGTCAGCCGCAGGGAATGCCGGTCGTTGTGTTCCGAAAGAACCTCCGCAGCCTCGGCGAGGCTGATCAGCATCGCGCGCAGGTCCCGCTCTTTTCCCGACAGGCATGCAGCCGCTTTGTCACGATAATCTTCGAGCGCCTTGACGAGCGTCGCGCGACTCTCCGTCAACGCTTCGATATCCCGGGATGCCGAGAGTTCCGAGTGCAGCGCTCCGAGAGTGAGCCGGTTTTCGCGGGTGAGTTCGGGACTCACCTCGACGGCGTATTCGGAGCTGGCGGAGATCGCCGCCAGGTAGCAACCGCGCACGGCCAGAAAGCGTTCTTCCTGCCCGTTCAACCTGTCGATGGTCTCTTTAATGGAAATCATTAGACTCCTGCGTTAGCTGCCTCTCAAGGCTCATATCGGTCGCACCCGCTTCCTGCTCCGGCGGCCGCGGCTACCAATCAGAATCGCCACGTGCTTTTCAGGTAGATTCCGCGCTTCACGTAACTGTAATCTGTGAGCAACTCGGGGATTCCTTCGAGGTGGCGGGGCTCCAGCAGGTTCTGCCCGGCCAGACTGAGTTGCCAGCCCGGGCCAACCTTGTAACCCAGACGGACGTCGAGCCTCGTATAAGCCGGAATGAAAATGTCAGGGCCAAGAAGGTTCACGGGGCTGGCTACTCCCGTCCAGTACAGGAAAGAATCGAGTTCCCACGTCTTCGAGAGATTTATATAAGACTGGAGCCGCCACTCGCTCCGCGGGGGTTCTTTGCCGCCACTGGTATCCAGCACGGATCCTCGTGGGTCTGCCGGATTCAGCCACTGATTGATGAGGTTATACGTGTAGCTGGCTTCGAGCTTCCAGGACGGCAATACCTGCCAGGCCAACGAACCCTCGGCGCCCTTCCCGACGGCGGAAGCGCCGTTCGCAACGTATCCTGTCACGTCCAGGTGGGGCAAGGGCTCAGATGCAAAAACGGGGCTGCCTGGCGCAAAAGTACGGAGACTGGAGTAACGGTCGTAGAAGACGGCCAGATCCAGGGTAAAGGTCTTCGATAGCTGGCTGCGGTAGCCGGCCTGAACGTCTTTCAGCACTTCGGCGGAAAAACCCGGAGAACCGCCGGTGTGATCCAGAACCGGCAGGCCACCCGTCGCGGCAGAAGCAGGAATGATCGTGAACGGGCTGTCCACTGCTTCGTCGAACAGTGATGGCGTTCGGAGCGAGCGCGCGGCTGAAATCCAGACCGAATGGCGTTTCGTGGGCAACCACATCAGATTTACGCTGGGTTCGACGGCCAGGCCTCCGAAGTGGTTATCCTCAAGCTTCGCGCCCGCCGTAAGCAGCAGTTTGTCGTGCGCAAAGTGCATTTCATCCTGCGCGAAGGCATTCAGATTGACGTAAGTGAGTTGCGACGGATTGAAGGTGACCTCTCCCCCGGAACTGACTTTTTCGAAAATCAGACGTTCACCGCCGCCGACCGAGAAGTTATGGACGCTTCCGGCCTTGAGATTGTATTGCAGTTCCGTGTCCCAGGTGCGCGTCACCAGTTCTGAGATCTGGGGAATCGGACGGTTTGCGTAGTCGTAGTAGGACTGAATTTTCAGTTCGCGGTTCTGGCTAAAAGTGTGGCGCCATTCGCCGTTGACATTGCCCGCGAGAGTATTGAAATTAGCCGGACCATTGATCTGGCTTTGAGTTGCCACATCAGGGTTGATTCCCGTATTGTTGTCCACCCCGCGAAACAGGTCTCCTTCCAGCATCCACGAACTGTTCTGGTGTTCGCCATCGAGCCTGAAGCCGGTTTGCATGCTGCTGCGGCCATCGTCCGCGCTCGCACCCGAGGCAAGGCTCAGCGGTTCGCTGTCGGATCCGCCATAGTATCCGCGGAAGGTTGTCGAGGCCCCGATAGTGCCTCCGACACTGACGCTGCCGAAAGCGCGCTCCGAAGATCCCGCGCCCGACGTGACCGTCATGCCGTGTTTGTCCCCGTGAGTGTCCTGCGAACTCCTGGTGATGATGTCGATGACGCCGGAAACGGCATTGGCCCCCCAGATTGTTGCGCCCGGACCGAGAATGACTTCAATCCGCTCGATGTTGTCCAGAAGAGGCATGCCAAGGTCCCAGTAAACGCCCGAAAACACCGGGGAATAGATTGACCTGCCATCGATCAGCACCAGTAGTTTGTTGGAATATGCGCCCACGGTCCCGCGTGCACTGACCGACCATTGGTCCCCGTTCAATTGAGCAACGTGGATGCCTGGCACCAATCGCAGCAGTTCCGGCACGCTGGTCAGGCCGCTGCGCCGGATTTGTTCCTGCGTGATTACATAGGCCGCTCCCGCTACCTGTGAGAGTACCTGGTCCTTTTTGGTGAAGGAAGTGATCTTTACGTTCGCCAGTTGATCGAGCGTGAGATCTCCGAAGTCCGGCAGCGTGGTCTGCCCAAAACAAAGGTATGTCGCAGTCAGAGGCACAACTATGCGAAGGATTACCCTCCCCGTCCGTTTTCTCACATCTCCCTATCGGCCTTTCCGGCAATACCTTCGCCTATAATCCGGCACAGGTACCACAATCAGACAACGTCAGGGAATTGCGTCCGGACCGATTCAAAGTCGGGATCCGGCACGCGATCGAGCGCTTTGACAACCGCCGGATCGAACTGAGTCCCGGCGCCGCGCTGAATCTCGTTGCGCGCGGCGGTGAGCGTCTGGCCGGGGCGATAACAGCGATCGGTCGTAATCGCGTCCAGTGTGTCGGCAACGGAGAACACCCGGGCGTTGAGCGGAATGGCTTGCCCCTGCAGTTTCCGCGGATACCCTTTGCCGTCGAAGCGCTCCTGGTGGGAATACACAATCTGCGATTCCCCTTCCAGCCCGGGCAGGTCGTGAAGCAGGTCCAGCCCCAGTTGAGGATGCATTCTCATGATCGTCCATTCTTCGTCCGTCAGCTTTCCGGGTTTCATCAGCACGTTGCGCGGAATCCCCGCTTTCCCGATGTCATGCAGCAAAGAGCCGAGTTCCAGAGTCCGGAGGCTGGCGGCATCCAGTCCAAGCTGGCGCCCGATCAGAAGCGCATAGGCGGCTACCCTTTGTGAATGCTGTAACGTTTCGATCCGCTTCAGTCCCAGGGAGTCGAAGATCGGCGCCAGTTGGCTGGCTCCATGGCTGCCTGAAGCGTCTTTCGCTCTCAGGGAAAGCTTCAGCGCCTCCTTAACTTCCTGAAGCCGCTCCGAATGAATCTTGTGAATATGCTTCGAAACCAATTCGAGCAGGTCGGACGGGCGCACGGGCTTGAGGAGGTAGTCGGTCGCCCCGGCGCGCAAAGCGCCTTGTGCCGTAGGGAGATCGCAAAGGCCGGAGAGCAGGATAATCGGAAGTTCCGGAACCACCGTCCTGACCGTGCGCAGAAGATCCAGGCCGCTCATTCCCGGCATCGTGATGTCGGAGAGCAAGAGGTCGGCGGATGCGTCTCCGGAAGCCATCCAGCCGAGCGCGGCCGCTCCACTCGAAAACGACTGGCATGCGTATCCCGCGGAGGTGAGAGTGTCGCTCAGATAGGCCCGCATTGGCCCGTCGTCGTCCACTACGAGTATCGTTTGTCCGCCTTTATCCGAAACATCACCGTTTAAACGCATCCATCAAGGCATATCGGTCGGAACTCGCTCTCTTCCGCTTTATATCGCCTCGGCGAACCCACAAGGCCGGTACGATAGGTTGAGGTGCGATTCACTATGTCGGAGCGGGCCAGCTTCTTTGCAGACGATGCCGATGTGCCCGGACTGCGCGCCTTGATACCGAAACTCGCCGCCCTGGGATATTCGGAGACAGGCATAAGCAAGTGTCTCGGCTTGCAGGATTTGGCAGGTCTTCAATGGCGTTTGGTCTCCATATATCGTTCGGAACGTTTGGCCGGCCGCGAGCGGCTCGCCCTCGCGATTGACCTGTTGCTGCTTCAAGGTGCGCTTCCGCCGGACGAACTGGATCGCTTATTCGCCGCCTCCGAAGTCCAGGTCCTGGTCCGGGCCGGACTCCTTGAGATTGACCATAGTGGCACGGCCCGCGCGCGCGCGTCGCTGTTTCCTTTCGGCGATAGCCTTTTCTTTTCCGATCAGGCCTGGCCACACCTCCCGCATCCCGGGTATGTTACGGTTCCGTCCGATCAGGTCATGTGGATCGGCCTCGACAGCCGCCATCTTGCCTACTGCACCAGCCGGCGGCCGTTTCGGAGCGCGCTCGACCTGTGCACAGGTTCGGGCATTCATGCGCTGCTCGCGTCCGCGCACACGGAACGGGTGCTCGCCGTCGACATCAATCCTCGCGCGGCATGCTGCACCCGCTTCAATGCCGCAGTCTCCGGCGTCGCGAATCTGGAAGTTGAAGTTGCCGATCTCTTCGCGGGCGCTCGCGGCGAACGTTTCGATTTGATTACGGCGAATCCTCCGTTTGTACCTTCTCCTCTCGATAACCTTGGGTTCCGCGATGGAGGACGGTCGGGAGAGGAGATTCTGAAACGCATCGTCGCCGGTCTGCCGCAACACCTGGCGCCCGGTGGGATGGCGCAGATCATCACGGAACTGGGCGAGCGCGATGATGAGCCGCTTGTCCTTCGCCTGCGCGAGTGGCTCGGCGGCGCCGCAATGGACATCCATATCCTTCGCGTGGGCGAACACGAAGCCATGCGGTATGCCACGCGGCATGCAAAAGGCGACAACTTCGAGGCGTTTCTGGCCTCGGTGCACGAATGGGCCTCCAATCTTCTGGCTCACGGCTATCGCCGCGTTGTCTCTGTGGTCATCTCCTTCCGGTGGAGCGATGCGGCATCGGGAGCGCCATGGGATCTCGCCGAGCAATCGCCACCGCCGCATCGCGCTGCGGGCGCAGAGATCGACGCGATCTTTGAGTCGCAGCGAGTTGCGCGGCAGGTAGATTGGCAGACCCTGAAAAACAGCTGGATATCCCGCGCCGGACCCATCGCGCTTCTGGACGCCCGAGTCCTGGGCGGCAATATTCGCGCAAAAGCCAAGGCGACTTTACTGGGGCAGGCGCTGACTATTGAACATCACGTCGATCCGGTCGAGCGCGAAATCCTCGATCGCATGGATGGCCCTGTCCGGGTGGCGGAATTGCTCGGAATCTGTCGCGATCCGGATGCGGACGCGCCTGTTATCGAGGCTGGCATACGTTCGCTGCTCCGGCGGCGCCTGATCGTTATCGACACAGGGGTCGGGGCCTGAGGAGTCGTTTATTTTCCATGCCTCCAACGCCCATGCAGTGCCGATTTTCGAGCGAAGCGTGACGCTGAACTCTCGACATTTGAGACGACGGCCTGTGCGTGCCAGGTGGCAATGGAACAAACAAGAGACCCTGGGGAGCCACGCAACCGTTACTGAGCCGTGACCGTAAGGGAGCGGTACGGAAACGCCCGGGGATTATCCGTCGCCGCGACTGTATCCAACCCCATTGGCCACCACCCATATCTGCATGATCCTACAAGGGGGTCTCAGACGAGCCTGTGGGTCGAGCGCAGCTCGACGTGCGGCCCAGTCACACGCCCCGTTCAATCCTGTCGCTCCAGCATACTCCTATCGATTTCCGTTCGGAGCCCACCATCGGAGCCTGGCGTTCGTTCATTGCTCCGTCAGCGCCTCGGAAGCCCGACGAATCGACTGGCCCGACCGCTCCGCCAGCATCTCGCGCACCGCCGCGTAAATCCGCTTCACCGCCGGCCAACGGTACGCCCAGCGCTCGTCCGGTTCCGGCGGATTGACCACCATCGTCGCATTTGCCTCGAAGAGCAGAATCTCCCCGGCCGCGTTCAGTCCGAAGTCAATACCCGCATAGTCGAGCCCGAGCCTCAATGGAATCTCTTCGAGCGCCGCTCTGGCACGTGGCCCTATTACAGCCGTCATATCTTCGAGGAACGCCGCGTCTTCGGCCCTGTGCTCGGGGCTGTCCGCCATATCGGCGGTAACGTAGTGAATTTTCCAGTGGCTGGAGATCGCGGCATGCAGCGGGTACAGCCTTCCGTTGACCGCCATCGCGCGGTACTTGCGGGCCTTGCCATCCGGCCCTCGGGCGTCGAGATAGCTGACAACCGTCAGGTCGTCGCCGGGAAGTTCAGCCAGCGCCGCGGGCAACTCCCCGGCTGCTTCGGTTCGAAGGAAATGACGCCCGCCGTGAAACCCAGGAGTTCGGATCAGAAGCGGAAACCCGAACCCATGGAGCGCCAACGCGGCGGTTGCCTCCGGACCTTCCAACTCTGCTCGCGGCACGGTCATAGTCCTGGGCACGACGACTCCCGGTATTCCCGCGAGACGCAGTGCATTATCGCTGCGGCCAGTCATGGCGACAGCGGACGGCAGGTTGATCACTGGCGCTGTAGTCAGAGCCAGTAACGACTGCGCTGCCGCGAGCGCGCGCGGCGCGAGATCCGCGTCGCCAATCGCATTGAAGATCAACTGGTGCGGTGGCAGCGGGAGGGCGAGGTCGTAATACTCCACGAAAACAACGTAGGTCCGATAAACCCGATCGTCCAGAAAATGGCGCACCGGAATGTTGCCCCCCGCGCACGCCGTCAGTAACAGCAACGGCACCGGGGCACCCTCGCCGCGATAAGGCAGAGCCACCACGGGCTGCTTGCCGAATCCGAGTTGCCAATGGCAGGCAGCGCCCTGCGTATCGCCCGCCTCCGCCAGGACACTGCCCAGGCCCTGATGCGCTTCGGCATAGCCTGGCTGGAGGCGCAAAGCCGTCTCGTAGTGTTCGCGCGCCTCAATCGGATCGCCGCACTCCCGCAGGACATTTGCCAGATTCACGTGGCTCATGGGGTCGTCGGGGTGTCTTGCCACGGCCTCGGCGTAGGCGGTGCGAGCGGCGGTGCGGTATCCCGTCTCATGCAGCAGCGTGCCGAGGTTGTTCAGCGCCAGGCGGTGCGACGGTTCCCTTGAAAGCACGTCCAGATAGGCGCGTTTGGCCTCATCGGTGCGGCCGGCCTCGGTCAGCAGGCAGGCTCGTTCGAACCGCGGCGAGATCGCGCCGGAATCCGATGCCAACTGCACTTCCAGGTCCCGCAACCGGCCTTCCCTCAGGCTTCGCGCCATGCAGGCTCCAGTATGTCAGGAACCATGCCGCGGGAAAATGGCCACCGGAAACCGGCGCCCGAAGCGCCGATAAAGGATGCATGAGCACATCCGCAATCAACGCCATTTCGGCGGTAACCCTCGAACAGGGCCTGGCCGCTATAGAGAACGCCGCGGCAACCGGCCTTTCGACCGGAACAACCGGCACCGCCGTTGCCGGTTCCGCCGGGCAGTCGGACAGCAGTCAGATTTCGCCGTTGGGGCAATTGATCAACACGCTGCAGCAACTTCAGAAGACCGACCCGGCCAAATTCGCTCAAGTGACGCAGCAGATCGCCACAAACCTCCAGGCCGATGCGCAGACGGCGCAGACTCAAGGCAACTCCAGCGAGGCGAAGCAATTGACCGCGCTCGCGGCCGATTTCAGCAGCGCTTCCAAAAGCGGCAAGGTCTCCACCTTGTTGCAGGATCTGACTCCGGCCTCAGGCAACGGGCATCACCGTCACGGCTCCGGGGTTGCCTCGACAACCGGTTCCGCCATCGATTCCACTGCGAATGCCGATACTGCGAGCAATCAACTCCTTTCGCTCCTCCAGGCAAACGAAAGTCAGAGCGCCGAAAGCACGAATCTCAAAGCGGCAGCGACCATCCTCAATACTCTGAATGCCTCCGGGATAGCCACTTCATAGGCTTCGCCAGGCAGCGGGCCAGGAGTGACGCGGGGCTCGTTGCCTTACGATCATCAGTTCCTTCACGTGGATATAAAAACGCCGGCCAGCCATGTGGTGTAGGCCTTCGGCCTGCGCTTTGATTCCGGCTGACGACTCAGTACCGCCATTTTCGGCAAGCTTCGCCAAACTGTCAGCACCCGGATCCAACTCGCAGCAACTGCCCGGGACACGACGCGATCTCATGCCTTCCCCTCACTGAGTTCCCGGAATGCCCGCTTACTTAAGGATCCGGAGCAAGTTGCTGTAATCGTCGGTCCAAACGCGAAGCGAGGTTGGGGCCGGGGCGGGACGCCAGGTTCCCGGTGGCAGCAGCCGATCCAGAGTCTCGGGCCGGTCGGCAAGAAGCACCCACACCGATTGTGCGCGATGTTGCCGAACGTCCTCTTGAACCTCTATGACGCGCACCGCTTTGCCCAGCTCCTGTGCTGCCCTCCCGGCCACGGGGACCAGATCCAGGAACGAATTTGAGAGGTGTAACGCAAGCACTCCATCCGAAGCCAGGTGCTCGAAATAGAGCTCAAAAGCCTCCCGTGAAAGGAGGTGGACGGGTATGGAATCGCCCGAAAAGGCATCCACCGCCAGAACATCGAACTGCCGCCCCCGTTCGCGCTCAAGCGCCAGGCGCCCGTCTCCGGCAACAATTTCTATCTTCGCTTCCGAGTCCCGCAGGAAACTAAACTCGGTTTTCGCCGTTTGAATGACCAGCGGGTCCAGTTCATAGAAGCGGTATTCGTCCCCTCGGCGGCCGTATGCGGCCATGGTCCCGGCCCCCAGTCCAATGACGCCTACTCTCAGGGCCTGATCTGCCGGTCGCCGCAGCGCCATGCCGATACCACTGGTTCTCGCATAGTAACCAGTGGGCTCGCGGCGGAGCGCGGGGCTCAACAACTGAACACCGTGTACGATAACGCCGTGAAGCAGCGTCCTTTGGTTTTCGCCGGTGGCGGGGTTGACCGAATCGGCGACGCGAAGCGATCCGTAAAAGCTTCGCGCCATGAAGCGGTTTCCGGCGGCATATGCGCTGATCTGAGCCCCGGCAACTGTGCAAAGCCACACCGCCAGGATGGCCCAGCCGGCATCCGACCACCGTGCTTTCCGGTATTCCACCATCATCGTCAGCATTCCGCATGCAGCCAGCCCCAGGGGAAATTCGTAAACGCCTCGAAGCAATAGCGGAGCGGCCACGCCCGCCAGTAGCGAACCAAGGGCGCCGCCGAGCGCAACCATCACGTAAAACTCCGTCAGATGAGCGGGAGCCGGTTTGCGGAGAGCCAATTCACCGTGACAGAACATGCAGGCGATGAACAAAGCCGCGTTGTATGCGGCGACATGCAGGAGAACCAACGCACCGGGAACGTCGTGGACGAGCAGATATCCGACGGACGCCAGCGCGGCAGCGTACAGCGGCAGCATGAGAGTACGGTTATACCATTGTCGACGGTCGAAACACAAAATGAAACTCAGCAAATAGAGGCTGAGTGGAACGATCCAGAGGAAGGGAACCACAGCGACGTTCTGGCAGAGATGGTTCGTCGCGGCCAGCAGCAGAAAAGTGGCGCAAGCGGGCAGGATGATCCACAGCGCCCGCTGTCGCGAGGAAGGCATCTCCGAACTCTCGTCCCGAGCCGCCTTTGGTGAATGGGCCGTCGGATGCGCGGCTGCGTGCGCCTCGCTGTTGGAAGCGGCACTTCGGTATGCCAACCACGCCAGCACCAGCGCGAAGGCCGCATACTCGCAGGACCACAGGATTCCCTGTACCCGCACTGGTATCCACGGCTCAACCACAACCGGGTAACTCAACAGCGCGAGCAGCGAAGCAAGATTCGATAAAGCGAAAAAGCGATAGGGCGCGACGCTGCCGGATCGTCGTGCGTACCAGGTCTGCACCAGCGGGCTCGTGCTGGAGAGCAGAAAATAAGGCGCACCCACCGTCACGGCCAGCAGCCCGAGAATCCTCGGCAACGGATTCTCGGCCCCCACCGGCTTCCACCATGCGGAGGGGATGATTGGCAGCAGCGCCAGACTCGCGGCCAGGAGCCCGACGTGCAGCCAGTACGCTCCGGTTCGTGTCTGTCCCGAAAGCCAGTGGGCGTATCCGTACCCCAGCAGCAGCACTGTTTGAAAAAACAGCATGCAGACTGTCCAGACCACAGCCGATCCGCCGAACCAGGGCAGAATCATCTTAGCGATCATGGGCTGAATCTGAAATAGCAGGAATGCGCCCAGGAAGATCGCCAGACCTGAAATCGCGCGGTCAGCCCCGGCGGACGAAGGTTTCGCTTTGGCAGCATGAGAGGGGCGCACGCCGGGCGATGCCGGCACGGTGATCGCTTCCCCGGATGGGTCCGCAAGTGAAGGCGCAGATGGCCGCGGGATCGTCAGCGTGCCACCAGAACCACACTGGAATGAGCCTGGACAGGGTAGCTCGCGTCATCCGCGAGCCCGCGTTCATCGCCCAGGCAAGGGATGCCGGGCGGCGAAGGCTGTACCGTGTCCACAATCAGGCGCCAGGAACGCCCGGAACGCGGCGGCGGCAGGGCGAAGTCAATGGCCTCGCCTTCGGCGTTGAACATAAGGAACAGGTCGGCGCCATCCGGACTTCGAATCGCGCATGCGATGAATTTTTCGCGCGGATCGAGCCAATCCGGACTTCGTCCGGTGGGGTGGAACCAATCGATCTCTTCCTCCGTATAGAAAGCCTCCCGCCGCAACACCGGGTAAGCTTTGCGAAGCGCAAGCACTCCACGGGCAAATTCAAACACCTCGTGGTTCCGTTCCAGCAGCGACCAGTCGACCCAGCTCGTCTCGTTGTCCTGGCAGTAAGCGTTATTATTTCCGCCCTGGCTGCGCCGGAACTCGTCTCCTCCGAGCAGCATCGGGACGCCTCGGGAAATCGCGATGGTCAGCAGGAAGTTCCTGATCTGGCGGACGCGCAGAGCTTCCACCGCGGGATCGTCGGATGGCCCCTCAACACCGTAGTTCGCACTGTAGTTCTCAGATGTTCCGTCCCGGTCGTTCTCGCCGTTGGCATCGTTGTGTTTAGACGAGTAGCTCACCAGATCGTTCAGTGTGAACCCATCGTGACAAGTGACGAAGTTGATACTGCATTCCGGCCCCTTGCCCGACCCGCGGTAGACATCGGAGCTTCCGCAGATCCGGCTGGCGAAGTGGCCCGCCATACCTTCGTCTCCGCGCCAGAACCGGCGTACGTCGTCGCGAAAACGGCCATTCCATTCCGCCCACCGGCGGTCGGAGAAGCTTCCCACCTGATATGCGCCGGCCGCGTCCCAGGCCTCGGCGATCAGCTTGGTATCGCGCAGGATCGGATCTTCCGCGATACGTTCCAGAAAAGGCGCATCGGCCAGAATCTGGCCGTCGCGGTCGCGGCCCAGCACGGACGCGAGGTCGAAACGGAAGCCATCGACATGCATTTCCATCACCCAGTAGCGCAGCGCATCGAGAATGAGATCGCGCACCACCGGATGCGCGGCGTTGATGGTCTGCCCCGTACCGGTGAAATCGCGATAAAAGCGCTTGTCGTCATCGAGCCAGTAATAGATCGCGTTGTCGATTCCACGCAGACTGACTGTGGGCCCCAGTTCATTGCCTTCGGCGGTGTGATTGAAAACCACATCGAGGATCACCTCAATGCCTGCACTGTGAAAACTCCGGATCATCTCCTTGAACTCGAGCACCTGGGCGACGCCTTCAGGGACACTGGCGTAAGACGCTTTGGGAGCGAAGAAGCATAGTGGATCGTAACCCCAATAGTTTCGGAGGCGTTCACCGGTGTTCGGATTCACACGGCAAGGGTGATTCTCGTTGAATTCCTGGACGGGCATCAGTTCCACGGCTGTCACACCGAGATCTTTCAGGTAAGGTATTTTCGAGGTCAGGCCCCGATACGTTCCCGGCGATGAAATGCCGGGATCGGGATCAATGGTGTAACCCCGCACGTGAAGTTCGTAAATGACCGTCGACTCCCACGGGCGCCGCAACGGCTGATCGCCCTGCCAGTTGAAGTCCGGGTGAGTAAGGACGCACTTCGGGGCAGTTGCCGCATCGTCAACCGCGGAGAACGAAAGGTCCTTTTGAGGCGAAGCCGGATCATAACCGAGAGCCGGCAGAAAGTCGCGCCCAGGGACGGACGCCACCGCCGTCGCATAAGGATCGACCACCAGCTTATCGGGATTGAAACGATGCCCTTCGTGCGGAGCGTAAGGCCCGGCGAAGCGGAAGCCATAGAGTTGGCCGGGCTTGATTCCTTCCAGCCACACATGCCAGATATCGCCCGTCTTGTTGCGGACAGCATCGAGAAGAATACTGCGTGCGGGCGCGGAATCGTCGACGCGGTCGAAGAAGTCGATGCGCGCGCCGGTAGCATGGCGGCTGAAAACCGCAAAATTGACACCGTCATTTCTGGCGCTGGCCCCGAGGGGAAGCGGGACGCCGGACCGGATGGCCTGAACCTCGCAGAGACCCAGCAACCGCTCCACTTCGTCGAACTGATCGTTTCGGTTTTCGCTTGACGCGCAGGCCGCTTCCGGCGATTGCGATTTTGTTGGCACTGTCGGCAGCCTCTTCTCAAGCTTATCGGTTTGCGGCAGGAATTCTTTCCGGAAAAACCGCGGATCTCGCCCACTCCGCCGTAGCTTCGGCTGTTCCGTCCGATAGGGGAAAGCAGCAATATGAGGATAACCGAGACACTCGTCCGCCAGGAGACCCCATGGGCGCTCCGGCTGGTGCCTATTTTTCCGTCGGTGGCTAAGCGCATTATGGCGCTCGCCGGCAATGACGATTCCAGCGCGGAGCAGATCGGCAAGCTGGCGAAGACGGACCCTTCGTTTTCCGCCGAGTTACTTCGTTTCGCCAACTCCGCCCTTTTCGGGGCCAGCCGCAAGATCAATGGCCTCACCCAGGCGATCCTGCTGCTCGGCGTGGACCGCGTAAAGACAATGGCCTCCGTCGTGGTGATGAACCGGATGGTCCGGTCGTCGGTCCACATCCCGACGCTGCGAAAGGTATGGATCCACAGTCTGGCGACCGCCTTGATCGCCGAAGAGGCGGCGGCGCGAATGGGAGTTGGCCGCGATGCCGCCTACACCGCGGGATTGCTGCACAATCTGGGTGCGCTGGGCTTGATGTCCGCCTATCCGGACGAATATTCAAGGATGCTCGAAGTCTCCCGGGACTTCGGATTCGACATTCTCAACACCGAACGGGACCTGTTTGAAATCGATCACTGCGCGGCCGGCGCGTGGCTGGCGAAGGAGTGGGACTTCCCGGACGAACTCGTGCAGGCAATCGCGGTACATCACGAGGCGCCGACCGCGGGCCGCACCGGGCTGAAATCCCTCGTCCAGATCAGTTGGCGGCTGGCGGATTCGCTTGGCTTTGCGGCAGTTCCGGATCTCGAATCCAGTTACCACGCGCTGGTAACGTACCTGCCCCCGGTGTCGGGGGCGTCCTGGCTCAAGGGAGATCCCGATGAAGCCCGCGGGGAACTCGCCGCGCGGCTGGCGGAAGCGGCTGCGTAGGCCTAAGTAAGGAAACCAAAAACTCTATGACTACTAGCGTAGGCCTAAGTAAGGAAACCAAAAACTCTATGACTACTACAGAAGATATTCCGGCCGCAGTACTCCGGCACGCTGACGATGACGGCCTTCAAGTCCCGAAAGAGACGGGCGGCACACTCACACCTCAACTGCTATCCAGAATGGATGCTTACTGGCGCGCCGCCAACTATCTGTCGGTGGGCCAAATCTATCTCTACGACAATCCGCTGCTCAAACGGCCGCTGTCGCTGGCGGACGTGAAGCACATGCTGCTGGGCCACTGGGGCACAACTCCCGGCCAGAACTTTATCTACGTCCATTTGAACAGAGTCATCAAAAAGTACGACCTCGACATGATTTACGTTTCCGGCCCCGGGCATGGGGGACCGGCCGTAGTGGGCAACACGTACCTTGAGGGTACTTACAGCGAGATTTATCCCAACATCAGCCAGGACGAAGCGGGGCTGCGCAAGCTCTTTCTGCAGTTTTCGTTTCCCGGGGGAATTCCCAGTCATGCATCGCCGGAAACTCCGGGTTCGATCCACGAGGGCGGTGAACTTGGTTATTCGCTCAGCCATTCGTTCGGTGCGGTGTTCGACAATCCCGATCTCATCGTCGCCTGCGTGGTGGGCGATGGCGAGGCGGAAACAGGGCCGCTGGCGACGGCGTGGCATTCCAATAAGTTTCTCGACGCGGCCACGGACGGTGCTGTGTTGCCGATCCTGCATCTCAACGGTTACAAAATCGCCAATCCGACGATACTCGCGCGGATCACCCGCGAGGAACTGGAACAGTTGTTTCGCGGCTACGGCTGGACGCCTTACTTCGTGGAGGGACACGAGCCCGGACCGATGCATGAAGCCATGGCTGCCGCGCTCGACACGGCAGTGGAGCAGATCAAACAAATCCAGCGGGATGCCCGTGTTCATGGCAATACCGTGCGCCCGCGCTGGCCGATGATCGTCCTGAATTCCCCCAAGGGCTGGACGGGGCCAAAGATGGTCGACGGCCGGAAGATTGAAGGCACCTTCCGTTCTCACCAGGTGCCGATCTCCGATCCGGCCACACATCCCGGGCATCTTCAGCTGCTCGAAGACTGGCTGAAAAGCTACCGGCCGGAGGAACTCTTCGACGAACAGGGCCGCCTCATGCCGGAACTGGCATCGCTGGCGCCCACCGGGCAGCGCCGCATGGGTTCTAATCCCCATGCGAACGGCGGGATTCTGCTGCGCGACCTGCGGATGCCGGATTTCCGCGACTATGCCTGCGAAGTGCCGACGCCAGGGGTCCCCGGAATCGGCGATACGCACGTGCTCGGCCGTTTCCTCCGCGACGTGACGAAATTAAACGCACCGCGCAGTAATTTCCGGATCTTCGGCCCCGACGAAACCGCCTCCAACGGACTCGAAGCGGTCTTTGAAACCACCAACCGGCAATGGGATGCCGCGACCGAGCCCAACGACGAATTTCTGGCCCCTGCCGGCCGTGTCATGGAAATGCTCAGCGAACACCAGTGCGAAGGCTGGATCGAGGGTTACCTGCTCACCGGCCGGCATGGCATCTTCAACTGCTATGAGGCGTTCATCGCCATCGTCGATTCGATGTTCAACCAGCACGCCAAATGGTTGAAAATCACGTCGCATATTCCATGGCGCCGGAAGATCTCTTCGCTGAATTACCTGCTGGCCTCGCATGTCTGGCGGCAGGATCACAACGGCTTCACCCACCAGGACCCCGGTTTCATAGACCACGTGGTCAACAAGAAAGCGGAAATCGTACGCGTTTACCTGCCGCCGGATGCCAACTGCCTGTTGTCCGTAATGGACCACTGTCTTCGCAGCCGGCACTATGTCAACGTCGTGGTCGCGGGCAAACATCCGGCTCCGCAGTGGCTCACGATGGACGCGGCCGTAATGCACTGCACCGCGGGCGTGGGCATCTGGCAGTGGGCCAGTAACGATCAGGGCATGACGCCCGATGTCGTAATGGCCAGTTGCGGCGACGTGCCCACGCTGGAGACTCTTGCCGCGATCTCCATTCTGCGCGAGCACCTGCCCGACCTGAAAATCCGCATGGTCAACGTCGTCGACCTCATGAAACTGCAGCCGCAGGCGGAACACCCGCACGGCTTAAGCGACATGGATTTCGACGAGATCTTCACCCGGGACAAGCCCGTGATCTTTGCCTTCCACGCGTATCCGTGGCTGATCCACCGGCTGACCTACCGCCGCACCAACCACGCCAACATTCACGTTCGCGGGTACAAAGAGGAGGGCACCATCACCACGCCCTTTGACATGACCGTGCTGAACGATCTGGACCGGTTCCACCTCGTAATGGATGCCGTCGACCGGCTGCCGCAGACCGGCGAGAAGGGAAGCTACCTCAAGCAGCAACTCAAGGCCAAGCTGATCGAACACAAGCAATACATCGATAAGAATGGCCAGGATTTGCCTGAAATCCGCAACTGGAAGTGGCATCCGGATATCGTGGGGACCCAGGTAAAATAGGGGAATGCCCACTATTCTGGAGCAACTCCGGCAAATGACTGTGGTGGTCGCCGACACGGGCGACATCGAATCGATCGAGCAGTTCAAGCCGCGCGACAGCACCACCAACCCATCGCTCATCGCGGCTGCGGCGGAGATGCCGCATTACAGGGAAATCGTCGATGGAACGCTTCTACAGGCGAGGAAGGATCTGGGCGATGGAGCGGACCCGCAGAAGATCGCTTCACTCGCTTTCGATCGCCTCGCCGTGGAGTTCGGCAAGCGCATCCTCAAGATCGTTCCCGGACGGGTTTCGACCGAGGTGGATGCGCGTTTATCGTACGACACCGAAGCGACGATCGCCAAAGGGCGCGACATCATCGCGCAATACGATGCCGCCGGTATTGGGCGCGAACGCGTCCTGATTAAAATAGCCTCCACGTGGGAAGGCATTAGAGCAGGCGAGGCCCTCGAAAAAGAAGGCATTCACTGCAATCTGACGCTGCTGTTCGGCCTGCATCAGGCGATTGCATGCGCAGAGGCGCGTGTCACGCTGGTCTCGCCTTTCGTGGGCCGGATTCTTGATTGGTACAAGAAGGACACCGGCAGGGATTATGCGCCTGAGGAAGATCCCGGTGTGCATTCGGTTCGGGCGGTTTACAACTATTTCAAGAAGTTCGGCTACAAGACTGAGGTCATGGGAGCCAGCTTCAGGAATTCGGGTGAAATCACGGAGTTGGCTGGCTGCGACCTTCTGACGATTTCGCCCGCGCTGCTCGCTCAACTCAATTTGGCCGAGGGCGTGCTGGTACGCAAGCTCGACCCGGCGGAGGCGAAATCTCTCGATATTGAGAAGATCCCGATGGACCGCGCTACGTTTGATCGGATGCACGCCGCTGATCGCATGGCCAACGACAAGCTGAAAGAAGGAATTGCCGGATTCTCCAAGGCTCTCGAAAGTCTGGAAACGCTGCTGGCGCGGCGGATTACGGAGCTCGAAGCAGCAGCTGTTCCGGCACTGATCTAGTTCGTATTATGGCCCAGGCTGGCGCGATTGGCCTCAGCCTGCGGCAGGTAATGGATCAGAAAACTCAGGCGCCTTCAGCATCCGGGGCCCGTTAAAACCTTCCAATGAAAATCCTGGTCCTGAATGCCGGCAGTTCTTCGCTCAAGTTCAACCTGTTCGAAACCAATCCTGATTCCGAACAGGCGCTTGCAAAAGGTCAGGTCGAGCGCGTCGCCAGTATGGCCGACGCGATCAAATCCATGTTCGACCAGCTCGGCAGCACTACTGTGGAAGCCGTCGGGCATCGCATCGTCCACGGAGGAGACCGGTTTCACCAGTCCGTAATCATCGACGCAGAAGTGGAAAAACAGATCGACGAACTGAGTATCCTCGCTCCGTTGCACAACCCGCATAATCTCGAAGCATACCGGGCGGCTCGCGAACATCTGCCGGCGGCAACGCATGTAGCGGTATTCGATACGGCCTTCCATTTCACGCTGCCACCGCGCGCCTATGTTTACGGGCTGCCTTACGAATATCTGACCGAAAAGAAAATCCGGCGTTATGGCTTTCATGGGATCTCGCACCGCTATCTCTCATGGCGCTTCGCGCAGCTTCATGGAAAGACACGCGCGGATTACCGGATGATCACCTGCCATCTGGGTAACGGGTGTTCGGTCTGCGCAATCGACCATGGCAAGTCCATCGATACCTCGATGGGCTTCACTCCCATCGAGGGCCTGATTATGGGAACGCGCAGCGGAGACGTCGACGCCGGAGCAATTCTTCATCTCATCACGCACGAAGGCATTGCTCCGTCGCTGTTACTGCACACGCTCAACAGCGCCAGCGGGCTGAAGGGCATTTCAGGCGTCTCAAACGACATGCGCGATCTGCTGCGGGAGATGGATCGGGGCAACGAATGCGCGAAGCTCGCGGTGGACGCCTTCTGTTACCGCGTAAGGAAATACATCGGCGCCTATCTGGCGGCGATGAACGGCGCCGATGTCCTGATTTTCGCTGGAGGAATCGGCGAGAATTCCCCGGCCATTCGCGCGGGGATCTGCGCGGGTCTGGATCATCTCGGGATCGCGGTCGACAACGAAGCGAACGAGCGAGAGAGCCGCGACCCCCGCCAGATCGGAAGTTCTCCTGTCCCGGTGTGGGTCGTCCCGACCGACGAAGAACTCCTGATCGCCCGCGATACGATGCGCTGCATCCTGCGCATCCCGCACGAATGAACTGCCCGGAAATAGCGAAATCTCATAAGCACGTGCTTCGGTGACTCATTCAGAAATGAAGCTGCAAGCTGATGGCCGCCGGAAACTGGCGGCGGAACCGCCGATACGTCATCTATCATGAGTCCACCCGTAATCATAAGCGGTTCCGCGACAACTCTCGAACAGAAAAAGGCAGAGACTCAGCAGTCGAGGCCAACCACTTCATTTAAGAAAGGCGACCCTGTCGTATTGTTTAAGGGGCCAAATGTCAGCAGGCTCGGAACCTTTGCGGCCCTTCGCAAGGACTCCAGGTGGGCGGATATTGAGGAACATGATGGGATCCTGCGCCAACATCCTGTCGAATGGTTGAAGCGCCAGGATAGGAGATCGGCGGATCGCGTCTTAAACGGAGGCCACAGGCAATCAGATTCGCCGGGCATTCCCCTCCTGGACCTCGGGCGGGAACCAACCCGGGCTTCGCGCTAGCCTTCTCTGAATAACTGGAGCAAAGATCGGTAAAATGCCAAATCCTCTCGCCCATTCCGGAATGCCATTCCGCTCTTCACGCGACATCCCGCGCACTGCGGAGATGGTTACGGCGGGACATCCCGATAAATACTGCGATCAAGTGGCGGATTACATTCTCGACTTCTGCCTGGAACAGGACGACCGGAGCCGGGTGGCGATTGAATGCCTTGCGAAAAACGATCTTATCGTAATTTCCGGGGAAGTGACAACCCGTGCGGCGGTCGATTGGTGTGGCATCGCTCAACATGTCTATCGGACCGTGGGTTACGGACCGGCCGACCGTCTGACGGTCATCCCGTTCGTCAGTCGGCAGTCCGCTGAGATTTCAGCGGGCGTAGATACCAACGGCGCTGGCGATCAGGGAATCATGATCGGATATGCCACGGATGAAACGCCGGAAGCGCTCCCCCTCGAATATGTACTTGCCCGGAAGCTTGCCTGGAAGCTGGAAAGCCTTCGCGGCGAATTTCCCTGGCTGGGCGCCGATGGCAAGACCCAGGTTACTCTTGAAAACGGTCACCTGAGGAGCGTTGTCATCGCCGTGCAGCACAGCGCCCTGATCCCGATTGGCGACGTCAGGGCGGTAATGCTCGATAGAGTGATCCATTCCATAGTCGGATCCGAAGTTCCGCGAGTTGTCATTAATGGAACCGGACCGTTCACCGTGGGCGGCTTGTATGCGGACGCGGGCGTGGTGGGCCGGAAGATCGTATCGGACGCCTATGGGCCCAGAGTGCCCGTGGGTGGCGGTGCTTATTCGGGCAAAGATCCCACCAAGGTCGATCGCAGCGCCGCCTATGCTGCCCGCCAGATTGCCAGGTCTGTAGTTGCACACGGAATTGGTGGTGCGAAAGAATGCCTGGTCGCGATCGCGTATGCGATTGGACAACGCCACCCGGAAATGGTGACGGCCGTAACTGACAAGGGGCTTGATGTCGCCAGTTGGGTGCACGAGCAATTCCCGGACCTGTCGCCCGATGCGACTATTGAGCGGCTGGGCCTGCGTAAACCGACAGGCTGGTCCTACAGCCAAACCGCGGCCTACGGGCACTACGGGCGGAGCGAGTTTCCCTGGGAGGCGGTTTCGTAGCGAGGTCTTCGATCTCCAGTCGACAAGCGTGATTCCGTAGCCGGCTGGTGAGTGTCGAAGGTAGCTGACATCCGTCGGGCCGCCGACGGGGCTTCCGTCGTTGCGTTCTTGCTCGGCCCCGACGCTCTTTACGTAAGAGTGGCCCGGGTTCTGGAGCCGTCCGGCCAAACCCGCATCTACCCAATCCAGTACTCCGGATAGCTTCCCATGGCCTCAGCCTCGTATGCCCCTGATTCCGCCGTCGGGACGCCGGTTATGGCAGGGTCCACGCTCTCGTCACCGGGCACTGCCTGCCTCTCTTCAATAATGATCGGATACTCATCCATGGGAACACGTCCTTCGGAAGTCGTGGTGACCGCCGGTAGCCGCCGGTAAACTGAAACCCGTTGGGCCAGATTGCTGTTTACTGCAACCCGGCCCAACAAAGGACAGGAATTACCGACGAATGCACACGTCCGGCAAGAACGCCATCTTGGTTGTTGATGCCGAATCACCCGCACGTGGCGGACCAACTCCAAAGCCCGCAGCCAGGCGGGGGAGTGCACGAAACATGGCCCGGATCGCGGAGTCTTTTCGTGCGAGCCTCGGGTGTCTTG
>Ga0302319_10006416_pt1 | contig 23357 bp, 13 predicted proteins | sample Bog_T0_2_FD_203319 | JGI IMG/M metagenome (GOLD analysis project Ga0302319, IMG submission 203319) | Peat permafrost microbial communities from Stordalen Mire near Abisko, Sweden - Bog_T0_2 | ecosystem: Environmental > Terrestrial > Soil > Wetlands > Peat | place: Sweden: Abisko, Stordalen Mire...
TATCGGCCTGCAATCCGCGCACCCGCCCAGCGCGCATATAGGCCTGGCCGGCCGCGTAGGCGTTGGCCGTGACCGTGGCGCGGATCAACTCGTCAGAAATATCCATGAACGACGCACGCACTCCCAAAGCGTCTTCCATTGCCGCGGTTGCGGCGAGTCGCGGCAACGGCGATTAATGATGCGGCCAGATCGCCAGGACAATCTCCACCACGATCAGCAGCACCACCGCGGCTTCCATGATACCCGCCCGGGCGCTGGCGCTTTCATCGTACAGCGCCTGGTAGGTATCGCGAATAATGGCCAGTTTGCGATCCACCGCGCCGCTAACCAGCTTCACGCGAAACAGGTCCAGCGCGGCGGTGTAAACGCGGGCCAAGTAAACGTCTTCGGTCACTTGCAGCGCATTGTCCACCTTCTCGGTCAGTTCCGTGACCTCGGCGACCAGGCCGTACAGACGACGGGCCAAATTGGCGAAGCGCCGCGGCGCGAAACTCCAACTGCGCGTAGCCTCCACCAAATCGTACATGCGCGGCAGTTCGTCATCGAGCAATTCGTCATAATAGCGCATTTCCAATAGCTGCGCGTTGGCCACTTCCAGCACGTCGGCCACATCGGTATCGCGCCGCGGCTCGTAGATGAAGGCGCGGTCCCACGTCAGTACCACCAGATCGTCGGTGTAGTAGCTGAAACGGCGCGCCAGCAGATCCGCGTGGGATGTCTCGGCCAGTCGCAGGTGCTCGCCCGACAGCAGCGGCACCAGGTCGATCTCCACGCCCAGCGCGGTAGCCGCCACGGGCCGGTCGAAGCTGTGCACGGTGGCAATCAAGTAATCTTCTTCCAGGGGCGAATCGCCGGGCCGATCCAACGCCGGCCCGATGGTGTCGCGCAGCAGTTTCAGCATGCCATCCCAGAGCTTGGCGTCCTCGCCGGGGCCTATCGCCGCATCCACCGCGTTGACCAGGGCGGAGAATTCACCCCAGCTCAACCCGTCCGCCGCCACGCGCAACGACAACGTCACCGCGCCGAATACGTAGAGCCGGGCGGTGACCTGCGCCTCCACCGGCCGTCCCGCCAGCATCAGCACCGCCGGCGGCAACACCAGCCCCAGCGGTGGGTCGCCAAACGAAACCGCCTTCGGCGGCGTACCCGTCAACTTGCTGCGCGCGCCCTGCCTGGACTGGCGCGACCACAAATCCTCGGCCTTCGCCAGGTCGATCGCATTGGCGATATCGAACAAACGCAGGGCATTGATGTGACCAGCCGTAACGGTGGGCGTGTCGGGCATGTGTGAGACCCCGGAGTAAGCAAGGCCAGGGGCTCTGCCCCTGGACCCCGCTAAGGACAAGTCCTTAGAACCTTTAATAAAGGCCGTGTTGAAGGTGGGGGCCACACGGAATGAACGTTCGCTCCGAGTGGCCCCCTTCCTTCAACACGGCCATTAAATAATGGGGTCTGGGGCCCCCGTCCCCAGCGGGGTCCAGGGGCAGAGCCCCTGGCCTTCCTTCCCCGAACGTCCTACGTCGCCGCCATGACCGACGCCATTCATGTCGAATCGCTGACCAAACGTTACCGCGAAACGCTGGCAGTGGACGATATTTCGTTCAGGGTCCGCCCCGGTGAGACGATTGGCCTGCTGGGTGGCAACGGCGCCGGCAAGACTACCACGATTGCCATGCTGCTGGGCTTGCTGGTGCCCACTGCCGGCCGCATTACCGTGCTGGGCCACGACATGGCGCGCAACCGCTTCGCCGCGCTCGCCAAAATGAACTTTTCCTCGCCGTATGTCGCGCTGCCGGCGCGGCTTAGCGTGGCCGAGAACCTGCGTGTATATGGCCACCTTTATAACGTGCGGCATATCGAGCGCCGCATCGCCGAGTTGGCCCACGAGCTTGATCTGCACGGCTTCCTCGACCGCTCGGCCGGCAAGCTCTCCGCCGGCCAGAAGACCCGCGTGGCGCTGGCAAAGTCGCTGATCAACCGACCCGAATTGCTGCTGCTGGACGAGCCCACGGCCAGCCTGGACCCGGACACGGGCGATCTGGTGCGCAGTTGGCTGGAGCGTTACCGCGCCGAAAGCGGCTGCACCGTGCTGCTGGCCAGTCACAATATGGCCGAGGTGGAGCGGCTCTGCAGCCACGTGCTGATGATGAAGCAGGGCCGCATCGTGGACCGCGGCACGCCGTCGGAATTGCTGACGCGCTACAATCGTGTCGATCTGGAGGAAGTGTTCCTGGACATCGCGCGCGACCGCCAGGCGGAAATCGCATGATCCCGCTCCGCCGCATCTGGGGCCTGATGTACCGCCATCTGGCGCTGTACCGCCGCAGCTGGCCGCGCTTGGTGGACCTGGCCTATTGGCCGATCATGCAAATGATCATCTGGGGCTTTACCAGCCATTTCTTCGCCAACCGGCTGGGCAGCGCGCCGGCGGTGACCGTGGGCATGCTGCTAGGCGGCGTCCTGCTGTGGGAAACCGCACTGCGCAGCCACCTTGGCTTTGCCGTGACCTTCATGGAGGAGGTCTGGAGCCGGAACCTGGGCCACGTCTTCATCAGCCCGCTGCGGCCCTGGGAGATGATCGCGGCGCTGACCGCCATGGCCGCCGTGCGCACCGCGCTCGGTGTGGTGCCGGCCTCGATCCTGGCGGCACTGCTCTATCATTTCAACATCATCAGCGTTGGGCCGGTGCTGGTGTTATTTCTGCTGAACCTGATGGTGATGGGCTGGTGGGTGGCGCTGGGCTGCATATCGCTGATCCTGAGCCAGGGCGGCGGCGCCGAAAGTCTGGTCTGGTCGATGCTGCCGGGTCTGGCGCCGCTGGCGGCGGTTTATTACCCCGTCGCGATCCTGCCGCACTGGCTGCAGCCCATCGCGCTGGCGCTGCCGGCGGCGCATGTCTTCGAGGGGTTGCGCGCCGCGGTGGGGCAGGGGGTTATTCGCTGGGACCAGTTGGCGTGGGCGTCCGGGCTGAACGCGCTGTGGCTTTCGGCCACGGCGCTGCTGTTCTGGCAGCAATTCCAGGCCGCGCGGCGTAACGGCGCGCTGATGAACATCGGCGAGTAGCATGGCCTGCACGCGATTCTGGCTGCTGCGCCATGCGGTCGTAGACCAGGCGTCGCGTGCCTTCCTCTATGGCCGCATGGATGTGCTGATTTGCCCTGACGCATTGCTGCGCCAGGCAGCCGCCTACAGGGCGTTGGCGCAGCGCCTGCCGCGCGGCGCCGCCTGGGTCGTCACGCCGCTGTCGCGCACGCAACGCACCGCCGCGGCCATTCAGGCGGCGGGCTATCCGGCGACGCAAGTGACCATGGAACCTGGGTTGACCGAGCAGGATCTTGGCGATTGGCAAGGCCTGGCGCATGCAGATCTGCCGGCGCGGCTGCAGGAACCGGCGCATGCCTTTTGGCCGTTGGGCGCCACTGAAACGCCGCCGGGCGGTGAAAGCGTGGCCAACGTGGTTCGGCGTGTTGGCGATACGCTTGAGCGGCTTGCCGACATGCATCCCGGCGAGGACATCGTTGCTATCAGCCATGGCGGGGCGATCCGTGCGGCGCTGGCGCATGCCGCTGGCGTCGGCGCCTCGGCTGCGCTGCACTTCGCGGTGCAGAACCTGTCCCTGACCATCCTGGAGCGCCATGCGGCGGGGTGGCGCGTTGTGTGCGTTAACGAAACGATGCCCGGGTTAGACGATTGAACCGCTGGCGCTTTTGCGGACGCAACGGTTTATGCTGCGGTGCAGCATTAAATAAGATTGTTAACTTGCCCTGATAAGGCCATAATATGGCGTAAGAATTCAGTAATTGGCATGGAAGGGTAGCCCCCATGATTATCAACATTCGCCGCGCGGCGCGGGCCGCCGGTTGCGCCGCCGCCCTGACAATCGGCTTAATCGTGCCGTCCCAGGCGCTCGCGGCGACGGCACAGGGTCAGCAGGAACTGGTCGATCGCGCTACGCTGGCGGCTCAGGACGTGCTGGATGCCCCCGATAGCGGCACGGCACGGCAACTATTGGGCGACGCGCGCGCGGTCATGATCTGCCCACGCGTGTTTCGCGCCAGCTTCCTGTTCGGCGGCGAGGGCGGCGGTTGTGTGCTGCTGGCGCGCGGCGCCCAGGGCTCCTGGTCTTCACCTGCCTTCTATTCGATGGGCGGCGGCAGCTTCGGGTTCCAGGCCGGCATTCAGGACGCCGAAATCATTATGATGATCCGTACCGATAACGGTCTGCGCGCGGTCATGGACAACCAGTTCCGCCTTGGCGCGGACGCCTCGGTCGCCCTGGTCACCGTCGGCGCCGGCATCGAGGGCGCCACCGCCGTCGGGCTCAACTCCGATATCGTGGCGTTCGCCAAAACCCGCGGCCTGTTCGCCGGCATATCGCTGCAAGGCAGCGTCATGTCGTCCGATAGCGCCGGCGACGAGGTTTATTACGGCCAGCCTGTCGGTTCTGTGGACATCGTGCGCGCCATGCGCGTGAACAATCCCGGCGCCGATCCACTGCGCGCCGCACTGATGCGCTATGGGGCGCCGGCGCCCCGCCGGCAGACTTACGCCGCGGCGCCGGCTTATAGCGCTCCTCCGGAAACGCCGGTGGCGCCTTATGCGCCCGGCGGTCCCGCGCCGGTGCAGCAGGAAAGCTTGGCGGCGCCTCGGTAGCGCGTGGCAAGAAAGCGGTTCTTTTTTGTGAAAAAGAGCCAAAAACTTTTGCTATCAAATCGTTATCGGGCTGGGACGTAATCCACGGGCAGTTTTCCCAGTTTGCGTAAGCTGGCGACAATAACCTTGCGCTGCGTTTCGGCATCGCTGGCGACGTTTGCGCGCAGGCGGCGGATTTCGGCGGTCGAGTAAGGCTTGAAATTCGCGGGCAAATTCGCCGCCGAAAACCGCGCCAGCGCCCAGTTCAGCATCGCCGCCGCGGTCGCGTCATCCAGCTTCGACTGCGAAACTCCCGGCACTTGAATTAAATAGGCGCGCCCTTGCGGCACCAGGAGATACGCGCCGGAATAGGCAAGATCGGGAATTCCGGCAAGTGGCACGCCATGTCCGGCGGCGCCATGGCAACCCGAGCAATGCCACGTGTAAAGCGTCGCCATCGGCATTTCCGCATGCGCCACGCCCGCGCGGATCAAAGTCAGGCACAGCGCCAGTAGGGCGCGCGCGCTCATTTTGCGACCGCCTTGATTTTCTCGCGCAGTTTGCGCGTCTCGCTTGGCGTGGGGCTGGCCGAGCGCGCCGCGGCGACGGCCACTTGCAAGATCGGGCGGCCGCCATCGACCGCCGCCACGCCGTTGAAACTGCTTAGCGCGTAGTTCACCACCGCGGTTATTTCGGCATCGCTCAGATCGTTCTTGAAGCTCGGCATGATCCCGACCATCACGCGGCCTTGGCTTTCAATGCGGCCCGCCATACCGGAGACCAGAATTTGCGAGAGATATTGCCGCCCGTCCACGCTGGCCAAATAATCCTTCAGCGTGCCGGCCAGCGATGGCGCCAGCCCCACCGCGCCAGTTCCGTTCGCCTGATGGCATGGCATGCAACGTTGCGCGAAAATCGCGGCGCCTTCGGGGGCTGCGCCGCCCAGCAGCAAGGCGGTGCTAATCAGCCAGGCCGACGATGAGCGAAATCGTGCAGTGGTAGCTGGTTTGCTCGTTCGCGACACACCAGTTAATGTCATTATGAATGCCCATTTCGTAGCCCGGCCGCTCGCCGACATTGCCGTTGCAATTGCACTGGCCGCAAGATGAACGGCCGCAGCAATCCGTGTAGCTGACGAGGTAATTCCGGCCGTCGGCGCCGTTGCGGCAGGTGCCCACCCAGCTGACTTTAGAAATGCTGGTGCCGGGCGGGCAATCGCTGCCAGTGCCGCCGCAGCAACTGCAGAGCATTCCGTCCATGGAACAGTATTTCCAGTAATCGCACTTCGTCGGATCGTCCTGCTGCGGATCGACATGCGTGCTGCCGAACGCGCGGTCGATCGGCAGCAGCGGCAGCGCCGCGCCGCCGATCAGCAGCTTTCCGAGCCCCGCGAGCACGCCGCGCCGCGAACTGCCCATGGCGATACGCCGGGAGAATCGCTCGATAGTATTATCCAACACCGCGAAAACTCTCCTGGTTGTACCAACCCGCAATAAGGCTGACGCTCAGGAAGCAAGAAAGCGCTTCTTTTTGAAAAAAGAAGCAAAAACTTTTTTCAGTTGGCCGGCGCGGTGAGGCAGCGTGCGCACCCAAACGGAAAAGTTTTTTGGTTCTTTTTTTCAAAAAAGAGCTGCTTTTTGGCTGTCTCATTCCGCTGCCGCCTGCCGCTTGCGCAAGAAATCCTGCGTCGACCCAACGCCCAGCGCCTCCGCCTCGAGCAGGCTTTCAATATGTTCGCGGCTATTGACCAGCCCCTTGGCGCGCACCGTGCCATCCTGGCCGATCAGCACGGCGTAAGGCAGCTTGCCGATCTGGAACGTAATGCCGAGCTCGGCCGACAGCACGTAAGGCAGCCCGAGCCTCTCCCGCCCCCAGAACGCTAGATGTTCGCGGGCATCGCCATCGCTGGCCAACACCACTTCAAGCCGGCTGCGTTCGCTGGAAGCCAGGGCGCGCAACACGGGCAGCAATTTCTTGCAGACGGGGCAGGTGGGCGAGAGGAAAAACAGCAGCTGGCTGCGGCTGCCGGCAGCGCCGATTGTAATGGCCTCGCCGGACAATCCGGTCAGATGCAGCAGTTTGACCGGGTCGCCGACTTTCGGCCCGTGATCGAGAGTCAGCGCGCCGACTGGCGAAATGCGTTCGTGCAGCACGCCCACCTGGCGGGCCAGCGCCAGTACGGCCAGCAACAGGCCAATATTGAGCGCGAACAGGGTGGCGATCGCGGCGATCATGCGCGCGTCCCGCCAGCGTGGAGCGCCGCATTGTTGGCCAGCAATTGGCTCGCGGTGAAATACAGCGCCGCCACCCCGCCGGCGCCGCCTGCCACGCCGATCACCGTGGCTGCATCGAGCGCGCCTGCAACAGGCGCAAGGTAGCCCACCGCCAGCGGCGCCAGCAGCATCAAATTGCGCACCAGAAGACCGGTGGAAATGCGCTGTCCCTGCGCACCGCCGCAGCCGCATTCGATATGCAGCCGGCCGCGGCTCAGGCTAATGAAAATCGCTGCCGTAAACAGGCCGATAAGCAGGGCGCCCAGCAAGGCGCCGGTTTGCGACGTGGCCGGCGCAACGAGCAACAATGCCGCCAGACCGTTCAAGACTGGCAACACAAAGCTTGCCGGGGCCACGGCGAAATGCGGCAGCAGCCGGTATCCGGCAACCGCCTGCGTGTGCGCGCCCGGGTCGCGCAACGCCTGCCAGGCCGAGTGGGCGAGAATACCCGCCACTGCCAGCCGGCAGATCCCGCCCGCCAGGAATGCCGCCTGTGAGATATCCGGCGTCATTAGCGCACCACCATCAGGCCGCCGGATTCAAGCACGCCATGCGTGGGCGAAGTGCTCTGCGCGGCCAGCATCGTCCCGTCGAGCCGCGTTATTACGGTTGTATCGATGTTGAGCGCGAACAGCAGCGGCGCGGAACCCTCGGTCACCGCCAGATACGTGGCGCCCACTCCGGGGCCGCGCGCCTTGATGGCATGGCTGGCCAGATCGACGCGCCAGATCGCATCGGCCGCGTTCTTGTGGCTGCCTTCGTAGCCGTGCGCATGCATGCCCACATAAATTTGTCCCGTGGCACGGCTATAGGCGACAAGTTGGTAGCCACCCGGCCGCCAGCCATTTGCTGCGTCCTCGCCAGTCACGAGCGGCCAGGGCACATCCTGGGTAGCGACTGACCCACTGAAATTCATCACATGCACATTGCCGAGGAACGAGACGAACACGGTTTTGTCCCATCCCGGCGCGCCCGCGATGAACAGCGCATCGTTATCCGGATCAAACAATTTGGCGCTGCGCCGCCGCGCCGTCTCGTGTCCATCGGCGTCGAAACTGATGGTAATGGCTGAGCCGTCGCCGCACAGGCTGGAAAACCGGCCGGCGACCACGGGCGAGGGATAGATGCCGAAACAGCCCGCCGTCTCCACTTCCGCCAGCATGCGCTTATGGCCGAGATCCACGACGCTGACCGACGAGGCCGGTGTCGCATTTTGCACAAACAGGTAGGTCCCGCCGGCCGATTCGGTCAGGTACGGCGCGTATGCCGTGCTTTGCGCGCGGTGCTGCGAAATCGGGATTTCGCCACGCAGCACCAGCGTATCCGTGTCATACATTTCCACCACGTCGGTGCGGCCGCCGTGATCGTCGCGGGCAAAAAACGTCGTGGCGCTGTAAAGCGTAGCGCCGTCGTTCGACAGCGCGAACTGGCCAAAGAAGCCGTTGGTGATTTCGCCAAGGAATTTGAAGGTATCGCCATTGAAAAGAAGGATTTTGGAATCGGGTGCGTGCGCCGGGGCGAAATCCTGCACGAAGAGGCGGCGGCCGTTCGATGCGCCGAGCGTGAGCACCTTTGGCGTTTGCGGCACCAACTCCACGGGAGCACCAGCCCATGCGAGGCCGGCCACGGACACTGCCAGCAGCGCTGCCATCGCGCCATTCAACCGCATCCAACCGCTCCCCGTCCGATGCGCCTATCTTTGGTTGCGGTGCACCATGGCGTCAACGCATAGGGATCGCGTCCGGCCCAGAAAACCGTGCCGTATCGACGCGAGCCCGCCGCACCGTGATCGCCAGCAACGCCAGGCTGACCAGCGGCATGAGGCCGAGATTAGCAATGGTGGCCAGCGGCCTGGCCAGCAACGGCGCCGCGAAAACCAGTGCGCAAACCAGTTTTTCGCCGGCCAGCCAGCCGCCGCGTTGGCCGGCGGCGACCACCATGGCCACCGGCACGAGGCTCAGCGGCAGGTCGTAATCGTAGAGATACGGGCTGATCAACAGGGTGGCGGCGGCCATAACGACTATCTGCCAGGCGCGTTGCGCATTGCGGCATCGCACCAGGCTCAGCACGGCCGTACCCGCGGCGGCCGCCTGCCCACAGTAAGCGACCCACAGCGGGGTGCCCGCCAGCCGCAACGCCGCGAAGGGCGAAATCAGCTTAGGCCAGAGCGAGGAAAAATCGCGCATGACGGCGCTGGCCTTGGCGCTGCCGGCCACGAAATTCAGCCAGGGCGCCAAGCCGAACACAAGGCTGGCGACCGTCAGGGCCGCCACCACCGCGGTGGCCGCTGCCAGCGCCCGCCATTGCCGGCCCAGTGCCAATGCAATGGGCACCAGCACCGCCAGATGCGGCTTGAACGCGATGCAACCTAGCGCCGCGCCGGCCAAAGACGGCCGGCGCTCGATGGTGCCGCAGGCGGCGGCCATTAGCGCCGCTGTCAGGCACCCGTTCTGGCCAATACCAAGGCTGACGAGGGCCGCCGGCGCCGCAATCATTGTAGAGAGCGGCCACGGTGCAGGAAGCAGCCGCCGCAACTGGCTTACCAGAAATGCCCACTGCCCTGCGGTGAACAGCAGGAACGACGCGCCATAGGGCAGCAACGCCAGCGGCGCGAATAGCAGCAACGCGATCGGCGGATAGAAATACGGATAGATGCCAGGCGCCACCATATCCACGGCGGCGCGCTGCACCGGCCCGATGACATTGTTATCGTAGGCGCTTGCCGCGGCGCCCTGTAGCGCCAGCCGCGCCCCCGACCACACGACAACATAATCGAGCACCGGGCCGCGATGGCCGAACCCGTATTTGCGTAACACCGCCATGGCGAGCCACGCACCCAGACCGGCCAACCCCAGAACCGACACACGCCAGAACGCCAGGATGTGGACTCCGGAGGGCAAGCGGGCGATTTGTGCGGCCAAGTTCTACCTGATGGCGATGCGCCGTGCGCGAAGGAAGCAAGCAAGGCCTTCTTTTTCTGCAGAAAAAGAAGCAAAAAGACTTTTGGAATTTGTTGCGCCAAAAGGCAAAAGTTTTTCGCTTCTTGATTTCAAAAAAAGTAGGCCTTGTTTTCTTATAATCCGCGCTTCTTCCGCTTCTGCTCCTCGTCGTATGTGCCACCAATGCTGACAACTTCGACGTCCAGCACCGAGGCGGCCTCGGTCGTATCGCCCTTCTGGCCCTGCGATTGTGCCGTGCTGGAAGCAGCACCTGCTGTCGCATTAGCCGCCTCGACAGCGCCGAGGCTGGCCACCGAAACAGTGGGTGCGCCAGCGGTTGACCCCTTCACCGAAATGTTCGCGGTGCCCACCACGCGGGAGGCCGCCAGCACCAGGTTACCGGAGACGCGGATGCCCGCCTCGCCCGCATCGATTGTGCCGCCAGGCGCGATAAGGTTCACGTCGCCCGCCGGAATGTCCGGCAACGGCTGTAGGGTCGCGATGCCGGCGCCGCTGGTATCCGCAGGCGGTGTTTCGGTAATATCGCCCTCGTTGTCATACACCAGCACAGGCGGATTATAGACCACCGTCGTTTTCGCGCCGATGCCGGCGTTGATGTCGCCTTCCGAAGACCAAATCACGATATTGCCGCCGCCGGTGGTAAAGATGCGGCTCTGGCCCAGCAGCACGTCGCTGAGCGCGTAGATGTTGACCGCCCCCGCGCCATACGTAACGATACCGGACGAATTGCCTGGAGCCGGGCCGCCGGTGATACCGAATACAGTGGCCCCGCCGGGATCGAGCACCTGCACGGAACCGCCGAACAACGTGGCGATGCCGCCATCGAATGTCGCATCCGCGCCGCTGGTGGTGGTGATCGGTGCCTTGCTCGGCAACTGCGCCGTGCCGCTATACATTGTAATGGCGCCCGTGTAGCCCACCGGCGTGCCGTTCGTCACTTGCGTGCCGATCGACGGGAACAACGTATCGATCGCCTGCCGGCCGAGCACGTAGCTCTTGTAGTAAATGCTGCTCGGGTTGGCCTCGGCGGCGCCGCTGTATTGCAATACTGCGAAGAACACGTCCTCCGATACCGCTTCCTGCTCGGCCGGCGTTAGTTTGGTGAAGAAGGTGTAGGCGGCTGCTGGAGTGGTGCCGGTGTAGCCGTAATCGGTCTTCAGAATGGTAGCGAGCAGGCCCGCGATCGCGGCCTGCACCGCGGCCTTGCTGCCGGCATCCTGCGTCGGAATCTTGATCTGGCCCTGGTTCGCCGGATCGATGAACAGCGAGGCGAACGCCGTGTAATCGGGCCCCGAAGTGCCAATGCCCGCATCGACATTGATGCCGGCGCCAGCGCTGGTGTTGAGCTGGCTGCCGGTGATCAGATTGTCGCCCAGGCTCTTGAGCGATCCGAAATACAGGAATTGCTGGCTGCCGGCGGAGTAGGCAGCCTGGTACAGGTTGCGGCCCGCCTCCACATCGAGCGCGCCCGGGCCGCCAACATAGGCATAGGCGCTTAGGATATCGCGGCCGGCGATGACTTCCGACAGCGACGCCGCGGACGTATTGAAGAACAAGTTGCCGCTGGACCAATAATCAACGCTGGTAATTGGTGTGGTGAACTGTTCCGATTGCTGGTTTTCCTGCACCGCGAACACGGCAGCGTTCGGGTAGGAATCCGGCCGTGTACCGGTGCTGACAATGTCGTTTTCGGCAATGATCCAGACCGGCTTGGCGGCGATATACCAGCTCGATTGCGGCTCGTTGGAGCCCGTGCCGAAATACAGTGTCTCGCCGGTTTGAAAATTCACAATGTCGCCGCCGGCGGCATAGAATAGTGCCGGGCTCGGATCGTTGGCGTGCACATCGGTGGTCGGCGTATCCGCTTCGAGCGCGAACAGCGCCAGCGGTGACTGGTTCGTGCCGATGCCATTGCGGATATTCGTCAGCTCGCCGGTCAGCGTGCTGCCATTGCTGGTGAACGCCGGGTCGATGATTGAGGAGAGCCCCACCGGGTTGGCACCCGACATATCGATCGCGTAGCCATTGGCAATGATCGATCCGCCAGCCAGGAATTCGACCTGGCCGTCCGGCGACGGCATCGTTTCCAGTGAATATTGTGTGAAGCCTACCGGACTGCCGGGCGATGAGCCGGGGGTCCCGCCGTCCTGACCGTAAATGATGTCGCCGGTTGCAGCGGTCACCGTCAAAATGGCCGGATAGATCGAACGGTAATCGGTTGGCGAGTCGTTCAGCACGATGTTCGACGATTGCTGGTTCGGCAGCGTGGTCGGCGTTACGTTGCCGCCGCTCGAAAACAGCGTGATTGAGGTGGTGGGCTGCCATAGCGTGAAGCCCGTATAACCGCCCGCGTCGGAGGCCGTGCCGATATTCGTGCCCTCCAGACTGGTGACGTTCTGCTCGGCCACGCGCCCGGGATCGGTGGCGCCGCCCAGGACAAGATCCCGGTCTGTGGTAATCGTCACAGTGCCGTCGCCCGGTACAACCTCGATCCCGCCATTGGGAACGCCGTTATTGTACGCGAACGGATTGGCGGCGCGAGGATCGTATAGATTGCTTGTGCCAACATCGAATTGATAATCGATACGGCCGATGGCGCCTGCGGCAATTTCGACATTACCTCGCAAATCGATGACGTCGCCGTTCACCGACGGCACGGTGCCGCTCAGCCCGTTGCTACCTGCAGTGGCGCCGATGCCATAGGCGCTGGCGTCGATCGGGTTCAGCGTGCCACCGATGGTGATCGTGACATCGCCGCCGCCGGTGGTGATTGGACCCGAGGCACCGGGCAACAGGCGGCCGGTGCTGCCCACGGCAATCACCAGGCCTTCGCCTTGCGTAAAGGTCGGCCCAAGGCCACCCGCGCCTCCGCCGCCTTCGCTGCGATCGGTGATCTGCCCGGCATTTTCGCCGATCGTGACAGTGACGTTGCCGCCGCCCAATGCACCGATGCCGGTGAAGCCAGTCATTTGTACGCCCGTGCCGGCCGGCGTGCCTTGCGCGCTGAGCGGTGCCACGAGCGTGCCGAAATTGATCCACCACGCGGTGGGCTGGCCAAGTTGGGTGCTGCCCTGGCGCCAGAGCCAGTTGCCGACATTGTCGCTGGCCGATGCTCCGGTATTGCCCGTGCTATCGGCGAACACATCGCTGGTCACGTTGCCCTGCGCCAGCAGCACGACATTGCCGCCGTCGTTCGGATAATAGGCTTGGTATGTTTGCCTGATGAGTTTGTTGACGGTGCTGTCGGCGGGTAGCAGGAGGCTGCCGCTTTGGTTTTGCCGCGCGGTATTGAATTGCGCGTTTGCGCTGCCGCTCAGCACATCCTGTGTGCCGGCGGTGTAGATGCCGTACAGCGAGGTTTGATCGACATTGCCGCCGGCTTCGAGCGAAAGATTGCCGGTGCCGGTACGAATGACGCTGAACGCCAAAACCGGTGCCTTGGCGCTCGATGATTTCTCGGGCTTGTAGTAATGCTGATCCTCGATCAGCAGACTGCCCGGCGCGGCATTGAGCGACGTCGGCGGCACGGTGAACACGCCGTCGCTCAAGGTGGTTGATGCCAGCACGGAGTTGGCGGCTGCCGCGCCAAGATTAGCGCCGGCGACAAAATTCATGCTCCAGGATTGCATGCCGGGCGCCATCATTTGCGCCAACGGGTACAGGTAACCTTGCACCTGCTGTCCATCGATACTCTGGGTCGGGCGGTATGCGACTTCCGTGGCAATTTGGAACTGTGTCTCGCCCTTGCGCTCGAAATAGCCGCCGAACACGGCGCTGGTGAACGCCGGAATATACGCGTTGGCCGGCAGCAACACATTGGTTGCAAGGCTGATCGAGGAGGAATCGAAGATGTCCAGCGGCGTACCGGCCGGAATAACCTGCTCCGCGACCTTGCCGTTGGCGCCCACCGTGTAGGCGATTGTCTGCACACTAATAGGCAGCACGGTACCGGCGTTCAGAACATCGCCCTTTAGGAACTCAAACCCGGCGGGTATCAGCTGGCCCGCCTGATACAGCACCTGTCCGTCGCGCCGCACGCTTTCGGTGGCGATCCAGCCGCCCGCCGGTATCGGCGCCGAGGTCGCCCCGACCACGAGCGCGAATGGAATGACGACATTGGCCTTCACGTCGGCGGGCCGGATAACGATGGCATAATTCAGCGAAATCGGCCGCGTCGTGTCGAAGGTCGTGGTGGGACCTTTATCGCATCCACCGGTCGGATCTGTTTCGCAACCGATCAGGTAGACCTGGCTCGACGTGAATTTCTTGCCGCCCGGGCTGGTGTAAACCGCGAGCGAGCCGGCAGGCAGCAAAATATCCGCATTGCTGGATTCGTAGCCGCCAGATTTGTCGATCAGGAACTCCCAGCCATTCTTGTCGGCCGGCAGCTGGAATTTCTTCTGGGTATCGGGGGGCGCCAGGAACCCGTCCGAAATGCTGCCGTTAATTATTAGGTCATTGCTTGCCCGGAAGTTGATCGAGCCCGGCTCGCCGGAGCCGGTTACGCCCGTTGTGGCGATGCCGAACAACCGCACGGGATCGGTATAGCGCAGCGTGGAAAAATCCAGATCGCCGGTAATCGTCAGATTTCCGCTGCTTGTTGCGCTGCTGGCGATCGTAACGCCGGGCAGAATATTGAACGTGCTGCTGTAATGCACCAGCCCCGCGAGCTGTGTGGACAGGGCGGTGGCATCGTTGTCCACTGATTGCATGAACGCGGTATTATCGAGGCCGATTTGCAAAATGCCCAGCGTGCCCGCTGAATTGGTGGCGCTGTAGCTGGTGCTTAGGGTTCCCGTGCCGTTGTCCTGCACGATCGTGCCGTTGCCGTCGGTTGGCGTGTAGGTCTTGAAGCCGTAAACGTCGATGCTCGCGGCGCCGACGATATTCAGTGCGCCGGGCGCCTCGACCGCCACGTCGCTCAGCGCGCCGCTGCTGCCGAGGCGCGGCGCGTTGATCACCACTTGGCCCACCTGGTTGCCGACGGTTTGCGCCGCCACGGGCAACGTGAAGCCGGCGCTGAGCTGATCGTTCGGTTCGAAAACAAAGCCGGCAGGAATATGTTGGCCCGCGGTGAACAGCACCACGCCATCGCGCGTCAGCGTGCCGGTTGAGGTAAAGCCGCCGGACGGCACCGGGCCAGTTGCCGTCGTGATGGCGACCGCATAGCCAATTTGCGTGCCAGCCGGGAAGTGGTTTGGCGCGTAACTGACATTGATGGTGGCACCTGGATCCAATACCACCGTGCCGCCGGCGCTGGTCAGTGTCACTTCCGCGCGGTTATCGGCATCTATCGGATTGCCATAGCTATCGACAGCGATGTCGGCCGCGTGCGCGTCGAGCACGGCATTGCTGCCGATCAGCAGCGTGTTGCCGGCCGACAGCGAAATATTTCCCGGCGAGGCGCCGGATGCGTTGATTGTGCCCGTCACGGTAATATTGCCGGCGTCGGCGGCAATTTCCACCGTGTGCGCCTGGACAGTCTGATCAACCAGGATATTGCCGCTCGCCAGTTCGAAACCACGCAGCGCGGTGAAGCCGCCGGTATCGAGCCGCGTATTCAGCGCGTCGAACTCATTGATTGCCGTGTTGGCGCCAAGCGTATTGGCGAACACAGTGAAGCTGCCGCCGGCGTTGGTGCCGGTGGCGCTGCCATCCAGGGTTCCACTGAACGCTACGCTGCCGCCTGAGGCCGTGGCGCTGACGCTGCCTGCGTTGGCATCCGGCGCGCTGACATTGATCGTAGCGCCGGCGGATTCAGTGATATTGCCGTTGTCACCGGCATAGGCCTGCAGCAGCAGCGTGCCGCCGGCGCTTTGCGCTGTCTGGTCGAACAGTTTGGTCGAGCGACCGGACAAATCGATATTGGTGCCGCTCGCCAGATTGATATTGCCTTGCGAGGTGATTGAAAGCTCACCCGATGCCAAAGCAAATGACGTGCTGGTATCGACCGTGCCGGCCGAAAGGTCGATCTGTGCGCCGAGCGTATCGAATCCGGTGGTGGCGCCAGGCTGGCCCGTGCCGGCATTGGCGGTGAGCGTTCCGCCGGCGGTCAGGCCGAGCACGGCACCGCTGGCGGCGGTGATGACCGGCGCGGAGAGTGTGAGGTTCCCGAACGTGCCTGGATCGCCGAAACGTAATTGCCGCAGGTAAACGCTGAGCGCACTTTGATTATTCGCGGTAATTTCACTGGTTGCCTGCAGCGTTACATTGGCGAAGCCAACCGCCAGCCGGTCCAGTTGCACCTGGTCGTCCACTTGCGCGTCCGGCCCGTAGCCGAGGTCGATCGTGGACGATGCAACCGTCTTGGTTGCGCCACCGCTGGTAACCACGCTCTGTGCGCCGCCGATATCCAGCGAAATTGCCGTCGTCAGCGCCAGCGTCGTGCCGCTAGTGGTTAGCGAACCGGCGATCCGGCCGCCCGGCGTGGCCGATACGGTTGTGAGGTTGAGGTTCTGCAGCGTGCTCGCCACGCCCACGCCGCCCCAAGTGACGACGGGCGAGGTGATATTGACAGCACCTGTATCGGTGGTGATCGTGTTGCCGTTCTCCGTGGATGAAATGCCATAGCCGTAGATCGCAGGCGTGTTCAGCACCAAATCGGTGGTCGCAGATTTCAGATCGGCGCTGCCAACGAAGTTGATCGCCTGCTGCGCCGTCAGGATCAGTGTCGTGGCGTCCTGCAGCAGCGTATTGAAGGCGGTGTCGGTCAGCGTCAGGCCGGCGGGCAGCAGGCTGGCGAAATTCGCCAGATTGGCCTGCGTGCCGATATTGATGTCGGCGACCTGGAGCACGACAGACTGCGCGCTGAGATCGGCGCTGCCCACCTGCACCGACGTGCCGGAAGGACCGACGAAATTGAGGCTGCCGCCGCCCGCCAGCGTGGTGCCAGCGCCCACGGTGATCGCCGCGCCAGAGGCGCCGAACTGGTTCGGCGTGTAGACGACCTGATTGGCGGAAACCTCCAGTATCGGCGATCCGGCGCCGGAATTGTCGGTGTTGAAGTAGTAGCCTTGTGCCAGGCCGTAGGCGGTGTTGTTTTCGCCGATCGTGCTGATTGTTGCCCCGCCGCTGACACCGATCGATCCGCCGTTGCTTTGCGCGATCAGCAGCACGTCGCCGGCCGTCAGGTCCGCATGTGGATCGATCACCACGGCCGAGACGATGCCATTGAAGGTGATTTCATTCGGCGTGGCGCTGCTGGTGCTCAGCGTGCCGCCAATAACAAGACGCGGCAGATCCAGCGCCGACAGCGTATCGGCTGCCACCGCAAGTGTCGGGATTGTTCCGGTGCCGCTGCTGGACGGCAGCTGTGTCAACACATCGCCCGGGCCCAGCACTTCAATCGCGGCGGCGCCGCTATCATTGCCGCGCGCGCTGATTTCCATCGTGGCGCCATAACCGCCGCTGGCTTGCGCATCCTGCAATGTTGCTGGATCGAGCGATATGGCGCTAGTGCCGCTGATCGTGCCCATCGGCGTGTTCAGCGTTACCAGCAGCGTCTTGGCGTCCTGTGGCAGCAGCGGGCGCGGCGCATCGAACGTGGCGGAGGCAGTGGTTTCGAAAGTGCTGTAATTTTCCTCGTCGAACTGCGATAGTTGATTGACGCCTTTTTCGCTCGTAATCAGCGCGGCTTGTGGCACGCTGCTGACAATGCCGGTATTGGCCGTGCCGACAGTCACCGCGGCCACGGTCGTGAAATTGCCAAAGTTCTGTGCTGTGCCAGGCGCTATCGTCGATCCGGTCAGCTCGACACGGAAGCCGCCGGGCAACAAATCGTAATAGGCTGGCAGCAGCGTGTAGGTGCCCGCGGCAAGGCCGGGAACTTCGCCCGCCGCAATGGTAATTTGCTCACCCACGCCGGGTGCGCTGTAGCCCGAATCCGCCGGCGCCACCGGCGCATAGGCCGAACCGTATCCGGGCAGGATGGCGTAAACCGGGTCGGTTGTATTGGCGGCCACTGTGCCGCTGCCGCTGTTCAGCAACGGGGTCTGATTCACGTTGGCCGAGCCGCCGCGGCCCGCAATGAAACCGGCGCCGGCTAGCGTGCCGCCGCCGCGCAGATCGATTACCGATCCCGGGTCGGCGGTGAAATTGACGGCGCCAATCGCTACGACGGGTGCGAAGGTGGACACCGCCTGGCCGTTGTAAAGATAATTCACGCCGTCAACCGTGCCGCCGTACGGCACCACCTGCCCGGCGAGGCTGACCGAGGTGATGCTATTGGGTCCGAGCGTGACGGTGTCGGACAATTGCAGGTTGCTGTCGCCCGATGTGCGCGGTTCGCCGAGTTCAATCACGCCTTCTGGCGCTCGCAGCACGCCATCCTGCACAATGCTATCAGCAAACAAGGCCAGCGTACCACCGATAGAATAGGGTGGCGCGGGCGTGGCACCGCTCTGCCGCAGAACGGTAATGGTGCCGCCGGCGAGTTGATTGACGCCTGAGGTCAAATACGGGTTCAAGCCGGCCAGCACGGTGGCGCTGGTAGGCGCGCCCGGCGAGCTCGTCGTCGGGTAGACCTGCGCCGCATCGAACACAATGTTGCCGGAGGAAGCCAGCGTGCCGCTGCCGCCGGCGCCCGCCGTGAAGCGAATATCGCCGGCGCTGTTGAACGTGCTGGTCGTGAAACCAAATGCCGAAGCGTCTGTCGTTACGGTGCTCGATCCGGAACCGGCACCCTGGCCTGAGCTGCCTGGTTGAGAACCGTTGCCCGCTGTTGGCAACGGCGTGACGCCGCCCAAAATGAGTGCGTTGGAGAAATCGATCAGGTCAGCGTTAACTGTCAGCACCCCGGTCGTGTTCTCGGGTGTTTGCACCACGCCGCCGCCGCTGCGCGTGTCCAGGCCGCCATTGGCGTTCGGGCTGTTGCTGAAGCCGATAAGATCGACATAGGGCGCCGTGATGCTGACCGCCGCAGCACTCGTTGTATCGCCAATAATGCCGGATTCCAGGCGCACGCTGCCGCCGAGTTTCAGCGATACCGCGCCGTCGAACGAAATATTGTCCTGCGCATACAGTACCAGCGACGTAAATCCGCCCGCGGTCAGTTGCTGCTGCGAAATACGGCCCAGGCTGACGGTGGCCGGGTCGGTCGAACTGCCAGGTTGCAAACCGTTTTGCGTTTGCACCTGGATGAAAGCATCCGAAATCAATATTTGTGAAGGCGCGATATAGGATTGCGGAATGTCGTAGAATTGGTTGAGGTCCTGCGGATCCAGACGCATCGATAGCGTGCCCCCCGCCGCGCCAGTGCCCGCGCCGGCCGCCAGCATCGTGCCGTCCAGGGCCACGCCAGAATAGGAGCGCGCGGCAATCAGGCCGCCATTGCCAGCCAGCGTTACCGGACCATTGTAGCTGACGATCGATGTCGGTGTCAGGCCGGCCGATACGTCGACAGTTGCATCAGCGCCCGACGCATTTAGTACTGCGCCAGGGCGTACGATCACCTGGGCGTAAGTCGATTCTGGCGATGCGCTGTTCAGCGCGCCCAGGCCGCCCAGGAAGATCGAGCCGCCTGCCTCCGCCTGGCCAAAGCGCCGGTGCAGGCCGTCCGTAAGGACCGTTGCGATACCGGAGGTATCCACCACAGCTCCAGCGCCGATCCAAACCGACAGGCCATCGACGTAATTTGATGGATTGGAGTGGGAGCCATCGCTGGGTGCCACTTCGTAGCGTGTATTCGAAACCGTGATCGTGCCGCCATGGGCGGTCAGCGTCCCCAGATCGGTGATCTGGCCGTAGCCGTCCACCGTAATGGATTGTCTTGGATCCACGGTAATGCTAGATCCAGCACCGATCGTGACCGTGCCGCCGCCGCCATTGAATACGCCGGGATTGATGCTGGAAGACAACGTAACGCTTGCCCCGGCCCGTTGTATTATCGAATCGTTACCCTTGGCCGGCCCGAACAGCACCGGTAACAAAATACCGTACGGCGACGTGGCCGCGCTGCCGGTGGGTGCGGACGGATTGGTCAGAACATAGATCGGCCGGGTCACGTCGATCTGCACGTTCGGATCAACCGATAACCCTTGCAGCCCGTTCAGGACATAGTCGGCAAAACCGCTGCCGAACAGTGATTGGCCGATCACCACGGTGGTGTCGCCATCGCCCGCCGACCCTGTCCCGAGCACAACATCCGGTGCGCTAAGCGAAAGCGTGCCGGCGCCACCGCTGCCATAGCCGAGCAGCGTCGCTTCATACGTCACCGCGTCGCTCTGCAGCGACGCAACCAGAGTCGGAATGATATCGGCGGATACAGCAATGCTGCCGCCCGACGCGGTCGTCAGCTTGGAGGCGGCCGACAGCACGCCGCCGGAGGAAACATCGATTTCCGACCCTTGGGCGAGGTCCACGCCGCCGGTGCCGATGATCGTGACACTGCCGCCATTGGCGTAGCCGGCGCTGATCGTGTTGTTCGATTGCAGCGCCAGATTGGTCCATTCGCCGCTGGCATCCAGCGTGGCACCAGTAGATAGCGTAATGCTGCCTGCCGCGCCGCTGGCAGGATTGCCGTCCGTGCTGCCAGGGAACAGGTTGGTCAGCACGATGGTACCGGCATGCGCCGTGATATTGGCGTTCACCTCGATCGTATTGCCGCTCAGCACCACGGTGCCGTCAGGCGCCAGCGCTATCGGCGCGGTAACGTCGATATCGCCTGCTGTGCTTAAGGTTACACCGGCAAAGCCTGCATCGGTCAGGAAGGCGGAGCCGATCGAGATCGTTCCGGCAACCGAATCCGGTAGTTCGTTGAGCACCGGCGTCTTGCCGCTATTGCCAGTGCCGATCAGGATATTGCTGTCGAACGGCGTGTTGAACGCGCCGCCGGCATAGTCACCGACAAGCAGCGCGCCGGCAAGCGGTGTAACCGTTTGCGCCAGCAGGAACGGGTCGGTCACGCCGGTGGGGCGCGCCACTGTCTGATTCACACCCACCGTCACGCCCGCATCCACCGTGCCGTCAAGTGTCGCCGTACCTGCTGTCACCGTCAGCGTGCCGGCGTCGCGGCCGATCGTATATTCCGGTTCGTAGATTTCCGACGGCGTCAGTAGCGGATTTACATAGGTGTCGGTGACCTGCCAACGCGCGTGGTCCACGACCACGCCCGTGTAGACACCGGCATACACCAGGTTGCCTGGTGCGTTGTTGATGTTATAGACCTGCCCATCGACAGTCTCGACATAGCTTTGCTTGACCAAGCCCGCGCCGTAGGAAACCGTTCCGCCGGTCAGGTTGATCGTGGCGCCCTGGCTCACCGTGACCGTGCCGGGCGTTATAACGTTGGCGCTGCTATAGCCGCCATTGGCGGCGCCCTGCAGGGTTACCTGGCCGCCGATGGCGCTCCATTCATTAATCCCGTGGCCGATCAGGCCCAGATTGCCGGAAACCTCCAGTAAACCGCCCGCGGTGTAAATGTTGCCCGCATAAGTGCCGCTGGTTATTTCAATAAGCGTGCGCTCATCGATATAGACGTTAGAAAATTCCAGACCGCCGGTGCGATTGGCGGCGCTATCACGTAAATAATACGGAACGATACCTTCGATGAACAGGCTGTTGAAATTCGCGGCCAGCGACGCATTGGTGCCCGAAACATCGAGCGTCGCGCCGTTGTCGAGTGTAATTGCGGTGCCGGCCACGGCAACCTGGCCGCCTTGCGCCAACGCCAGCGCGCCGCCTTCCACCAGCACCGCACCGCCGGTGGAAATCTCGACCCGGCTTTCGGCAATTTGATCCGGTAGCGTGTTGACGTCGTTGAGCGACGGGCCGCTCAGCGGCGCCGCGCGCAGCACGTTGTAGCTGCCGGAATTGGTGATGTCGGTTTCGCGTTGGCTGTTCAGCGCGGTCTGGCCGTTATCCTCGGGCAAAACCTCCGTCACGCTGCCCGGCGCCAGCACCACGCTCGCGGTCGTGTCCGTGCGGTCGGTCAGCAAATGCACAGTGCCGCGGTTATTCACCGTTGTGGTCGACAAAATCACCCCGGCCTGCGTCACCAGGTGGCCCACCATGGTGATGTCGCCCTGGTCGGCCAGGATAATGCCGGTGTTCGTCGCCGCCCCCAGCGCGCTGGTGCCGGTGCCGGTAATGCTGCCGTCATTGCTTACCGCGACCTCGCTGCCGATCACGGTGGCGGTTACGTTGCCGGTAGTTGAATAGCCCGGCTGAAGAATGAAATTATTGCCCGCCGCCAGGACGGTCTGGCCGCTTGGCGTGGCGATAATTCCATCATTGCGCACATTGCCCGCCAGCAGCATCACATAGCCGCCGGTGGTGTTGCCGCTGGGCGCCGCGGTTTCGATCGTTGCACCCGCCTGCACCACGATGCTGGCGGTGTTGGAAGCATTTTCGAAGGTTGGCGTGTAACTGTCGGCGGTCGTGGTGCCGGTCGCCGATCCGTACAGGCTGAAACCGGTGATGATGCCGTTCGTGTTCCTGGTGAATTGAGCCTGCGCAATGTCGGCCGTCGCGGCGATCAGCGAGCCGACATTCACCTGGCTGCCGGCGCCGAAAAGCACACCGTTCGGGTTCAGTATATAAATTTTGCCCGGTGCGATGATCTGCCCAAGAATCGTCGTCGGATTTTCGTTGGGATCCTGGATGGAGTTGATCGCGATCCAGGTATTGGCCAGCGTGCCGCCCGCGCTCTGATTGAAAATCAGCTTGGTGTGAGCGCCGATATTGAACGTTTGCCACGTCAGATCGGCCACGCTGCCGGTTTGCGTCACCGTGACGTCGTGCACGCCATTGACCGTCTGCGTGCCCAGGGTTGTCGATGCCCCGCTCCACAGCGTGCCGCCCGAGGAAGTACCCGGCGCCTGCTGCAAACCGCCCACCGCAACGCCATCCGGCACTGATGGGCCGGTGTAGCTCATGCCAGCCAGTGCGTCGTTCAGGCTACGGAAGCGTTTGGCGGCATTGGCCAGGTTTTGCGCGCCAAGTCCCGCGGCGTTCGCGGCCGTAGCGCCGCCGGCGGTCTGGGCGGCGGTCACTGCCGCCGAGGGCTGCGAGGCGAGCGCCTGCGCCAGCGAACGGAACGGCGTGCCTGCCGCCGCTGGACGGGACGCGGCCGCTATCAATACGGCGGTAAGGCTGACGCTATGCAGCAAGGTGCGTCGCAGCGTCGTGCCGCGCATAATACGGTTGCCAGGTGTGGAAATCTCGGAGTGTCGGGTCAAGGCGCTACCTGGCTATTCTGCAACTGCCCCTGCGTAGCAGACTTGGCCTGACAGGCGCAGCCACAGATTAACCAATTGAGCCGGCTTTCACGGAACCGTCATTTAACTGAAACACGCGGTTACGAAGGCAGTAAACAAGCGGTTCTTTTTTGCAAAAAAGAACCAAAAAACTTTTTTTCTCAAAGGGTTAATGCCCTATTCGCAAAAGTTTTTGCTTCTTTTTTCAAAAAGAAGCGCTTCCTTCCTACCCCTCCCTACGCGCCAAAAACGCCAGCCGTTCAAACAAATGCACATCCTGCTCGTTCTTTAGCAGCGCG
>Ga0302319_10006420_pt1 | contig 23351 bp, 20 predicted proteins | sample Bog_T0_2_FD_203319 | JGI IMG/M metagenome (GOLD analysis project Ga0302319, IMG submission 203319) | Peat permafrost microbial communities from Stordalen Mire near Abisko, Sweden - Bog_T0_2 | ecosystem: Environmental > Terrestrial > Soil > Wetlands > Peat | place: Sweden: Abisko, Stordalen Mire...
CCATGGCCACCGTCCGAACCCCGAGGACGGAGCCCGGACCCCCGCAAAACAGGAAGGCGCCTGCCGCGCCGGGGTCGGCTCCAAGCTCCTCCAGGCAGCGGAAGACACCGAGGCCCGCCTCATCCCGGGACGAGGCCCAGCGGGCGCTGCCATCCGCCGCAAACCACCCGGCCTGGACACGGGCCGATGCCGCATCCATGAGCATCAGCGGGGCGTGGGCCGCAACGAGTTGGCGCAGGGAGGGCATGGCGTGGAGGGTTTTATGGCCCCGATGACGGTGGCTAGTCAAATAATGCTAAATCTCGGTGGTGGTTCCATTTGGCTCCATGCAACCGGGCGGGAGAGGAGCTGCCTGCATCCGAGGCGGGTGTTCGCCCCGGGCACAGGCTCGTCGCGAAACGCCCAACTGCGGCCGACCGCTCCATGACAGGGCTTTGCCCAACCCCGGACCTGGGTTCGTTGGCCAAAGGGCCCCCTCTTCTGCAACACCCGCTCTTGTCGTCCGGTCGCAACGCACAAGGCCCTCCGAGCCCGGGCGAACAAACGCCTCTCTTTGCAGGCAACTCCTCTCCCTTCCGGTTGTCCCGCGCCAAGGGCCGGCACGTTGCCGGTTCTGCCGCCTCCAGCGCCCAGACCTCCCGGCCGATTCCACGATTGACCGGGGGATGCAGCGGGGTAGGTTGGCCAGTTCCATCAACCGAACCGCATCCGTGAACGTCCAACTGAACAGCATCTCCGCAACCCGAAAGAGCCTCGTGGTCACCCTTGACCCGGGCGAGGTAGACACCGAGCACAAGGCCATCCTCGGCGACTTCGTGAAGAACGCCCGCCTGCCCGGATTCCGGCCCGGCCGCGCCCCGGCGGCGATCGTCGCCCGCAGGTACGCCAAGGAGGTGGGGGAGGAGTTCAAGCACAAGGTCGTGGCCAAGGCGTACCGCGGCGCGCTTGAGGAGCAAAAGATCGAGGTGCTCAACATTGTCGATGTGAGCGAAGGCACCATCACCCCGGGTGCCGCGGCGACCATCACGGTGACCGTGGACGTGCGCCCGGACTTTGCGGTGCCGGATCTCGCGAGCCTCGCCACCGAGGTCGAGTCCACCGAGGCCACGGAAGCGGAGGTCAGCGCGGCGATCGAGAAGCTCCGCGTGGATCGGGCCGATTTCAAGGTCGCGGAGCGGGCCGCCGAAAAGGGAGATTATGTGAAGCTCGCGTACGAGGGGTCGGTCGATGGCAAGCCGATCGTGGAATTGGCCCCCGACCGCCAGCTGTACGGGAAAGTGCCCCAGACCTGGGAGGAGGTCGAGGGCGAGCAGGGCGGGGTGATCCCGGGCCTGGGCGGACAGCTCAAGGGCCTCAAGGCGGGTGACCGCAAGACGGTGACGATCAGCTTTCCCGCGGAGTTTGCCGCGCTCCCGTTGCTTGCCGGCAAGGCCGCCCAGTACGCGGTGGAGATCCAGGAGGTGCGCGCGCGGGTCCTGCCCGAACTGGACGCAGCCTTCCTCAAGGAACACCAGGTGCCGGACCTCGCCGGGCTCCAGGACCGGATCCGGGCCAATCTCCGGGTCCAGAAGGAATTCCGGAACCGCTCCTCGCAGCGGCGCCAGGTGGGCGAAGCTCTGGCCGCAGCCGTCGACTTTCCCCTGCCCGAAAGCCTGGTCGAGATCGAGACCCAGGGTGTCCTGCGCCAGTTTATCGAGGAAAACATGAGGAGGGGAGTCCCCGCCGAGCAGTTCGAGAAGGACAAGAAGCAGCTCGTCGAGCAGGGCCGCGAGGCCGCCGCGAAGCACGTGAAGCTCCAGCTCATCCTCTCGAAGATCGCCGAGGCCGAGAAAATCCAGCCCACGCAGCAGGACTTTGACGCGTACATCCACCGCGAGGCCGCCCGCAGGAACCAGCGCCCGGAGAAGTTCGGGGGGGAACTGTCCCAGAACAACGAGGCCCTTCGCTCGGCCCAGCAGTCCATCGTTTTCGACAAGACGGTTGATTTCCTGGTATCCAAGTCTAAGGTGTCGGTCGTACCAGCCCGGGCAACCGAGGCGAAACCCAACCCATTGTGAGCTATTACGTCCCGATCGTACTTGAGAGCACCGGCCGCGGGGAGCGGTCGATGGACATCTATTCGCGGCTCCTCAAGGACCGCATCGTGTTCATAGGCACGCCGATCGACGATGCCGTCGCCAACCTGGTCATCGCGCAACTGCTCTTTCTCCAGATGGAGGACGCAAAGAAGGACATCCAGCTCTACATCAACTCGCCCGGGGGCGTGGTGACCGGCGGGATGGCCATTTATGACACGATGCATTTTCTCCAGTGCGACGTGGTCACCTACTGCATCGGGCTTGCCGCCAGCATGAGCACCGTGCTCCTGGCCGCCGGCACGAAGGGCAAGCGCTTCGCCCTGCCGAACAGCCGCATGATGCTCCACCAGCCGTCCGGCGGCGCGGGCGGCCAGGCAAGCGACATTGCGATCGCCGCGAAGGAGATCCTGCGCTGGCGCCGGACGCTCAACGAGACCATCGCGCGCCACACGGGCCGCACCCCCGAGCAGGTGGAGAAGGATTCCGATCGCGATTACTACATGAGCGCCCAGGAGGCCAAGGAGTACGGCCTCGTGGACCATGTGGTCGAGTCGACCCGCGACGTCCAGAACCTGGTCGTCAAGAGCGCAGCCTGACCGCCCGTTTCCATGGCCAAGTCCTCGCGCCTCACGCTTTGCTCCTTCTGCGGAAAATCGCAGGCCGAGGTGAAGAAGATCATCGCCGGCCCCGGGGTCTACATCTGCGACTCCTGCGTGAACGTCTGCAAGACGATCATCGATCGCGAGGTGAAGCAGCCGGCCGTGGAGGCCAAGCCTGCGTTCCGCCTGATCAAGCCGGTCGAGATCCGCAAGGTGCTTGACGATTTTGTCATCGGCCAGGAGCACGCGAAGAAGGTGCTCTCCGTGGCGGTCTACAACCACTACAAGCGCCTGATGTTCGACTCGGACCAGATGGGCAAGGACCCGACCCGGCTCTCCCCCGAGTTCAACGACGTCGAGGTCGAGAAGAGCAACGTGATGCTCCTCGGGCCGACCGGCTCGGGCAAGACGCTGCTGGCACGGACCCTGGCGAGGATCCTGGACGTGCCCTTCGCGATCTCGGACGCGACCACCCTCACCGAGGCGGGCTATGTCGGGGAGGACGTGGAGAATGTCGTGCTCCGGCTGCTCCAGAACGCGAACTACGACGTGAAGCGCGCGGAGTGCGGCATCATCTACATCGATGAGATCGACAAGATCCGCCGGACCACCGAGAACGTTTCCATCACCCGGGACGTCTCGGGAGAAGGCGTCCAGCAGGCCCTTCTCAAGATCCTCGAGGGGACGGTGTGCAACGTGCCCCCGCAGGGCGGGCGGAAGCACCCGAACCAGGAGTACATCCAGATCAACACGACGAACATCCTGTTCATCTGCGGCGGGGCCTTCATCGGCCTCGAGGAGATCGTCAAGCGCCGCCTCGGGCAGCGCTCGCTCGGGTTCAACCTCAACAACGGCGACCGGGCCCTTCTTCCCGAGGAGATGATGAAGAAGATCGCCCCCGAGGACCTCATCCGCTTCGGCATGATCCCGGAGTTCATCGGTCGGCTGCCCGTGGTCTCGGTGCTCGACCCGCTCACGGCCCCGGACCTGGAAAAGATCCTGCTCCGCACCAAGAACGCGATGGTGAAGCAGTACGCCAAGCTCTTTGCGATCGACGGCGTGCGGCTGCGCTTCACCCCGGACGCGATCAAGGCGGTGGCCATGAAGGCGATCGAGCTGAAGACGGGCGCCCGCGCGCTCCGCTCCATCATGGAGGGGCTCATGCTCGAGATCATGTACGATCTTCCCCAGCGCAACGATGTCACCGAGGTCGTGATCGACGCGGGCGTGGTCGCAGGCCGGCGCAAGCCGACGCTTCGCGGCGCCGGGCGCGAGGAACCGGCCAAGGACGCGGCCTGAGCGACGCTGGCGCGCCGGCTCCGTCCGGCACCCGGGCTTCCGAGATGACCATCTACCCCGCCGTCGACATCAAGGGCGGCCGTTGCGTCCGGCTTGCCCAGGGCAGGGCGGACCAGGAGACCGTCTACACCGCCGATCCGGCCGAGGCCGCCGCGGAGTTCCAGGCGGCCGGTGCCGCCTGGATCCATGTGGTGGACCTCGACGGGGCGTTTTCGGGCGAACCCCGGAATGGGGCCGCGGTGGCGGCGATCGTGGCCCTGGGAATGAGGGTCCAGCTCGGCGGCGGCCTCCGGACCCGGGACGCGGTGGATCGTGCGCTCGGGCTCGGCGTCAGCAGGGCCGTCGTCGGAACCCGCGCCGCCGAGAGCGAGGCGTTCGTCGGTGAGCTGGTCCAGGCCCACGGGACCCGGATCGCCGTCGGCATCGACGCCAAGAACGGCCGGGTCGCCTCGAGGGGATGGGTGGACACCGCCGGACCCGACGCAGTCGCATTCGCCAGGAGCATGGACGCCCTCGGGGTCCCGACCCTCATTTACACGGACATCGACACCGACGGCATGCTGGGCGGGCCGAACTACGCCTCGCTGGAGGGCATCCTCGCGGCGGCCGGCTGCGGCGTCATCGCGAGCGGAGGGGTGAGCTGCCGCGGGGATGTGGAGCGGCTGGCGGAAATGAACAGGCGCCGCCCGAACCTGGACGGCGTCATCGTCGGCAAGGCGCTCTATGAGCGCCGGGTGGACCTCGCGGACCTGCTGGCGCTCACCGCCTGACGACCCGGGCTGCGATCTCCTCAAGAGGGTACGTGAGAATCTCCGCCAGGGTCGGGTGGTACCAGGACGCGCGGAGCATGTCGAAGACGGTCGCCCGCATGGCCATCGGCGCGGTGAAGCAGTGGATGAGCTCACCAGCGTCCCTGCCGACGATCTCGGCGCCGAGGATCCGGCCGCCGGCCGGGTCCGCGACCACCTTCACGTATCCGCGCGTGGCCTCCATGAGGATGGATTTGCCGTGGTCGCCGAAGGAGTGGGACGCTGAAAGGAAACGCGTGCCGTGCCCCGCGAGCTCCTGCTCGAGCCTGCCGATCGCCGCCACGGGCGGGTCGGTGAAGGCCACGCAGAGCAGGCGGCCGTAGTCGATGGGCTTGAGCCCGGCGACGCCGGCCGCATGGCGCGCCGCAAGGGTGCCCTGCTCGATCGCCACGTGGACAATCTCGACGGGCCCGGAGCAGTCGCCCGCGGCATAGATGCCCGGGGTGCTTGTCTGCTGCCAGCGGTTGATCCGGATGCGGCCGCCCGGGGCAGCCTTCACGCCTGCCGCGGCGAGGTTGAGCCCGGCGGTGTCCGGCTCGCGGCCCAGCGCGTTGAACAGATGATCGGCACTCCGGACCACGGATTTTCCGCCGTGCGCGAAGGTGACGCGGACGCCGCGCCCCCGGCGGGCGATCCCTTCGATGCGGGTGCCGGTGATCACCTCCATCCCGTCGTCCTCGAAGGACTTCCTCACCACACCGGCGGCGTCCTCGGAATGCTCGCGGAGCAGCCGCGGGCTCCGCTGGATGAGCGTCACCCGGCTGCCGATCCGACGGAGGTACTGGGCGAGCTCGCAGGCGACGACGCCCCCGCCCAGCACGATCACGCTCCTTGGGACGAAGTCGAGTTCGAGCACATCGTCGCTTGTCCAAAACGGGGTGTCCGCCAACCCCGGAATGGGCGGCACGCTGACGCGTGAACCCGTGGCGACCAGGAAAAACCGTGACTTGAGGCGCCGTCCGCCCGCCAGCGCCAGGGTGCCCCGGTCCATGAAGGAAGCGGGGCTGCGGACAAGGGTGAAAGGCCCGTCCTCGAGGTCGCGCCGGCGGTAGCCTGCAAAGTCGGCGACGATGCGCCTCTTTCTGGCCTGGACCGCCTTCATGTCGGGCGACGCCCGAGGGATCCTCAGGCCGAGGGTCTGCGCCGCCCGGGCCTCGTGCAGGACATCGGTCACGTGCAGGAGGGTCTTGGAGGGCATGCATCCCCGCAGGATGCAAAGGCCCCCCAAACGGCGGGCGCCGTCGACCACGGCGACGCGCATGCCGAGCTCCGCTGCGGCCCGGGCCGCATTGTATCCGGCCGACCCGCCTCCGATCACCGTGAAGTCGTAGGCTGCCATCCCCGGCTAGCGTCCCTTTCCAAACAGCATCACGTGGACGGTCTTGATGATGATCGAGGCATCCAGCGTGAACGAGAAATTGCGGATGTAGTACAGGTCGTACTCCAGCTTGCGAACGGTGTCGTCCAGGCTCGCTCCGTAGTGGTAGTTGACCTGGGCCCAGCCGGTGATCCCCGGCTTGACCAGGTGCCGGAAGTTGTAGCAGGGGATCTGGCGCTCGTAGTCGTCCACGAGGCGGTCCCATTCGGGCCTGGGACCGATCAGGCTCATGTCGCCCCGCAGCACGTTCCAGAGCTGGGGGAGCTCATCGAGGTGGGTCAGCCGGAGAAAGTTCCCGACCCGGGTCACGCGGTCGTCGCCGGGGCGCGTGTAGAGGTCGGCCTTGGCGGAGTCCGTCCTCATCGAGCGAAGCTTCACGGCCCGGAATGTCTCGCGGCTCATGCCGACCCGGTTCTGGAAAAAGAACACGGGCCCGCGGTCCTCGATCTTGATGGCGATGGCGGCCGCAAGGAGGATCGGGGAGGCCAGGACGAGGCCCAGGAGCGACAGCACGACATCGATCATGCGCTTCGCACGCTCGAACACGGGCTCGCGCGCAATTTGAAACCCCTCCTGAAAGAGCCACGAGGGGCTGACGCCGCGCAGCGGCACCTTTTGCCAGTACACCTGGTGAAAGAGCTCCGAGGTGTAGGTGGGGATCCCGTGGAAGTGGAGCTGGACCAGCTGTTGGGCGACCTCCGCGTCCAGCTCCTTGCTGGCCTCGGAAAGGACAATCGCCTCCACGGCGAGGGATCCCCGCGAAATGCCGTCGAGCACCTCGGAAAACGGCTGGGACAGCACTTCGCCCGGTGTCCCCGCAGCCTCGGATTGGGCCCCCCCCGACCACGAATGGATCACAGGCTGCCAGGTGGACATCGCCCTGCACTCCTCGCGGAAGGCCCTGCAGCTGCTCCCGGGCCCCAGGAAGACGAAGTTGAACCCGCTCCTCGCTGCGATGCTCCTCTCGTGCAGCACGCGCCGGTAGCTCAGCGTAAGGGGGATGATCACCAGGAAGCTCAGGGCGATCACGGTCCTGCTCGACTGGAGTTCAAACCCGCTCGGGAGGAAGACGAACGTCAGGAGCAGGGTCGCAAGCATCGCGCACACCAGCGCGATCGCGTGCTGGTTGGTGTAGTCCAGGCTCATCATGTCGGTGCGGGAGCGGTACCCGTCGATCAGATAGATGGCGAAGAAGAGGGCCGCCAGGGGCGCGAGCAGCGGCCAAAGGAGGAACCCCTCGATCACGCCGCGGAAATGCCCCACGAGGTTGAACACCGCCACCGTCGCAAGGGTGTCGAGCGCCACGAGGACGACCAGGGTTTTCCGACCCGATCGCTGGCGAAATACCTGGTTGGGGACGTTCATCGTTTCACGGCGCGCAGCCTTCGGATTTCCCGGGCGGTGAAGCCCTCGTAGCGCGCCAGAAGGAGACAGTACCGCCAACCCGGCCAGCCGTCGAGAAAACCCCGCTGCAGGAAATACTGATAGAGAAACCTGAGGAACGGCCGGAAGGGGAGGGAGTAGCTCAGGCTCTTGAGGGCGCGCCTCCTGGGGAGGGACTCCCGCGCAACCAGGTCGCGCCAGCGGGCGGTCTGCCCGGCCTGGACGTGCTCCCTCGCCTCCGCCACAGCGTAGCGGCGGTGCTTCTCCAGCCACTCGGCGTCCCCCCCGGACGACAGGTCGTGCCAGTAGCCCGCGCGCAGGCGCCCGAGCCTGAGGTTGGGCGCCTCGCGCTGCCCGTGGCCGACTTCGACGAACGAAAAGCCAGGCGCGCGGACAAAGCGGGCCTGCCAGGCCGGGTAGTCCGTGCAGTGTGGAATCCAGCGGCCGTGAAAGGTCATCCTGGGGGCGGCGTAGAAACCGTCGAAGCCCGGCAGCGCCGACGCCTCCACGCATTCCAATGCCAGCTCCGGGGTCATCCTCTCGTCGGCGTCCAGGTGAAAGATCCACGGGTGCCGGAATGGAATCTCCCGCTGGGCGTGGTTCCTCTGGTTCGCAAAGTTGTCGAATCGCCGGAAGAAAACCCGCGCACCTGCAGCCTCCGCGACCGCCACGGTCCGATCGGTGGAACCCGAGTCGAGGACGACGACGTCCTCGCAGGCCGCCACCGACGCAAGGCAGGCGGGAAGGTCCCTCTCCTCGTTGAAGGTGAGGATGAGGACGGAGAAGGGGTGCTGGCGGGAGCTAGGGATTGGGGGGTTGGGTTTGGGCGCCTCGCTGCCTTGCCGGGCTGTCGAGCCTGGCATAGCCAAGCGCAATGAAAAAGCACAGCCACCAGCACAGCACCACGGCGACGTTTCCGAACGGAAACTCAACCCAGGCATAGGCTGCGATCAAGCCGCAGCCGGCGAACAGGTAGGAGGAGAGGGGGCTCGGGCGCGGCCGCCCGCGGAGGAGCGAAAGCGGGACGAGGGCCAGGAGGCCGGCCGCGACGGTTCCGGCCACGCCGTGTTCCGCGACCGACTGGAGCCAGTCGTTGTGCGCGTCGTGGTAGTTGTTCTGGAGGTTGTCGACGGGATTCGGATAGTCCTGGGAATTATAGATCGGAAACACGTAGGGGTAGGAGGCCATGCCCCAGCCGAACCAGAGGCGGTCCCTGGCCATCAGCCACGTGTCCCCGTAAAGGCGGGACCGCTGGCCCAGCGAGCCCTCGGCGCGCAGGTCGCTGATCTGCTGCTCGGTCGCGGCGACCCGGGTCTCGATGGTGTCCCTTGAGATGTACCAGATCCCGGCGAGCGCGGCGACGACGGCCACAACGGCCAGCAGGATCGGAGGCGCGGGTGACTCGTTCAGGTAGGTGCGCTTCCTCGCCACCCGGGCGATCCACCCCAGGAAGGCGCCCCCCAGGAGCACGACCATCAGGGCGGAGCAGGATCGGGAGCCGCTGAGGGGCGGAGTCGCCGCGATGAAGAGGACGGCCACCAACCCCGCCATTGCGGAAGACCGGAAGAACGTCTGCCCCCGCATCCGCCGGGCCTGGCGGACCACAAGACCCAGGCAAGCCGCAGCCATGAGCACGGCAAAGGAGCCCCAGTGGTTGTGGTAGATGAACGAGGAAAAGAAGAATTTCTGGGGCGTCCGCACAAGGCCGAAGTAGGGACCCTGGGCCCCCGCGAGCTTTTGCGCGGTCCCGAACACCGACAACACGACCGCATTCGCGACCGCGAGGACTGCCAGCCCCCTCAGGCTGGCGCGGGTGCGCACGGCCAGGAGAAGATTGAAGCTGGAGAGGTAGATCCCGTCGAAAAGCCAGAGACCCGCCAGGGCCGCCGTGGGAACCGCCGCGCTGGGGCGCCAGGACGGAACCGGAGTCAGCGCGAGGAGATCCCCGCCCGTCCCTTGCACCCGGTGGAAGCCCGGCGTGAGGCAGGAGACCAGGACGAGGGCGTTGAAAAGGAGAAACGGCCAAAGTACCACCAGGGTCCGCGCGCTCCCCGGGCGCCGGGCGTCGGCTGCCGCGGCGAAGGGGGTGAGGGCGATGCCGAGGGTACCCCAGGCGGCAAGGTAGGGCCGGACCCACCCGGCGTTTCCGCCGAAGAGCCACGTGGTCCCTACGAGGAAGATCCCCGCGTGGACGAGAACGAGCCGCTCGATGGCGGCTCCGGGCCGGGGCTGCGGTTCGCTCATGGGTTCCTGGATTTCAATTCCGCGTAAAAGTCCGCAAGCCTGCGCGCCGGCCCCGCCCAGGAGTACTCGCGCAGCACCCATTCCCGGGCCCGTTCCCCGCGGGCGCGAAGCCGGGAGGGATCCTCGGAGCAGGCGGCCCGCAGGGCTTCCGGATAGCCGGCCCAAGGCACGCACCACCCGAGTTGCTCCCGGCCCAGGTCCTTCCATGGTGTCGTGTCGGTCACCACCACGGGAACCCCGTTTGCCATGGCCTCCGCGATCGAGAGCCCAAAATTCTCGTTGTGGGACGGAAGCAGGAAGAGCGACGCGACAGCGTAGGGGGGCGGCCGGCCGGTGCCGGAAAAGACGCGCACGCGGTCCGCCCCGGATGCCCTCAGCACATAGCCCTCGAGCATCCGGACATCATACTCCTGCGGGATGCCGACGAGCAGAAGCAGCCAATCCCGAGGGGCATTTGCGAGCCACGCATCGATCAGGTCCAGCACGCGCTTCTTCCTGTGAAAACGTGAATAGAAGAGCGCCACGGGCCGGCGTGCGACCTCCGGGCACGCCTCCTTCCAATGAACGGCCGCCGCCGCCTGCTCGTCCCTGTCGGGCTCATCGACCCCGTTGGGCGCCACGCAGACCGGCTGCCGGAAACCAAGGTCCCGGATCTCAGCCTCCTCGTCCCGACTCGTCGCGTGCCATCCATCCGCCGCCTCGAGCGCCCCCGGGTGGACCAGTCGCCGCGCCAGCTGCTTTCTGAACGCGTGGTGTCCCCAGGCCCAGCGGCTCATCATCCCGCGGGGGGAGATCACAAACCGGGCGCCGCTCCTGCGGGCCGCGAGGTGGGCGTAGTGCAGCGTGCGCAGCCACAGGGCATGGTGGTGGATGGTATCCACCGCCCCCAGCGAGAGTGCGCGCCGCCGCAGCCCCGCCGACGGGCAGAGGGCCTGCGGCCAGTCGCGATGGAAATTCTCGGTGCCCAGGCGTCCGGACCGGGCCGCGCTGCCGGCCCCGGGCTCCGTCGACAGGAGCGAAACGTCATTGCCGGCCTGGGAGAGGGCCAGGGAGAGGCGGACCACGGACCGGCTCGGTCCGCCGTACCGGTCCTCCAGGCTGGGAACGATTTGGCAGAGATTCATCGGGCGACGCCCGCCGGGGCGGGTTCGGCGGGGCGAAGGCTTGCCAGGGCCGCGAGCAGGCCATCGGTCGTCTGCCGGTACGTGTACCCCGCGATGCGCCGTGCAACGCGCGGCCGGAAAGCCGAAAGATCGGCCGCAAGTGCCGCCTCCAGGCTCTCGGACAGCCGGGCGGGATCCGTCGAGGGAAACACCCATCCGGTTTCGCCGTCGGTCACGAGGTCCTGCTGGCACCCGACGCGGTCGCTCACGAGGCAGGGCAGGCCCATGTGCATCGCCTCGTTCACGGCGAGGCCCCAGGTTTCGTAGCTTCCCCGCGAAGGCAGGGCAAAGATGTCGGCGGCAAGGTAGCGCGCAGGCATCTCACTCTGGTTTGCGAACGGCAGGAAGCGGACCGCGCAGCCTCCCGCGGCCCTGGGGGCTCCAGCCCGGGCTTCCAGCGAGGCCTTTTCGCTCCCGTCGCCCACGAAGACCAGGGCGGTTCCCGGCCGGTTGATCCGGAGAAACGCCTCCAGCAGCTCGCGCGGCTGCTTGGCGGGGACAAGCTTCCCTGCAAACAGGATCACCCGGTCCCCCGTCGCCAGGCCCAGCTGCGACCGGAGTGCGGCCGCCGCCCCGGCGCACCCGGGCAGGCCGGGGTCGAAGAGGGTGTTGTCCACCGAATGAGGGGTGAAAAAAAGCTTCCTTCCGGGCACGCCCAGCGCCGAAAAGTAGTCGCGGTTGGCGGCGCCGACGAAGGCGAACGCGGAAAACTGGCGAAAGACGAGCCGAAGGAGAAACGCCGGCACGCCCTTGCCGGGCGGTCGTCCGAGGAAGTGGGAGTCGCCTCGGAACACGATGGGAACGCGCCTCCAGCGCGCCCAGAGGATTGCCCGGAGATGGCTGGCCCACTTGTATCCAAAGAGGAGCAGCGCGTCCGGCTTCCATGCCGCGAGCCTCCCGGGAAGCTCCGGGTTGTTGAAGCCCCAGAAGCTCTCCGCGCCCGGGGCCTTTGCCTTGTTGGGCACAAACTCCGACTCGTAGCCGCTGAGGAGGTCCACGTCCCACGCAAAGGAGGTCCCGAATCCGGGGTCCCTCTGGGTGGAGACGCCGAACCTCCAGAGATAGAAGACACGAAGGTCGAGCGCAACCCTGCCTGCGAGCCAGCGGAACCACGGGCTGTAGTATTGTGTGGGGTGCGAGAGCACGACGGCGAGTCGGCGCCGCGCGGGGGTCTGCGGGGCGGGTTGGGCGTCGGATGGGCTCACGTGGATCGGCTCCCGGCGTTCAACTATCCGGGGGGCAGGAAGAGGGCGTTGCCCCAATCCGAGCGCTCGCCGCCGGAAAGGGGGGTCAGCCGGCCGGAGTCGGCCAGGTCCCATCCCGTGTAGCCATGCTCGCCGAGATAAGCCGCGCTTTCGGACTGGGCATGCCCAAGTTCCATGAAGATTGCGCGGATGCGCCGCGATGCGAGGGATCGAGCTGCGCCGCGAAGGGCCTGCAGCTCGTAGCCCTCGACGTCGAGCTTCCAAAGGTCGAGGGCTGCGATCCCGTGGCGGTCAAGCTCCTCGTCCAGCGGGGCGAGCTCGATGGTCTCGCCGTCGGCCGCGTTGACCTTGTTCCAGGCGCCGTGGAGTTCGTCGCCGCCCACGTTTCCGAGGCGGGCGCTGCCCCGGGCATCGCTCAATCCGGCCCCCTCGACGACCACGCCCTTGAAGCCATTTGCGGCCACGCACTCGGCGAGCCACTCGCGCGCGCCGCGCCCGGGCTCGTAGGCGAGGATTCTGGCCCGTGGGAGGAGGGCCGCAAAATAAAGCACCGTCTGGCCGATGTTTGCCCCGGAATCGACCACCGAGCCGATCGACCCCGCCCGGGCGCGCAGCCAGCGCCAGAGCGCCGGCCCCTCGTAGCTGCCGTACACGATCCAGCGATGGGTCGGGTTCGCAAGATCGAGCTTCCACAACGGGCCGGGCGCGGTCCGCACCCACCGGACGCCGTGCCGCGCCAGCGCGGCACCGAACAGCCGCTCGCAGAATCCGAGCTTCCTCGCAAACTCGATGCGCTGGACGAGGCGAAGGCCCAGGGGCAGTTCCAGCGGAATCCCAGCCTGGTCGTTCGGGGGCTTCGTCATCAGAGGAAGAGTTTCAGGAAGTAGGGCACTGCGCAAACCACGAGGCAGGCCTGGTACAGCGAGGTAAGCCAGATGCTCAGGGTCAATTCGTCCTGGAAGGACCAGGCGGAAAGCACGATCAGGATCATCCCGGGGTAGGAAAGAATCGGACTCTCCGCGGCCCAGCCGCAGATCTTCTTGAAGAGGACGCTGAAAAGGAAGGAGACGAGGGCCACCCCGACGAGGCCGAAATTTGCGTAGGCCTCGGTGAGCAGGCCGAAGCCGATGGTCGTCTTTTGGGTGTCCTCCATGCGCTGGAGCCCGTAGTACACGGCCAGCGTGTAGGTGCTGATGTGGCCCACCGGCTTCTCACCCTCCCCCATCCACAGGATCCGGGGCACAAACTGGGCTGGAATCTGGGCGTACGTTTCCCCGTACATGTAGGGCTGCCGGTCCGGCGTGATCGAAACGACCAGGCACAGGATCTGGATCAGCGACGTCCTGTCGAGGAGCGAGTGCTTCTCCGCAGGGGCATCGCCCGGCTGTGTCGTCTGCACGCCGTCCGAGACCCACTCGCCGAAGAAGGCGGGCAGCTGGGCGAACGTCGGAGGAGGGGAGTGCCCCTCCCAGTATTTCTCCCTCATGGCGCTCTTGCCCTGGTGCAGGATCGCGAAGGCGGGGAGCAGCACGGCCACGACCACGATCGGGAATTTCTTGCTTCCCGAGACGTAGCCCAGCAGGGCGAGGATGAGCGTCGAGATGGCCTGGACCAGGAAGAGCGACACGAGGTTGAAGATGATCTGGATCACCAGCTGGACGACGAAGATCGTCTTCTCGTGCCTTGGGATCGTCCCCTGGCCCCACCGCCGGCACTCGACAAAGGTGGCAATGATGCCCAACCCGTAGCAGATCGCCCGGACGGGTCCCTCGAGGTTCGCCGGGATCCAGGTCGTGAACTGTTCCACGACGCTGTAGGCCGTCGAAAGGAACATCCCGTAGCCGAGGTATTTCGAGAGGTCGCCGCCAAGGACATTGTTGTCCCAGATGCGGCCCTTCCTCGGCTTCGCCGGCATCATCAGGTAGGTGGCAACGCCCACAATCTGGAAGAGGATCACCGAAAGCGCCGCCACGGTGATCGTGCCCACGTCGTAAGCGGCCAGTTGTTCGTGGCCGCTGATGAGAGGGATCCCGTACGCGCTCACGGTCGTGGCCATGAAGGTCTCGAACACGGGCAGGCCGAACTGGGCGCGCCTCACCCACACCAGTCCGGGCAGGAACCCGAGGACGACGATGACCATCCCGAGCTGGAGGTGGATCGGATCCGCGACCTTGGCCGTGTAGGCCAGGTACCCAAGAAGGCCGACCACGAGCACCACCGCGACCTGGAAGAGCCGCGGGGTCTTGGATCCGCCCGCGCCCACGCGGGCGACGCTCCCGACCAGGTCCACCTTCTCCGCGGGGCTTGGCGGCTCTGGGAGATCCGGGGTCATCTCAAAATCGCGGCGTTGAAGAGCACGCACTGCTCCCGGGTGAGCTCTTCTGCGAGGAAGTGGGCGTCAAAGTAGGCCCGGTTGCGCTCCGGCAGCGACCCGGGGGGGAATCCGGAGAGGGCGAGGTCAAAGAACCGGTGGACGGACGCCTCGGCCTGCTTCTTCTCCTCCTTCTCGGCAAAGGACACGAGGTAGGCGCAGGACAGTTCCGCAAGCAGCTTTTCCATCACGCTTCCGCGGAACACAAGCCCGAGGATCGGTCGGTCGGCCAGGTAGTAAAGGTAGACCTTGGAAGGGGAGTAGGCTGGATCGCTCGACCCCGGCAGCAGCAGGACGTCGGCGTCGAGCTGCAGGCGAAGGGCCTCGAGGAAGCCGATCCGATGGGGCACCTCGTCCACCTGGTCGGAGACCCCGAACTCGAGGGCCAGCGGAATCACGGAGGGTTTCCCCCGGCCGTACGCGACGTAGCTCGTCCCCACGAAATGAAACTTCAGGCGCGAGGCCTCCGCCGGCTTCATCGCCCGGTACGACCTAAGCGCCGTAAAGAGGACGGAAATCGCATGGGGCATGACCGGGCCGGAAGCGCCCGTGTAGAGAAAGTGCACGTTCGCCGGGTCGTTGTCCGCGCCCCGGAGGCTGGAGCGGGGGAGCATTTGCGCCCGCTCCAGGTCCGCGGTGCTTGCCCCGAAGCGAATCACAGCCTGCGGTATCTTGGAAAACCACGGGTAGCGGCCCGCCAGTTCCTCCAGGTACGCGGGCGATACGCTCATCACCCCGGAGGCGCGGGCATAGGACCAGCCCTCCAGGGCCCACGCTGAAAGCCGGGCAAAGCCGTACTTCCAGCCCCCGGGCGGCCTCCGGGAGCCCCGCCGCTCGTAATAGTCCGTCCTCCAGGGATCCTGGATGTCGAACACGTAGGGCACACCGAACCAGCAGCGCCACAGGCGGCCCAGCGTGAACGTGAGGAACTGGGTGTTGGAGAAGAACACGAGGTCGAACTTCTCACGCTTCAGAAGGCGGCTTCCCCTCCACAACAGCCAGGGCCAGGCCCGGATCCCGAGGTTGCCGACGCCAAATCTCCGCGACAGGCCCTGAGGAAACGCGCGGGTGTACTCAACCCGCACGTCCTGGGGGATTGTGGAAAGAAGATCCTCCTCCTTCACGGTCTGCTGCCACGGGTCCCCGACGGCAAGGACCACGGGCTCCCACCCGAAAGACCGGTAATACGGAAGGCTCATCCGAACCCGCTGCATGTCCGGCGCGTTCGTGGGGGGGAAGTGGGGGCTTACGATGAGGACTTTTTTAGGAATGGGGAGTTTTGGGTTGGGGACAGGAGCCGGCCTCGAGGAAGAACTCTTCGTCGGAGGCAAAGGACGACAAGAACTTTCTCGGGAGGGGCGGCTCGGTCCATGGGGGCATGGGCTTGGCCTGCGAGGCGTAGCACTCGAGGGCACGGAGCTTCAGGTGTGCGTATCCGCCGAACCCCACCCGCCATACCCGGCGGCTGGAGAGGGCGGGCCGGAACAGCGGACGGGGATCCCACCAGGACCAGATGGGGTACTCGAGGATGCGGGGACGCAGGCCCGAGGCGGCCACCCCGCGCAGGACCAGCTGGAAGCCCGCCTGGTGCTCGGCGCTCCTATCCCCGCGGCAGGGGAGAAAGATCTCGTCCGGTCGGCTCTCCACGAGGAATTCCGCGATCCGGCGGGCGAATTCGCCGGCCTGCACCGCGTCGAGGGACGGCAGGGCGCCGTCGCGGATGCCCAGGAATCTGGCCCTGGAGCGGTCGACTCCGAGGATCCCGAGCGCAGCCATCTCCTCGTCGCGCCGCAGGCCCGAGAGGGCCTTCGGCGACAGGGTCGGGTGACCGGGATGGGAGCCGCTGCCATCGGTGAGGTACAGGACGTCCACCGGCGCCGCATCCAGGCGCTTGAGCGTGATCAGTCCGCCGCACCCGAGGGTGCTGTCATCCTGGTGCGGAGAAATCACGAGGCACCGGGACACGCCGTCGATGGGGTAGGGCCGGCTGCGCGCGCGCAGGAGGGCCCTCGCGGCGCTCCGGAGGAGTTCCCGCGCCAGGTCCTTGGCGCCCTGCCCGGACCGCGAGTTGGCGCCGGACGTCATCGGAGGAGCCGCTTCCACCACCGGTGGGTGCGGAGTCCCTCAAGCGCCTCGGTCCAATCCACGAGGCTTGCGTTGATGTCGTGGTCTCCGCGCTGGCCCTCGGGCATGTCGCCCGCCTCGACGCGTCGCACGAGTTCCGGCAGCCGGTTGTAGAAGTCTGCGCACCGGTAGGGCGGGTGCAGCGACCACATGCCCGGCGCGGACCCGAGAAACTCCCTGCGCACCAGTCCGCGCGAGCGCATGGCGCGTGTGAAGAGGTGCTCCGGGAGGTCCGCGGCGGGGTTGCCCTCGACGAGGGCCTTTAGGTTGTCGCGCAGGGCGGGGGGGCGCCGGGGACGAAGGGCTCCCACGGCGTCCCGAAACCTTTGCCGGCTCAGCAGAAACAGGCGGGTGCTCATCGAGTCGAAGCGAAAGGCGTAGGCCGCGCCCGGCTCGGCCGATGCCGTCTGGCTGTGCAGCTTTCCGTCGGCGGCCGGCGGTCCCGGCAGGGGGGCCGAGAGGAGGACTTCCGGGTGCAGCTCCATCTCCCGGGCCGCCTCCTCCATCCAGGTCCCGCTTCGGCCGCCAAACAGCAGGTCGGAGTCGGCGTGGAGCACGAGGTCGTGGCGCGCCTCCTGAAGCCCAAAAAAATAGCCGTAGTAGGGGCCGCCGCGAAAATCCTTTTCGGGAACGGGCCTTCCTCCAAAAAACCCGGCCGAGACGCGCGCCCGGGCCTCCCGGCCGTAATCCACCGGGACGACGCGCGCGCCGGGAATCGATTGTGCGAGGGGAAGGATGAGCTTCTCGCCCTCCGCCCAGCGCGCCGAGAATCTCCCGGCGCTCTTGTGAAAATCGACCGTGAGCAGGACTTCATCCACCTGTCCGGCCCAGGCCCGGACCTGGTGCGGGAGGATCTCCCGGGCGTGCCGGTAGTCGGAGGGCGCCAGGTTGATCTGGAGGGTGGCGGGCGGGCGGCTCATGACGGGGCAGGGGCGGGAACGAGCAGCGCGGCCTCGACGGCGGCCAGCAGGACGGGCTCCTCCTTTTCCCAGCAGAAGATCTTCTCCGCGGCCGCGCGGGCCGCCCGGCCCATAGCCGAGATGCGATCCGGATCGCCGAGCAGCGCATCCAGGGCTTCCGTCAGGGCGCGGGTCTGGGAGAGTTCCACAAGCAGGCCCGCTCCCGGCGACCGCGCGAGCACTTCCCGCTGCCCGGAGGTGTCGCTGGCCACCACGGCGAGCCCGGCGTTCAGATACTGGAGGATCTTGTTCGTGATGGTCAGGTCCCGGTTGACGATGAAAGCCTGTTCCAGTGCGAGGCCGATGTCGTGGGTTGCGATGAGCGAGGGCAGCCGGGACGGGGAAACCAGGGGCAGGAAATCGACGCGGCTCCCATGGTCCGCGGGCAGCCGGCGAAGGATCCTTTCGCGAAACCCGGCGCACGGTTCGCCGAGAAGCGCGAGGCGGCTGGGCCGGGTGGTCCCTCCCCAGGCTTCGAGCAAGAGCTCCAGGCCGCGCCCGGGGCCGAGAGTCTGCGAAAACCAGAAGAGCGATGGAGGCGAGCCGGCGGGCCCGCCATGCGGATCGGACTGAAGGGGGAAGGAGTTCGTGATGACCTGCGGCGGCGGACCGCCATAGCGGGCGTGCAGGGCGTCGGAAAGAGCCCGGGACGTTGTGCTCGTGTAGGCGGCGTCCGTCAGGAGCCGGCGCTCGACGGAACGGAGCAACTTCAGCGGCCGGCGTGCCCGGTCCTGCGGCAGGAGGTCCTCGGAATGCCAGTCCTCGATGTCGGCTGCGACCCTGCGGCCCGACGCAAGGAGGCGGGTCCCGACCCAATGGGGAGCCTCATTGTGGACGATGGTGAGGTCTGCGGGGAGCGCCCGGGCCGCGTCCAGGAGCAGGCGGGCGGAGCCGAGGGCTGCCGGGCCCTGGAGCCGCAGGTTCGCTGAAAGCCGGCGACGGGCCGACTCGAGGCCTCTCCTCAGGAAGAGCCGCCAGGCCGGGGTGTCTTGGCCGGAGATCATGTCGATCGCCACGCGGCGGAAGGGCGCGCCCGCCATCAGCTCGCGGTCCCTTGCCTCGCCCTCCGCGTGGTTGCGCACGAAGAGAACGGTCACGTCGTATCCGGCGCGGCCCAGCGCCACGGCCTCCTTGAGCGGCCTCGGGTTGAGGCTGAGCGGGCCGCTGATGAGGATCAGGATGCTTTTCACGATGGGCCCACGGCCTGCTTGTCGATCAGGGTATCCCCGCCCAGTTCGGCAAATCCCCTCGCACGGGCCTCGGACGTTCGTTGCGCCGTGACCGTTGACAACCAGCGCCACGTGTCCGCCATGCGACTCCTTGCCCGGAGGATCCGCCACGCGGTCAACGGCCTTCGCAACGCCCCGCGGAGGAAGAACAGCCAGTCGCGGGTCGTGGCCTGGCGGAGGAACCGCCAGTCGCGCTGGAGGAGGGCCGAAAAGATCAGGGAATTGGTCGAGGGAGGCCGCATGTTCCGGTAGCGCGCCCAGATCCGGGCCGCGGCCCCGGGTGCGATCGGGACGCTGGCGAGAAAGGTCCCCCCGAGCAGGGCCTGGGTCGATCCCCAGACGGCGTAATCGACCGAGCGCGCCGACCGCAGCGTCAGGGAAAAGTTGGCGAGCGGGGCCGGCAGGAGAAGGATGGGGAAGGACATCAGGCGCTCGCGCGCCTGCTCAAACATGTCGGCGGGAAGGTTGACCGGGGTTTGCAGCGCCCCGGCCAGGCGGGAACGGAGCAGCATGCTTCCATTGGAATAGACGGCGTCGCTGAACTGAAGCATCTGGGGCCACTCGAACAACCGGGGCGGCCCGTCCGCGGAAAGGTTCCAGATCCTGCGTCCGGTATCCTCCCAGACGCCGCCCTCGCGCTCCCGCCAGATGCGCATGTTGGACCAGGCAAGCCCGGCTTCCGGATGGCTCTCCATCGCGGCGAGCAGCGCGGCGAGCAGTCCGGGTTCCCACCAGTTGTCGTCCTCGAGGAGGGATACGTACGGCTCCGGCGCGTCCCGGTGGACGTTGTTGAAGGCCTCGACCGCCCCGATCCTTCGGTCGGGCAGGACCAGGTGAAACCGGGGATCGCCGAGGGATTCCAGCAGGCGGGCGGGATTCTTGTCCTCCGGGTCGTTGTTGTGCACCTCGCAGACCCAGTCGCCAAACGTCTGTGCGCGCAGGCTCGCGACCGCCCGCGGAAGGAGCACGGGACGACGAAAGGTGATCAGGTGGATGCGGATCCGGGCCGCCATGGTTGTCTCGGGTTGCGGCCTCAGCCGGGCAGCCGCTCATAGACGCGGTTGTGCCCGACATTCAGGACATTCCTGAAGCCGAGGGACGGGAGGATCCGGGCGGCCCTTGTCACGGCCTCGTGGCCTTTCCAGAACGCGGAGCCCGGGAGGTCCTGGCCGGCATCGTCGGCAACGAGCCAGCCACCCGGCGCCACCTTGGGGCCGAACGTGACAAAGTCGTGGAGCGCCCCCTGGTGGGTGTGGTCGCCGTCCACGTACACCACGTGGAAAACCTCGCCCTCGAGCTCGCGCAGAAGCTTCGGGTCGTTGGAAAACCCCCGGTGAACCTTGACGCGCCCAAAGTCCAGGTCCCATTTCGAAAAATGGGCGCGCACGGTCGCCTCGTAGTCCTCGTCCTCGTAAAAATTCCCGTTGTCCACCTGTTCGCGAAAACGCCGGCTCAGCCGGTACAGGAGCTTTGTCCGCAGCGAGCCCGGCGGCCTGGGCTGGCCCGCGAGGGGGCCGAGCGCCGAGATGGAGAGGTCGATCCCGCGCTCACGGGCCAGCAGGGCCCAGAGGGAGATCACCTGGCCCTTGTAAATGCCGATTTCCAGGAGACCCGGCCTCTGAAACCGCCGGGAGGCGGCCTCGAGAAGCGCCTGCCACAGGAAGTGAAACGCCGGGTCGCCGAATCCGAGCCGGGCCTCGTCGACGTGCCTGCGATGGGCGGCAAGCACGGGGTCCGCCCACACGGCCTCCGTGCATGCCTTGAAAAGGGAGTCGTTGTGCGCGGCGGTGTTGCGGTACGCGAGGACCAGGTCCTCAAATGTGGGGGAGGCGGGGTTCATCGCGGAAGTCGCATCCTCCCCCCCAGGGCCTTGAGCCGGGCCGCGGCACGCCACCCGAACAGGCGGTCCGCAAGGAGCACCGCGCGCCCTCCCTCGATCCTCCGCCGCGCCCCGCCGAGGGCACGCGCCTCGCGCTCCGCCCTGCGCGCCTCCGCGGGGAGAAGCGGGTACGTCTCATAGCAGACCTGCTGCCATGCATTCGCGCATGCCTCCCGGACGCGCGGGGAGTCCTCCGTGCCGAGGAGGGTGCGGGTTGCGCCCTCGATGCTGCGGGCGAGTGACTCCAGCGCGGCGCCGTCCTTGCGCGCGCTGAGGCTGCCCGGGAGCGCGGAGCGGTAGCAGGCGCGGGAGCCCGCGCAAAAGAGGACACCCGCCGAACGCACCAGGACGCGGCAAAAATACTCCCCGTCGTCGTTCAGGCTCAGGTCCTCCCTCCAGGGCCCGGCGGCGTCGAGGACCGCCCTGGGAGCCAGCCAGGCGATGGGGGGCATCATCCAGCCGCGGTTGTAGTGAAGCAGCATGAACTCGAGCCCGGTCATGTCCCTCCAGTTCGGCTGGGGGGAAAACACGCACTCGGCGGCGTCCAGCCTGAACCGGGCCCACTCCGACGACGCGACGCATCCGGCGGGGCCCGTCGCAAGCCGCTCGACCTGGCGCTCGATCTTGTCCGGGGCGAGGGTGTCGTCCGCATCCAGGAACTGGATGAAGTCCCCGGCCGCCGCTCCGAGTCCGCGGTTGCGCGCCGCGCTGGCGCCGCTGTTCGGCTGGGTGAGAATGCGCAGTCCGCGGTGCCCAAAGCTCCGCGCGACCGCAAGGGACCCGTCGGTGGATCCGTCATCGACGAGGATCACCTCGGTGCGCGGCCAGGTCTGTGAAAATGCGGATTCCAGGGCCGCGGGCAGCCAGCGCGCGGCATTGTAGCAGGGAATGAGGATGCTGACCAGGGGCGCGCCCATGTCATTCCTTGATCCGGCGCCACCCGTGGCGGAAGTACCAGCGCTTGGAGGCTGCGACGTAGTGGTGCATCACGGCTGCCGGGGAAAGCACCTCGCCGCGGCCCGGGCAGGTGAGGTAGTCGCGGGCCGGCGCCACCGCGCAGGGCTGGCGCCGCGAAACCAGCATGGCCACGAGGGCCTGTTCGAGGAAGTAGTTCGTGCCCTCGCGTGCGATCAGCTCCGCGCACCAGGACTCCATCTCGGCCCAGTCGAGATCGTCGCTTTTCAGGCCGCACAGGCCCACGTTGACGAGCGGGGGGATCGGTGCCCCGGCGAGCCTCTCCATCAGGGCCCGGCTGTAGCCGTAGCTTTCCTCGCAGTCCACGGCGTGCAGGGGACGGTCCGGCGCCGCCAGCCACGCGAGGAGGAAGTCCGGGCGCCGGTGGAAGAGAAGGTCCGAGTCGATCACGAGCTTCCAACCGGCCCCGCCCAGGTGCACGTCGATCAGTTTCCGGATGTTCGGGTAGCGGAGCCAGCGATCGCGCAGCACCGGGAAGCGGGCCTCCGGGAGGGCGCGGTCCAGCACGGCCTTGAGGTCCGCATGGGCATGGATCCGGATTCCCGGCCCCAAGCCGCCCAGGGCCGACGCGCAGGCGGCATCGATGCTCCCGTCGTCGTAGATCTCGGCGCGCACCGTGGTCCGCGCTGTGATTGCGAAAGAGTGGAGGCAGAAGGCGGTCTGGTACCAGAAGCGCCGCCCGGTCATGAGGTGGAGCGTGACCGGGGTGGTTCCCGGATACTCCGGCAGTGCTGGCAGGACCGCCGCAGCGGCCTCCATCTCCCGCCGCTGGCGCTCGGTCCGCCATTCGGCGACCGGGCCTCCGTTGGCAATCGAGGAGCGCACCCTGCCGATCGGTGTGTGATAGAGGTAAAGCGCCAGTTTCCCCGGGGTGATCATGGGAGGCGGGAGACCAGGGTGGAGTCGGGCTTCATGGAGCGGCCCGGAATAGGCGGAGGACCTCGACCGGAAGAGGGCTGATCCAGTCGACCTTGTCGAGGACCACGTGCGCGGCCGGGATCAGAAGGTTGGCGGCGCCCAGAAGGAGGAGGGTTTGAGGCGCCCGGCCGGGGCTGCGCCGGTCAAGTTCAAGGCAGCCCAGGAGGAGGACGGGAACGACCATGGCAGCGGACCGGCTCATGTCGGACGCGACCAAAGGGCCGGCGAGCAGGGTCGCCGCCAGCGCCAGGCCGAGCGCTGTCCGGCGGGCCGGCGTGGGCGCAAGCCAGAGGGCGGCGCATACGGGCACCCACGCCGCCCGCAGCGCCATCCACCAGGCTATCGGGACATAGGGGATCCTGTGGACGAGCTCCCAGGCTTCCCCGTGAAAGAAGGACTGCCGGCCCCGGTGGGCGAGCAGACCCAGGTCGAACCCCATTCGGACCGCGGCGTAGGGAGCCAGCCAGGACAGCTGCACGAGGGATCGGGAGATCACGGGCTCGGAACGGTCCTGGCAGCGCACAATCCAGGCGAGGGGAAGGGCGAGGAGGAAGCGCTCATCCACCCAGGGGCAGAGAAGGCAGGCGAGCGGGATTGCCAGGCGCGATCGCCCGAAGGAGACGGCGAGCAGCCCAAACCATGCCCACCCGTCGTTCATGCCAAGCCAGCCGGTCGGTACCAGCACCGCCGAGGACGCGGCAAAAAGAAGAGTCCCGCCGGCCACAAAGGACAGCCCGG
>Ga0302319_10006424_pt1 | contig 23341 bp, 18 predicted proteins | sample Bog_T0_2_FD_203319 | JGI IMG/M metagenome (GOLD analysis project Ga0302319, IMG submission 203319) | Peat permafrost microbial communities from Stordalen Mire near Abisko, Sweden - Bog_T0_2 | ecosystem: Environmental > Terrestrial > Soil > Wetlands > Peat | place: Sweden: Abisko, Stordalen Mire...
CGGTCATCACCACAGCGAGCACGGCTGAGTTATAAACTTCGGCGACGGAGCGGAACAGCACGTCGACCGAAGGACGGCAGGAATTCTCGGGCGCATCCTGATTCAGCTCAAGACGCCCGCCCGCGGCTGTTCGTTTTACGGTCATGTGAAAATTTCCTGGGGCGATCCAGGCCAGTCCGGGGGAGAGCATGGTTCCGGTACTTCCCTCCTGTACGCCGATTTCCGAGTGAGCCGCGAGCCGTTCCGCCAGCAGGCGGGTGAAAAGCGGTGGCATATGCTGCACGATGACGATGGGAACGGGAAAAGTCTTGGGAATGCAGGGCAACACGGCGGCGAGCGCATTGGGACCACCGGTGGAAGTGCCGATGGCCAGGATTTCAATGCGGGCGTGGGAGGTTCGGCGAACCGGAACTGGAGAGTGAGGTGGGGAAACCGGCTTTGGCTGGCGCGCGGCGCCTGCGCATAGAGCTTTGATCTTAGGGATGAGATCGGCCTGGATGGCGCTGACGGCTGCGGCCTGGCTGCCGGTTTGAATGGGCTTGGTGGCATAATCGGAAGCCCCCGCGGAAAGCGCATCGAGGGTTGCCGCCGCCCCGCGCTCGGTGAGCGTACTAAACATGACTACGGGAAGTTTGGGATAGAGTTTGCGAAGCTCCACCAGCGTCTCCAGGCCATTCATCACGGGCATTTCAACGTCGAGGGTGACGAGATCGGGATGAAGCTGGGAGATTTTTGCCAGGGCGATGCGGCCGTCGCTCGCGGTGCCGGCGACTTCGAGCTGAGGGTCGGCCGCCAAAATGCCGCAGAGCAGCTTGCGAACCACGACAGAATCATCGACGATCAGGATGCGAATCGGGTTCATTTACACTTTTCGACAAGCTTGCCGTTCGCCCTACCGGGCGACGCGAAATCTACGAACCAGCCTGCGCCGCCAGGCTGCGATAGTGTTCCGCGGCGACGGCAGACTTCTGGTTCTCCTATAAGCGTTCCATCGGCATCAAGGTGGTTTCCCTTCACCCCTGCTCTGAAAACCAAAGCGAAGGGGGAGAAGGCTCCTCGGAAGCGCCTCTATCTACATTGATCTGTGCCGCTAATGGGGACTGTTCCGGCTCGGACTAAGATGGCAGCGATCGCACGACCACAATGCGGCTGCGGCGGTTGTGCATCTTCTAGGCGTGAGCGGATCGGCTGCTCAGGTTTTTTTGATTCGCACCCGTGCCGCCGCCCTGATGATTCGCGCCCGAGCCGATCTTGAACTGTTCGACTAAGCGGCGCAGTTCGGCGGAAGTCTGAACCAACTGCTGCGCGGCTTTTTGCGTATCGCCTGCGCCGTGCGTGGTGCTCTCGGCGGCTTGCGCGACTCCCGCGATGTTGCTGGTGATTTCGCTGCTGCCGCGCGCGGCGTCGCTGACGTTGCGCGACATCTCGTTGGTGGTGGCGTTCTGCTCTTCGACCGCCGTGGCGATGGTGTTCGAGATGCCGTTGACCTGGTTGATCACTTCGCTGATCGAGGCGATGGCTTCCACCGCTGCCTTGGTGTCGGTCTGTATGGCTTCAATTTTCCGGCTGATGTCTTCGGTGGCTTTGGCGGTTTCTTTTGCGAGTTCTTTCACTTCGTTGGCGACCACGGCAAAGCCTTTACCGGCTTCTCCGGCGCGGGCCGCTTCGATGGTGGCGTTGAGCGCGAGCAGGTTGGTTTGTTGCGCGATGGAAGTGATGACCTTGATGACCTGGCCGATCTCGGTGGAGGAGACTCCGAGTTTGGAGACGGCGGCGGTGGCGGTATCGGCGACGCTGACCGCGGCGGTGGCGATCTTAGCGGCTTCGCTGGCGTTCTTGGCGATCTCCTTGATGCTGGTTCCCATCTCCTCCGCCCCGGTGGCGACGGTCTGCAGATTCTGGCTGACCTTTTCCGTGGCCTCGGAAACGACTCTGGCCTGGGCTGACGTCTCCTCGGAGTTGGCGGTGATCTGCTGGCTGGTGCTGGAGAGTTCCTCGCTGGCGCTGGCCACCTGAATGGAATTCTCCGCGATGGACTCAACCACGGCATGCAAGTTGTTCTTCATCTGGTTGAGGGCAGCGCCGGCCTGGCCGATTTCATCCTGGGAGGTGATCTCCATATCCTTGACGGTGAGGTTGTTGGCGGCAACTTCCTGAATCATGGCCAGCATTCTGGTCGCCGACGAGGAGATGGAACGGGCCAGGCTGAGGGCGACAAGGGAGCCAAAAATAACGCTTCCCAGCAATATGCCGATCACCCAGTACCGGGCCGAGGAGTAGGCTATGTTGGACTCCTTCGTGCTTTCCTCCGCGCCCTTGTTATTCAGCGCCTGGTCTTCCTGCAGTTTGTCGTCCGTGGCTTTAAAGAGGTCCACACCGGCAGCCATCGACAGGTCCTTGGCCTCCGCCTTCTTTCCCTGCTGCGAGAGTTCCAATTCACGTTTCTCAAGCTCAACTTCCTTATCCCAATCGCCTCGAAATTCCTCTGCCAGCTTTGTTTCTTCCGGAGAACTCTCCAACGGCTCGTAGGTCTTGTCTTTTTCCGCGCGTAACTGAAGTTGGCCCTGAATTTTATTTTCGTAGTCGGCTTCCTTCGCCTTGTCCGTCTCCATGATGTGGTCTAAGACAAAGCGGCGTTCATTATCGTGAACAATTCGAAGCTCACCCAGGATGGCGACACTGGGCAGCCAGTTGGTGGTAATGTCCACTGTGCTGACGTGCGATTGCGCGAGTTTAGCGATAGAAAGCGCTCCCAGGGCGATCATCAAAACTTCGACAATGCCGAACGCTAACGCCAATTTCTTCCCGACCGTTAAGTTGCTGTACCGATTCATGTGGCGCTCCTAGGTTGCCAAACTGAGGGCTATTCCTCCGATATCCATCGGCATAAGAACCGGGGACTTGATCCCGGGTTGAATTGCGGTCGGTCCCTCGCGGATTGGGGTGCTTGGGCTAGCGTGGCCGCAACCACGAGTACATGTTGGTGATGGCGTAAGTGACGCCCACGAACACCCGTTTATCCGGCGCGCCGTGAGTGATTCCCACGTCCAGGCCGGAGTCCAGGTACAAACGCGGTTGCATCCTGTAATTGCATCCCACCATAACGGAGGCAAACGCCGGACTGCTTGAGTTGAGCAAGGTATATCCGTAGGGTTCCACAACTCCGCTCAGGCGATGGGTCAGTGGCAGCCAGGTAGCCAGTGCGAACCCGCTATTGTGATCGATGCCCGGCGCGCTCTGGCGCCCGGCGAGCAGTTCAATCGCATTGAAGTCAAAGTGAAGCTTGCGCACGTCTTTGCTGGTCAGAAAGGAAATCGAGTTATCTACCTGGTCCGAACCCAGACCAAGTGCGGCGCTGGCGGAAGGTACCTTGGCCTGGTAAAAAATGCCGAAACTGGGCCGCCGTTTGGTTTGTCCCAGGAAACGATATCTGAGGCCCAGCCAGTTGTCGCCATCGCCAGTGCGATTGCCATCTTCATTCATCAGGTGGATGAAGTCCGATGAAGACCAATGGAAATCGAGCTTTGGCGTGATTCCAAAGCGCAAGCCGCCGGTGAGATCGTCGCGGTTGCCGCCCCCGAAAGGCCATTGCCGCTCCAGTCCGTACTCCACCTCGATGACGCCGCACTGGGTGGTGTCGGTGGCGCTGGTCACGGTCGGGCGACTCGGCACAGAAACCGGAGTGGCGCCGGCGCAAGGGGGTTCTGCGGAACTGGACGGCTCCTGCGCCCGGGCCAGTGTGACCCCAAGAAAGGTAACCAACAGGGCGAGTCGGATAAACCATCTCTTAGAATGCATGGCTCCCCCTGAGGAGCCTATCGGCGGGAATGCGCTTCACATGAACCGGCGGACCGGAAACAGGGGTCACTCCAGCCCCGCGTCTCGATCTTCCTTGTTTGCGTCCCCTTTCGGCAGCTCTGTGACTCTTTAGCGAGTCTTAAGTTGCGGCCGCGGTATCGGCCACCATATCGCAGGCTTTGGCGGTATCGAGCACCAGCAACAGGCGGTTGTTTAATTTGTGAACCCCGGTGATCATGACCCGGACCGGACCGCGCAGAGTCTCGGGCGGGCGCTCGAAGGTACTCTCGTCGACCTCGACGACATCGCCGATTTCATCCACCAGCAGGCTGACCGCGCCATCTTCGGAACGGACCACAATATTCATGGCGGGCACTCCCGCCGGGCGAGGGGGCAGTTCCAGCCGGCGCCGCAAATCCACCGCCGTCACAATCTGGCCGCGAAGATTGATCAACCCGCTCACCACCTGCGGGGCCAGCGGAACCTGGGTGATGTCGAGCGACCGGATGACTTCCTGGACCGTTCGCAAATCCACGCCAAACAGCAGCTTGTCCAGATAGAAGGTGCAGAATTGTGAAGTGAGGGCCATATTAGTTCGCGCCTCCCGCGGATTGCGCCGCCAGATTCCGGGTATCGCTATTCTGGGTATCGCTGATCCCGGCCATGTGCAGGATGGCGGGAATATCCAGCAACTCCGTGACCCGGTTGCCGATGAGAACGGAATACAGAACCGCCGGCCGGGTCGGCTTCGACTTGACGTCCGCTTTGGCTTCGACAATGTCAATAATCTGGTCCACCACCAGGCCGAAGCTGCGGCCCTCATGATTCATCACCAGCACTTGCAGGGGACTGGAGCCCGCCACGGGCGGGGCTTGCAAGGTGCGCAACCGGGCCCGCCGCTCCTCCATGACGGTCGCCAGGCGAACCAGTGGCAGGATCTGCCCGCGATACTGCGTCACCCATTCTTTGCCCGACATTTCTATCTGCGAGACCGGGAACTCCTCCAGGCGTGCCAGCGTGCTTAGGGGGATGGCCATGCGCGAGTCTCCCGGGCCGGCGAAGAGGAGGAAGGTTTCTTTCCCGGCTTCGGCATCCTCGGAGTCCGAGGCCTTGTTCTTCCCCAGCCGCTCCCGGGTTTCGCTCACCACATTCGAGCGTTGCGCCAGCCCCAGCACGTCGAGAATGAGCGCCACTTTGCCGTCGCCCATGATGCTGGAGCCGGCAAAAGTCTTCACCATCTTCAGTTGCTTGCGAAGAGGTTTCACGACGATTTCTTCGGTGTCGTTGATGTGATCGACCACCAGGCCAAAGTGCCGGTCGTCGGCTTGCAGGACCACGATGTTGATGGCATCTTCGGCATGCGCGGCGGCCTCGGGGTTGTCGGGCAATTGCAATTCGCGCTTCAAATAGACCAGCGGCAAAAGCCGGCCGCGCAGGCGGTAGACCGGAGCTCCATGAACCATCTCGATCGCGGTCTTGGCCTTCTCCGCCTCCAGGCGCACCAGTTCGAGCAGGTTCACCTGCGGGATGGCATAACGTTCGCCGGCGCAGGTGACGACCAGCGCCGGAATGATGGCCAGAGTCAAAGGAATCTTGACCCGGACGGTGGAGCCCTTGCCCGGGATGGATTGAACATCCACGGTGCCACCGATCTTCTCCACGTTAGTCTTCACCACATCCATGCCTACACCGCGGCCGGAGACGTTGGTGATTTTTTCCGCGGTGGAAAATCCCGGCAGGAAGATCAGGTTGTAGGTTTCGCGGTCGGTCATGCGCGTGGCTTGCTCGGCGGTGATCAAGCCCTTTTCCACAGCTTTCTTGCGGATACGGTCGCCGTTGAGTCCGGCGCCGTCATCGCTGATTTCGATATTGACCTGGCCGCCTTCGTGAAAGGCGCGCAGGATAAGCCGTCCCGCGCGGGGTTTGCCCAGCTGGACCCGTTTTTCGGGAAGCTCGATGCCGTGGTCGACCGAGTTGCGCACCAGATGGGTGAGCGGATCTTTGATGGCCTCGATGATGGTTTTGTCGAGTTCGGTCTCCTTGCCTTCCATTTCGATGGTGACTTCCTTGCCGCAGCCCAGGGCCACATCGCGTACGGTGCGGGGAAATTGCGCCCAGACGTTGCCGATGGGCTGCATGCGGGTTTTCATCACTTCTTCCTGCAATTCGGTGGCGATCAGATTCATGCGCTGGGAAACGGCTTGCAGTCCGGCATCTTCCACCGTGCTGGAAACTTGCAGAAGCTGGTTGCGGGCGAGCACGAGTTCACCCACCAGAGTCATGAGCTTGTCGAGCAGGTTCACGCCGACGCGGATGGACTCGGGCGCGGTGTCGCGCTGTTTGGCGTCCAGGATTTGCTGGGCGGCCAGAACATCTTCGGGCTTCGCCAGGCCCCGGGCGACGAGAATTTCCTCCAACGGGCGGCGGTCACCTTTTTCCTGTTCTTGCAAAGCGAGGTCGATATCTCCAGCTTGCACGAAGCCACGCTCGAGCAGCACGGCGCCAATTTTTCCGGGCACTGGTTTTCGCGGGGGCTCGTCAGTCTTTTTTTGCGACCCAGTCGGCACTTGGGCCTCGATCTTTGGAGTTGCATCCGCCGGGATAACGGGGATGGTTTCAGCGGCAGGTTTGGCTTCCTGAACCTTTTCTACCTGCGCCGCTGGCGGATTCGAACTGGGCGAAGAATTTTGGGGAGCCGCTTCCGGAGTCTGCCCCGAAACTTTCGCAGGCTTGCTTTGCAGGCGCTTTAGGGTTTCCCGCAACTCGGGATAATCGTTGTCCCCATCCTTGCCCGTGGACCCGATTTCCTTCAACATCTGGCGAACCGCATCCACCATCCCTAACAGCGCTGTCGTGATTTCTGGGGTGAGGTAGAGTTCGCCTTCCCGCAGAAGGGTCAGCAGGTTCTCCCCCGAGTGGGCAACTTTCTCCAGTTGGTTGAAGCCCAGGAAACCGCACGTGCCTTTGATGGTATGAATGGTGCGGAACACTTGGGCCAGCGCCGGCTGGTCTCTTGGATTCTTTTCTAATCCGACCAGGTCGCGGTCGAGACGATCCAGGTTCTCGTAGCTTTCGACTAGAAAATCCTTAACAATCTCAGTGTCGCTCATGGATGCCCTCTCAGCTACATCGGCAATTCCCCCAGAACCCCCATCGGCGGACGGCACCGTCTTCATTAGCCTAGAGTTGGATCACGGTTATCGAGAAACTCTGAGCGGACGGGCTGAAAGCTTTCAGTTAGACGAGTTTCGCAGTGGTGACCGGCTACAGAGCAATCGGGGGTGCCTTTGCGCGGAGATTCTCATCCAATCCGGAATAACCAGCTAGAGGCTGGGGTCGAACGGAATCACCACTTCCACCGTGGTGCGAGAGTGCCCGCTGGCATAAATCCATCGCTTGACCGCGGAAGCGGCAGACTCCCCCAGAATTGGATTTCCTCCCAACAGGTGCACGCCTTCGACATTGCCTTTCGCGGAAATAGTTACCTGAAGGCGCACTGAGCCGCCGATGCTTAGCCGCTTTAGAACCTCCGGATACTCCGGTTCTACGCGGGTAATCAATCGGCGTTGGAGTTTTTCTTCGGTGCGCGCCACGAAGAGAGTTTTCACTCCAGGTGCAAGCGCGTCCGAGCTTACGTAACCGATGGCGCCCCGGGTTTTGGCCACATAGGCGACAACCTCTGAATCTGAGCTTAATTGCTTGGGCATCGATCCTCTTCCGGTAAACACCAGTGCCTGGTAGTAAGTCTGCAAGTCACTATTTGTCCGGTCCAAATATGTTTGCAGAAAAGATTCATGTACAGGCCCATCCTCCTCGATCACAGGCTCGACATGGGAACCGTCCGCGAGAAAGCTGTTTTGCTCCAGAAATATTCTCCTGATCTCCTCTGGGGAAACCGTGTCCGCCCTTACACTGGAATTGGCAATTAGCTTGACGTCGCCTGCTCGAGCTAGCGCAGCAGCAAACGTCAGAATAGCGGCGAAGACGGGAAGTAGGATCTTGATCTTCATTTTGTTCTTTTAAAGCCGCTCATCCTCGGGTTCAAAAATATAAGCTGGTCTTGACCACGAGCGCGTTGGTATCGGGTTTAAAGCCCTGGGGGTTCACTTGCGGGTAGAATCCGTCAGGGTAGAGGCTGGCCCCATAACCATTCATGAAATGACCTTCCAGTTGTACATTCCAGAACTTGTTGAGATCGACCCGCGCCGCGATAACCTTGTCGTAGATGTGATTGGCGGGCAGGCTGATATCAGTTTGGTTCGGAGGAAAGAAGGCAAGGTATTGGCCCCCTCCGGAAACGGTGGTAATCGAATAACGGGAGTAATAGGAGCCAACCGCAAGTCTTTTGAGGAGCCGGTAGGTTCCCGAGACATACCAGCCGCGCACATCGATGATGGTCTCGACGCCGAGGGCCTGGTTGGTTTGATCGTGCAGTTGCCGACGATATTCGGAATCGATGTGCAGCTTGCCGACGGTGTACTGGCCATAGAATTGGTTCGTCCACCCCGCCTTAAAGCCCTCGGTCAGAGGCATGCGACCGGCGGCCGGATCGAGGGCGCTTATGAATGTCGCCTGGGCAGTGAGATCCTCATTCATGCGTGATGCGCCGATGAGCAAGCCCTTGAGCGGAGTGTTCCAGCGGAGATCGCCGCCATATTGCAGCCCGCCTAATCGAGAGAAGTAAACTCCGTACTGTGACAGGAGGTAAGAATAGCCGCTGTAAAGGCTATCGCTGCGATGTCCGGCGAAGGCAGTATAGGAGAGATCGCCAAGATGGCGCCTGAGCGAAATATTGCCGTAGATATCGGCGCCCAGGTGCGCGATGGTGGTGTCGCGCAGATCGGTGGGGTAGATACACTGCGGAAGCAGGGCAAAGACCCGCAGGAAATCCAGATCCTGCGTATCGGTGTAAAGGCCCAGCGTGGTTCTTACCTTTCCGCCCCGAATACCAAGCCAACTTTTGAAGCGGTAATCGGCGAAGGCCCAGTCCAGAGAAGGGTGATATTGGCCGAGTTGCCCGAGATTGCGGTCATAGACCTGCGCGCCGATTCGGAGTTTGTCGGTTAGCGCGGTCGATGCGTTCAACCCGAAATCGGTGAAGGCCGCACTGCCCTGAGTGGTGTTCATGGTCAGCCAGTTGTTGTTGGTGGTGTAAACGAACCCCTGCGATACGAAGCCATGGACCTGCACCGTGCGGTCAAAGAGCTTGAATTCCTGTGCCTGGAGCGCGATTGGGCCGGCGAAGAGACAGATCAGGATCAGCTTGACGATTCGGCGATGCATGCGGCTCCTGCAACCAAAAGTACAAAGTGTTAGATCGGCAAAGTTGGAAGACTCTTGAATCAAAAGCGACCGACGTTCTTGACAGCAGAGGGAGGGAAGAAATCTGATGCGGGGGCGATAGCGTCCTTGACCCAGTTTTGGGCGCGTTGCAGCCAGTCTGTGTGCGCGGAGGCGTCGATGTAGCGCTCCTGCTTAAAAATCCCAGACCGTTTGGCCAGCCGCATAAACTGGATCGTGGTGATGGGGTCACTCAGAATGACGCAGGAGCGTTGCATGCCACGGGTGCGATACATTGATTGCCCCTGGACCATTACTTGCTGAGCCTCGATGGGGAGCGGAGCCAGGGTTCTCATGTCAATGATTACGCCGAATGGAGATTGTGGACCGGTGAGTGCCTGCTGGCTCTCCTCGTACCACTTCTCGAGTTCAGCCTTGGTCATCTCGCCGCCGAAGGTGAGATAAAACCCCAGATCGCTCTTCGCTATTTTGTACATGGCCCTACCTGTGTTTTGATCGGTGAACTTGCGGGAAAACTTGAGTACTGGCGCGGAAGTAAAGATTGAAGCAAGAGCTTGAGAAGACCAGTTCAGAAGTAACGACTGGATCACGGCCAGCGTGGGCAATTTAGTCGAACACGAAGCGCGTATAGTTTTTTGCGACGTACATTTTCTTGGCGAGACTCATGGGAGGAATTCTGAGCGGAAGAGTGGAAAGCTTTCAGTTAGACGGCAAGGTCGCAGTGGTGACCGGCGGCGGCAGCGGAATTGGAGCGGCGATTGCGCGGAGGTTCTCCGCCAGCGGGGCTTCGGTCCAAGTTCTCGATCTGGATTTGCCGGCAGCCAAGCTGGTGGCTGGAGAGATTTCCGATCAGGGCCAATCGGCGACGGCCTGGGCGTGTGACGTTTCGGATCAAAAAAATGTCGATTCGGTCTTTCAAAATATTTTGCGCGGCCAGCGGATTCATGTTCTGGTGAACAATGCGGGCATCGCTCACGTGGGCACTTTGGAAAACACCAGTGAAAACGATTTCGATCGCGTGTATCGGGTGAACGTGAAGGGATTTTACAACTGCATGCGCGCCTGCATCGGACCGATGAAGAGCCATGGCGGAGGAGTTATCCTGAACCTGGCGTCGATTGCGGCTTCTGCCGCGCTGCCCGAGCGCTTTGCGTATTCCATGAGCAAGGGCGCGGTGGTGGCGATGACTTACTCGGTGGCGCGGGATTACCTGCGCGATAACATTCGTTGTAATTGCATCTCGCCGGCGCGAGTGCACACTCCGTTTGTCGATGGATATATTGCCCGCACCTATCCCGGCCGCGAGCAGGAGATGTTTGCAAAATTATCCAATGCCCAGCCCATTGGAAGGATGGCGACTCCCGAAGAGGTCGCGTCACTGGCTCTGTTTCTTTGTTGCGACGAAGCGTCGTTCATCACGGGGGTCGACTATCCGATCGACGGCGGATTTTTCAATCTTCGAGGTTGATCGGATGCGGCCTTGCAAGCTGATTTAGTCGCAGATGTTCTTTTCGATTCGATCTTGCTTTATTTTTACTCGCCGATCGCTCGCGGTTTCTATCGAGTGGACAGACTGTAAATAGTAACGGTGTGGTAGCGGCCACCGGGTTTCAGTTCGGTAGTCGGGAAGTCTGGATGATTCGGCGAGTCGGGAAAATGTTGCGTCTCCAGACACAGGGCGGAACGGCGGGTGTAAGTTTTGCCGCCCCTGCCCGTGATGGTGCCGTCGAGAAAGTTTCCCGTATAAAACTGAATGCCCGGCTGATCGGTCAAGACTTTCAGCACACGTCCACTGCCGGAATCGTAGACTTCCGCGGCTAAAGCCAGCTTTTTGCCGCCGCTATCGAGCACCCAGTTGTGGTCATAGCCGTGGCCCAATTTAATCTGCGCATCGTCCGCGTCGATGCGCGCGCCCACCGGGGTTGGCTTGCGAAAATCGAATGGCGTGCCATCCACCGGCTTCAACTCGCCGGTCGGAATCAGCGCCGAGTCGACCGGCGTGAAGCGGGAAGCATGAATGGTGACTTCGTCGTTCAGGATGTCCGCTTGGCCGCCAAGGTTGAAATAGGAATGGTTGGTCAAATTAATGACCGTATCTTTGTCGGTGGTGGCGGAGTATTCGATGCGCAGATCGCCCTTCGTCAGTGTGTAGCGAACCGTAGCGGTTAAGTTCCCGGGAAATCCGGCTTCGCCATCCTTGCTCAAATAAGTCAGCTCGACTCCGTCCGCAATAGGCTTCCCTTTCCAAACCACGTTGTTGAAGCCGTGGGGTCCGCTGTGCAGCGTATTATCGCCATCGTTCTTAGGCAGAGAGTATTTCTGGCCATCGAGCGTGAAGCTGGCGTGGGCAATCCGGTTGGCATAGCGGCCAATGATGGCTCCGAAGAAAGGATTGCCGGGACCGTTGAAGATGGAGACATAGCGGCCGAGATCGTCGAAGCCGAGCACGATGTCGTCCGATTTGCCGTTGCGGTCGGGCGCTTTGAAGGAGACCACGACTCCGCCATAGGTCGCGATTCGGGCTTCATATGGACCGTCGGTCAACATGTAAATGTCTATGGGAGTTCCATCCGGCATCTTTCCAAACGGTTGGCTGGTCACCTTGGTCTTTGCCTCCATGGCGAGGGAAAAAGTCATGAACGAAATTAAGATGCTCAAGCCGCAAACTGCGCGCAAGACTTTCTCGCGCAGGATCTTCTGAAGATTCATGGCTGCTCCTCGCTTCTGCTTTTGATCGACGCTCGCGACTACGGCCATTAGCAGGCCACACCTTCGCGATCGTGATAATACATATCCCACCCCAAATAGCGAGTGGCGGCTTCGTGCACCGCACTTGCGACGGAAGAAAGATTGGCGGCAACGTGGTGCTCGAAGCCACGTTCACAAATGTAATGCAGAAGGCGCTGCATGTTATTAATTTCGACCACGCCGGCGCCGCCGAAGGTATTCAGAGCATCGTCGGTAAATCGTCCCTCGCCGACGTAGCCGCGCATTTTGCCGGCCGTATCGTCGGTGGAGAAGCGCGCGAAGCTCATCTTCTCCGGCTTGATGAGGCCCACGCAGGTGCCAAAGGTATTCTCTTTGCCCACGGTGCCGGCAATGATCTCCTGAAAATCCATCTTCACCGAACGGAAGAAATGCTTCGGCAAGTTCGAGCAGTGGAAGCACACTGCTTTGTTCGGATCCGATCCATAGTTGTTATTCCAGTCGAGAAGAGCCGAAGGGGTTCCGGAAGCGAGTTGCAGAGCGTGCATGCCGAGCACACCGCAAATATCTACCTCGCAGGCGCTGGAGAGCAGTTCATTGCTCATCATGCTCATGATGGTGCAAGGCACTACGCCCAGATTTTCTTCGATCGAGGTCCAGCATTGCACCGCGCTGATGGTGACCTCGGTGGCGGCCATCCACTGATCGACCACGGCGCCAAGCTTTGCCATCTTCATTAACGCCGGCGCGGGCACGCTGCTGGCGTCTACATATTTATGGATGGCGGAGAGTTTCGCTTGCGCCGCGTCGTCGTTATCTTTCATGCGCTCGATGCGGCCGAGGACTTCCGACAGGTCGAGCGTCTCGATCGAAATGCCCTGCGACTCCAGTATTTTCTCGCTGTAACGCACCGTGTTGAATGCGGTGGGACGCGCGCCGATCGCGCCGACGCGCAGGTTTCGAAATCCCCTCACCACCCTGCATACCGCGGAAAACCATTCGAGATCCTTAGCGAACTCGGGTGAGTCGGGGCTTTCGGTGTGGAGGGTCGTAAGGGAATAAGGAATGCCGTATTGCCGCAAGTTATTGCAGGCGGACATCTTTCCGCAGAAGCTGTCGCGGCGGAAAGCGATGGTCATCTTCGCGGGATCATCCGGAGTTGCTTGAATAAACACGGGTACGCGAATGTCGGCAAGGCGCAAAGCATCGGCAATGGCGCGTTCTTCGCCGAAGTTCGGTAGCGTAACAATCACGCCGTCGATGCGCTCGCGATTTTGCTTGAAAAGTTCGGCGCATCGACGAGATTCTTCCCGTGTTTCCACCGCGCCGTATTTGCTCTGGTCCGGCGTGAGCGCTACCACCTCGATGCCTGCCGCCTTCAGCACGCGCATCATTTCTTCGCGGCCAGTCTTGGCCAAATGATCGGGGAAAAATCCGCGATTCCCCACGATCAAACCCATGGTCATGGTTCGCCCCGCCATAAAATTGTTTCAGTAGCTCCTTCCTTTAGGACTTCCGGCTGGGCGCGAATTTAAAACAATAAGCGACGCCGATCACCAGCAATATAGCCCCCCACCAAACGTTGGCGTGCAGATCGAAAAGCACCACAGGGTTGGCTGGGGGATTCGTCATCTGGTAAATGCCCGCACCCAGGATCAGCGCACCATTCACGGCGAGGGAGATGCCGATAAAAAACCAAATCGAGACCATGCTGCTTGCTCCTGTTTGTAAAATCGCATTCAGCAGAAAGACGTGATCACCAATTCGCTTACCAGAAAATAATATTCAGTATGAAGAAAACCACGGTCACCACCGCGGCCCAGAAGAGTGGCTTCTCATACAACGGAACATCGCCGACGGCGGGAACCGCAGTGAGGCCATAGACCAAACCCTTCAAATCGGCGTCGGGCACGGGTTTTGTCGCCAGGCTCACGGCTACAGTGACCACCACACAAACCACAAACGACCACAGCGCCTGAAACATATCCTGCGCCAAACCCTTGGCGTGCGGCGAAAGCGCCACATAACGCAGCGCCGAAGGATCTATTTTTACCCAGGTCCACATGCCGATCGACGAAAGCGTTCCACACAACAATCCCCAGAATCCTCCAGGTCCGCTGGCGCGCTTCCATAACATTCCGAGCACCACCGTGCCGAAGAGCGGAGCGATGAAGAAGCTGAACAACGCCTGCACGTAATCCATGATGCTGGCAAACTGCATCACTAGGTACGCGGTGCCAACGCTGATCAGCACTCCCACCACGGTGGTCCAACGCCCCATGTTCACATAATGCTGATCGCTGGCCTGGCGATTGAAAAATGGACGGTAGATGTCATACGTCCAGACGGTGGTGAATGCGCTGACATTACCCGCCATTCCCGACATGAAGCCTGCGATTAGCGCTGTAACTCCGAGGCCAAGCAAACCCGGCCCACAATAGCGCGCCAGCATAAGCGGCAGAACATCGTTATAGCTATGAGCTCCGGTCATCGCGGCCACCGATTCCGGAACCAGTTTTTCCGGGAGCACAGCCAGACCCAGCAAGCCGGGAAGGATCACGATGATGGGAACGAACATCTTGAAACCGGCGCCAATGATGGGCGCCATTTCCGCGCTGCGCAGATCTTTTGCTGCGAGAAGGCGCTGCACGACCAGGAAGTCCGTGGTCCAGTATCCCATGGAAATCACCGCGCCCAAGCCAAACACGATGCCGACCCAGTTGATTCCCATGGGATTGTTGCTGAACGAACCCAGGCCCGACCAGAGATGAATGTATTGCTCCGAGGCGCGCTGTGTAATCAAGATTTTGAGGTTCGACCAGCCGCCGGCTTCGTAGAGGCCGAGAATCGGAATCAGCAGCGCGCCCGCCCAGATGAGAAAAAATTGCAGCACCTCGTTGAAAATAGCCGAGCGCAAACCGCCGAGAGTGACGTAAATGGCCACGGTCAACGACGAAACCCAGATGCTGAAATTGATGTCCCAGCCCAGCACGATCTGCATGACCTTGGCCATGGCAAACATGTTGACGCCGCTCATGAGCACGGTCATGAAAGCAAACGAAACCGCGGACAAGGCGCGACTGGGTTCGCCGAACCGCAGCCGCAAGTATCCCGGCACGGAGTGCGTTTTGGAAATGTAATAGAACGGCATCATTACCAGCGCGAGAAACAGCATCGCTGGAATAGCTCCGATCCAGTACCAGTGCGTAGCCAGAATGCCGTACTGGTAGGCCGATCCCGCCCACCCCATCAGTTCCAGCGCCCCGAGATTCGCGGAGAGAAAACTCAGCCCGGCCACCCACGCCGTCATCTCCCGCCCGGCCATAAAAAAATCTTCGCCGGTGTTAGCCCGCCCCTTCAGGTACCAACCGATGGAGAGTACAAGAACAAAATAAAAAACTACGATGACGATATCGATGGGGGTTAGGCGCACCAGTTGGTTCGGCACCGCAACCGCGAGCAGCTCCGTCATTGATTTTCCTCAGCGATGCTTGGAGTTGGCCGTAGTAGCATTCTTGCCACGCGAAATGCTGCGTTATTGTCGAAGGCGTATGCCTCGGGATGTTTGTCGCCCGATGACGACAAAAGACCGTAATCGTTTACATTGTTGCGCAGGTAGATTATTCTCATGCGCTGCCAATTGCAAATTCGCTTCAGTTCACGGAGCCGATAACTCTCGCCTCAACCACTTGGGCGGCGAAGACCATCGGCGGGAATGGAACCGATGAGAAACGTCAGGCTGATGTGCTTGTGCTTTGCGACGCTCGTGGCGTCGACCAGTATGCTGAATGGGGCGGCTGGCGCGGATCCTGAGGCCGCATTGGCAGCCACTCCCCCGATGGGCTGGAATAGCTGGGACGGTTACGGCACGACGATTGGTGAAGCCGACTTCAAGGCCAACGCAGATTGGTTTGCGAAACATTTGAAGCCGGCCGGCTGGAAGTATGTGGTGGTGGACATGGAATGGTTCGTTACCAATCCTGTGGCCGAGGGCAATTCGCAGACATTCCACTATTCAATCGATGGCAACGGCCGCTATATTCCGCCCGCGAGTCGATTTCCATCTGCCGCCGGGGATGCAGGTTTTAAGCCGCTCGCCGACTATGTACATGCTCTTGGTCTGAAGTTCGGCATCCATATTCTTCGTGGAATTCCCAAAGAGGCGGTCCAGAGAAATCTTCCCATCGAAGGCTCCACTTATCATGCCGGCGACGCGGCGGACCTCTTCGATACTTGTCCATGGAATTTCGATAACTACGGGGTCGATTCGACAAAGCCCGCAGCACAGGCCTACTACGATTCCATTGCGCGGCTCTACGCCAGTTGGCAGGTCGACCTGATCAAGGTGGATTGCATCGCCTCCCGGCCTTACAAAGGGGATGAAATTCGCATGTTGAGGCAGGCGCTCGATAAGTTGGGCAGGCCCATCGTGTTGAGCCTCTCGCCCGGGCCCGCACCCATCGAAAAAACCGACGAGATGCGTAAGTATGCGCAGATGTGGCGCATCTCGAACGACATTTGGGATGTGTGGCACAGTACGGTCGACTATCCTCAAGGCCTCGGAGATCAGTTCGCAAACGTCGCTAAATGGGCAGGCAAGGCCGAGCCGGGTCATTGGCCGGACGCCGATATGTTGCCCGTCGGCTATCTCGGGCCCGCTCCTGGCTGGGGGAAACCGCGGCAGACACAACTCACCCACGATGAGCAGAGGACGCTGTTTACCCTGTGGTCGATTTTTGGTTCGCCGCTGATGGTGGGTGGAGATTTAAAGTCGGACGACGAGTGGACCCTCGCTTTGCTGACCAATCCGGAAGTCATCGACGTCGATCAACATGCGACCGGAAGCCACCCTGTGATTACGAACGAGAAGAATGTAGTTTGGATTTCAAAACCGGCGTCGGGCAGCGGCGATTATGTAGCCGTATTCAATATTTCGCCGGCTGCGGAAAAAATCCATTTCGATTGGAAGGAGTTAGGCCTGACCGCAGCCGAATATCAGGTACGAGATTTGTGGGAGCATAAGGATCTAGGTGCCGCAAAGTTTCTTGATCTGACATTGCCGTCCCACGCTTGCGTGCTGTACAAGCTCTCAGTTCACTAGCCCACGCAATTATTATCGCTGCACGCGCGCGCCGCCCCGTTTCATCACTCGCTCCACATCGGCGAGCGTTGCCATAGAGGTGTCTCCGGGAGTCGTCATGGCCAAGGCTCCGTGAGCGCAGCCGCAATCGACCGCCCATTGCGGCCCTCGCTCGGAAAGGAAGCCGTAGATCAGGCCGGAGGCAAAGGAATCTCCGCCGCCCACGCGATCGAAAATCTCCAGGGCAGGCATCTTCGCCGCCTCAAAAAACTTGCCTTCGCAATAACAAATCGCGCCCCAGTCATTGTTGGTAGCCGTGCGCGCGGTGCGCAGCGTAGTCGCCACGACTTTCAAGTTCGGATATTTCCGCACGACTTGCTCGATCATGCGGCGAAAATTCGCGCTGTCCAATTCCGCCAGATTTTCGTCCACGCTCTCGACCGGAAATCCCAGCGCGGCCGTGAAATCTTCTTCATTCCCGATCATCACATCCACCAAGGGCGCCAGTTCGCGGTTCACTTCCGTAGCGCGGCTTTTGCCGCCGATCGCCTTCCACAAAGAGGGGCGATAGTTCAGATCGTAAGAAATCAACGTGCCGTGTTTGCGGGCAGATTCCATGGCTTCCCGCGCCACCTGCGGAGTGGTCTGCGAAAGTGCGCAGAATATTCCGCCGGTGTGCAGCCAGCGCGCTCCTTCCGCGCCAAAAATCTGTTTCCAATCAATGTCGCCCGGTTTCAATTGCGAGACTGCGCTGTGACCGCGATCGGAACATCCTAAGGCCGCGCGAACGCCGAAGCCTCTCTCGGTAAAATTTAATCCGTTGCGAACGCTGCGGCCGACGTCGTCGTAGGGAACCCAGCGCAGATGAGATAGGTCGACGCCCCCTTGCAACATCAGGTCTTCGATCAGCCTGCCGACCGGATTATCCGCCAGCGCTGTGACGATGGAGGTCTGCATCCCGAAACAGCGGCGCAGACCCCGGGCGACGTTATACTCGCCGCCGCCTTCCCACACCCGAAATTCGCGAGCGGTGGAGATGCGAACATCTCCCGGATCCAGCCGCAGCATGACCTCGCCCAGACTAACCAGGTCCCAGCGACTGTGAGCTTTCTCTTTTACTTGCAAGGTTGGATGCGCTCCGTTTCTTGATTTGGAATTGCAAACCGTGCATCGGCAATTTGCGTTATTCAGTCATGCCGCTCGCCCGAAACCCGCCGGCGAGTATGCCGCTTCTATTGCGCCGCGCCCGCAAATCGAATGTGAAAGGCATAGGCATAGCTTCCCGGATCCTTCGTCGGAACTTGAACGTACAGACCATCATCTTTTTGTTGGAAGTTAAGTTTCGCTTCGGAACCGAGCAACTCGACGGATTCGATGTTCTGGCTGCCGACCGAATTTCCCAAGGCATGGATGACGGCTTCTCCGCTGGACGGCCAACCCATCTCGATGGCGTACAGTGCGCCGGCTTTGGTCGTGAAGCGAAAGTCTTCGGCGGTGTAGGCGGCGGCATCGGTATCGTGGAAAGAGCCGGGCGCCACGTGAGTGGGGCCTTCTCCATACATTTTCCACGGGCGAGTACCGTAGATGGCATCGCCGTTTACTTTCAGCCACCCGCCGACATCGCGCAAGACAGTTTGCACCTCTTGTGGAATCGTGCCATCGGGGCGGGGCCCGATGTTCAACAATAGATTTCCATTTTTGCTGACGATATCAACGAGCTGGTCGATCACGACCAGCGCGGACTTAAAAGTGTCATCCTGGATGTAGCCCCAGGATTTGTTGCTGATCGAGGTGTCGGTTTGCCAGGGCAGGGGACGAATGTCGGCCAGTTGTCCGCGTTCCAGGTCGAGGACTGCCGAGTGCTCTTCCATGGCGAAGTCTTTGTAGTTGATGACTCCGACATGATCGCCGTATGCAAGCGACGCGTTGTAATAAAACGCGGCGAACTTTGTCAGGTTGGGACGCAGAGAGGGCTGGCCGATCCACCAATCGAAGTACATAACGTCAGGATGATATTTTTCGACAATCTCGGAGGCGCGCGCGAGCCAGTCGTCGGCCCAGGCCGCGGAAACATAAGTGAAATCATTAGAGACCGGCGTGCCCGGATCAGCCTGAAGCCAGGTGTGCGCGGGCCCATAGAATGCAGCATATTTCGGATCATTCACGTCGGAAGAAATGGTGCGGCCCACCCCCAGAAAAAAGTTATGTTCCACGCGATGCGAAGAAGCTCCGAAGTGAAGGCCTTCGGCGCGCACGGCTTTTGCAAGATCGCCGACCACGTCGCGCCCGGGGCCCATTTTGGCTGCGGTCCAATCGCTCAAACCACTGTCATACATGGCAAAGCCGTCGTGATGTTCCGCCACCGGCACGACGTACTGGATACCCGCTTCCTTAAACAAGCGTGCCCACGCCGCCGGATCGAAATTTTCGGCCTTGAACATGGGAATGAAATCTTTGTAGCCAAATTTATCAACACGACCATAAGTTGCGATCTGGTGCTGGTATTCCTCGGAGCCCAAACGATACATATTTCGCGGGTACCATTCATTGCCGAACGCCGGGACAGAATACACGCCCCAATGGATGAATACTCCAAACTTGACGTCCCGATACCACTGCGGCGCCTGATATTTTTCCAGCGACTCCCAGTCGGGACGGAACGGGCCGGAATGTGACACGCGATCGACATCGCGGAGAATGGCGGCTCGTGGCGCATCGTACTTAGAGCTAGCCTGTTGCCATACTTGATCGATCGTGATCGGATCCTCGGCGGCGGTGGGAGCGGAAGGTGAAGTCGTCTGCGCGTGCAACACGGCCGGGCCGGCAGCGAGTAATGTGCAGGCCACGGCTGCAGCCGCGTAACATCGAATGAACTGGCTAAAGATTGAGTTGAACACAAATCGTCCTTTTCATCGATTGGTTCACAAACGCATAAGCATATCAGCCGTTAACGGTTTGGTTCATGTCGATTGCAGCGTCAAGTCTACCTCCCGCATGGCGGTGCGCATGTAAGATATCGCCCGAGACGTTCATTCGCCCCACCCTTGACGGCGTAGAGGTTCAAAGTGCTCCGCGAATCCTTGCTCCTCCGATGGACATCCAAGCTTCTTTGGAAAGGTGACCTATGTCGATTCGTCCGGTGAAGCGGCTGATTGAAGCGAAACCCACGCTGGAAGGCGCCGGGGTGCATTTGCGTCGCGCCTTCGGTTTCGGAAACACCAAGGATTTCGATCCATTTCTCCTGCTCGATGATTTCCGCAACGATGTTCCCGAGGACTATCTTGCGGGATTTCCGTGGCATCCCCACCGCGGTATAGAAACCATTACCTATGTTCTTGCCGGGACGGTGGAACACGGCGATAGTATGGGAAACCGCGGCGCCATCGCCTCCGGAGACGTGCAGTGGATGACCGCCGGCAGCGGAATTATTCATCAGGAGATGCCGAAGGGCGATGAGGCCGGGCGCATGCATGGCTTTCAATTGTGGGCGAATCTGCCTTCCTCGCAGAAGATGACCGCTCCCCGTTACCAGGAAATTAAAACCGGCGAAATTCCGGAAGTCACGGATGACGATGGCACCCACGTACGGATTGTGTGCGGAAACTTCTGGGGAAAGAAAGGTCCTGTGGATGGCATCGCGACCGATCCCATTTACCTGGATGTTTCGGTGGCGCCCGGCAAAAGAAAAACCCTGCCGGTCGAAACCATGCGCCACGCTTTCGCTTACGTCTTTGGTGGCGCTGGTAAATTCTGCAACGCCTCTGGGCCCCTTGCAGTCCCTACTGAAGCGGTGAAGTGGTCTGACACCAATCCTCCGGTAGACGCAGAAAACCGCTCGCTGATTCTCTTTGATAGCGGCGACGAGGTCACGGTGCAGGCTGGAGAAGACGGGATCAGATTTTTGCTGGTCTCAGGCAAACCGTTGGAAGAACCCGTGGCTTGGTACGGTCCCATCGTGATGAACACGCAAGAACAATTGAAGAATGCTTTCACCGAACTGCAAGAGGGAACCTTTCTTAAGAGCGCCGATCTTCGGAAAACAGGGTCGTAGGAAAATAGGCTCTTAAGGCGCAAACTTCTAAACGGAGCGCTGAGTAAGGCTCCGACTGCCAGCGATTGCCAGGTTGACAATTCACCTCAGCCAACCTACCTTTTGGCCTGAAGCGAACGTTTGATCAGGAGAACGAATACGCGATGCGTGTCGGAGTGTTTACCCCACTGCTCTCGCAGCTGCCGCTGGCCAAAGTTCTCGATAAGCTGAGCCTTCTAAACATCCATACCGTCGAACTCGGAACAGGAAATTATCCGGGCGACGCCCACTGTAAGCTTGCGATGATCGAAAATTCGGCGGCCCTCGCCGAGTTTCAAAAGACGTTAGCTGATCACGGCGCAACCATTAGCGCGCTGAGTTGTCATGGCAACGCTCTCCATCCGGATAAGGCGCGGGCGCAACAAGACCGCGAAGTCAGTCGCAAAACCATCTTGTTGGCGGAGAAACTCAGCATTCCTGTCGTGATCGATTTCTCGGGATGTCCGGGCGATTCGCCCCAATCGACTGCCCCGAACTGGGTGACCTGTCCGTGGCCGCCGGAGTACCGCAAGGTTCTCGACTGGCAGTGGAACGAAGTGATTGCGCCTTATTGGATTGAGCATGCGAAGTTCGCGGCGGATCACGGAGTAAAGATCGCCATCGAAATGCATCCGGGATTCGTGGTTTACAGCCCGGAGACGATGCTGAAACTGCGCTCGGTCGCAGGTCCGAGTGTGGGTTGCAATTTCGATCCCAGTCACCTTTTTTGGCAAAGCATCGATCCCATCGCCGCCGTCCGCATACTCAAAGATGCTATCTTTCACGTGCACGCGAAGGACACGCAAATTTACGCTGAGAACTTGCCGCTCACCGGTGTGCTCGATACCAAGCCCTACACGGACGAACGCGAGCGCGCGTGGATTTTTCGCACCTGCGGGTACGGTCACGGCGCCGAGTGGTGGAGCGAATTTATTTCAACGCTGCGGATGTTCGGCTATGATAACGTGCTCTCGATCGAACACGAAGACAGCCTGCTTTCGCCCGAAGAAGGATTGACCAAAGCGGCGAATTTTCTCAACAGCATCGTGATCCGTGAGCAGCCCGCCGCTGCATGGTGGGTCTAACACAACCGCGCATGGCTAAGAAGGCAATCAGGACGGCGATCATCGGAACCGGCTTTATGGGCCGCGTGCATCTTGAGGCGGTGCGGCGATTGGAGTTCGTCGAGGCAGTCGCGATCGCGGGCAGAAATGCCAATGCGGTCGAATGCCTGGCTTCGGGATATTCTGTGCCCAAGATTAGCGACTATCGCGAACTCCTGCGCGATCCGGATATCGATGCAGTCCATATTTGCACGCCGAACGCGCAGCATTTTCCCATGGCCAAGGAAGCGCTACAGGCTGGGAAGCATGTAATCTGCGAAAAGCCGCTGGCGACGAGCGTCGCAGAAGGGGAAGAACTGGTTGCGCTCGCAGAACGACAAGGACTGAAGAACTGCGTCTGCCACAATCTGCGTTACTATCCCATGGTGCAACAAATGCGCCGCATGCGCGAAGACGGCGATCTGGGTGACATTCTCATCGTACAGGGAACCTACTTTCAAGATTGGCTGCTCTACCAGAGCGACTGGAACTGGCGGGTCGATGCCAAGTCCGGCGGCCCTTCACGTTGCATGGCCGATATCGGTTCGCACTGGTTCGACATGGCCGAGCACGTGACCGGAGTGCGTGTGACTTCTCTTTGCGCCGATCTGCAAACCTTCCATCCGACGCGCAAACGGCCGAAACATTCTCCCGAAACCTTTTCCAACAACCCGCTCGCGGACGGAGACTATCTTGAAACGAAAGTCGACACCGAGGATTTCGGCGCCGTGATTTTCCGGATGGGTGAGCGCGCGCGAGGCACGATGAGCGCAAGCCAGGTTTCCGCGGGACGCAAGAACCGCCTCAGCCTGGAAGTCTCTGGAACCCGTGCTTCGGTAGCCTGGAACCAGGAGCGCCCTGACGAACTATGGATTGGCCATCGCGACACCGGAAATGAAATTGTCATCAAAGATCCATCTCTGCTGAAACCAAAAGCGCGCAGCTATGCCGATCTTCCCGGCGGCCACAGTGAAGGCTATGACGATACTTTCAAGCAAGTCTTCCGGCGCTTCTATGCCGCAATCGCTGAGTCCGGCGACCCTGCTGAATATCCTCAATTCACGGATGGACTGCGGCAGTTGAGGATTCTCGACGCCGAACTGCAAAGCCATCGCGCTGGCGCCTGGGTCGAGGTTCCGGCTTTTGAAAGGAACGGGAATTGATCCTCGCCTCGATCATTGCGATTTTTGTGTATGGGATGATCGCCGCGATGTTGGGCACGGTCCTGCCCGTTCTTTCCGATCGCTTCAAGTTATCGCCCAGCCAGAACGGCAGCATCGCATT
>Ga0302319_10006425_pt1 | contig 23340 bp, 20 predicted proteins | sample Bog_T0_2_FD_203319 | JGI IMG/M metagenome (GOLD analysis project Ga0302319, IMG submission 203319) | Peat permafrost microbial communities from Stordalen Mire near Abisko, Sweden - Bog_T0_2 | ecosystem: Environmental > Terrestrial > Soil > Wetlands > Peat | place: Sweden: Abisko, Stordalen Mire...
CGCCGCGGAGATCCGCGCCACCGATTCACCGCCTGAAATCGTATTAAACGGAATAATGGTCGTCTTCAACCGCAAGTATGCGCTGTTCAAATTGCCGGCGGAAAAAGGAAAAAGTTATTTGCTGGGCGAAGGACAAAGCGACGGGCAAATCAAATTGCTGGCGGTGGACGACCGGGCGGGCGTGATCAAGATTGACAATCACGGCATCGTCCAGACCATCGCCCTGGCCAAGCCGCCTGCGCCATCGAGCGCGCCGGTCGTCGCCGCACCGAGTGCCGGCCCGATGGCTGCCGCAGAAAATAATCCGCAGCTGGTTCCAGTGGCAGGCATCACGTTGCCAGCAACGCAAAATAATCCGGCATCCGCCACCGCGTCCGCCGTCCAAGCGGGATACGCCATCGTGGCGTCGGGCAATTCCAGCAATTTCCAAGGCAGCTCCTCCAGCGGCAACCCGCCGTCCGCAGGCGCTGCAAGCTCCACTCCCCAGGCGACGCCGGAGCCGTGGCGGGTCGTCGCCAGCCGGAACCTGGAGGCCGCGCGCATTGCCACGGCTGATCTGGTGTCCAGCGGGCAGGCCGAGCCTTTTCCGCTCACGCCTTACACGCCGCCCGGAACGCCCGCGAACCTCATTGGCGATGGACAACTTTATTTTGTCGGCGCGGCGAATTAGTTCAATTCAGACCCGCGCGTTTCCGGCCGGGCGTCATTCCGTTGTTACCAAAACGTGTCATCACCGACACGCGACTGTAACCGGACGCCTTCAAACTGGCGGTTCCATGTCAGTTGAGCGGCACCTCATCCTTCACGAAATTATTTTGAGGCCGTCAGGCGAATGGTCGCCGGGCGGCCACGGCTGGACAGTCGCGCGCGTGGCCGAAGGCGGCGGTTATTGGCTTCCGGCGCGGAACGAAAACGGCCTTCAGCGCGGAGCGATCCAAAACGGAAATGTGCGGGCGCTGAACGCCGGCGACGTCCTGCTGCAGGTGTTTAATGGCGGCGGGCTGTTGCGCGCGAGCCAGCTTGGCCCGTTGAAACTCCAGCTTTTCACCGTGCAGCCGCAATTTCTCAACGGGCTGCTGACGGTGACGGAATGGCACCGGCTGGAGACTGCGCCGGCCAACGCCGCTCCGCTGCCCGCCTTCTTCACCGCGCAGGAACCCGTCGGGCAGAAATTCGCGCATCTCGCCAACTCGTCGCGCGGCAACGGACTGGCGACGCGCTGCTCGTTGTTGCAACTTTGGGCCAGCGCGGCGTCGCAGTTGTTCGCCGCGCCGGTGGCGGACGCCGCGCACGCAAACAAACTGCGCGAACGGTTCCGGCAAGTGATCGGGCAGATGCTGGAGGCGGAGTTGTCCGGGCGGACGCTGGGCGAGCTGTCCGGGCAACTGCATTGCAGCGAGCGGCATTTCAGCCGGCTGTTTCGCGAGGAATTCGGCGTGCCGCTGCGGACGCGGCAGACAGAATTGCGCCTCCAGCGCGCGCGCCAACTGCTCGCTGACTCGGACGCCAAAATCATCAACGTCGCCTACGACAGCGGCTACCGGCATCTGGGCCTGTTCAACGCGATGTTCAAGAAGCGTTTCGGCGTGCCGCCGAGCGTCTGGCGGCAGCGGAACACGATCGAATCCGGAAAACGGCTGATTCCAAAATCTAAATGACTAATCCATAAATCCTAATGACTAAAAAAACCCGAATGTCGAATGATGAATGCGGACTGGCGCTTTTCCGTCCGTTCCGCCATTTGTCATTCGCGCTTCGTCATTCATCAGTCATTCGGGCTTCGTCATTCGTCGTTCACATTTTGATCTTGGGCTTAGGTTTTGGGCTGCCGGTTTTCGCGCAAACCAATTCCGCCGCCAATAATTCCGTTTCCCATTTTCGCGTCGACCGTTACCTCGTCGAGGGCAACACGATTTTGCCGGCGGCGACGGTGGGCGCCATTTTCACCAATGCGCCCGGCGCGTTCGGCACGAACGTGACGATTGACGCGATTTTGTCGGCAGCCGGGGCGTTGCAGGAGGCTTATCGCGCGCGCGGCTACATGACGGTGGTGGTGGGCCTGCCGCAGCAGTCGCTGGCCGACGCCGTGGTGCGGGTGACGGTGACGGAAGCGCCGCTCGCGGCCATTAATGTTGCGGGCAACCGCTATTTCAGTTCCAACAACGTGATACGGGCGCTGCCGGGCCTGCGCACGAACTTGTTGCTGAACGCGAAGGTATTTCAGCGTCAACTGGACGCGGCGAACTTGAGCCGCGACCGGTCCATTTATCCCGTGCTTGGCAAAGGGCCGGAGCCGGGCACCAGCGCGCTGACGTTGAATGTCAAAGACACGCTGCCGTGGCACGCGCGGCTGGAAGTGAACAATGAGGCGACGCCGGGCACGCCGGATTTGCGCGCGAATTTCAGCTCGCAATATGACAATCTGTGGGGCTTGGAACATCAAGTGGGGCTGCAATACAGTTTTTCGATTGATAATTTCAAGGAGGGGAACACTTATAATGCGGTGCCGTTCGATGCGCCGCAGGTGGCCAATTACAGCGGTTATTACCGGCTGCCGCTGGGCGGTTATGCGTCCGTTCAGGATGAGGTGAATGCCAATCCGGGCAGCTTTGGATACAACGAAATCACGCACCAGTTCAGTTTGCCGGCGGCGACGGGGCGTCCGGAGTTGACGCTTTACGGCAGCCGATCCACCTCGGACACGGGCGTGCAATTCGGGCCGGCCACGCTGGTGACTTCGCCGTCGAACAAACTGTTCACGATTGTGTCGCAGGATTCGGGCGAGAATATCACGCTCACGGAAGGTCTGGGCGGGCGGTTTTCCCTGCCGTTGCCGCAGGTGGAGAAGGTGAGCAGCACGTTCACTTTGGGGCTGGATTTCAAGCTCTACCAGTTGACGAGTTTTAACACCAACAACTTCACCACGACGTTCACTTACACCAATCAAAACAGCGGCGTCGAGACCATCACGACCAATTTCGCCTCGCCGCAGCCAACGCGCTACCAATCGCTGAATTATCTGCCGCTGAACGCCGGGTTGAGCGGGGCCGTTCCGGACAAAATCGGGACAACCCTGTTCAACACGAGCGTGAACTTCAATCCTTCGTCCATTTTCTCGCAGAACGCGGATTTCGCGCAGGTCGCGTATTCGTCCAAGGCGCTGGCGCATTACGTCATCGTCCAGGCCGACGCCGACCGCGTGCAAAAAATTTACAAGGACTGGTCGGTGAAATTGCACGCCGACGGGCAGTGGGCGGACTGTCCGTTGTTCAGCAATGAACAATACGCGATGGGCGGCTCGTCGGGCGTGCGCGGCTACATGGACGGCGAGGCTTACGGCGATGAAGGCTGGCGCGTGATGTTCGAGCCGCAATTGCCGCCGGTGGACATCGGCATGTTTGGCGAGGAGAACGGCGAGGAGACGGGCTGGCTGCGCGGCTCGGTTTTCATGGATTACGGCGAAATTTATTTGCTCGACCCGCATCCCGGCAGCAACGGCAGCCAGAAATTCTGGGGCGCGGGCTGGAGCGCCAGCGTCAACATCGGCGCGCATTTGGACGGACGGATCACGATGGCCTTTCCACTGACAGCCACGCCGCAAACGCCGGTCGGCAACATGCACATTTACTTCGGCGTCGGAGGCCAATTCTAAACGAACATGAATTTCCAATTGTCACTGATTTGTAACGTGCCGACCCGCGCGGGTCGCCTAAATTTGAAGCCGAATGACTAAAGCAAAAGTCCAAAATCCGGGGTCCAAAGTCCAAAGCCGCTTCGCCCGCCGGATTTTTTGGCTTTGGGCTTTGGGCTTTGGACTTTGGACGAGTCACGCGCCGGCCAATCCGACGGGCCTGACCGTCGCATCCGGTTCGGCGACCGCTTCGCAAAACGGTTCGCGGCTCACCATTACCGCCTCGCAAAATGCCCTTCTCAACTGGCAGAGTTTCAACATCGCGGCGGGCGAGACGACGATTTTCCAGCAGCCGTCCGCGCAATCCATCGTCTGGAACCGCATCAACAACGCGAATCCGTCGCAGATTCTGGGAAACCTTCAGGCCAACGGCGTCGTGGTGCTGATGAATTCGTCCGGGTTTTATTTCGGGCCGAATTCCTTTGTGCAGGCCGCCGGCCTGGTCGTTTCGACGGCGCAAAATCTGCCGCAAAACAATGGCGGCGCGTGGGAATTCAACGGCCCGCCGCCGGCGGCGAGCATCATCAATTACGGAAAAATCAACATCGCCCACGGCGGACCGGCGTTTCTCATCGCCGAAAATGTCGCGAACTTCGGCGACATCGCCGCGCCGGACGGAACCATCGGCATCGCGGCGGGACAGGACGTGCTGGTGAGCGAGCGGCCCGACGGACGCGGCTTGAGCATGAAAGTGACTTTGCCCGAAGGCTCGGTGGACAACGAGGGACATCTCGTCGCCGACGCCGGAACCATTTCCGTGAACGCGCAAGTCGTGAATCAAAACGGATTCGTCCAGGCCAATTCCGTTCGCAACGAAAATGGCGTCATTGAACTGGTTGCTGCCGACAATTTGAATCTCGGCGCGAATTCCCAAATTCTTGCCAACGGCGACGGTTCGGCCAGCGGCAGTTCCGGCGGCAGCGTGACGTTGCAATCCGGCAACACGTTCAGCGACGCGACCGGCAGCCGGATTGAAGTGCGCGGCGGCGCGCAGGGCGGCAACGGCGGAAATGTCGAAATCAGCGCACCGGAGGTGTTGTCGTTGAATACCGGCATTGATGCCGGCGCGCAACCGGGCTGGACGGCGGGAAAATTGGTTTTGGATCCTTACGATATTATTTTGGACTCGTCCGGCTCCGACGGCGCGGGCAGCGGCACGGTGCTGGCGGGAAGCAATCCCGGCAGCACCCTGGATTTGAATGTCAACAGCGCGTTTGCGAATTTGACGGTTTCGGAAATCATCCTTCAGGCCACCCATGACATCACCTTGGCTAATGGAACACAGTGGGATTTAAGCGGGACCATCGGCGCGAACAGCGGCGGCGTGACCAGCGGACAACTGACGCTGGAGGCGGGCAATGACATTTTCTTCCAAGACGGCTCCGCCATCTCCGACGCCAACAATTGGTCGGTGAGTCTTTTTGCCGGCGTGGATTTCACTTCGCCAACTTTGAAAGTTGTTCCTGTTCCCGCCGGCAATACCGATCCCGGCATCAATCACAGCATTTACTTGAACGGCGGCGATGGGCTGCTCAACGGCGGCTCGATTCAAACCGCCGGCGGGAACATCAATCTGACGGCGGGACAGGATATCGAAACCGGCGGCGGTTCTTTGCAGGACGAAAATTTCAATAATTTCGCCCTCGCTTCGGCTTCCGGTGGCATCAATTTGATGGCGGGACGCAACATCCAAATCTTTTCGCAACTCGGCCTTGGTTCCGTCGAAACGATCGGCGGCGGCAACATCAACGCGACGGCGGCGCAGGACATTGATGTCGGTTCCGGCTCCGTCAGCGCGACCGGCGGCGGCAACATCAACGCGACGGCAACCTCCGGCAGTTTGAATGATTCCGGCTCCATCCAGACGGACACGGGGTCAATCACGGTGCTGGCCGGGCAGAATGTTTTATTGGACAGCAGTCCCAGCAGCGCCAGTTCCATCGTCACCACCAGTGGCGGCAACATCAACGTGACGGCGGTGGCGGGCAGCGTCAACGCCGGTGCCAATCCCAACGGCTACTCTTTTTACCAGTCGTTTTACACCGTTTATGGGTTCAGTCTCGGTGGCATCAGCACGGCGGCGGGCGGCAATGTGAACATCACCGCCGGTTTGGATATCATCAGTTATTTGCCGACAGGAAACAACACCGCCGGTGACGCGGGCAGCGGCGCTTTCGGGCCCGGCGTAAATGGAAACGTGACGCTCACCGCCGGGCGCAACATCGTGGGGCATTATGTGGTGGCCGATGGGACGGGCACGATCAACGCGGGCGTGAACATCCCGCAGTATCTGCTGGACGGACAAATTAGTTTGTCGAATCCAAACGGCGATGCCGGAACGCCGGCGAATGAGCTGGCATTGAGTTTGATTGACGGCGGCTGGACGGTGAACGCGGCGCAGGACATCAATTTGCAGGAGGTCCGCAATCCCAATGGCATCCTTAATTCACTGAACAGCAGTTCGTCGTTGTATCACTATTTCGATTATGGACCGGACGATTATGTGGATTTGAACGCCGGCAACGAGGTGCATCTTTGGGGCAACAGCTTGCCCCGGTCGGACGCCATCGGAACGATAAAATCAACGGCGATTTATCCGGGCACGCTGGACATCACGGCGGGCGCGGGGGGCGTGGAAGTTGGCGGCGAGGTCATTTTGTTTCCGTCGCCCTCGGGCAGTCTGGAGATTTCCACGACGGGCGGCGGCGCGTTGACGGGCGATTTGTCCAGCACGGTGCCGGATATCATCATGTCGGACAGCGGCAGCTCGCAATACCTGTCGGCGGCCAGCTTCGGCGCGGCGGATTTCGCGGCGGTGCCGGTGCATCAGAGCAGTGCCACGCCGGTGGCGCTGGATATTTCCGGCGACATGAATAATTTTTATCTGGTGGTGCCGGAGGCGGCGCAAATCAACGTGGTGGGGGACATGAACAATTGCAGTTTTGAGGGGCAGAATCTGCATCCGACGGATGTGACGAGCATCAATGTCGGACAAACGGCAAAGGTCAACATGGAGAACGGCGGCTTGCTGAATCCAGCCACGGATGGGGGCCTTTATGTCGGTGGCAATATTTTGAACCAGAATGAATACAACAGTGTGACGGCGGCCGCGGCGCCGGATTTGGCGCTGCTCAATCAGGCGTTCGGGGCGTCCTACGCCGATTTGTTCAACAATCTTTTTTATGATCCGGCCAGCGGGAAGCTCACGCTCAAGGGGGTCTTGGGGCAAAATGGTTACAACGCGCTGACGAGTCTGGTCATGCAAGCGGTGGATCAGAATGGAGCGCCGGAGTTCACCACCAACCCGGACGGTTCCCAATCGCCGGTGCTACAGACCGTTTCCATATTGGATCCGGCAACGGCGGCGTTGTTGGAAAGTGAAAGCGAGCACGCACCCGCGACGCCCAACCCCGGTTATGTTCTGGGCGGTGGCGGAACATTTGACATTACCGCGAACACGCTCGATCTCGGCTCGACGCACGGCATTCAGACGGTGGGGCCGGCGAACAATCCCGCGCTCCACAATGATTATGTTTCGACGCTGCCCGGATGTCTTCCGCACGGCGCGGCCATCAATGTGGACCTCACCGGGGTGAACGCCGATGGTGATTCGCTGGACATGTTCGCGACGACGATTTCCTCGTTGAATGGCGGGAACATTTCGGTGAACGCGGCCGGCAATGTCATTTTGGGCTCGACCTATGTTCCGGGCAACGACCAATACGCCCGCGGCATCTACACGACCGGGGACAGCGATGTGAGTGTCATTGCCGGCGGCAACATCGAGGTGGCCGGCTCGCGCATCGCTGCTTACGACGGCGGCAATGTCACGGTGGAGTCGCTGCATGGCAACGTGGACGCGGGCAACGGCAGCAGCGGCTCGGTCACGGTGGATGAGTATTACGTGGACCCGCTGACCGGAGCCACGGAATTTGCCAACCCGACCATTCCATTGAGCGGCATCCTAGCCATGACTTTCCCGCCGCGCTATCTGTTGTCCACGGAGCCGGCCTATTCCGTTGGAAATATCCTCGTCGAGGCGCCGCAGGGGAATGTAACGGCCAGCGCGGCGGGGATCGTGCAGTTGCCGTTAAATGGCGTGAATTCCGACGCCGCGACCGTCACCGTCGAAGCCGGTTCCCGGGACGCCCAAGGAAATGTCCTTTACACCGGCAATATAAACACCAGCGGCTCCGGCGTCGTCGGCAGCACGGTGAAGCTCGATGCGACCGGTGACATCAATGGCGTCGTCTTCGCGCGTAATAACGCCGACATCAACGCGTCGCTCAACGCGAACGTGACGGTGTTGTCGGAGGGCACCGCGAGTGTCAACGCCGGCGGCAATCTTTCCGGCATCATCATCAGCGTGGGTAATTTAAGTGCCAGCAGCGGCGGCAGCATTGATGCTTCGCTGCTCTCGCAAAACATCAGCCCCGGCGTCCAAACTTCGGGGCAAAAAGGTTTCACGCAAGGCACCGCCGCCAATGCGGCAAGCACGGGGCTGGCCAACGATCAAACCACCAAGGCCGCCGAATCATCCGACGAAAACCCCAACGACCAGAATAAGAAGGGCAAACCAATCGCCTTGGCGCGAAAAGTCAGCCGCGTGACGGTGATTTTGCCGCCAAAGAAAGTGTCCGAAACTCAAACCGCAGCCCCGGGAACCTGACATCCGGAGTCTGGAAACTGTAATCGAATTTATGACCACGCTCATCCATCCATTGTTCGCCGCCAACGCGGCGGTCTATGCCATTCAGAACGCCACCACCGAGGGCAAGATCACCGTCATCGTGCTGCTGGTGCTCTCGCTGTTCAGTTGGACCATCATCATCACCAAGTTCCGCCAGTTGAACATCGCGCGGAAGGCGACCAAAAAGTTTTTCGCCGCTTATACTTCCACGCGCGACCCGCTGGACATACAGCGCAAGGGCGAGGAGTTTGACGGGGCGCCGGCGTATCAACTTTATATTCGCGGCGCGGACGAACTGGCGTATCAATTGAAAAACAATCCGGTGCAGGTTCAAGCCGCCCCCAGGTTGAACCTCCTGGTTTCGGACGGGAACACCGACCACCTGGCGCGCTCGGTCTCCACCAAAATCAGCATGGCTTCTTTTGAGGCGGTCAAGGTGATATTGGAGGAAGCCGCCGGCGCGGAGGCGACCTCTCTGGAGAAAGGCATGATTGTTCTGTCAACGGCGGTGGCGGGCGGGCCGTTTATCGGGCTGCTCGGAACGGTCTGGGGCGTCATGTCCACCTTCGCTGGCATCGCCGAAAGCAAGGCCGCCACGCTCACGGCCATGGCACCCGGCGTCGCAGCGGCTTTGGTCGCCACCGTGACCGGCCTGCTCGTGGCCATTCCGGCAATGTTCGCCTACAACTTCATGGTCACCACCATCCGGCACATCACGCAGGAACTGGACGGGTTCGCCAGCCGCTACGCCAACCAGATTGAGCACGTCTATGTGGATCACCGCCCGCTGGCGGACGAAATCCGTGTCGCGAACGACCGGCTGGCCGGGCAAATCGCCGACGCCTTGAAAGCCCAGGAAACGCCCGCGCCGCTTTGAACCGGAAAAGTCTGACCCATGAAAAAGTGTTCGCGGCCAGTGCATCAATCGCTGACGGAGTTGAACATCACTCCGCTGCTGGACCTGGCGTTCGTGCTGCTGGTAATTTTCATCATCACGACCATCCCGCCGGTGACGGACCTGGATTTGAAACTGCCGAACGCATCCAAGCGGCTGAAGGACCCGCCGCGCGAGGCCAATTACATCACCGTGCAGGCCGACGGCAAAATGTATTTGAACAAAAAGGAATTCACGTCCACGGACGAGATGGTCGCGACTCTCATCCAGATGCGCGAGGCCGTGCGGGACTTGAGCGTTATCATCCGCGGCGACGGCAAGACGAAATACCGGCAAATCCGCGCCGTGCTGGATGTCTGCCAGCGCGCCAATGTGCCCAAGGTGAATCTGGCCACCGAAACCCTGGACAAGATGTAATCCATGCTGCCGCAAACACAGGCCCGCAAAAAGCGCAACTCGTCGAGGGTGAATTTTTTCATTTCATTCGCCTTTCACACGGCGCTCGCGCTGGTGATGATTTATTTTGCCGCGCGCCAGGGCTGGATAGGCAAAACAGCGCAAAATCTTGCCGTCACACTGGTGAAACCCAAACCGCCGGAAAAGCCGAAGGAACCGGACAAGCCCAAGGAAGAACCGCCGAAGGTCGTCGAAACTCCGAAACCGGTTGAAACGCCCAAGCCGGTCGAGACGGTCAAGGCGCCGCCATCGGTTGCCCCGCCAACCGTCGCGCCGCCCGCCGCCGAACTGCCGTCGTTTGTATTTGAAGGCGGCAGGGCGGTCATCAGCAGCTCCGATCCGGTGGAAATTTACCAGGACGCGCTCCGGGACGCTTTTCTCTCGAAATGGGACCGGCCTGACAACATGGACGACGAGAACTACGTCGCCGAGGTGCAAGTCTCGGTGGGCCGCGACGGACAGATCGACGATCCGGTTTGGGAGAAAAATTCGGGAAATGCCAAATGGGATGATTCGGTGCGCGCGGCCATCGCCGCCGTGACCAGAATGGCTACCGCGCCGCCCACGAATTTCCCCCCGCGAGTCACCATCAAATTCGATGTCGTTCAGGATGCAACCGAACCCGTGCTGCCATGAGCCTTAAAAAAACATCCCGCTCGCAACACAGTTCGCTCACCGAATTGAACATCACGCCGCTGCTCGACCTGGTGTTCGTGCTGCTCGTCATTTTCATCATCACCACGCCGCAGATGATGAACAACCTGGAAATGAATTTGCCGTCCGGCACGCCGCCGCCACCAACGGACAAACCCAAAATCACCAACATCGCCGTGGACGCGAAGGGGCAGACCTACTTGAACGATGAAATGGTCACCGTCGCCGCGCTCAAAGACAAGTTGCAACAGCTCAAATCCGACAATTCAGATTTGAGCGTCGTCGTCAAGGGCGCGGATGACGTGGATTACCAGAACATGGTCAACGTGCTGGACGTGCTTCAGCAGTTGGACATCACCAAGGTCGGCCTGGCCACGCAAGCCGCAACAACTCCATGAACCGGCGCCGTTTTTTTTGCAAGAAAGCCAGCGCGCCGTCAACCGCCACGGCAAACGGGCAACCCGGGGTTTATTTGGGCGGAGACTGGTGTTCTTGAATTGCCGCGGCGATGGTGCTGACGGTTTGCATTATTTTCCGGGCGGCTTCCACGTCGGCAAGTTTCAGGCGGTAATTAATTTCCAGCGCGACGACGAGTTGCAGCGCGTCCACCGAATCCAATCCCAGGCCGCCCGGTCCAAACAGCGGCTGGTCATCGCCGATTTCTTCCGCGCTGATTTGAAGCATGAGATTTTCCACCAGCATCCGTTTGATCTGCCCTTTGAGTTCCGTTGGCTTGTTCATGCAAAATAAAAATCAAATGATCCCGCCGTCAATTTTGAGCGCGGAGCCTGTGATATAACCGGCCCCGGCGCAAGCCAGAAATCGGATGGCCGCCGCCACCTCCTCCGGCCGGCCGAAACGCCGCATCGGAATTTGCGCCAGCGCCCTTTTCCTCGCGTCGTCGTCCAGGCCGGCGAGCGCTTCCGTGTCCAGATAGCCCGGGCAAATCGCGTTGACCGTGATGCCGATGCGCGCGACTTCCTTGGCCAGTGATTGCGTCAGCGCCACCACGCCCGCCTTGGCCGCCGCGTAATTCGTCTGCCCCGGCGGCGCCAGCAGCGCGCTCACCGACGCGAGGTTGATGATGCGCCCGCTCCGCTGCGCAATCATCACCGGCATGACCGCCTGGCAACCGTGAAAAACCCCCTCCAAATTCACGGCCAGCACCTCGTGCCACGATTCCCATTTCATTTGCGCCAAAAGCACATCGTCGTGGATCCCCGCGTTGTTGACCAAAACGTCGAGCCGCTCATGCGCGGCCACCATTTCCGCGACCGCCGATTTCCAGGCATCCGGTTTGGTCACATCCAGGGAAATGATCCGGCAACTGCCTGGATTTTTCGCCGCCAGCACTTCCGCGTGTTCGCGCCGGCGGTTCACGCCGAGCCAGACAAAATTTCCCGGTGACTCGTCCAGGAACGCCTGCGCCGTCGCGCGGCCCAACGCGCCGTTCGCGCCCGTGATCAAAATAACCCGCCTGTTCTTCATGTGTTGCCTTAAAAAACCGGTTTTAGAAATCGCGCCCCAATCGCCTGTTGATTGGCGCCAACCACGCTGACATTCGCGCCGGCAAATTTATTGTGCCGGATCCCGTCGCACGCGGTAACGCACTGCCACGCGGTGGCCGCCTGAAATGCCTCTCCCAGAATTGCGCGTGGTGACACCCGGACGCCCGGCCAATCGCGCCACGCCTGGCTCTCGGCCGCGTCGAGGCGCGGCAGTTGTTGCGTGCTGGTGCAGAGCAATTCACTCTTCGCGTCCGGCGGAAGCTGGGCCCGCATCCGGCGCGCCGCGGCGGCCCGGGTTTGAAATTGCGTGAACGGAAACGAATCGGTGACGGCAGCCAGTTCGGCGATGGCGCCGGAATTCTTCTTCAATAAAATTGCGCCCGCACCCGCGCTATGAACCACGTTGGGATGAAACAACCTTATGGCGTCAGCCACGAGCCAGTCGGTTTCCTCCGCGCCGATCACCAGGCAAGCGTCCACTGTGTCGTCCGCGAGCCACTGGGCGGCGAGCGCGAGACCCTGCAAAAAAGTCCCGTCGTCGCCGACGAGCGTGTAGCCCATGGAATTCGAGCCGAGAAAGGCGGCCAGATGGCTGGCCGATGCGTTGAAAACGGTCTCCGGAAAAATCAACGGACTGGCCGTCGCCGGGTCCTTTATAACCTCCTCATAAAACCGGCGCGAATAATTCACACTGCCGGCCATCACGCACACGATGATGCCCAGCCGCGCAGTGCCGCTTTGCACCCGGGAAACCATTTCCCCCAGCGCTTCGAGCGCGGCGGCGATGGTGAATTGAGTGATCGCATTGGCCCGGCGCAATCGCGGATGCGCGAAAAATGCCGGCCGCGCGGGAGGTGGCGGAACCGGGCGGACGAACAGCGGTTTTTCCAAGCCCGGCCGTGCCAGCGGGCAAACGGGCAACGGCACATGATTTTCCAGGGAGTCGCGCAAAGCCGCAATCCCCCAGCCGGCGGGTGAAACGGCGCCGAGTCCGTCAATGAATACCCGGCTCATGCCCACCTCCGGAAAATGAGCGACGCGTTTGCACCACCGAAACCAAATGAATTTGAAAGCGCCATTTCAATTCTTGTGTCCACCGGTTCACGCACTATTTGAAAACGGCAGGCGGGATCAATTTCATTCAATGTGGTTTGCGGCGGCAGCCATTGGCCGCGCAGCGCCATCAAGCAAACGACCGCTTCCGCCGCGCCGGCCCCGCCGAGCAGGTGGCCGATGCTGGATTTGGTCGAACTGACCGGCAACATTTTTGCGTGGGCGCCCGCCCAACGGTTGATGGCCGCCGTCTCGGTCGCGTCGTTTTGCGGCGTGGCTGTGCCGTGCGCGTTGATGTAACCGATCATTTCCGGGGTAATTTTCGCGCTGGCGCAGGCGGCCGTCATCGCGGCCAGCGCGGCGTTGCCTTCGGGATGCGGTTGCGTGAGATGATGCGTGTCGGTGGCCGTGCCATAGCCGGTGATTTCGCCCAGAATTTCCGCGTTGCGTTTTCCGGCGTGTTCAAATGTTTCCAGTGTCAAAATTGCCGCGCCTTCGCCGAGCGTCAGACCGTCGCGCGTGGCGTCGAACGGACGGCACGCCGTCGGCGAGAGTGCCTGGAGCGAATCAAATCCGGTGAACGTCAACTGGCAGAGAGCATCGTAACCGCCGGCCAAAACTTTTCCGGCGCGACCGCTGCGCACCAGCTCAAACGCGTGGCCGATGGCATTTGCGCCCGAAGCGCAGGCATTGGAAATAATCGTGACGGGGCCATGAAAATCGAAGGCGTTGCACAAATCAATTCCCTGCCGCTGGATTTGATAATGCACGACGCGCGTCGGCTGCCGGTTTTTGGCGCGCGGAAATCGGACGGCTTGCTGCAAATAATTTTCGCCCAGGGACATTTCGCCGCTGGTGGTGCCGAGCACCACCGGCAGATTTTCCTCCGCGCTCCAGCCCGCCTGCGACCAGGCTTCGTGCGCGGCGTGCAACAGCATTTTGGATGCGCGGTTCAAACGGCGGATGTTATTGCGTGATAACTTTAGGGCCGGAAGTTCCGCCGGCAAATCCGCTTCCGCCGCGATTTTTGAGCGTTGCCGCGAAACGTCGAACAACGTCACCGCGCGGAACGCCGTCCGTCCGGCGCGAAAACCATCGGCGTTGGTTTTCCAGCCGGAGCCAAGCGCCGTGAAAATGCCCGCCCCGGTGACAACGACGCGATTCGCATTTGCGGAACCGGAAATTTTTGGCGGGGGAAACAGCACGCGCGCCTTACATTTGGACTGCGATTACGGAAGCTTTTGGGGAGGTGTTCACGTTCCGGCTTCGATAAAAATCCGCCAGCCCGATTTTTGAGGGCGCGAGTCCTTCGGCGGAAATCGCATCCAGCACGCGCTCTTCGGTCATGATGAAACGGTCGCGTTTGTAGATGACGTAATCGCCGCGCAAGTCGCCGGGTGTCAGATTGATTGTCACCAGATTTGCCCCGGCGCGCAGGCCGCGACGATAGCCATCCGGCGCGGCCAGATTGAACGCGCTGACGGCGGGAATCACCCAGTCAGGCCGCATCAACCGCAGCGCGCTCACGCAATTGAAGGTCCAATCGGCGTTCGCCGTCGGATTTCCGGCCAGTGGCGTGTCTTCGCCGGGAATGAAAGGGCTGACGCTGCAACCGCGCAGCGGCAGCGCGCGCGCCAGTTCCAGATTCTTCACCAGGTCGCGCGGCGTTTGCCCCGGCAAACCAACGATGAAACCGGAGCTGACATTCCAGCCATTTTTCGCGAGTGTTTGGATGTGCCGCAGCCGTTCGGCCAGCGTGCCGGGCGCTTCCAATTGTTCGTATTGCGCCGCGTCGCCGCACTCGAATTTCATGATGAAAATGCTCGCGCCGGCGCTTTGCAATTCGTCGTAAATCTCCGGCGTCAGTGTGCCAAGGCAGACGCTGATGCCCAGCGGGGTTTCGCGCCGCAACGTTTCGATGAGCGGCAGCACGACTTCGCGCACGGCCACCGGGTCCTCGCCGGACTGGATGTTCACGTCCGTCACGCTGGCCGGGCGCTGTTCGATGAGCAGTTCGGCGATTTGTTCATGCTGCGCGCGGTAACGGGCAAGGGTGCGGTTGTCGCGGCGCATGCCGCAGTAGGCGCAGTTCTCGCGGCAGAAATTCGAGACCTCGACGACGGCGCGCACAAAAACTTTTTCACCGAAGTATTGCCGGGTCGCGGCGGCGGCGCGTTCGTGCAGGGCGGCTTGCGCCGCGCCGTTCAAGGCGGGATCAAAACCGGCGGGAAAATGTCCGTGACTTGCCACCAGCCCATGATAATGCGCGTGCCGTCCTGATGCAACATGGGGTGAACACCTGATACCCGCGGACGCAAGGGTGGCTTAAAATCGGCTTAACGTGTTGGCACGCGATATCGTCATCAGCCCGGAAAAAGGTTTTGGACATTGCCAGCCGCGAGCGGTTCAATATATTTATCATCATGAAGATTAAACAAGGTTTTACACGAACGCTGCTTGCCGCCGCCGCCGCGACCTTGGTCGCCACGCGGGCTGCCCTGGCGGCCGACCCGACGGCTTTGGAATTGATCAAATTGGGCGACCCCTATGTTGGTGTGCAGTCGAAGGACAAGGTCGTGCAGATACGCTCCGAAAAATCCGTCGCCAGCCTTACGCCGGTCATCTGGTATGTGGTTTATTACGACCCGGACGCGACGTTCAAGGCCGTCGAGGTGAAATTTGGCGCGGGGAAAAAACTGGATGTGTCGCATCCCGGACGCGTTCTGGAAAGATTTACCGACGAGAAACAACCGCTGGATGCCACCAAACTGAAAATTGATTCCGACAAGGCCATCAAGATCGCCACCGCGCAGCCGCTCCTGAAAAACCTCACGCTCAAGGCCACGCAACTCTGGCTCGAACACGGCGACAACGGCCCGCAATGGCGCGTCAAGCTCTGGGCCGCCAAGTTGAAAGCCCCCACTGACGACGCGGACATCGGCATCGTCATTATTTCCAGCGCCGACGGCTCGGTCATCCAGACCGACCTGCACCCCAACAGCGTGGATTGATTTTCGCGCATGAATTGGAACCACGATTGCGCCGCCGTCATTCCCTGTTTCAATGAAGCGGCGCACGCCGGAAAAGTTGTAACCGCGGTTGAAAAACATCTGTCCAAAATTATCGTCGTGGATGACGGTTCGACGGATGCGACTTCGGAACAGGCAAAACGCGCCGGCGCGGAAATCATCCGCCTCCCGAACAATTCCGGCAAAGGCTCGGCATTGCAAAAAGGCTGGCGACGCGCGCGCACACTCGGCTTCACCTGGGTTCTCCTGCTTGATGGCGACGGCCAGCACGCGGCGGATGACATTCCGAATTTTTTTGAATGCGCCGAAAAAACCGGGAGCACGCTGGTCGTCGGCAACCGCATGGAAAGTTCCGACGCGATGCCGCTGCTGCGGCGTGGCGTGAACCGCTGGATGTCGCGGCGCATTTCAAAAATGACCGGCGTCAGGCTGCCGGATTCGCAATGCGGCTTCCGGCTGGCGCATCTGGAAACCCTCATCACGTTGCCTTTCCACGCCAACCGCTTTGAGATCGAGTCCGCCATGCTCGTCGCTTTTTTTGCCGCCGGGGAAAAGGTTGAGTTTGTTCCCGTCCGGACGATTTACGAAAATTCCGCGAGCAAAATAAATCCGCTGGCCGACACCTGGCGCTGGCTGCGCTGGCGGCTGGCTCAAGGTGTTTGTTTCCGCGCCTGCAACACGATTCGCGTCCCGTAATACAGCCACACCGTGGCATCGGGAATTTCCGCGCGCGCGGCCAGTTCGCGCCATTCGCGCCGGCGAAATCCGCGTTTCACCGAAATCAACGCGTCTTCGCGCAAGGCGCGGCTGGTGCGGATCAGCCGCAGGGAGAGCCAGAGCATCGCGTAAAGGCCGCCGTTGCGATGCAGGTCGCAGATGAGCATCGCGTCGCGCGTCACGCGCCAGGCCTCGCGCCAATGCCGGACGACCTGCTCATCGGTCAGGTGATGTGTCATTTGCGAGGCGACAATGAGATCGAAGCTGCCGTCGGCAAACGGCAGTTGCAGCGCCGAACCCGTGATGGTTTTTGCCGTGTTGCCGGGTTTCAAATTGACGGGATGGGCATCGAGATTGGTGAAGCGCCAGTCCCAGCCGCGTTTCCGCGCCCAAGCCGACAATTTTTCCGCGAGCAGGCCGGTGCCCGCGCCCACGTCGAGAATTTCCAATCGTTCACAACATTTTTTGCCCAGCCACGAAGGCAGGCGGCTGGCGAACGGATGGCTGAAGCGGAACAGGTCATTGATGCGGTCCAATTCACTGAACCCCGCGGCGCGTTCAGCCTCGGAAAGACCCGGCGCGTCAAAATATTCTGCTTGCGCGGAACGCTGATTAAAAAACATGCTTTCGAATAAATTAAACATGGATGCAACACAAGCCCCGGTCGCGAAACCGCGCTCCCGCACCAAACTGCTGTTCCGCAAAGCGGTGACCCTGGCCATCGTCACGGTGGCCTTCGGCTGGTTTTACGGCTGGGCATCGCCGTGGGCGTTTCCTCAAAACCGCACCGCCGGCTTCAGTTTTGGCCTGCTGCACGGGGCCATGATGCCGCTCTCGCTGCCCAGCCTCGTTATCGGCCGTGATGTGCCAATTTACGACACAAATAATTCCGGGCGCATCTACAAAATCGGCTTCATCTGCGGCGTGGACATCTGCGGCCTCATTTTCATCGGCCCGTTGTTTTGGCGGCCGCGCCCGGCTACATCAACCAGTTCCGGTAAATCTCAATGACATTCAATTCGCCACCGGGCCAATAACGGTTCGGCGGCAGTGAAAACGTTTTCCCCGCCCGGTCAAAAGTCAATTTTACGGGCTGCCAAGGGCTGTTGGGATCGTAGGCGGAAAACTCCACGCCGTTCCGGGTTGCAACCGCGTCGAACAAAACCATGCCGTGGTTGATCGTCAGCGACGGGAATTTCACCAGATGGATGATGGGTGAAATGTTTTTTTCCAGCGCCGTGACGAGCCGCGCGGCCGTGCGCGTCTGGTGGGCGCGTGCAATTGGAAAGACCATCCGCCAATGGCTCCGCAAAAAATACGAACGCCACGCGCCGCCGCATTCCGCCTTCAATAATTTTTCATGGACGCCGCTGAATTCGCGCAGGCCGGCATATCCGGGAATGATGATTTGCCTTTCCTCCGGACACGGCGTCCGCGGGCTGCGCGAAACAACTTCGCGAATCAAATGCCGGCAGGTTTCCTCACCGGCCACTTTTTGGCCGGCCTCAAACCGGGCGTGATAAAGAAATTGCCGCGCCGCGCGCACCAGGACAAAACAGCGGTGCGCGTAGGCCGGCTTCGGTTCCCGCCGGCGGAAGGCGGTTTTGCCGGACGCGGAATCGAATTGATATTCCCACAACAATTCGTTGGCGAAGGCGAACGTGTCGCGGGCAAATTCAAATCGCCGCCCGCCGGCTTCATCCGGTGTTATTTTGGCAAAGGTCATCAATTCGCTTGCCCCGGAAGTTAGTCGTGCGTTAACAAACTGACAATGCTTTACGAACGCTGGCGGGAAATTGCCGGAAAACGGCGCGACGCAATCGCGCTGCGCGATTTTGATTCCGGACAACGCTGGACGTTTGCGGAACTGTTGGCCGCGGGTGAAAGTTGGAAAAGTGCGCCGGCCTCCGGCCCGGCCAGCGGCGGCGGCCTCGCTTTTCCCCGGGGCCATTCGCCGGAATTTATTTTCAACCTGCTGGCCGCGTGGCGGGAAAACCAAGTTGTCTGCCCGCTCGAAACCGGGCAATCGCCGCCGGAAGTTTCCCGTCCGCCGAAAAACTGCGTTCATTTCAAATCCACTTCCGCCACGACGGGCGCGGCGCGACTCGTCGCCTTCACCGCCGGACAACTCATGGCCGACGCGGAAAACATTGTCGCCACGATGGGTTTGCGCGCGGACTGGCCAAACCTCGGCGTCATTTCGATGGCGCACTCGTATGGCTTTTCCAATCTGGTGCTGCCATTGCTGCTGCACGGCATCCCGCTGATTCTTGCGCCCGTGCCGCTGCCGGAAATCATCCGCCGCGCGGCGGAAAACGAACCGGCCGTCACGCTCGCCGCCGTGCCGGCGATGTGGCGCGCGTGGTGCGAGGCGGACGCGATTCCGCCCGGTGTGCGAGTCGCGATTTCCGCCGGCGCGCCATTGTCGGTGGATTTGGAGCAGGCCATTTTCAAATCTCGTGGACTCAAAATCCATAATTTTTACGGCTCGTCCGAATGCGGCGGAATTGCCTTTGACGCGAGTGAAACGCCGCGAACGGAGGCTGCGTTTGTCGGAACGCCGATGCAGAATGTAAATTTGTCGCTCAACGATCATGGCTGTCTGGTGGTCCGCAGCCGCGCGGTTGGCGAAACCTATTGGCCGGATAAATTGGACTCGCTTGGCGGCGGAATTTTTCAGACGAGCGACCTGGCGCAATTGAAGGACGGCCGGGTTTGTCTGCGCGGACGGCTGGGCGACCAGATCAACATCGCCGGACGCAAAGTGTCGCCGGAAGCCGTCGAGCGCGCGTTACTCGCCCACCCGCAAGTCCGCGAGTGCCTGGTTTTTGGCGCGCCGAGCCGCGATGCGGAACGGACGGAATTGGTTGTCGCCGTTGTCGTTTCGAACGCAAAACAAAATGAGTTGAAACAATTTCTTCTGGAAAGATTGCCCGCTTGGCAGGTGCCGCGGGAATGGCATTTTGCTGATTCTCTTTCGACAAACGCGCGCGGAAAAATTTCCCGGGCGGAATGGCGGCGACGGTTCATGGCCGAGACGCGCACCTGAACCTTCTTTTTATGAAATGAAATTATGTTTCGCCGCTCAAAGTCAATTCCGCCTTCAGAACCATTTCGCCCGCGACGTGTGCCGTTGCCTGCGCCTGAACCAGATTGCCGAGCCGTCCAGTGACGCGGGCTTCGAGTTGGATGATTTCGCCGGGTTTGGCGGTGCCAAGTATTTTCACATTTCGCAGCGCGGCGAGTTTCAAATTTTTCTGCGGCGGGATTTTGGGGTCGCTTTGCGCGACAACCCCCGCGAGCTGCGCCGCCGCCTCGACAAGCAGCACACCGGGAAAAATCGGTTCGCCGGGAAAGTGGCCGCGCAGAAACGATTCATTGCCGCGAACCTTGTATTCGCCTTCGGCGCTTTGGCCCGGTGTCAAATTTACCAGCCGGTCAACGAACCGGAATTCCCCACCGTGCGGCAGAAGATTCAGTGCGTGTTGTAAATCATCGGCGGAATTCATTGGTCAAACGGGTTGGTGACTTTGAAATCGGCGGGCGGGCTCCACTCGAACAACTTTTCGTCCAGCGGCGGATTCAAGACGGCGTTGGTGAAATCATTCCGCATCCGCGAGCCGTCCACAAAAACCAGTTCGGTGGTGGCCAGCGAAAAATCATTCGTCGCCAGGCCGATGCGCAGTTCCGGCATCATCCGCCGCGCAAAGACGCTTTTTGGCTGGAGCGCGAGTTGCCACGCGCCGTTGGTTTCTGACAGCGACAGGATTTGAAACTGCGCCTCGAATTCCTTCCGGTCATGCGGAAAACCAGCCTGCAAAAGCGCCATCGTGTCGCGCCAGTCCGCCGGCGCGCCGGTGCCAAGCGGATAACGCTCCGCGCGTTTCAATCGCGGATAAATCACGAACATCTCATCGCCGTGCCGCAGCGCGATGGTTTGCGCCGGCTGGCCAAGCTCCCAGCGGAAGTCATTTGGCGCCGCAAAGGAAATGTGGCCGCTCGTGATGAGCGGCTGGGTCAGCGTTTTCAGCGCGCGGGTCTGGACAAAATCCGCGGACCAGGCGTGAATATTTTTTTGCGCGGCGAACCACGCATCCAAAACGGAATTGGTCTCGTCGGCGCGGACATTTTGCGACGCGAAAACAATCCCGAGCGCAAAAAAAAGTTGTCGGAGCGTGTTCATTCCGGTTTTTCGTCCGGCCAGATCGGGACGAAGTGAAACCATTGCGTGAGATGCTGCCGGATGGCCGGCTCGAACGCACGCAGGATTTCCTGCGTCAACCGGATGCGGGCCGCGCGGTTGCCGATCGCCGCGCGGTCATAGGTGATTTCCGGCAAAATATGCGCGAGATATCCGTCGCGCTGGCGCACAATATACGCGGGAACAATCGCGCAACCGGAAGCGCGCGCCAGTTCGGCGGCGGCAATGGAGGCGGAGAATGGTTTGCCGAACAGTTCGACGCTCACCGCTGTCGGCGCGGGCGGGCGGTCCACGAGCAGCGCGACGGTCGCGCCTTCCTGCAATCGCCTGATGATTTCAACAAATGCGAACGCATCCTGGCCGACGACCAGGGTTTCAATGCCGCGGCGCGTGCGGGACCGCTGGCGCAATTCGGTCAGGCGCGGATCGGGTTCGGGCTGCGTCAGCACGAGCAGCTTGTGGCCGTGCTCGACGAGAAATTCCCCGCCGAATTCCCAATTACCAAGGTGCGGCGTCACGAGCAGCACGCCCTTGCCGCGCGCGTGGGCGGTGGTGAAATGTTCCCAGCCGTTCCAGTCGCCCGGCCACCGGTCAAATGCCCCGCCGCTTTCGTAACGCCACAGGTCGGCAAGCTTGCGCGTGAATTCCGCGAACAATTCGCGCGCGGCCCGCGCGGCCAGCCGGCGGTCATTCAAAACGGGCAGCAGATTTTGGATCACAATTTCACGACGGCGCGCGGCCAGTCGCCAATAGATCGCGGCGGAACATTTTGCGAGCGCGACAAGAAAGAATTTCGGCAGCAACCGGGTCAACGCCAGGCCGGTCTGCCAGAGGCGCGCGCCGTAAAGCGAGGAAGGCGTCGAAACGCGAAGCTTTGGACTTTGGACTTTGGACTTTGGACTAAAAACGCGCCACCAAACGGGCAGCAGAAAAACCGAGATCAACATGTTGCCCCCGATGCCGACGGCGCAGACCTGGCCAAGGCTCGACATTCCGGCGTTGCTCGACAGGCCGAGCGAGCCGAAACCGGCAATCGCCGTGCCACCGCAGAGCAGCAGCGCCCGGCCGACCGAGCGATGCGCCAGTTGCAGATCGCCGTGACAGCGGCGCAGTGTGAGCTGCATGAAAATGCTGTAGTCCACGCCCGTCCCCAAAATTAGCGGCAGGGCCATGAGGTTGAGCAGATTCCACTGCCAGCCGCAGAGTTTCATCACGGCGAGCAGGCAAAATCCGCTCAACAGCAAAATGCCGAGGCTGAAAAAAACCTCGGTGAACCGCCGGAACGCCAGCCAGAGCGAAAGCAAAATGAGGCCGGCCATCGGCAGCAGCAATTTCCAGAGATTGCTTTTTACGGCGGCCAGAACGGTTCCACCGAGCAATTCCCAGCCGGAAAGCCAGACGCCGTCGCGCGGCAATTGTGAATCGAGCTGTGCGAATGAAGCCGCCGTCGCGTTCGTCGCGGGATACAGGAAGCCGACGGCGAAAAAGTGTTGCGGTTCGCGCGCCGCCAGTTTTTCAAAAATCCAGGTGCAAAGGGGATTCGCCGGCCAGAAAACATTCGTGGTCGCGGCGGCGCGCCGCCAGGTTTCCAAAATGCCCCTGGCCAGACCCAGAGCATCCTCGGAAAAGCCATTGGTCAAGGCGGCTGTCCGCAGCGTCTCGCCTTCGGCGACAAGCTGTTGCGCGGTCGCACGATTGGCCGCTTGAAATTCGGGTCGCGGCCAAAGCGCGTTGGGCAGCGTGAAGCCGGAGAGAGTTTGATTGGAAACTGCGGCGTTGAGCGCCGGCAAAACGGCGTCGAGTTTTTTGGCGACCTCACTTTCATCGCGACCGGAAATGACCAGCCAGAGCGGTTCGCGTTTTTGGCCGAGGTTGATTTTGATCGCGTCGAGCGTTGCGTAAGCCTGGCTGTCGCGCGGTCGCAGGGCGTTCGCGCTCGCGTCCATTTTGGGCAGGCCGGAAAACAGAATTGTGGCGCAGGACAAAATTAAAATTGCCGTGACCGAGAAGACAATTTTTGCGCGTCTGTTTCCACCATTTTCGGCAGGGCCGACCTGCCGGTTGGCTTGGACGCGCGGCAGCGCGTCCCTACCAGGTTGCGGCTGCATCCGGCCTGGAAAGAGCGGCGGCAGAAACGCAAAAATCATCACGCAGGCCGAGAGCGCGACGCCAATGCCGACAAGTGAGCCGAGTTGGGCAAGACCGGGCAGTCCGCCGAAATTCAAAACGAGAAACGCGGAAATGGTGGTGACCGCCGCCCAAAAAATCGCGGGCGCGATGGTGCGGCGCACTTCGGGAATCGTCAAATTTGGATGCGTCAGCGCCTCCTGATAATGCACGACGGCGTAGTCCACCGCGAGTCCGAGCAGAATCGCCGCGAAGCCCATGCTGATGACATTGATCGCGCCGAAAACCAACCCGCCGAGCGCAAGCGTCGCGGCCAGAA
>Ga0302319_10006426_pt1 | contig 23340 bp, 15 predicted proteins | sample Bog_T0_2_FD_203319 | JGI IMG/M metagenome (GOLD analysis project Ga0302319, IMG submission 203319) | Peat permafrost microbial communities from Stordalen Mire near Abisko, Sweden - Bog_T0_2 | ecosystem: Environmental > Terrestrial > Soil > Wetlands > Peat | place: Sweden: Abisko, Stordalen Mire...
TGTTGAGGGCTGCGAAGATGTAAGGAGACCACTGGCCGTCGAGATCGAGGAGCTGTGTGTGGCTGGCGTTGGTGGCCTCGGAGACAGGACGGCCGCCGAGGTGATGGAGGATGTACTCCGGAAGGTTGAGCCAAGGGAGTGCGCGATGGGTGGGACTATCGGCGGCGAGTTGGTAGGCTGTGTTGATGCGCAGGAGTTGGATGCCGGTGATGTCGCGCATGCGCTCCGGGGATAGGCGCTCGTGCAAGTGCGGCTCGCTGGATAGCGTGCGCTCATCGCGATAGCAAAATGGGTCGGCGACTGGGTTGTTGTGCTCGTCGAGGTGCACGTAGTCCACTGCCCAGCCGTCTACGGCGATGGAGCGAATGCCTTCGGTGGCGATCTCGGCGCTGGCTGCCAGGCCCTGCTTTAGTTCGGCGAGGATGTGCTGGAGGTTCCAGCGCAGGCCGTCGGTGTGCTCGGTGGCTTGATTTGCGAAGCGATGAATCAGCGTGATGTTTGGGCGATTGTTGGACCAGCGCAGGAGGGAGACGCGACAACTTTCTGCGCCTAGATCGATCGCTACGAGGGCGCGTTGATCTTTGGGCGGTGGCGGAGGCTGGAAAGGGACTTCCCCGCTCATCGCAAATAGGCCTCCGTGAGGCCTCCGTCTACAGGGATGAGATGGCCGGTGGTGACGGGAGCGCGCGGGCCTCCGATGAAGAGGATGGCTTCGGCGCAATCTTTGGGATCGATGGGAACGTGGGTGAGGGTGCGCTTGGCGTAGAAGGCCGCGAGCAGGTTGCGGAGTTCGTCGTCGCTGGCGGCTTCGTCAAACGCGATGTTGTATTTCGTGAGGGAGGCCTTAACACGATCGCGCGGGAACATCGTGGAGCCTTTGACCACTGTCGCGGGGCTGATGCCGTTGACGCGTAGCAGCGGTGCGTAAGCGACGGCGAGCTCGCGGACTAGATGGCTGAGCGCTGCCTTGGAGACGTCGTAGGCTTCGCTGCCGCGCTTGGGAACGACAGCATTCGCGGAGCTGGTGAGGACGACGCTGCCGCGGAGGCCCTGGTCGTTGAAGAGGCGATAGGCCTCATCGGTGAGCAGATAGTTGGCGGTGACGTTGACTTCGAGGGTGAGCGCCCACTGGGCGTCGGTGATGATGCCGTCGGGCGAGGAGGGGAAGAGTGCGGCGGTATTGATGAGGAGATCGATGCCGCCAAAGGCTGCGATGGTGGCGTTGAGGGCTGCCTTGATGGCATCGCGCTTGCGTATGTCGATAGCAACGGCGACGGCGCACTCCTTGCCACCGATGGCCTGGGCTTCCGCGGCGACGTGTTGCGCGGCTTCGAGCGATAAGTCGGCAACGACGATATGTGCGCCGCGTTCGGCGGCGAGCAGAACGGTTTCGCGGCCGATGCCGCTGGCTCCTCCTACGATGAGAGCGATGCGGCGGCTGAGCTCTTTCTCAGGAGGTTGGCGGCGGATCTTGGCTTCTTCCAGCTTCCAGTACTCAATACGGAAGGCCTCAGAGGGTGGAAGCGCTACGTAGTTCTGGTAGACGGAAAATTGGTCGGCGGTTGCGGCGGGACCGGCCTGGGGAATGTCCGTGCAGGTGACTCCGGCGCCGAGCGAGCCGGCTCCCTGCATGACGCCGATCGCGTTGACGTAGAACTCTCCGGTGATGCGCGATTCGGCTTTATTTTTGCCGAAGCTGAACATGCCGACGCCCGGGATGAGGACGACGGTGGGGCTCGCGTCGCGGACGGCGGGCGAATCTTTGAGGGCGTGTTTCTGGTAGTACGCGGCGTAGTCGGCGCGATAGGTTTCGAGCGCGGTGTCGATGAGCTCCTTGAGCTCGATGGGATCGCTGGAAGGATTCCAGTCGATGAACATGGGGCGGATCTTGGTGCGGATGAAGTGGTCGGGGCAGCTGGTGCCGAGGTGGGCGAGCTGCTCGGCGCTGTGGGAGTTGACGAAGTTGAGAACCTGCTGTGAGCCGGTGTAGGTGCCGATCCAGCGCTGCTTGCGCGAGACGGCTCCGCGAAGAGTGGGCAGGATGGCGGCGGCGATCTCTGCGCGGTCGTCGCGGCTGGAGACTTTTGTGCCTCCGAAATGCTGATGACCGGAGGTGGAGGCGTGACGCTCGATGAACTGGCCGAGCTGGTCGATGATGGTGATGGTGTTGAGGTAGCTTTCGCGCTGGGTGAGGCCCCAGGTGAAGAGGCCGTGGCCGCCAAGAACGACTCCGTCGCAGCCGGGCGTGTCGGCGACGATCTTCTTGAGCATCATGCCGAGCTCGAAGCCGGGGCGCTGCCAGGGAAGCCAGGCTAGCTTGTGGCCGAACTCCTTGTTGAACTCCTCCATCTTGAGCTTGCCGTTGGCGGAGGCGGCGAGGGCGATGCCCCAGTCGGGATGGAGGTGATCGACGTGCGGAAAGGGGAGGAAGCCGTGCAGGGGCGTGTCGATGGAGGCGGCGACGGGGTTGTTGCCGAAGGTGCAGAGCGGGTACATGTCGACCATCTCGTCTTCGAGCTCGACGCCGCGGTAGGAGGATTCGAGGGCGAGGAGCTTATCGAGATAGAGGGTGGCAAAGCCGGAGCGCTTGATGCTGCCGAGGTCGCCACCGCTTCCCTTCACCCAGAGGATCTGTTTGGTCTTGCCGTCAAGGGGATCGACCTGATCGAGCTTGGAGCTAGTGTTGCCTCCGCCAAAGTTGGTGATGCGGAGGTCGGAACCGAGCAGATTGGAGCGATATCTTAAGAGCTCTGGCTCATCGAGTGTTGCCGCAACCGAATCGTCCCAACGGTCCTCAAGAAACCGAAGGCCTCCATGCACTGTCATCTTGAACTCCTATACGTTTCAACCGCGTAACGCACATCTATGATTCCACACCTTCAATCAATACGGCAATTATTTCCTATTTGAACTTCGGACTGCTCCTGATGTGCTCTTTGGGTTTAGGGCTGCGATGAGAATTCAGATGGCAAAGCTGCCTCTAGATTGATTTGTTCTCCGGTGATAGGGTGGACGAACTTCAGAAATTGAGCGTGGAGGAAATATCCTCCATCGCCCGGGAGGCCGGGAAGATGTTCAAGAGGCTGACCGGTGAAGCCGTACATAGGGTCGCCTAGCAGGGGATGGCCGATGGATGCCAGATGGATTCTGATCTGATGGGGGCGGCCTGAATAGAGGCTTACCTCAAAGGTTGTGGTGCTTGTAGTGCGGGAGATCACCTTTGCCACTGACTTTGACGGTTTGCCACCTTGGTCGGCGGCCCACACGGAACCGATGAGCGGGTGCGGTACAAGACCAATGGGTGTGAGAATTTCGTAGGCGTTGTGCTGTGCGATGCCTTGAGCCAACGCTCGGTAGATTTTTTGAACTCCGGGTGTGTTCCAGTTGGCGGATAGTTTAGCGGCCGCCTGCGGTGTCTTGGCGAAGAGGACGATGCCGGAAGTAGCTCGGCCTAACCGGTGGACAGGGTTTGCGTTGGGGATCTGCTTCTGAACCAGGTGAAGGAGGGTGTTTTCCATGAAGCCTCCGCCGGGGAGGGTGGGCAGGCCGCCGGGTTTGTTGACAGCCAACAGATAGGGGTCATCCAACAGGACTTCGAAGTGCTGAGGAGAGTCTGGCTCGATCCAGGGAGGCCGGTTCCAGACAAGGGTCTGGCCTAAAGCAAGTGATTCGCTACCGTTGGCGGTGACGCCGTTGAGGGTCACTTCTCGGTTGTTCAGATTTTGTTGCCAAGCTTGTGGGGTCGAGTGCGGGTAAAGGCTCGCCAAGTGGGACAGCAGGGTTAGTCCATGATCTTTGGTGCCGATGATTGTGGTAAACGCATAGCCCTGGTTGAGCATGTGGTTTGAGTGTAAGCTTTGGCGCCTGCGCAGGAGTTGCCGGGTCCGAGTATCACTGGATGAAGCAACGCCCGGCGGAATATCGACCAGTTGAGACCGCCGCCATTTCAGGCGGTGTCCACAAAGCCGATAACTTGCTGGGGTGATGGTCGGGGCGGAGAGATTCGAACTCCCGACCCTCTGCTCCCAAAGCAGATGCGCTACCAGGCTGCGCTACGCCCCGACGTTTCTATGATAACAAGTCAACGCCAACCCGGGGCGTTCAAAGAATGCAATAACGATCCGCCGATCCACAGCAGCAAAAGGAAGGGCAGCATGGCGAGGGCCAGCAGCCCGAGTCCGAGGAGGGCCATGAAGAGCCAGTCGCGGGCTGTATCGCGGCGGTTGACGGCTAGGCTGCGTTCGAGGAGGTGATAGTTGCGGCGATTGGCTCGCCAGCCGATGTCGAAGAGGTTGCCGAGCACGGGCACGAGGCCAACGACGACTTCGATGGCGAGGTTTGCCACCATGCGCGCGATGGTGATCAGCGGAACTCCGCGGAAGTAGGCTGCCAGGACGATGATGCAGCTGGCGAGGCCTCCGAGTAGGTCGCCGATGCCGGGGATGAAGCCGACAATGCCGTCGAGTCCGAAGCGGATATTGGTGCCGGGGACGCGAAACCAGGTGTCGAGCGCTCGGGAGAGCAGGTCCAGGTTTTCGTCGCGAAAGGCTCCTCCGCCACCTCCCAGGCGCGGGCGAACGGCGTTGGCGGCGCGTGGTGCTGAACCTGGCTGCAGAATCTCGGGCTGTGTTGTCCTTACGGCCATGGTCGACCTCCCTCTTCGCTTCTACATCGTTGGATGCTACAATCAAGATCGATACGGCGGCTATAGTTCAGTGGCAGAACGCCGCTCTGTGGCAGCGGATGTCGTGGGTTCGACCCCCACTAGCCGCCCCAATCCACCCCTTGGTGCTTTCCCCAGTTCGGCGCGCACCTGCGCGTGACATCCTCTGAAGGCACAGCGAGACTCCCTTGCCGCGCGCCCCGAAACCCATCGCCGCAGCACCCTCCCTCGCTCCCTCTCCCAGCAGTCTCTATCTTGGGACCTCCGGGTGGGCTTACCCGACGTGGAAGCCTGGGTTCTATCCGAAAGATGTTCCAGCTCGCTCCTTTTTACAGTTCTATGCCAGCCGCCTGACCTCGGTCGAGGTCAACTATACGTTTCGCACGCTTCCCTCCGCGGCTCAACTGCAGGGCTGGCTGGATGCGACGCCTGCGGGCTTTCGATTCAGCTTCAAGGCCCCGCAGCGGATCACGCACTTTCAGCGGCTAAGGGAGTGCCATGCAGCGGTGGCTGAGTTTATCGCCTCGCTGGAACCAGCTCGAGCTGCCGGGAAACTTGGATCGCTGCTCTTTCAATTGCCTCCGAACTTTGCTGCGGATCCGTCGCGACTCCAGACGTTTCTGGAGGCTCCCGCGTTCGCGGAGCATCGGCCTTTGCAGGTGGCGTTTGAGTTTCGCCATCCGAGCTGGTTCACCGATGAGACGTATGAGATCCTTCGCCGCAGCAATCGGGCTTTGTGCATCGCGGAGGGAGATGACCTGAAGACGCCCGACGTGTCCACTGCGGACTTTCGCTGCTATCGTCTGCGCCGCAGCGGAGGGTACCCTGCTGCCGAGCGGAAGGTCTTCGCGGAGCGGTTTCAGCAGCTCGCGAAGGATTCCGACGTGTATGTCTACTTCAAGCACGAGGACGAACCGAAGGGGGCGCTGGATGCTACCGATGTGCTGGCGACTGCATCCAAGCTGGAGATCGGAGGCCGAGCATGAGTTCGAGTACGCTGCAAGATACTCCGGCCGGTCGCAGCATGGAATGGCCCGAAACGTATCCTCCGTTTGAGCCGCGGCGATGGGTTGTCAATGCACATCTTCAGACGATTGCCGGTAACTTCCTGCCGCGTTCCAACGCGCTCCCGGAGCCGGAAGTCCAGATGGTGGAGGTTTCTCCCGCGCACGGATCGCAAATTGCCAGCCAGGTGCTCTGCGAGTGCCACTGGCAGCCACTTCCGCTGCGACGGACAAGCCTGACTGCCATCATTTTGCATGGTCTGGAGGGCTCTTCGCACTCCCAATATGTGACGGGCAATGCGAACAAGCTGTGGCGTTCGGGATGCAACGTGGTCCGCATGAACATGCGTAACTGCGGGCCGGCGAAGTATGGTGAGATGTTGCGCCTGTCGCCGACGCTTTATCATTCTGGACTGTCGGGAGACGTGGAACGCGTGCTGCGATTCTTTCTCGAGACACAGAAGCTGGAAGCGGTTGCGTTGATTGGCTACTCGATGGGCGGAAACCTGGTGCTCAAGCTGGCTGGGGATCTCGGTGCGGCAGCTCCTGCGGAGCTGCATTCGGTCGTGGGAGTATCTCCGGCGGTGGATCTAGCGGCCTCTGCCGATGCTCTGCATGAGCCGCAAAACCGCATCTACGAGCGCAAATTCGTGCGTGGGCTGGTCAAGCGGTTTCGGCGCAAGGCCTCGTTCTTTCCGAGGGCGTTCGATCCGCAACGCGCGGAGAACATTGCTTCCCTGCGCGAGTTCGACGAGCGCATCACTTCACTCTACTGTGGGTTCACCTCAGCGAATGATTATTATGCTCGTGCCGGCGCTGCTCGCGTCCTGGACCGCATCACCGTGCCCACGCTCATCCTGCATGCGGAGGACGATCCGTTTATCCGGATCACTGCAGAAACGCGAAGCACGATCGCTGCGAATCCTCACATTACGTTCCTGGAAACCGAGCATGGAGGCCACTGCGCGTTCCTTGCTGCAGCCGATCTGGCGTCGGGAAACGATGGCTATTGGGCCGAACATACGGCCCTGCGCTTCGTTCTCGCTCATCGGTAACGTATCCTAATGATTGATGCTCTCTGAATGGACCGCCGAGTGTTCGCTCGATGCACCGACGCTGGTTGTGCCATGGTCGGCGGATGAATCTTCTGCTGGAGCGGGAGCTCACTTCGTCGATCTGCGGGCAAATCCGTACGATATCGCGGAGATCGTCGAGGCGGAGCGCAACATCACGATGGCTCGTGCCCTGCGGTCGCTGAATGCAACACGCTCTCCCTTCCTGACCGCGAAGTGCGATACGTGGACTCTTTCGGCAACCGAACAACCAGAGGCGCTCGAAGCAATTCGGATGAATTTACTGCTTCATGAGGACGATGCCCTCTACGGCTATGGCAGCTATATTGACCTTCTGTGGCGAGAGCGGTCGGTGTTCGCGTCGGCTCATCAACAGCAGGATCGCATGGATCGCATCGTGCGGAGAGCACAGCGGCTGCCACATCCGGAGGCAGCGATGGAGTGCATTCTGCGGCCGGCGTTTCTGGATCTGAACGGTCCGCTTGAGGGCTTTGCGGTCACGTTTTATCTGACGGCGGTGGGGCCGGAGGCGGATATCGCGCGACGTCGCTGGGAGCTGGCAATGGATGACACCGTGACGCTGTTGCGCAGTAAAGAGCTCGAGGCGGCCCGCGGCTCCGCTACAATCGATGCAACGGATGCGTATCCCCTGCGGGTCCGTCACCTGGGGTCGTAACGTGGGCCCGGGGCCAGCGTATCGGGCGAGTAGCTCAATTGGATAGAGCACGGACCTTCTAAGTCCGGGGTTACAGGTTCGATCCCTGTCTCGCCCACCATTTCCTTAATACTTATGAGCGGCTCAACCGCTGAATGGCAACCGGCGGATGTTCTCGTAATTGACAATGGCAATCAAGCACCCATAAAACCTAGGTAGAAAACGATTTCTCGAATCGCTGTCCCAAGCACGAAGATTCACCACGAGGAGTTTTGATGTTTGCCCAATGGAAACTAAGTTTGGCGCTTGCCTGCCTTTTGACGGCGGTGGCTGCCGGTGCCGCACAGAGCCCGCACGTCTATACGCTGTCAGGCGACGTCGCCTTCACGCATGATCCGTCCATCGCGAAGGATGGCAAGACCTGGTATGTCTTCGCGACGGGCAAGACTCCGGAGGGCGGACAGTTTGCGATCCGCTGTTCTGACGACTTGGAACATTGGAAGCGCTGCGGGCAGGTCTTCGACGCGATCCCTGAGTGGGTTCAGAAGCGAAGTCCGGGGACGAAAGACCTATGGGCTCCGGATGTCTCCTACGAGAACGGTGAGTACCGCCTGTACTATGCGTACTCGCTCTTCGGAAAGAATACCTCGGGCATCGCACTCGCTATAAACAAGACGCTCGATCCGACATCACCTGACTTCAAGTGGGTGGATAAGGGCCTGGTTCTTGAATCGAAAACGGAGGACAACTTCAACGCGATCGATCCCAACTTTATCCGAGATCATAAGGGCCGGGACTGGCTAGCATTTGGGAGCTTTTGGGACGGCATCAAGATGCGGCGGCTGGACAAGACCACGGGATTGCTGTCATCGAACGATACGAAGCTCTATTCACTGGCACGCCGCACACAGCCTCCAAATGCCGCACCCGCGCCCCCAGGGCTGCCGCCGGACTGGGAGGCCATTGAGGCGCCCTTCATTGTCTTTCATGGTGGCTACTACTACCTGTTCGCATCCTGGGATCTGTGCTGCCGCGGCGTGAAGAGCACCTACAAGACGACTGTGGGACGCGCGGAGAATGTGACAGGTCCTTATCTCGATGAGAGCGGCAAGCCGCTGCTGGAAGGTGGAGGAACTCCGGTGTTGATAGGCAACTCGCGCTGGCTCGGACCGGGCGGCGAGAGCGTTTGGATGGGACCGAAGGGTGACGACCTCGTTGTCTTCCATGCGTACGACGCGAAGACCGGCAGGCCCTCGATGCAGCTCTCAACGATAGATTGGACAGGCGGCTGGCCTCATGTTGGATTAGAGCCGTAGGGCCAGCACCTGTCTATTTTCGTTGCTGCTCTATTTTCGTTGCTGCGAATGACTCTACGCACATCCAACAATCCTCGGACCGGAACCTTCACTTGTCCGGCAAACCGGGCAAGTACATTCTGCGTGTCCAGTCGATGCTTAGGGCCGTTCGGCTGGTGAAGACTGGGCTTTCAGCTTCTTGAGTTCTTCCAATGCACGACGGGAGTCGTCCTTGCGACCGAGCTTTTGATACACGCGCACCAGCTCGTAATAATCGCTCTGAAGAATGAAGGCGGAGGGCGAGCTGGTAAGCGCGCGCTCGAGCCAGGTTGCAGCCTCTTCGTTTTGGTCGAGCTTCGAAAGCCCAAGGCCAAGATAGAAATCAGTGGGCGCCGGCGCCGCATGTGCGGCGGCAGCCTGGCGCAGATACGCCACTCCCTGCGTCGGGTCTCCGGTCTCCACCTGGATCTTTCCGAGATTGAAGAGAGCGACGGGGTCATTCGGGTGCAACTTTAGCTCCGTTTGATAGGCGTTAATCGCTTCAAGAGGATGGCCAACTTTCTGCTCCTCGTCAGCCAGCGCCTCGTAGAGATCCGCGTCGCCCGGCTTGGACTTGATCGCAGCTCTATATTCCTCGATTGCCTTATCTGGTTCATGTGCCTCTGCATCGATCTCAGCCTGCGCACGATGGACATACCAAGAGTCGGGATTGATCGTATAGAGCATCCGGAACGCCTTCTGCGCTGCAAGCGTATGAGCGCGCACCTGGTAGAGCAGCACATTCTGGTCTGCGGAATTGATCTGCTCCGCTTGATCGAGAGCTGCGGACGCATCCTCTGGTTTGCCCGCCTGGATATCGACAATCCCGAGCCAGGTGAGAGCCTCGGCATCGCTTGGCTGAAGTTTGACCTCCTCCTTCAACTCGTTAATCGACGCCTCGATCGAGTTCATTTGAAAGAGCGCGATTCCTCGAAACATGTGAGCGTTTGCAATCCCCGGCTTCAGATCGCTTGCCTTCGCGAGAGATTTCACCGCAGCATCGAGCTTACCTCCGCGGAGCTGCGCCATTCCCAGGCCGAGATACGCATCTGCGTCGCCAGGCGAGACTGCGATGGCATGCTGGAAGTCCTGTTCGGCCTCCTGGATTTTCCCGTGCCGCATGGCAGACGCTGCCTGGTTCATCCAGCGATCGGCGGGATTGGCGACCTGCGCCGATCCAGGTAGACAGGCTGCGAGCAGCAGAATCTCTCCCAGGTTGCGCAGGCCGTGGGAGACGTGCAGATGACGGTGAGGATTCAGCATGTTGGTCGAGCCTCGTGCAGTCGAAATCAGGGGTGAGTGTCGGGTCCCATCAGCCGCAGGCCGGAAGCGGATTGCTTATTATCCTTGTCGGCCAAAGCGGCGGCGATTTGTAGCTCGCGTTTGGAATCATCCGCTTTGTTGAGCCGAGCGAGCGTTAGTCCCAGGTAGTAATGAGAGGGTTGATAGTCGGGTGCAGCCTGGGTCGCTTTCATTAGCCATTGATCGGCGTCGTTGTATTGCTTGAGCTTGAAATATGCGATGCCCGTTCCGGTTAGGGCGCCCCCGTGCTGCGGATCGCGCTCGAGCGTTTTCTGAAAGAGCTCGATAGCGTCCTTGTAATCGTTCTGCTCCAGATCGGTCTGGCCCAACTGGTAATAGGCCTCACTCTGCACTGGCTGGATCGCAATGGACTGCTGAAATTCTGCGCGGGCTTGATCGAAGTTCAGCTGGAGCTGATAGATTCTCCCCAGGCCAAAATGCGCGGACGCATCCAGCGGCCTCACCTTGAGATAAGCCTTCATCGCCGGCAGCGCAGAATCGAGTTGACCGAGGTCGAACTTCACTCGAGCACGCGCGTACAGGACATTGGGCTCATCGGGAGAGAGAGAGACGAGCTGATCGAGGACCTGGTCCGCGTCTTTGTAAAGCTGCATTTCATCTTCGAGGATGGCGAGATCGTAGAGGATCCGCTTGTCGTTCGGTTCAATCTTCTGAGCCTGGAGAAGATCAGCAAGAGCATCGTCCATGTGCCCGGCGGCGCGTGCAATCAGGGCAAGGCGCTCGGTCGTTGCGGACATCCCTTCTCGGGCGTCGCCATTGGAAGGGTCAGCTTGGAGAATCTGCTCGTAGAGATCGCGGGCGGGTTCATTGCTTCCAATGGACTGGAGGTGCTGAGCCTCGACGAGACGACTCTGCTGCGAAGCCGCTGGAGTCGACTGCCCAGTCGCCAACCCTGCGATCACCAAGAAGGCTGCTAACACGTTAGCTCCTGCGAGGCCGATTGTAATGAGCCGCACACGCGCAGGCAACTCACGGATGCTTGCAAGCAGCAAAAGGCCAAGCGTTCGCTCGACCTCTTGCTGTCAGGAATTGCAGTCCTCCCGGGAAGATTAGAAGTTGATCTTCCCGGTGACCTGCATGTTTCTCGGACCATAATCCGTGTATGTTGGAATACCGAAACCCGTGTTCCCGCTGGAATCGCCAGGCTGCAGATCAGGAATTCCCATACGATGGCGGTTGAAGACGTCGAACGCCTCGCCTTTCAACTGGAACGCAAACCGTCCCTTGATATGGAAGTCCTTGATCAAGCTGACATCTTCGGCGAGGTAGAGGGGGCCGGTGATGGCTTCAGTCTCACGACGAAGGTTGCCAAGGCTAAACGGGACGGACGAGCAGAAGTTGCCGGCTCCCTGATCACCGCAATCGGTAGTGTATGGACGAGGCCAGTTCGGCCCCTCTCGGTTCTCGTCGACGAATGCGGCTTGCGCCATGGGAACGCCAGGATCTACATAGGTATTCGTAGTATTCGTTCCGGGTGCACGATAGGCCGGTTTGAACCACGACTGCTGGTTGAAGAAACTGGGACCATTCTTGTTCTTCTTGTAAGCAGCACTCGCGAAGTTTGTGCCGGCAGCGGAGTCTGGACCTGCGTCGTACGTGATGCAGTTCTGATAGTAGGGAATGCCGCTGGCGCAACCGAAGCCGATGGGTTGACCGCTCTGATAGCGCTGGATGGCGCCTATCTGCCAGCCGCCAATCAAGAGATCGAGCACCGTACTCTTGTTCATGAACTTCCGGTTCTTACCGAATGGCAATTGATACAGGTAGCTCAGGGAGAATTGCTGCGGAGTGTTTTGAGCGCTGACCGCTTTATCCAGTTTCAAATTGCTGGAGCCTTCTGCCTGCGCCAGCTCATTGCCGGACACATAGCTGAAGGGAATCGTCGAGTCCGCGTCAGTAAGGTTCTTCGACCAGGTATACGACGCCTGTAGGTTGAAGCCGTTGCGGAAGCGCCGAGCCAGGGAGACAATCAGCGACTCATAGGTGGAGTGACCCAGATTTTCCAGGCAGCAGTCACCCTGGATGTAGTCATACTGGGGGAATGGACGGAGCGCCTGCCCGACCTCACCCGAGAAGGTCGAGTACGGAGCCTTCACCCCTGAGTTCGACCCACCCTCTGGAATGAGATAGGAGATGTTATCCAGGTGGTCGCCCATGCTGAAGTACTTGGGATCAATATTGTTGATATTGGAGAGATCGCCAGACCGCAGATTCTGCGAAGCTTGTCCAAGATAACCGATGGTAAGGATCAAATCCTGCGCCAGCTGATCCTGCAGCTGCAGGCTCCAGCTGGTGGTCATCGAAGGCCTGCCATCTCTCGGCTGGATTACTTCGCCACCAACCGCGTCAAAGCTGTTCGGGCCATTAGGAGCGGTTAGCTGCGTCGGATCCAGGCTTGGTGAATAATCGAAAGCCGGAAAGCCGATGCTGGGGTTGGTCGGATCAGCAGGAGAGCTGGCGTCCAGACGGAAGGCAGGAGTAAAGGCACCTCCGGTGGTCGGGCCTGCAACGGAGTAGAAGGAGTGAGATACGTTGTACCCGAAGGACATTCCTCCTCCGAAGTCGTTGTACTGGAGCGGACCATAGATGATGGCCCCGCCACCACGGAGCACCAGCTTGTTATTGGTTCCCGGCAACACGTACGAAAAGCCGACGCGGGGCGCGATGTCCTTGAACCAGGTGTCAGCCCACTCCGTATTGCAACCGCCGCAATTTGTACCGAAGACGAGGGCGCCGGGAAGACCACCGGCCGCTGCGTCCGGTGCTGTCATACTGAACGCCGACGTGCGATTGAGAGCCTCTTTGCGCGGAACATCGACGTCATAACGTACGCCAAGGTTCAGCGTAAGATTGCTGCCAAACTTCAGATCGTCTTCGATGAAACCAGCAATGTACCGTGAGTTCCAGCGAGGATGATCGTTGTAGACAGACTGGCCGCCGTTGCCAACTTCGCCCATTAGGAAACTAGCGAAAGGATTACCTGAATTACAGCAGGCGTTGCTAAGTCCAGCCGTCTGATCGCGATAGAAGTCCAGGTAGTCCGTGTTGTAGTTGATGATGGAGTACTGCTGATGACGGAAATCGACGCCGATGCGAATACTGTTGCGTCCCTTCTCCCAGCTGACGATATCGTTGACGCGAACGCCGTTATCGATGTTGTCGCCGTTCTGCTGCTGACCCCAAGAGGAAGGAGCATCCGGGCTGGGGAAGTTGACGATTGGAAAGAAGGTGGAATGATCATTCGCCAGACCCGCGGCAGTTGCCGTGTCGCTGGTAGAACCTAGCGTTGCGCCAAAGTTCACGCTGTTTGTGCGGTTATATCCAAGGTTCACGTGATTCGAGAAGGACGGCGTGAAGATGTAATCCCAGCCTGCGCGCGAATAATGCGTGGTGAACGTCTGGATATAGCCATTGTTGTTGAACGGTTCCGGCAAGTCAGGAGCACCTGTCAGCTTGAAGTTCTGACGCGTGCTGTACGTAGCGAAGACCTTGCTCTTCTCCGAGATGTTCTGATCGATACGTATGGAATAGGTGGTGTTCGTGTTCGGCGCGACACCGGCCTGTGAGTAGTTCCCGGTGTACCCGTCCGCATCCGTCGACAACGGAGCCTGGTTGGGATTGGGGAGACCCTTCAGAAGCGTCTGCGCTGTTGAGCTGAAGTAACCAATCGGGACCGTATTATTCAGCAACGGCTGACGGCAAAAGACACCCGGGCTGCTCTGTCTACTCGTGGTGGGGTCAAAAATCTGGTTATACAGAATCGGCTGTCCGGTGCAGGGATTGATCGTCTCGCCCGCCGGGTTTCCTGCGACCGGGGTTCCTCCAGGGATCGGGCCGCCGAGAATGTCCTGGAAGTTGCCACCACGTTCCGCAGCGGTAGGAACCGTCGAGGTGATGACGCTGCCGAGGTGCAACTGATACTTTTCCCAGGCAAAGAGGAAGAAGGTGCGGTCCTTGCCGTTGTACAGATGAGGAATGCGCACTGGACCGTCAAGCACCCCGCCGTAGTCATACTTTTGATCTTGAGGCTTGCTCCAGGAGCAATTGACCTCAGAGACGCCGACGCAGTTCTCAGCCTTGTAACCGTTGTTGAACCAGCTGTTCGCGTCGAATACCCTGTTCTTCACAATCGCATAGCCGGTTCCGTGAAACGTATTGGTTCCCTGTTTGAGGGTGAAGCTTTCGATACCGGCAGTGGTGCGACCAAACTCAGCCGAGGGAGTGGAGGTGGTGACCTTGAACTCCTGCAGCGCTTCGATCGAAGGCGAAGTCTCGTCAAACGATGAGCCGTTCTCACTGCGAGTGATACTGGCGCCGTCGAGCAGTACTTCCGCTCCATACGCCTGGCCGCCACTCAGACGGGAGAAGAAGACGCCGTTCCCGGTGTTGCCGGAAGTTCCCGTGCCGGGTCCCGTCGTGCCGGGGAGCAGAAAGACGAATGTTTCCGGCGAGCGAAGGCCGCCAACACCGGATGCGAGGGACAGCGGCAGATCTTCCACCTGCTTATTCGAAACCGTGCCACCCACGTCGGAACTCTCCGTCTCCAGGCGCAGACCGCTCGCGTCCACCGTGATGTTTTCAGTCTGCGAGCCAACGGTGAGCTTCACATTGAGTGATGAGGTGCTGTTGATCGTCACCTGCACGCCGGTTGCCGTCGAGGTCTGAAAGCCTGGAGCGGTTGCCGTGACGGTATAGCTTCCCACCGGAAGTTCGTTGAAGCGGTAGTCGCCGGAGGACGTAGACACCGTCGAGCTCTTGGTTCCCGTCGCCTCCTCGGTGACAAGCACCTTCGCTCCGGGAATGACCGCACCGGTCGGGTCCGTGACGGTGCCGGCCATGGCTCCGTGACTCGATTGGGCAAAGGCGGTAGAGGTAGCGAAAACGACGGCGAGAATCAGACTGTAAATCCTTCTAAAACTCTTCATGAGGCTCTCCTGAAATGGTACGAACTGCAATTAGTAATCTTCAGCAACTTGATCGCGTGCCAGCTCATCGCCCGCAAGAGGCTGAAAAAGAGTGTCGACCGTGAACCGAGCGAAGCCTTAAAACTTTAGGGAATACCGAGGAAGCGTTTTCTCAAATGCCTTCAGACGAGTCCCTTGAAATCGACGCGAAGAATATCCCACAAGAAATAGCACTGTCAAGGGCATGTCAACCGAATGGTTGGACTTGGGGTTTACGTACCCAAGCAATTGGCTTATATTCCGGTATCTAGTTCTTATCGTTTGAGTTCTGAGATCACCGAATATCTGGAGTAGCGCGATAACCGCTCAACGCTTCGGACCGAGCGAACTCCTCCTGCGCCTTGCTGTCTTTACCCTCTGCTCGGTAAACCCTTCCCAAAAGGAAGTGCAATGAGGGATTTTCGGGACTTAAGGAGATGGCCTGTTGAAACTGCTCCTGGGCCTTCGGAAACTCCTTCATCTGGAGGTAGAGATGTCCTAATTGTTCCCGGATATTGGGATCGTGCGGCGCAATCGCCACGGCCTGCGTCAAAAGCTGTTCGGCCTCCGGCATTTTGCCTTGGTGCAGCAATTCGATTCCAAGGTTCAGCAACGGCTGCTCACTGGGATGCGGCCTGCCCTGCTGCCATTCGATCGCTTTCCGATAGGCAGAAATCGCGTCTTCGGTGCGATTGAGCCCTCCATACGACAAGCCAAGATTATTCTCCGCCTTCACGCTCCGCGGATCGAGCACCAGAGCGCGCTCAAAACAGTTCGCCGCCTCCTGAAAACGTTGCTGCGTGAAGCGGATACGACCCAAACCGTACCACGCCTCGGGGTCCTTGGCGTCCATCGTCACCGCAAGCGACATCCAGTGATCGGCGTCCGACAAATCATTCAGAAGTGCATAGTCCTTCGCTACGTTCTGAAGGTCCGTTGAGTTGGGGCGCGCAAGAGCAGCCGACCTCGTATATTCAGCCAACGACCCCTTGGGATCGTTCAAGCGCAAAAGGCAATACGCCAACAGGTTATGCGCCTTCGCGGAGTTTTGATCACTCTTGAGGAATGTACTTAGGGCAGACGCCGCCTGCTGAAACTCGCCCACGTCCATCAGCTCCTTAACCTGCTCCAAGGTGCTTCCCGCCGCTTCAGCCTGGGCCACCGGCGTATTGGGGATTTGCGAAGGAACGGACCTTGCCCAGCACAGTAAGACAGCGAGGCTGATCGAGGAACACGATACCCAGAACCCGCGATGTGTGTGAGCGGCGATGCTGAAATGTTTCAAGTGCCAATTCCCTTTTGCCCCTCAACCGGCGAAAATCCGAGCGATCGCTGAGGCAACAGTAGGCGGTCAGACTGGATTATAGAGTCGTTCGCACTCGCAATGGGAATCTGGTAGAAATTGTTTACTTGAGCGAATATCGTTGGAAACGCATGCAAGGACGTATGGGATCTGCAGTGGCCTCTTACTCTCTCTGGGAACATCCGATCCCCCTTTCGACCGAGTGTGGATGTCTTCAGATGCTTCCGTTTTGCATTGGCTTTTTACTTTTGCTGCTGAGCTGTCCGGCGAATGATGGCCACGCGCAGACCGCTGTGCCTCCTGCGCCAAACTCCGATTCACAATCCAATCCCGGCCAGACCGGACCCGTTACGGCGATGGGTGGGTCCAATACAGGTGGCGCTCACGCAGCCGTATTCGACGCGGAACACCGCCCCATCACAGCAGGCGGCTTTACCAAGAACGGCCCCATCGTATTCCAGGACGTCGCGCGCGAGGCCGGCCTGGCTATGTGGAAACATGTGATGGGAACTCCGGAGAAGCAGTTCATCCTCGAAACCAACGGATCCGGCGTCGGTCTAATCGACTACGACAACGACGGCTGGCTCGACATCTACATGGTGAGTGGCTCGACGTATGACGCGATCTCCGACAAGGCCGCGGCGCCGAAAGCGGCTCTCTTCCACAACAACCACGATGGCACCTTTACCAACGTTGCGGACAAGGCTGGCGTCACCAATGAAAGATGGGGGACCGGCGTCGCCATCGCCGACTTCGATAACGATGGTTGGCCGGACATCTACGTGTCCAACTTTGGCAAGAATCGCCTCTACCGCAACAACCATGACGGCACCTTCACCGACGTAGCCGAGAAGGCCGGCGTCACGCTCGGTAACTGGTCAACAGGAGCCACCTGGGGAGACTACGATGGCGACGGCCACCTGGACCTCTTCGTTCCCGGTTATCTGCACTACGACCTCGCCAATCCGCCAGCGCCCGGCACCAAGGCCGTCGGTTACAGCATGTGCGCGTTCCGCGGCGTCAACGTAATGTGCGGCCCTCGAGGGTTGAAGGGAGAGCCCGATCACCTGTTCCACAACAACGGCGACGGAACCTTCACCGACGTCAGCGAGAAGGCCGGAGTCTCCGACAAGAATGACTACTACGGCATGTCGTCCGTGTTTATTGACCTCAACAATGATGGCAAACCGGATTTGCTGGTGACCAATGACTCGACACCCAACTATCTCTATCTCAACAAGGGCGACGGCACCTTTGAAGACGATAGCTATGCATCAGGTTATGCATTGAATGAAAACGGCCGCGAGACCGCCTCCATGGGGCTCGGCACAGGCGACTACCGCAATAACGGCCTCATCGACGTCTACAACACTGTCTTCTCGGATGACTACAACCCTCTCTATCGCAATGATGGCGACGCGAACTTCACCGATGTGAGCTACCAGATAGGGATCGCGGAGCCAACAGTCCCGTTCCTCGGCTGGGGCACCGCCTTCTTCGACTACGACAACGATGGATGGAAGGACATCATCGTCGCAAATGGTCATGTCTACCCGGCCGTCGACCAGGCTGCATGGGGAACGAGTTGGGCACAACGCCCGCTGCTGTTTCACAATGTCGCCGGAACGAAGTTCGACGTGATGCCGGCCGTCGAAGGAACCGCACTCGCCAAAACGTACGTCGGTCGCGGATTGGCCGTTGGCGACCTCTTCAACAATGGCAAGCTCGACGTAGTGATCAATGTGCTCGACGGCGCTCCCGCACTTCTTCGCAATGTCTCTTCGGATAAACATCACTGGATTGAGTTCAAGCTGACCGGCGGCCCAAAGAGTCCTCGGGACGCTGTGGGAGCAACCGTTTACCTCACGGCCAATAAAATGAAACAGCGAGGGGATGTTGTCTCGGGCGGGAGTTACGAGTCTACGAACGACCCACGCCTGCACTTCGGCCTCGGCGATGCGACGGTGATCGACGCCGTTGAAGTTCACTGGCCCAGCGGCGCGCGTGAGCGATTCCCAACTCCGCAGGTGGACCGGATCGTAACCCTCATCGAGGGAAAGGGAAAGACGTTCCAGAAATGAGTTTTCTCCCTTTGAACACGTTGATGAAGAGAATCTCGATGCGCGTCAGCGTTCCCTGCTTCTGTCTGGTCGTCGCTTCTCTGAGTGCGGTCGCGAGAGCACAAGCCTCCACAACAACTCCCATGACTCCTTCGATCACTTCGACCGCCGCGAAGGCCGTGCCCGGAAACTTTGTCGACATCACGCAGCAGAGTCACGTCGACTTCATCGGTGAGGCTTCGCATACCAGCAGGAAATACCTCATCGAAACCATGGGTTCCGGCGTCGCTCTCTTCGACTACGACAACGATGGCCGGCTCGACATCTTCTTCGCCAATGGCGCGCCCCTCAGCGATCCAACGCCCAAGGGAACCATCCCGCAGAAGACAGGTCCGAAGTATTGGAATCGCCTCTACCACCAGAAGGCTGACGGAACCTTCGAAGACGTAACCGAAAAAGCGGGCCTGAAGGGCATTGGTTACGACATGGGCGTCGCTGTCGGCGACTACGACAATGACGGATACGAAGATCTCTTTGTCACCGGACTCGGCGGTAATCATCTGTATCACAACAACGGCAATGGAACCTTCACTGACGTCACGCAGAGTTCGGGCACAGGTGGCAGCGGCTGGTCGACGTCTGCAACGTGGGTGGATCTCGACAACGATGGGCTGCTGGACCTGATCGTGCTCCGGTACATGAAGTGGGACTTCGACGATATCTGGTGTGGCGAGCATACCGAGGGCCGCCGCTCGTACTGCCATCCTGATGTATTCCAACCCATCGCGTCGCTGGTGTATCACAACGACGGACACGGGCACTTCACCGAAGTCGCCGCGAAGATTGGCCTCGATCGACCCGGCAAAGGCCTCGGAGTTTCCATTGGCGACTTCGATGGTGATGGCAAGGTCGACGTCGCCATCGCCAACGATTCCATGGTCGAGTACCTCTATCGAGGCAAAGGAGACGGCACCTTCGAAGAGCTCGGCATGCCCGCTGAGATGGCGGTCGACGGAGAGGGTCGAACATTCGCGGGTATGGGAATTGATCTGCAGGACTTCGACAACGACGGACTTCCCGACCTCATCATCACCGATCTCGCCAACCAAAAATACGCTCTCTACCGCAACAATGGGGACGGCAGTTTCTCCTACGACAGCTACGTCAGCGGCATCGGCGGCATGACGCTACTGCACTCCGGTTGGGGCATCAAGTTCCTCGACTACGATAACGATGGTCGCAAGGATCTATTGATCGCCCAAGGCCATGACCTCGACACCGTTGAGTTGAACTATCCGCAGCTCCACTACAAGGAGCCTCCGATGCTTGCCTATAACACCGGAAAGGGTTTCGTCGACGTCTCATCAGAATCGGGAAAAGTATTTCAGGATCGATGGGTGGGTCGCGGCCTGGCTGTCGGAGACATCGATAACGATGGTCGCATCGACGCCGTCTTCACCACCAACGGTGGCCCCGCCTACGTTCTGCGCAACGAGACGAGCACCGTTAATCATTGGCTCACCCTCTCCCTGGTAGGGCACAAGAGCAATCGTGACGGCATCGGAGCCGTCATCAAACTCACCACGGCTGCTGGCTCTCAGTGGATTACGGTCACTACCGGCGGCAGCTATCTTTCAGCCAGCGACAAGCGCGCTCACTTCGGACTAGGCGCAGCAACCGTCGCGCAGACTATACAAATTCGCTGGCCTAGCGGAATCATCCAGACACTCAGCAATGTTCACGCCGACCAGATCCTCACAGTCGACGAACCGACAACGCCGACAAAGCCATGATCGACTGCGCATGATGGAAGCGAAGGCCTTCGCTCCCTGGAATCATTCGCCCGGAGAATACGGCAGAACGAATCGGCCGATCTGAATCACGCTGCGCTCCGACGGCGGCCAGATTTTTATCGACACAATCGGCAGCGGCTGGCTTAGCGGATGAGCCGTGATCGTGCCGCGCTCCACACCCGTCTCCGCCTCGTAGATGTGCACTAGTAGACCATCCGCCGCGCGCGTCCAACCGATCGCATACGATCCTGGGGCGAGCTCGATGTTGCTGCCGATCCGCAGCGGGCTCTGTGCCAGCAAATAGTAATAATACTTACCGTTCGCCGCATAACCGGCAGTGATCAAGACGACGGCTGCCGTCACGCGACCTCGCGAGTCAATCACACCGCTCGCCGAGCGCATCTCCGTCTCAATGTGTTCTTTCTCCACCGGAGCCCTCGCTGGCAAAACAGCCTCGAGTTCCGCAGGCGTCGCCGCATGCCAGCCTCGCTTCGATGCAGCACCATTTCCCTGCGAGATCAGCGACGCCGGCAGTGTGCAAAGGATTACTCCCAGCAGCACAGCTCTGCGCGTACTCTTCATCGGTGACTTACCAATCCACGCTGGATCGCCACCGTCGCCGCATGCGTCCGATCCGCAACTCCCAGCTTGCCCAGCATGCTGTTGATGTGTGTCTTCACGGTCGCTTCGGAGATCGCCAGGTCCGCAGAAATCTCTTTGTTCGCGCGCCCTGCGACAATTCGCTCCAGCACGCTCAGCTCTCTCGGCGTCAACTCCTGGCCACTGAGTCGCTCGGCCAGCTTCTCCGCAACTGAAGACGGAATATGCAACTTGCCGCTGTGCACCGCATGGATCGTAGTCAGCAACTCCTCGAGCGGCATCCCCTTCAGCAGGTAAGCGCGCGCCCCCGCCTGCAGCGCCCGATAGATATCCTCGTCACCATCGAATGTAGTGAGCACGATAAAGCGAGCCTGCGGAAACTCCGTCCTGATCTGGCGAATTGTATCGGCCCCGCCCAGCTTCGGCAGCTGCAAGTCAATCAGCGTAACGTCTGGCTGCACTTTGCGAAAGGTGTCAATTGCTTCCAGACCGTCTCCAACCGACCCGACGATCTCGAAGTCGTCCATCGTCGAAAGCAACGCGACCAGCCCCTGCCGAACAACATGGTGATCTTCCACCAGCATGATGCGAATTTTGTCTGCCATTCTTACCTCACGCCTTGGGCGATGGGCACTCGCAGCGTCACCTTGGTTCCCCGCCCCGGCTCGCTCGTAACCTCGAGCATGCCATCGATCGTGGCGGCACGCTCTTTCATGCCCAGCAGCCCATAATGCCCTGTTTTCCCGGATGCTTCGTTCACACGGAACCCCACACCCTTGTCTTCAATGGTGAGCATCAGCATATCACTCGAGTAGTGCAGTTCGACCGAGGTCTCGGCGGAGCTCGCGTGATGCAGCACGTTCGTCAGCGCCTCCTGCGCAATGCGGAGGAGTTCTCTCTCCACCTTTGGATCGACCGCTCGATACGCTCCTCCCAAATGCAGCCGAGGATGGATGGAGCTAAACGTATCGCGCTGCACGACCTTTGTCAGTCGCGTCGGCAGGCTGTCCTGCGAGTGATTGACGCGCAGCTCCCAGATACTGCGCCGCGCCTCCTCGAGTCCTTCCGTCACCAACTGCCTCGTATGCTTCACCTGCTCCAGCGCCAGCTCGAACTTGCCGCGATTCAGGTGCGACGCAATCAGGTCCAACTGGAGTGATGCGCCAACGAAGTCCTGCGTCAGCGTGTCATGGATCTCCCTCGCCATACGATTTCTCTCCGCTAACACAGCGTCGAACTCTCGCTTGAGTCGCCGCAGACGCAGCAGGTAAAGCCCCGCAACCATCGCCAGAATCACCAACAGACTGAGAAGAAGAAACCAGGCCCTCCGATAGATCGGCGGCACAACCCGAAACCTGACCTCGGCGCCAACGCGACTCCATGCCCCATCCTTACTCCTTGCCTCCACATGGAAGAGATAGCGGCCCGGGGGTAGATTCGTGTAGGTAGCCGATCGGCGATTGCCTGCGTCGGTCCATTGCTTATCGAAGCCATCCAGGCGAAAGCGATACCGAACCTCCGATGGCGCAGTGAAGCTCAGCCCCGCATATTCCATGGTGAAGCGAGCATGTCCGAATGGAATGTTAATCAACCCAGGCCCAATCGGCTCGGAGAGGTCGTCGACCAAAAATCGCTGCAGCACGATCGGCGGCGCAACCGTGTTCGCGGGAAGGTGCTCCGAGTCCACAATCGCCACGCCACCTCGCGTCGGAAACCAGATCTCTCCATGATTCGTCAGCCAGCCTACCGACGGTTCGCCCGCAACCACCTCATCATTCGGAAGCCCGTCCGCAAGCCCGTACTGGACCATCGCGCCGTTCTCCAACATGCATCGTTCCTTGCCCACACAACTCATCAGCGCCTTCACCGCAACGCGCCGTATACCGCGATCCATGCGAAGCCACAAGAACCCCAGTCGATCGCTCGTGATCCCCTCAATATTTCCTACACGCCTCACGTCCTGCGAAAACGTTCCCACCGGCAGGAACCGCTCCCCCAGCAGAAGACTCAGGCTGCCATTGTCTCCGGCCACCCAAAGGTGCCCTGCCTCGTCTTCCGCGATGGCGGTCACGATCGTCGCATTCAGACCATCCCGGGCCGTGTAGTTCCGAACCGTCGCATCGCTGCGCACCACCGACAGCCCTCCCGACGTAGCCGCCCACAGCTCCCCGGCGTTCCTCAGCAACGAGCCAATCAGGTCTCCGCCCAGTCCATCCTTCCTCGTCAGCGTCCGAATGCTCAGCTGCTTGCCAAATATCCGCAGATGAGCCAGCCCCTGGCGAGTTCCTACCCAAACTGACCCGTCGCCGTCCCCGGCCAGCGACCGAATGTAGTCGTCCGGGAGCCCATCCGCCGATGTAATCTGTCGCACCGCATGATCTGCCGCGATGAAATTCAATCCATCCGGCGTTCCTACCCATAGACCTCCATCCATCGCCGGCGCAAGGCACAGAATCACTCCGCTCGTCAGCTTGCTTACGGAAATCTGCTCTTCCTTCCCATCCGACCGCACGTGGCGAAGCCCCGCATCTCGTGTCCCCACCCACAGCGATCCGTCCTTCGTCTGCGCAATGCTCGTCACGGCTTGGT
>Ga0302319_10006427_pt1 | contig 23335 bp, 10 predicted proteins | sample Bog_T0_2_FD_203319 | JGI IMG/M metagenome (GOLD analysis project Ga0302319, IMG submission 203319) | Peat permafrost microbial communities from Stordalen Mire near Abisko, Sweden - Bog_T0_2 | ecosystem: Environmental > Terrestrial > Soil > Wetlands > Peat | place: Sweden: Abisko, Stordalen Mire...
TGGATCGCTGTAACAGTGTAAAAACAAGCAAGATAAGGCAATATCGAGCACTGCTGAGCAAGGCAGGATTCTAGCTCTTAACCGACAGGTTGTAGGTTCGATTCCTACCGCGTCCACCATAGAATCAGTAGCTTATAGAGTCTAGACGGACTAACGAACCCCACACAACTCCACAATTCTTAGTCGGCTACAGACTGCGGCATCGGTTGCGCTATCACCATTTGAACGAACCTTGATTTGGCCTTCTGCTTGGCTTTTAGTGTCGCGCTGCCGTAGACGTTCATGGTTGTGGCCACATTGCTGTTCCGCATCAGATTCTTGTTGGACTCCAATCGGAGCACGTGTCTCGTCCCAAAGGGAACGATATGTGTGCCTAAAGACATGCCAGTCGGTACTGAGCAGGCCGATCTTCTCACCAGCAGGCTTCCATCCGCGAATCGCAACCCAATCATCTGCTTTGAAACGTGACGGCAGATTCTTTGCCCAAAGCAGGTTGAGACCTTGCAATGGAATGCCGCTTCCGTCAAATGGCTGTAAAGGCGGGCGGGGCGACTCAACGTTGACGATCCACGCTATCGAAACGATTTTATGTAGTAAAATTGAGAATCCGTTCGGCAATCATCCTTTTATCGGAGCATTTGGGCAGCTCGATTCGAAATGGATGTTTTGCAAAGAGTCCTGTAAAGGACCTGGGCATCAGGCGATTTCGAGTTGCCGGCAGCTGAATGGGATTTGTCCACATTCTCGAAGAGAGCGAACAGAGATAGGCCGGAGATTCCGGCGGGGCTGGGGGAAGCAATTGAGATGAGTAAGCGAAATGCCTACACAATGCGCGATGTGGCCAGGCTTGCCGGTGTGTCCATTTCCACGGTGTCGGCTGTAGTCAATAACAAGGGCATCGTCGGCCCTGAGCTTACCGCCGTGGTTCAAAAAGCAATCACGGCAATGAACTTTTCCCCGCATGCGGGCGCGCGCGGGTTGCGGATCGGGAAGACGAACATACTGGGCCTGGTGGTGCAGGATATTACGAATCCATTTTTTGTGGAGGCGTTGCGAGGCGTTGAGGATGAGGCGATCAAGCATGGCTATGAGGTGCTGGTCTGCAACTCCAACGATCAGCCCGATCTTGAACTGCGGCACCTGAATGCTTTGTATACACAGAGGGTGGATGGTGTTCTGCTGGCCACATGCGACTCGTATGCAGCCCGGCAGGCGTTGGTCAGGGATCGCGCGCCGATCGTGTTCATTGACTGCGTTCCCATGAAGGCCGACGTGAATTGCGTTGTGACGGACAACTATGACTCCTGTTACAAAGCGATTCGCTACCTGATTGGACTTGGGCATGAGCGGATTGCGGTTATTTCCGGGCGGCTTGTGCATTCCACAAGCATTGCCCGAGTCGAGGGATGCCGCAAGGCGATGCAGGAGGCCAATCTTCCCGTGTGGGAGGAGTCGCTCCGTGAGGGCGATTCTCACATCGAGAGCGGCTATCGCATTGGCCTCACCCTGTTTCAATCGTCCGATCCACCAACAGCGATTTTTACCCTGAACAATCGCATGGCGCTGGGAATTCTCCGCGCCCTGAGGGAGTTGCAGATTCCCTGTCCGGAGAAGGTCAGCGTGATGAGCTTCGATGACGCCGACTGGGCTGAGGTCTTCAATCCCAGCCTGACAACAATCAAGCAGCCGACCTATGAGATCGGCAAAGCGGCCGTGGAGTTGCTTCTGCAATCGATTCAGTCCGCGCGGGACGAAACCACGCTGGAACCCCGACAAATCCTCATCAAGTCAATGCTCTGTGCGCGAGACTCCACAGCGCCGGTTGCCAAGGGTTGATGCCGAAATCCCCCCCATTCTTCCACTGAGCTACGATGAAACGTGACGATGAGAAAGCGCAAGAAAAGGCACAATGGAATATCGAAACGATTCGAAAACGGAGACGGGCTCGGGACGCCCCCAGGGCTTAACGGCTCGCCTGGCGCAATGCAGTCCGCCGGGCAACGGTCCAAAGGATGGCGATGGGCTTATCTGCCGCCGTCGCGTGGAGATTGGCGCGCATTCACCGAACAGAGCCCAGCGAAGTGAGAGATCGTGGGGCATGCGGCACCAAAGCGCATTTTTCATTTTGCCGTTCCTGTTGACGCTGGCTGTGGTGGCGCCCTCACGGGCGCAGGCGCCGCTGCCCGACAGCCTGGCGATCGAGCAAAGGGTGAACGATCTGCTCGCGAAGCTGACCCTGGAACAAAAGATCGATCTGATTGGCGGCGAGGATGGGATGTTTATCCGTTCAGAGCCGACGGTGGGCTTGCCCAAACTGAAGATGACCGACGGTCCATTGGGCGCCGGCACATGGGGACCATCGATTGCGTATGCGAGCGGCATCGCGCTTGCGGCGGCCTGGGACCCTGAGCTTGCGAAGCGAGTGGGGAGTTCGATTGGTCTTGATGCCCGGGCACGCGGAGTGCATATTCTGCTTGGCCCAGGAGTGAACATCTATCGAGCGCCGATGAATGGGCGCAACTTCGAGTACTTTGGCGAAGACCCGTTTCTGGCGGCACGGACTGCGGTCGGTTACATCGACGGGGTGCAAAGCCAGGGCGTGATGGCGACGGTGAAGCATTTTGCCGCGAACAACCAGGAATTCGATCGCCACAGTGTCAGCTCGGATGTAGACGAGCGGACGCTTCGGGAAATATACCTGCCGGCGTTCGAGGCCGCAGTGCGCGAGGCTCATGCGGGCGGTGTGATGAATTCCTATAATCTGGTGAACGGAATTCATGCCACCGAGAACGCCCATTTGAATCTCGACATTCTCAAGAAGGAATGGGGGTTCGACGGCATTCTTATGTCGGATTGGGACGCCACCTACGACGGAGTTGCGGCGGCAGTCAACGGCCTGGATTTGGAGATGCCGGAAGGCAAATTCATGAGCCGCAGCAACCTGTTGCCCGCAGTGCAGCAGGGCAGAGTCACACAAGCGGTCATTGACGACAAGGTACGCCGAATCTTGCGGACCGCGATTCGCTTTGGATTTTTGGACCGCACGCAGCAGTTGACCCAGATTCCCGCGTACAGGAAAGAGGGAAGGAATGTGGCGCTCGACGAGGCGCGTGAGAGCATTGTCCTGCTCAAAAATGAGAATGCATTGCTCCCGCTCAATTCTGGAAAGCTGCGGACGATTGCAGTCATCGGCCCTGATGCGTGGCCTGCGGAGCCGGGCGGCGGCGGCAGTTCCCAAGTGCAGCCATTTGCCGCGGTCAGCCTGGTGGAAGGGCTTACGAATCTCACGGGGGCGAAGGTCACCTATACTCGCGGCCTGCCGACGGTGAGCGATTTCTTCGATAACTCGAACTTCGCGCCTGGCGGCGCTGATGCAGCCCAATCATCCGGGAATGATCATCTGCCCATCAAGATCGAATCGTTCAACAATCCCGACTTCAAAGGCACACCCGATTCGATTGAATATGCCGATCATCTGAATAGCTGGAAGTCAGAAGAGTGGACAACCGCGGCAACCGTGCGGCGCGGCATCCGCTACTCCGTATCCTTTCTGCCGGAAAAGAGCGGGCATTATCTCTTGCTTGTCGCGGCCGGCGGGGCGGATACCTACCGGCTAACCATCGACGGAGAGACGGTTCTGGAACAAACGGCCCGCGAGGGCCAGGCACCGCAGTGGGCAGACCTGTCTCTGACAGCAGGGAAGTCGATTGACCTTCAGTTGGATTACCGGCTCGATGCGTCCTATCCGCGTGTGGGCCTGGGCCTTTGCGCGAAGGACGAATTGATCTCCCCCGAAACTCGAAAGATTGCCGCTGAGGCCGATGCGGCGGTTGTTTCTGTTGGTTTCGACCCGACTACCGAAAGCGAGGGCTTCGACCGCACATTTGCGCTTCCTTGGGGACAGGACTTGTTGATTGAATCGGTTCGGAAAGCGAATGCAAAGACCATTGTCGTTCTTACTTCAGGCGGGGATGTGGACACCCATGGCTGGCTGGCAGATGTGCCCGCTCTGCTCGATAGCTGGTATCCGGGCCAGGAGGGCGGCACAGCTTTGGCGGAGGTCTTGCTGGGGGTCCGGTCTCCGGAAGGCAAGCTGCCGATCAGCTTTGAGAACTCATGGAACCAGAATCCGGTGCACGATCACTACTATGCGCCGACAGTAGCCGCGGGGCAGACGCCGCATGTGAAGTATGCGGAGGGCGTTTTTGTCGGTTATCGCTATTATGCCTCAGCAAACATCAAGGCACTTTTTCCTTTTGGTTTTGGCTTGTCTTACACGAAGTTTTCATTCAGCAATCTAAAACTGTCCGCGTCGAGCGTGCCCGCCGGGGGCTCGCTCGAGGTCTCCTTCGATGTAACAAACAGCGGTGATCGCGCAGGTGCGGAAGTCGCAGAAGTCTATGTGGGCGATCCGAGTGCGCATGTGCAGCGACCAGCAAAGGAACTGAAAGGCTTCGCAAAAGTGAGACTCGGCCCTGGCCAGCATCAGCATGTGAGTCTTGTGCTCGACCCGCGCGCATTTTCGTATTGGAGCGACGATAGCCATGATTGGCGAATCGATCCGGGCCGCTTTGTTGTGTATGCCGGCGACTCCTCAGAAGACACGCCGCTCAGCGCCGATGTGAACGTCGGCAACTAGGTCTCTGACCGCTTGATTTCGTTGCTTGAGGTTTGTGCTTTCGGACCCATTCGCCAGAAAAAAGCGAATGGATGGGGCACGGAGCTGATACAGATTCACACGGTCAGAGACCTAGTTGGTTCGGGAGTATTCAGAATGAAGACGATGAAGGGCGGCGCAATATCGCGGCGTGGGCTGATCAAGGCCGGCATGGGAGCGGCGGTAGCCGGCCTCATCGCGACGAATTCGCCGATGCCATGCGAAGGTTCTGAGAGCGGCAGCGATGGGACGGGGATGGCAGGCCAGAGCGAGTCGCGCGATAAGGGCAATCATCGTGCTGCCGTTGAGAGGGAACCGCAGGACTATGTGAATGTGCTTTTCGGGGTTGCATCGCTGGACGACCCCGAGCTACTTGGAAATGCGCCTCCCTACGGCGAGGAGCTCTATACAGGGATGACCTGTCCGGGCGCCGCGTTAGCGCACGGCATCGACTTGAGCCCAGTGAACAAGGACGTCAGCGTGGCCTATCCTCACGGGAATCTCAACTCCTATGTGTATCCTCGCCGCACCATGGCCGGATTTTCCTGCATGGTAGACGACATGCTTGTGATGCCGCTGGTGGGCGATTGGACGACTCCGCCTGACCGTGTGCGCTACGCGTCTGTCTACGACAAGAAGAGCGAACGGTCGATCCCCGGCCATTATTCGGTCTATTTGCAGGATCACGGAATTCATGTGGATCTGGCGGCGACGGCTCTCACCGGGCTTTTTCAATTCACATTTCCGAAGACGAACCGAGCCACGATCCTGATCGATCTCGGCCCCAACAAGGGTTCGACTTTGGAAATCGTGGGAGACCGGATAGTGAGAGGACGGACGCAGGATGGAACCGTTGCGTTCGTTGCTGAGTTCTCAAAGCCATTCAAGTCTTTCGGAACATTTCACCGCGACCCTCCAGAGCAGGGCATGGTTGGAGTGGGGTGGTTCCTGCTGGGTTGGGACAAAGTGAGCCCCGGCAGCCGCTCGGAGACCGGCACGTATACGGGCTGTTTTCTGATGTATGAAACAGAAGAAGCAGAGCAGATTCTGATCAAGATCGCCGCCGCGGGCAGCTTTGAACAGGCGCGTACGACATTGAATGCAGAGAATCCCGGATGGGCTTTCAACAGGGTGACGAGCGATGCCAAAGAGGCGTGGAGAGAGCGACTTGATTCGGTCCACGTTAAGGGTGGAACGGAGAAGCAGCGAGAGATTTTTTACTCCGCTCTGTATCACGCATTTGCCAGCCCAACGATGGTGGCGAGAAAGGGAGATCAATTCACGGGTCTGGATAAGAAGTCCTCTATCGCCGAGCACGATCGCTACGATCTTGTGCCTTACTGGGACACGGGAAGAAACCAGATTGTGCTGTTGACACTGCTGGAACCGGAAGTCAAGCTGAATATTCTGCGTTCTCAATTGGAAATGGCGCAGGAGTCGGGTTGGATGGGGACATCCTTCCATGGCGACCACGCGGTGGCCATGTATCTCGGGGATTGGGAACGCGGACTTCGTTTCGATTATGAAGGAGTGTATCGCAGCCTTTACAAGAATGCGACGGATGCGAAAGGTCCGCGAGACTTTTTGGCCGAATACATGCAGCAAGGCTGGATTCACGATTTCGTCGTGGAGCACCCGGGCCCACCCTACGAGGGAGGCAACGCGGGCGTTTCAAAGACGCTGGAATATTGCTATGACGACTATTGCCTGGCCAGGTACGCCAAGAAACTGGGACGCGAAACGGACGCTCGCATGTTCCTGGAGCGGGCCTTGAATTACAGTCATGTGTGGGACCCATCGACTGGCTTCATGCGCGGGCGAACCGCGGATGGTGCATGGATCGATCCGTTTTATCCCGCTGAGCCTTATTACAACTTCATGTACAAGGAGTCGACCTCCTGGCAGACAACGTGGTTTGTGCCTCACGATGTGCAGGGCCTGATCAACCTGATGGGAGGCCGCGAGGCGTTTGTGAAGCGGCTGGACGATTTCTTCAGTCTTCCCTATAAACCGCAGGGAATTGCACGGGACATTACCGGGATGATTGGCCAGTACTGCCATGGGAACGAGCCGGATCATCATGTGCCCTACTTGTATAACTGGGCCGGTGCGCCGTGGAAGACGCAGGAGGTTGTGCGCAAGATTATGAAGCTGATGTATGGCAGCGATCGCGATGGGTTGGGCCTGGCCGGGATGGACGACAAGGGAGAGAACTGTTCGTGGTTCGTGATGAGTGCGATGGGCTTTTACACCGTTGACCCAGCCAGAGCTGAGTACATCCTGGGGTCTCCGCTGTTCGATGAAGCAACCATCCGGATGGGCAATGGAAAGGCATTCACAATTAAGGCTAACGGCAACTCCGACGAAAATCTTTACATTCAAAATGCCTTCCTGAATGGAGCGCCCTTGAACCAGCCGTGGTTTTCACATGCTGCAATCGCTGACGGCGGAACGCTGGTGTTGAACATGGGCCCGGCGCCGAACAGGAAGTGGGGGAGTGCAGCGGAGAGCGCGCCGCCGTCGATGTCGGAGAGGTCATAGCGTGGACTGCAACGCCAGTCAGCGAGTCCTGAAGGAGCCTGGCAACCGGGCCGATGCGGGACCGTCAACAAAGTGAGGGGCAAGCAATGGCTACTGTTGTCAAAGGTTGTTTGTGGGAGCAGATCTGATGCAAGCAAAGTTATCGAGGTTCAGGTTATCGCGATGGCCGGTTCAGGTTCTGGCCGACGCCGCAATCGTTCTGGTCAGCATTCTCGTCAGCGCTTCAGGCGCGGAAGCGCAACAGACCCCGGCGGCTGCGGCAGCCGATAACTTTGCCACGCAGCAGACCGCGGATGCATTGAAAACCCTATCGGGGAATGCCCAGGCGGTCATTGCGCGGCTGTCGAAGTTGAACTCGATCCCCCTCAACGATTGGCGATTTCACGCGGGAGCTTTGCCGCACGGCGAAGCGGTCGATCTGGACGAATCTTCCTGGGCTGCGATTCACGCGCCATTTCAGTCCGACACGAAGGATACCGTCTGGTTCAGGACGTGGATTGTTGTTCCAAGGACGGTGAACGGCTATGACTTGACCGGAACGCGCATCTGGATTTCGTCCTTGAGAGACAGCGATACGACTGTCTACTTCAACGGCCAGCGCGTCTCCGCGGGAGACGACGCACAGCCCTTGGTCGTCTTTGGAGTTGCAAAGCCCGGTGACAAAGCGCTGGTTGCAATCAGGCTCAATGAATCGGATGATGCCCAGTCGTTGCCTGCGCAGACCCTGCAAGTTGATGCGGCTGCTGGCCGTCCCAGCCCCGAAGACATGTACACCGAGTGCGGGACGGCAGCGCTGCTGATTCCAGATCTTGCCGCGAACCCAAGTGCGGACAGAGCTTTGCTGGAAAGAGCGATCGGAGACGTTGACTTCCAGGCGCTGGACAAGGAAGACCAGCAAGGCTTCGATCGTTCGCTGCGCCACGCACAGAAGGATCTTGAGGTCCTCAAGCCGCTGATGCAGTCTGCAACATTTCATCTTACGGGCAATTCGCATATCGATGCGGCGTGGTTGTGGCCATGGACGGAAACCGTGGACGTGGTAAAGCGCACCTTCGGCACCGCGCTTCAATTAATGGACGAGTATCCTGACTACACGTACACGCAGTCGGCGTTGCAATACAACGAGTGGATTGCAGAGAAGTATCCGCTGATGAATGCAGAGATCGGGAAGCGGATCAAGGAGGGGCGCTGGGAGGTTGTGGGCGGCATGTGGGTAGAGCCGGATTTGAACATGCCTGGCGGAGAGTCGCTGGTGCGCCAACTGCTGATCGGCCAGAGAACTTTGAAGCAGCTGTACGGAATCACAACGCGCGTCGGATGGAATCCTGACTCATTCGGCTATAACTGGCAACTGCCGCAAATCTACAAGAAGTCCGGGATCGACTATTTTGTCACGCAAAAGCTGGCTGCGAATGAGATCAATCCTTACCCGTTCAAACTGTTTTGGTGGGAGTCCCCGGACGGGAGCAAGGTGCTCACTTACTTTCCACATAGCTATGCGAACGACGATTTAGATCCGGTGCGGCTGGCGAATGACTTTGTCCGGGCCAGAAAGCAGTCTCCAGGCATGTTGGAGATGATGGATTTGTACGGCGTGGGCGACCATGGGGGCGGATCGACGCGTGCGATCCTGGATGAGGGCACGCGTTGGATGCGGCCTGGAGCCGTGGTACCTGAAATGAAATTCGGGATCGCGCAGAGCTACTTCAGCAGGATCGAGAAGAAGATTTCTCCTGAGTCTCCGGAATGGAATTTGAAGTCCATGGCGCAGGGTGTGCCGTCGCTTCCCGCGCCACCGGCTGGTGAGGTTTCCATTCCGACCTGGAAAGACGAGCTGTACTTTGAGCATCATCGCGGCACGTACACGACGCAGGCAAACCAGAAGCGGAACATGCGCGAAAGCGAAGAGCAGCTGTTGGCCGCGGAGAAGTACTCGTCGCTGGCTTGGCTGGATGGTTTGGACTATCCTGCGACGGAGTTGAACGAAGCGTGGAAGAAGGCTCTCTTCAACCAGTTTCATGACCTCGCCGCGGGCTCTGGAATTGGGATTATCTACAAGGATGCACAGCGGGACTACGATCAGGTACGGTGGGCGACAGAGGAGGCGTCTTCCACGGCACTTCATGCAATTCAGGCAAACATCAATACAAGTGAAGCGGGGAATATTCCTGTGCTGGTGTTCAATGCGCTCGGCTGGCAGCGTTCGGGACTGATCAAGGTCAGTGTTCAGATGGCGGAGCACACTGCTGGAGGTGTGTCCGTGCTCGATTCGCATAACCGGGTTCTGCCCTCGAAGGTCTTGTCATGGAATGGGTCAACGAGCACATACGAACTGCTGGTCGAGGCGAAGGATATTCCATCGCTTGGCTATGAAGTGCTGCATGTAGTGCCGGGCAGGCTGGAGTTTCCGACCGATCTGCATGCAAGCGGATTGACGCTTGAGAACACATTATTGAAAGTTACAGTCGATCCGCAGACCGGCTGCATGACTAGTCTCTATAGCAAGGCAGATCGTTTCGAGTCCCTGGCGCAGGGCGCCTGCGGCAACGAGTTGGAAGTGTTCAAGGATACCCCCGAGAACGACGATGCCTGGAACATCGATCCCGGGACGCTTGACCACTTCACTGCGATCTCAAAAGCGGATTCAGTGGAACTGGTGGAGCAGGGACCGATGCGTGCCGTGATCCGCGTTGCGCGGAAATGGCAGAGCTCGACCTTCGTGCAGGACATCGTTCTCGATTCAGGTTCAGATCAAGTCGAAGTCGTGAACAACATCGACTGGCACGAAACACATACATTGCTGAAGGCAGCATTCCCGCTTGCGGCCTCGGGGAAGCCGGCTACCTACGAGATACCTTTCGGTACAATCGACAGGCCGACAACCAGGGATAACAGTTGGGAGCAGGCCAGGTTCGAGGTACCGGCGTTGCGGTGGGCCGATCTGGGGAACCTGATCCACGGATTGTCGATCCTGAACGATTCAAAGTACGGCTACGATTGCAAGGTCAATGTTCTGCGCCTCACTCTCCTGCGGTCCCCGGTCTCCCCCGATCCGAACGCAGATCGCGGTGACCACACGTTCAGCTATGCTCTGTACCCGCACGCAGGAGATTGGAAGAGCGCCTTCACCATCCGGCATGGTTATGAATTCAACTCAACGCTAACCGCAATGCAAGTGCAGCCGCATGCGGGAGCATTGCCTCTGGTGCACTCGTTTGTGGAGCTGAAAGGAGAAGACGTTGTGCTGACCGCAGTCAAGAAGGCCGAGGACGCGAATGGACTGATTCTTCGCTTCTATGAGTGGGCAGGCAAGGACGGTGTGGCCCAAATCCACGTGCCGGCGGGAGCTGCGAGTGCCACGCTGACGAATCTGATGGAGGCGGCCGAGGGCGAGCCGATACCGATCACTGGATCGGATGAGATCACTGTACCAGTGCATCCTTACGCGATTGTGTCGGTTCGCGTCGATTACCCGGTGGATAAGAAGTGATGGGGGTGCTTGCTTCCATGCGTCCGGATCGACGTTGCAGACACCGAACCGATCGTGCCAAGCAGGGATTACGGCGCGCATTCAGGAGGGTCACAAATTCCCGGTGCATACCCTTACCCGGGGAGTCAGAGTATTGCCTGCCCGGCGACCAAGGAGTGTTGTTTTCTCTGGATCATAACGTTGCGAATCGAGTCATCAAAGGAATATATTCGCCCTGACGACTCCAGACATCGCGCATTCAACCGGGAAGATTGTCCCCGCACGGCCCCGAATTCGCCGGAGAAGTGCATGATCGAGTGAGATTGCATGAAGGTTCAGGCAGAGGGTACGAAGGCGGAGACTGGCGGCAATCAGGCGCCAAATAAGCTTCTATGGATATTCTTTGCGGCCTACTTCACGTTTGGGATTGTGCTCAATGTGGTGGGCGTGATCATCCCGGCCCTGATCAAGCAATACAATCTGAGTCTATTCGCGGGCGGATTGCTTGCGTTTGCCTTTTACATTTCCTTTGGCATATTCTCAATTCCTGCGGGCTGGGCGGCTGATCGAATCGGTTCGAAGCCGGTAGTGCTCAGCGGCGTCTTTCTCATGGGCGCCGGTTGCGCGGCCATTCCGTGGGCCAACGGTTACGGCGCGATTGCCTTTCTGGCCTTTACCATAGGGGCAGGCATCGCCCTGCTCGAGACAGCCGGCAATCCTCTCATCGCATACCTTGACCGGCGCGAGAACTATCATCGAAACCTTACGTTGACGATCGGGTTTTGCGGCGTTGGGGCGTTTGCAGGTCCATTTTGCCTTTCTGCGTTGCAGGCTCACGGATTGCCCTGGCAGCGCCTCTATTCTGGCTATGCCGCCTTGTGCGCCATTTTGCTTATTCTGCTTTGGGCCGCCCGATTTCCGGAGTCCGCAAAGGCGGCGAACGAGAAGCTTCGCCCGCAGGAGATGCTGAAGCTGCTCGGTCATCCCATTGCTGTTACGTATTTCCTCGCAATCTTCTTCTATGTTGGCGCCGAAGTGGGAACCGCATCGTGGATTGTGAAGTTCTTCCAGCAGATGCATGGAATGGGAGCGCTGCGTGGGACGTATGCAGGGGAGAACGTCCTGCTGCGCAATCTTCCCGCACTGCCGGCGCTGACTGTATCGCTGTTCTGGGGATTGCAGGGGCTCGGCCGCCTGATCAGCGCACCGGGCATTCGAAAGCTTGGTACGCGCTCGATGCTCAGGCCCTATGCGTTTTGCGCGCTTGGTTCTCTGCTGGTTGCCATGTTTGCGCCCGCTGTTCCAGCGGCCATCGGATTTGCGTCCTGCGGTTTTTTTACATGCGTACTTTTCACGCTGATCTTCAGTCTTGCATGCCGGCTGGAAAACGATGCGAACGCGGGCGCGATTGCGGAGCATCGTTTTGGAGCCGGACAGGGAACGCAACACATGGTCTTCCTGACCATGGGAACCGGGTTGGATGCAGGCATTGTTGCGGACGGCCGTCTCTATCACGGAGCGTCTGACCTGGCCGGCGAGATTGGACATGTCCGCCTGAGCCGCTCAGGCCCCACAGGGCACGGCAAAGCAGGCTCGGTGGAGGGCTGGGCGAGTGGTGGAGGAATTGCTGTAACGGCGCAACGAGAGGTTGCTGCTGCAATCAACAAGGGGATCCCCACGTCCATGGCACGGTTGGCTGCGAATGGAACATTGACTGCCAAGGACGTTGCTGAAGCCGCGCGGGGCGGGGATAAAATGGCGAGGCGGATCATTCGCAATACGGGAACCCGCCTGGGCGAAGCGCTGGCAATTATCGTGGATGTATTGAATCCTGAAGTGATTGTGATTGGCGGGCTTGCGATGAGGTTGGGAGAGAGCCTGCTGGCCCCCGCGCGGCGCGTACTGGAGGACGAAGCGCTGTCCGTTTCCGCACGAGCTTGCCGCATTGTGCCTGTCGCGCTGGGAGAGGAAATCGGCGACATTGCCGCGATTTGCGTGGCGATGGGCTTTTCATGATCCGGCCCTCCAATAGCGTCGCGCTCTCCCACCCTTTCCGCACAAAACGCGGAAAGGATGGGGCACCCAGTTATCAGTATTTGTGGGCCGGTTCAATAGGCGTAGGGGAAGCAAGCATGCGCCGGCTTGAAGAAGGTTCTCGAAGAGAGTTCGCGCACCTCAACTTCACAGGGTGCAACGGCGCGACAGGATAGGATTGGCTGGCCAGTGACATTGCATTGTGGAGCGAAGGCGCGGCTCGGACAAACGCGAAACTGGATTACCGCGGCAGCCTTGATTGTTCTCGCGGCTGCGCTGCACGCTCAGGCTGCTTTGAAAGTGGACCCGTTTCTGGGGATTGAAGGAGGCGGGAACACGATCCCTGGGCCGTCGATGCCGTTTGGGATGATCAAGCCAGGGCCCGATGTTGGAGCGAATCAGGCAAATTCCGGCTGGGAACCGACGGGGCAAATCAACGGCTTCAGTCAGACGCATGTGAGCGGTTCTGGAGGCGGACCCAAGTACGGCAATATTCTTATCCAGCCCACGATTGGCGTGCCGAGGGCAACCGGAAGCGGTTCGGACAGGGAAAATGAGAAAGGAACGATTGGGTATTACCGCGTGGGACTGCGGCGTTACGGCATTGGCGTGGAGATTACCACAGCGGAACGATCGGCGATCTACCGGTTCACCTATCCCGCGGCGCAACAGGCAAACCTTCTGATCGATGCTGGTCACTGTCTGAGTTGGATCAGCAAAGCCGGCGAGGGGCAGTTTATTGCCAACTCTCAGGTGCAGATCCTATCGCCGACCGAGGTGAGCGGTTCGAGCAGCGTGACCGGAGGATGGAACAAGCAAACGAGGCCATACACCGTGTATTTCTACGCGGTCAGTGACACCCCTGCACAGAAGTGGGGGACATGGCGGGATGGACGTCTGCATGCCGGCGAGAGAATCGAGGGCCCTGAACCCGGCAGCAAGACCGGGGCATGGTTGTCCTTTGCGACACGACAGGGACAACGAGTCGGATTGAAGGTGGGCATCTCCTTTTTGAGCGTAGAGCAGGCCAGGCGTAACCTGGGCAGCGAGATTCCTGGATTCGATTTTGACCGCGTTCATGCCGATGCCGTCTCGGCGTGGAACAGGGCGCTGGGTGCAGTGGAACTCAAGGGGGCGACTGCCGAGCAGGAGCAGATGTTCTATACCGCGCTCTACCGCTCGATGCTAATGCCTGTCGATCGGACAGGAGAGAATCCGCTGTGGCAGTCCGACGAACCATACTACGACGATTTCTACGCGATCTGGGATACCTTTCGCACCTCCGGCCCGTTGCTGACACTGATTGCACCGCAGCGTGAGACCGGTATTGTGCGCGCGCTCGTCGACATTTACCGGCACGAAGGTTGGCTTCCGGATGCCAGGAGCGGGAACTTTACGGGCCGCTCGCAGGGCGGAAGCAACGCCGATATGTTGATTGGCGACGCGTATGTGAAGCATCTGCCGGGCACTGACTGGAATGAGGCGTATGCGGGGGTGATGAATGACGGGGAAGTTTCTCCGCCAGAGCCCATCAACGAAGGCCGCGGTGGACTGGATGACTGGAAGAAGCTTGGATATGTCAGCATGGAAGGCACGGACCGTTCCGCTTCGCTGCACATGGAATATGCGGCGAACGATTTTGAAATTGCGCTGATGGCCCGCGGCCTGGGCCATGAAGCGGACTTTCGCAGGTATCTGGCGAGGTCAGGCAACTGGGGACGCTTGTGGGATTCGCAATTTGAGGAAGGCGGGGTGCAGGGGTTCATCCGGCCACGACACCGCGACGGAACCTGGAAGATGAACTTCACCGCGATGTTGACCAGCACATGGGGCGGCGACACATTCTACGAGGGAAACTCATGGACCTATTCGCTCTACGTTCCGCAGGATGTTGCCGGTTTGATACGGAAGTCGGGCGGTTCGCAGCGCTTTGTGGATCGGCTGGATGCGTTCTTTGATGTGCCAGGTAGATACGATGTGGGGAATGAGCCAGGCTTCCTGAGCCCCTATCTCTATATCTGGGCCGGCAGGCAGGATAAGACGGCAGAGCGCGTTCGGGAGATTGTTGCGAAGAGCTATCATGTTGGCCGCAAAGGCCTGCCTGGGAACGACGATTCAGGCGCGATGTCGTCGTGGTACGCCTTCAGCGCGATGGGGGTTTTTCCCAATGCAGGGCAGGATGTCTATCTGATCGGGAGTCCCGCAATTCCGGAAGTGACTCTGCATCTGGCCGGCGACAGAACCTTTGCGATCGAGGCGAAGAATGTGTCGGATGTCAATCGATATGTGGTGTCGGCCACTTTGAACGGCCGGCCTCTCGATCACGCCTGGCTGCGCCATGAAGATATTGTGCAGGGCGGCCGGCTGGTGCTGGAGATGGCTGAGAAGCCGGGAAGATGGCCGACCGGCGAGCTGCCGCCATCGAGCTCGGACTTGCAGCCAAAGATGCCCTGAGCCACGTGGGGCCCTTGTTCGACGCCTGTGCCCCGCTTGAAATGGGACAAGGACCCGGGCCTAAAGGCCGCGCTATTTTGCTCTCTTTCAGGGTGTTGAAACCCCCTGCTCCCTTCAGAATCTCGGATCGACAACTGTAGTGCTAGAACGTGAATTTCAATGCTCCCTGCATCAGGCGGGGGGCGGCAGCCGATTGAACATACCCAAATTGAGAATCTGTAAACGTGCCGTCGGGCCCGCCAAATTGAGCGTGATTGAAGATGTTGAAGGCCTCAACGCGGAATTCAACATTCATCGCATCGTGGATCTTGGTGTCCTTGAGCAAGGCCATATCGAAGTTGTTGGTGCCAGGCCCGGAAAAGAACTCCGGCGGAACATTGCCGAATTGCCCGAGCGGCTCGGATGTGAAGTAATTCGGGTCGAAATAGGGCTTTCCGTCGCGAGGATTCTTGTCCAGGAAGAGATGGGTTCCGTTGTTGGCAAAGTTCGGCTCATCGATATTGGTTCCGCCTGCGCCGGCCAGGGAGTTGTCGTCCTTCTCCAGGATTTGGACGGGTGCGCCGCTAGCAAAGATGGTGATGCCGGTCCAAGACCATCCTTCCGTGAAGCGGCTTGCGACGATGCCGTCGCCGAGGAACCGCTGGAAAGGAAGATGGAGCGTGTAGCTGAGCGTCAGGTCATGCGGCACATTGGCAAGCGACAGGCCGTAACTCAACCGCGGATTGATGGAGTTGGTGTTGTCGAAGTCGTCGGAGCTTGTGCCGAGTGCTTTTGCCGTGGTGTACGAGATCAGGAAGTCGGAATACTTGTCGTTATGCTGCAGGCTCGCCTGGAAGGAGTTATAGTTGGCGGTTGCTGAACTCGCCAGGAACGTAAGGCTCTGGAAATTGGTTGAACCAAACGGGGAACGAATGTTATTGATCACCTGTCCACTTGCCGTGGTGTATGTCTGGTTCTCGTTGCCCGGCGAGCATTGCAACTGGCCCGGCGCAAGATTGGCCGGGTTGTTCAAATACAGGCACAGAGCCTGGTTGACAGGGTTGCCTTCTTGCAGCGTGATCTGGTGCCTGCTGACGGTGCCGACATAACTCAAGGTCAGCACTGTCCTGGCATCCAAGGCCCGCTGTAGGCTCAGCTCGTACTCCTGCGTGTAGGGCGTCACATTATGGGTGTCATAAGCTCGGCCGCCGATCTGGCCATAGTTTGACCAATCAAAGGTGGTGTATGGGTTGGATGGCGACGCGTTCACCGGGGGAGGCGGGCCGGGGAAGATTCCGGTGTGGACGATGCCCGTGGCGCGATCCGCGAAGGGCGAGTTCAATAACGGAGGCTCGGCGCCGCCATAGCCGGCCGTGTACGGCGGGCCGCCGCCAGTTGTAAACAGCTCGAGGCCGGCAATCGACTGGTAGGCGAGTCCATACCCTGCACGGACACTGAATTTGCCTGGGCCGCCAAGGATTTTTCCAAGCAGGCCATCTATAACGGCGGGTGCCCAGACCAGGCCAAATCTCGGCGCAAGGTGGCCGTATTGTACCTTCGATAGTGTCCTTGGTATTCCGGGATCTCCGGGAGCGACTACGCCAACAGGCGCGTTGGGGAAGACCTGGGACTGTTCTCCGGCCAGGTAAGTCAGCACTTTGTTCTGGATGTCATACCAGGGCTCAAGGAACTCCCACCGCAGGCCATAGTTCAGCGTCAGCGTGGGAAAGGCGCGCCAACTGTCCTGGCCGTAGAGGCCGAGGTATTTGGTGCGCTCGTCCAAACGCGAAGCCCCGGAGAAATAATCGGCATCCGGCGCTCCCACCAGGTAATCGGAGAAGTCTACGCCCGTTTCTCTTCCTGAGATCGCAATGAATCCCGTGTTGATGCCGGCTGGGTAGGTGTTCTTGACCTGGTCGTAGTGCAGGTCAGCTCCGAACTGAATGTTGTGCACTCCTATCGTCTTGAGCACATTGTCAATCAGTTGGAAGGAATTGTTGGTCTGGAACTGGGCGCCGGTGCTGGATCCGAAGGCGACATTATCATTGAATGCGAAGATTGGGACGGCTTCCTGGTTCGGGTCGACTACGACAGTACCGCCGGTGGCTGGATTGGTGTTGAACCCGAGGCTGGACATCGTCACATGCTCGCCACCGATGCCCAGGTTCCCAGCCATGTCGACGCCAAGATAGACCAAACGAAGGTCGTTGACCATGGAAGCGCCGAGTGTTGTCGTCAAGCCGACGTTGGCCATCTGGGTTGTGCCTTCATAGGCTGTAGCGAAACCTGGAAGGGAGGTGCCATACGGGTTGGTCTGGTTGTATTTGTCGTGAAAGTAGTACGCGAACAGGCTGCCCAGGCGGGATTTGCCATCGCCGCGCAGGCCGTATTTGTCATCGTTGAGCGTGACCGGGAGGGAATCCACATAGGTCGTTCCGGGGGGAAAGTACTTGAGCGTAGCCACCGCAACCGGATCCCAGGCGCTCTGAGGAATGACGGCATTGGGGAAGACGCACGCTGTACTGGACGGGTTGGCCGGATCGTAATTGGGGCTGGTACACCCGGGAACGTAGTACGGTTCGCCCCCGTAAACGTTGTAGCCCAGCCTGTTGCTGAGAACGTTCGCCCAGGGGCTCGGGCCGGAATTCGAAACCACGGTCTTGCCCACTCCGAACGTTCCTTGTGGATTACTTTGAGGGGTCTGGTCCATCAAGTTTCCGGTGCGGTCGGCCGCGGAAGGCAAAGGGAGAACCTGGGGAGTTTGGGGGGCAACGTTTTGTCGCGTTCCCTGATAGTCCGCAAAAAAGAAGATCTTGTCTCTTTTGACTGGCCCTCCCACCGTACCGCCGAATTGGTTCTGCTTGTAAGGCGAGCGGCTGGTCAGATAATAATTCTTCGCATCTACATCGGTATTGCGGATGAATTCGAATGCATCGCCGTGAATCCTGTTGGTACCGGACTTGGTGACGACATTCACCTGCCCGCCGCTGAAGTCTCCATATTCGGCGTCGAAGTTGTTGGTGATCACTCGAAACTGCTCAATTGAGTCGAGGTTTGGAATAATGGCGGCAACACTCTGTACCGCTTCCTGGGCATCGGCTCCGTTCACCATGAATCCGTTGGCGCCGGGACGCCCGCCTTCGACGGATTGGGTGCCTGGGTTCAGGCTGCCGGAGACCGATCCGCCGCCAGGAGACGCCGTTTCGCCGTTGGTGCTGGAATACCCTGTGATCGGCGAGACGCCCGGCTGCAGGGTCAACAGGCTGAGATAGGAGCGGCCATTCAGGGGCAGGGCCTCCATCTGGTCGCTTTCAACCACCAATCCCATCTGGCTGCTCTGGGTCTCCACCTGGAGCGTGTCGCTCTTGACTGCGATGGTCGTGTTTGCGGCTCCAAGCTCCATCCTGACATCGATGCGGAGAGCGGAGTTTACATCGATCTTTACCGCATTCTCCTGGAAGTCCCGAAAGCCCTGCTGTTTGAAGGCTACATTGTATTTACCCACAGCGAGAACGGGGAGGCTGTAAAAACCCTTGTCGTCCGACACGACCGTGCTCTGCACCCCGGTCTCCTGGCTGGTGGCAACCACGGTTGTGCCCACAAGAACCGCGCCGCTCGGATCGGTGATGACCCCCGAAATCGAACCGGTAATAGCAGCCCAGGCAACCGTAGCAACCAGCACAACGGACGTACAGGCACTCAGCTTCAAGACTGGCCGCAGAAAACGATGCACAACATTCACTCTTCTCATGAACCCTCTGAAATCGGTATTGGAGGAGGCCCCGGTGGCAGGACCAGGTTGCAGGGTTTCTGGCCGTTCAGATTTCATGTAAGAACGTTTTGACACGTTCGGATGGTGGCTTTTTACGCCTCAGTTCGCACAAATGTCAAGAAATTTCTCAATTAATAACGATTCGATAAAATATGGAGCACCCGATGCAGCTGAGATCCCGGCACGGATTTCGCTTTCTGTCCGGTGCCGGCAGAGGGGATTCCGGAGGGTTGTCTGCGCGGTGCAAATCTCAATCTTTCCGCACTAGACAGTAGCGCCAAGGTTCTCCGATCGCAGGAATCTTCGGCACAGGTTGTTCCCACGATTTTCTACACGCGGCAGAATGGAACACTGCATGAGATTGTGGATGTGATTGTCCGCAATGCCGGACCCATTCGCCAAGGCGGAGGCGTGGACCGGGCAATCGCCGGCCGCGAAGAGCTTCTCGCTTCTATTTGCGGCGACCGGGCCAGAACCAAAACGTGTAGAAACCCCCGACGGCCAGCAAGAGAACGCCTGCGAACAGGTCAGGATGGAACCTGGCAAGCACGACCGCGGACGGGTGGTGGAAATCGACCAGGGCCACGACCAGGATGATGGCGCCATAGATGGTAAGCAACGCGCCGATGAAGAACCACACCGGCAGCATGTGCGCTTCTCTGCTCATAACCGTTCTCCGTTCACGTAAGGTTCAGCTACCAGAATGTCCATTGCAAAATGGCGAAGAAGATGGCCACGCCGCCGGCCCAGAACACGGGGCGCTTCCAGAGCGGCAGGTTCTTGTCGAGCGAGAGTTCGGTACATCCCCACACCAGGCCTCTCAACTCGCGATCAGGCCGGGGCGTGGTGAACAGGCTGACAATTACAGTGACAAGCGCACAGATGAGCCAGGACCAAAGCGCGCGATAGAGATTTTCGGCCATGTCCTTGGCGTTGGGCGAAAGCGCAACGATGGCAAGAAAGCGATGGTTGACCTTCACCAGAGTGAACATTGCGACCGAGGATACGGTTCCGGCGAGCAGCCCCCAGAAACCGCCCTTGGGGGTGGCGCGCTTCCACAGCATGCCGATGAGCACGGTGGCGCAGAGCGGAGCGATGAAAAAGCTCACCAACGCCTGCATGTAATCCATGATGCTCTTGAACTGGGTTACGAAATAGGCAGCGCCAATGCTTAGAATCACTCCCAGGATGGTGCACCAGCGGCCCACAGTCACCAGCTGGGCGTCCGATTTCATTTTGGACAGGTAGGGCCGGTAGATGTCGTAAGTCCAGACGGTGGCGAAAGCGCTGAGGTTTCCGGCCATGCCGGACATGAAGCCGGCAATCAGGGCGGTCACGCCGAGTCCGAGAAGGCCGGGTCCGCAATAGCGCGCGAGCATGAGAGGAAGCACTTCGTTGTAGGTATGCACGCCCTCTCCCGGCGTGCCCTCGGGGACAAGGTGGTAGGGGAGCAGGGCGAGGGCCAGCAGGCCTGGGAGAATGACGATGAGAGGCACGATCATCTTGAAGTAGGCCGCGATGATGGGAGCGAGCTGCGCGGACCTGAGATCCCGGGCGGACATGGCCCGCTGAATAACGAGAAAGTCTGTGCCCCAGTAGCCGAATGCGATGACTCCGCCGAGACCGAGGAGCATGCCGGTCCAATGCACTCCCATGGGATTGCCAGAGAAAGTTCCCAGCGTGCTCCAGAGGTGAACATACTCGTCGTTTTGTACACGTTGGTGAATCTTTGCCACCAGGCCGGACCATCCGCCCGCTTCGATCATTCCCAGGATCGGCACAGTGAGGACGCCGACCCAGATGAGGAAAAACTGCAGCACTTCATTGAAGATAGCCGAATAGAGGCCGCCGAGTGTGACGTAAGCCGCCACCGTCAAAGAAGAAACCCAGATGCTGAAGTGAATGTTCCAGCCGAGGACTACCTTCATGACGATGGCCATGGCGTACATGTTGATGCCGGACATGAGGATGGTCATGAAGGCGAAAGAGATTCCACTGAGCGCGCGAGTGGCCTCGCCATAACGGAGTTGCAGATAGCCGGGCACGGAATGGGTCTTCGAGATGTAATAGAAGGGCATCATCACGAGGCCGAGAAACACCATGGACGGGAAGGCCGCGATCCAATAGAAGTGAGCGGCGAGGATGCCGTATTGATAAGTGGCCGCGGCCCAGCCCATCAATTCAAGTGCGCCCAGGTTGGCGGAGAGAAAACTGAGGCCGGCAACCCATGCGGACATCTCGCGGCCGGCCAAAAAGAACTCTTTCGATGTGTGCGCGTAGCGCTGCAGATAGACGCCGATGCCAAGCACAGTGACGAAATAGATGACGATGATCAGCACGTCTGCCGGGGAAAGAGAGATAAGACGGTTGGCGCCGTAGAACACCGCTGAAGCCGCAAACGAGGTTAGGGTCATTGACCGGAATCTCCCATTTTCACTCCTGACTCTTCCAGATTTAGCGCCAATGCAGCTTTACGCGCAACAGTAGATAGTTCGCATTGGCAGAATCGATCTTGACCGCATCGTGTCCACGCGCGGCACTCAAAGCTGTAATTGCCAGGTCCAATTTCCTCAACAGGGCTCTCCCGATCGTCATGTCTTCCAGCTATTCCGCATACTTTAGGGCAGGCCACCGGCGGCTTCAATTTCAGCGCTTCCGGATCAGAGGCGCTCCTGCAATGTTGAGATGGACGCGATAGATGTTGCCGCTGGCCGCAATATAGAGTGTTTTGCGATCCGGTCCGGCCCAGGTCAGATTGGCCACTCTCTCGGGAATGAGGATGGTGGCCAGTGGTTTTCCCTCAGGTGACAAGATCCACACCCCGGCGGGACCCGCGCTGTAGATGTTCCCCTGCACATCGACCTTCATGCCGTCCGGATTGCCGGGGCGCGGGTCGGATGTGGCGTCGTAGATCAGCTTTGCCTCAGTCAGCGAACCATCGGGCTGCACACGGTAGCGGAACCACTGTTTCTTTGGCTCGGAGTTATCGATGTAGAGATACTTTTCATCGGGAGAGAAGGCGATGCCGTTGGGGCGAGGAAGGTCGCTGACCAGCAGTTGCAGATCGGTGTTGGCGGGCGGAGTGCCGGGCTTGTGCAGAAGGGCATGCGGGAGGCGATAGACGCCGTTCACCTTGAGCTGCTTGTCGGGGTCGTTGTCCTTCTGCGTGCGGAAGCCGTAGGGAGGGTCAGTAAAGTAGAGCGCGCCATCCGAGCTATAGACGAGGTCGTTGGGGCTGTTGAGCCGCTTGCCGCGGTAGGAATCGGCGAGGATGGTGATCGGGCCTCCAGGATCGAGAGACTCGAACCTGTAGACATCGCGCTGCGCATGCCCTGCGACTGTCAAGCGGCCCTGGGCGTCGAGGGTCATCCCATTCGATCCTGGCTCGGGACCGTCGTAGGGAGCGGCGCCCTTGTATCCGCTTGGCTTGAGGAAGGTGCTCGTGCCGGCTGTCTGCGACCACTTCTGGATGGTATTACCCGGAATGTCGGCAAAGAAGAGGCTGTCGTTGACCCACACGGGGCCTTCGGTCCACGTGTATCCGGTGGCGATGCGCTCGAGCCGGCCATCGGCGGGGACGATTCGATTGGCGGCTGCATCGAGCCTGTCCACTTTGAGCGGCGTCGAGCTTTCAGACTCGGCGGCAGCGGCAGCAGATGGGCTGTTTGCGGCGACGCCACTCTTCTCGTCCTTCATGCATCCGCACAAAGTGGCGGCCGCAATCAGCAAAAGCAGTTGGAGCGGTTTCGCGGTACTCATTAATTTGCCCTCCAAAACTACATGGTGCGCGAACGAGCAGGGACATCTCTTGTGCAGATCCAGGCAGTTGATGAAGGCTGGAAGAACTAGCCATCCACCAATAATTGTTTCAATAGAGTCTGTCAAGGATTTCAATGCGGGAGCGCCGGCTACGCGCCATGAGCGGCGTTAAGACGGCCAACTTCATGCGTTCGCGGCCGGCTACCCGAATCGCTGAAGCCACCGTTGCTTCTCGGCCCGTCGCCCCAGCCCTTCGGGTTCCACACATTGCGCGACGTTTCATCGTGCAAGACAGCGATTTAACTGATAGGAGGCGGTTCCCATATAGGGCTATTTAGTGTCCTGTCTCCAAAGTTCCTTGCAAAATTCGCGAAAGAACAAAAGCAGGTCCTTCGACTCACCACCCCCAAACTGAAAGGCGTTTGGAGCCCCATTCCCCACGCCTGCGACGAAGACCTGTCGCCGGGACCCCGGTTCGCTCAGGATGACGGGTCATTTTATGTTATGGACTTGAGAGACAGGACACTAATACTACTGTGTTAGAAAGTGGATACCCCTTCTAAACAATTCCGGTATCTGTGACCGACACAGTTGTACCTTGTTTGCATGAGCGCCAAGTCGGGAACCAGAGACGCCCGGCAGCAACGGCTGAGGAGCTATCTTGACCGTC
>Ga0302319_10006430_pt1 | contig 23327 bp, 25 predicted proteins | sample Bog_T0_2_FD_203319 | JGI IMG/M metagenome (GOLD analysis project Ga0302319, IMG submission 203319) | Peat permafrost microbial communities from Stordalen Mire near Abisko, Sweden - Bog_T0_2 | ecosystem: Environmental > Terrestrial > Soil > Wetlands > Peat | place: Sweden: Abisko, Stordalen Mire...
GACCCACCGACGTGGTGGCCGCCGCCTCAGCTGACCGCGTGACCTGGGTGGCGCACCCGACGTCCGGCCAGCTCGGGACCGATCTCCACCGGGACGTGCTGGCGGCGCTGCTGAAGGCCGAGGGGGTGCGACCGGTGCGCCAGGTGGCCGACGACGATGTCTGGTCGGCGTTGCGCTTCCGACCGGCCTGACCCGGACGTCGGCGCTCAGTCCTTCGACCGCCTCGGCCAGTCGTTGCCCTCGACGTCGATGGCTTCGGACCGGTCCGGAGCCGGGTCGAGCGCCCACGCCCGTCGCCACGGGGCCACGTCGGGACCCTGGAGGGACGGCGTCGCCCCGGCGGCGGCCTGCTTGCGTGCCGTCCACCAGTCGGTGGAGGACTCATTGGCCAGGGTGGCGACGGCCGCCTCGATGCGGGTGCTGAACTTTCGGGCGTCCTCTCCCTCGGCCGGCCACAGTGGCGTCCCGAACGTGACCGTGGTCCGGGTCCGTCGGATGGCGCCGCCCCCCTTCGGGAGGATGTGGCGCGTGCCGTCGATGTGGACGGGGACGACCGGCCGACCGGTGCGTGACGCCAGGTAGGCGGCCCCGCCGCGGAACTCCTGGGCCCACCCGTCGGGGGACCGGCCCCCCTCGGGGAAGATGACGAGGTTCCAGTCGTCGGCCAGCAGCTCGGCGGCGAGCTCGGCGGAGCGTCGGTTGACCTTGGTCCGCTCGATCGGGATGGCACCGAGCAGGAAGGAGAACGTGTCGGCCTTCCAGCGCCGGTCGAAGAAGTAGTCGGCGGCGGCCGCCACGACCGTCCGGTGCCGGAACCGCAGCGGAAGACAGGCCAGGAGGAGGGGGGTATCGATGTGGCTGGCGTGGTTGGCGGCGAAGATCACCGGCGCCTCGATGTCGACCAGCTGGTCCTCGCCGCGTAGCTGGGGGGAGGCGAGCGCCCGGGCGAGGGGTCGCGTGACGTTGTCGAGCACCATGGCGCGGGCCAGCCGGACCGGGTACCGACGGGACCACGTGGTGTCGTAGTGGACGCCGAGTTCGGGCTCGGGAGCGGGCCGGGGGACCGAGCCCGGCCACGTCGGCGCGGCCAGCGGGAAGCGTCGGCGCCCGGCCCGGGCCAGCAGCGCCGACAGGTGCAGGGGAGTCGCCCCGCCACCCTCGGCCGCGTCGGCGCCCAGGGTGGCGTCGGTCCGCACGGCGCGGCTGGGTCGCAGGATCCGCGACGTGTCGCGCACCTTGCTCATCGTCGTCTGCTCATCGCGGCTGGGCTCCGGTCACGGCGCTCACTGGACATCGGCCATCAGGATCGGCGGCGAATGGAGGTGCGTGAGGGTGGGGGAGGGGCCCACCACGTCCCGCGCCATCTCCAGTGCGTCGGCCATCGTCGACGCCGCCCGGAAGCCGAGGCGGTGGACGGACGTCGGGTCGCCACCCACGATGATGACGGCGCCGAGGTGGTGCAGGGCGTGCGCGCACCAGTACCACATGTAGAAGGGATGCACCCCGTGATAGGCGTGGCCCGTGCGGTACAGGTGGATGTACCAGGGGTCGGTGGCGAAGACTTCTTCGAACTGCTCCGACATCACGTTCGGGTCCGTCGTCTCGCTCAGGACCTGCTCGAAGAAGTCGATGTAGCTCGGGTGGTGCACGGGGTTGAACTCCCACGGGGTGGGGTGCGTCATGATCAGCACGCCACCCTCGCGCACGAGGGGCTTGCCGCGGTAGAGGTTGAAGAAGTAGCCGAGCCCGAGACAGGCCACCAGGATCGGGTTGAGGATCGAGTTGACGTTGTAGGGGCTGATGTAGGGGAGGCCCATGGTGAGGATGTCGGTCTGACCCTCGACGACCACGCCCTGCTGCTCCCACACGTTGGCCGTGGTGACGGCATGGACCGCCTCGACGTCGCCCGCCTGCACCGACGTCATCCGGTGGGGGGCCCTGACCGAGTGGAAGATCTTCCGGGCGTGCTTGGCCGGTACCCGGTCGAGTGCCGAGGAGGCCGCCACGTAGGCGAGGCGGTCCTTGGCCTTCCACTCCCACTCACGTTTCTGCAGGAACTTGAACGCTCCCGGAAAGGTGTCGTTGTTGAGCGTCGTCTCGATCTGGAACACGTTGACGCCGCACTCCCGGATCAGACGGCCCATGCGCCAGTTGGACGAGTGCAGCTCGGACCGGTGCTGGTCCATGAAGGACGTGGACTTCCGCATCGTCTCGGGGTTGTGGTGGTGCCGCAGGCTCTTGTAGCTGGACAGTCCCGTGGCGACGCTCTTGTGGCCACCGTCCATGGCCACCAGGTTGATGTTCACGTATACGAGCAGATCGGACTCGGCGGCGCGCTTGTTGATCTCCACCTCCTCGCCCTGGTCGGTCTGCCCCAGGAAGAGGAGGTTGTCGGGATCCTCGGCGTCGTGCTGGGTGAGGAGGCCGTTGGGCGCGAAGGCGTCGTAGATGCGGTCGCCGAGGGCGTGGCGGAGCTCCGGCTCGGTCATGCGGCGGTGGAGCGCGAGCGCCACGATGAGCTCGACGTCGTCGACTCCGGCTTCGGCGGCCATGTCGAGGACCTGCTCGATCACCAGCTGACGGATGTCCGGTCGCTCCATCGGGGGCAGGGGGAGCGAGATGTCGTCGAAGGCGATCGTCAACGTCATGCCGGCCCGCAGCAGCGCCGGCAGCGGCTCCTGGTCACCCAGCGGGTGCTCGAGTGCGTGGCGGATGGCAGCCTGCGGGTCGGTCAGCGGGTCGATGGGCTCGGGCGCATAGATGACCCGGCTCCCCTCCGGCAGCTTCTCCAGGGTGAAGCGCTCGCCCTGCCAGAACAGGGTGGGTGGCGTCGAGCTGTCGACGTCGAGCACGAATCCGGGCCTGGGGCTCATCGTGAGCGTCCTTTCGGGTTGCGGAGGTCGAAGGCCACCTTGACCGCTCCCCGGCGACCGGCGGCGCCCGCGTGAGCCAGGGCCTCCTCGTAGCGCTCGAGGGGGTAGAGGGCCGAGACGAGCCGACCGAGCGAGGCGGAGCCCACCAGGTCGATGGCCAGTTCGAAGCTGCGGCGGTCGGGCTGGCCCGCCCCGGGAGGTGTTTCGTTGCCGTAGGCGTAGGCGCCGACCAGCGTCAGCTCCCGGTGCCACAGCGGGGCGAGGTCCACCGACACCTTGCCGGGCATGCCCACCAGCACCACCTTGCCCCGCGGGCGGACCATGGCGAGTGCCTCGGTGAGCGAGGCGGCACTGCCGACGCAGTCGAAGACGATGTCGGCACCCTCGGTGAGCCGTCCGGCCAGCACGAGCGAACCGGCCCGTCGGCGCACGGCCCTGGCCAGCTGGTCGGGCGGCACCACGAGGTCGGCGCCGAGGGATGCGGCGAGCTCGCGCTGGCGGGCGTGCTTGGCTCCGACGACCAGGGTGCACGGCACGGCCGGGCGCACGATCGAGTGGAGCGCGGCGACCGTCGCCAGGCCGAGCGTCCCGGCCCCGACCACCGCGACCAGGTCGCCGTCGGCCACGTGGGCCGAGAGGGCGGCGTGCACGGCACAGGCCGTGGGCTCGATCATCACCGCGTCCTGGTCGGACAGTGCCTCGGGTACGGCGTGGAGTTGGCTGGTGTGGGCCATCAGCGGTGCGGTCGACCACCCGCCGCCCGTGTCGGTGCAGAAGCCCGTCTGGAGGCCCGGCTCGAGGGCACCGAACGCGAGGTTGCCGCACAGTCCGGTGTGCCCGGAGCCGCACCGGGGGCACAGTGGGTGGATGTGGCGGGTGGCGCAGCCGAGCACCGGCTCGATGACCGCGCGCGCGCCAGGTGCCAGCGGGCGACCGGCGACGTCGGTGCCGCCCTCGTCCAGGACGCCGACGACCTCGTGGCCGGGAACGAAGGGGAAGCTGACCATGTCGTCGAAGTAGCGGGAGGCACGGCCGTCGAGCGTGGCCAGGTCGGACCCGCAGATGCCCGACAGCAGCGGGCGGAGCGGATACCAGTCATCACCCGGTCGCTCCGGCGCCTCGGCGTCGAGCAGCTGCAGGGGACCGATGCCCGCTCCCCGGCCGGATCCGAGCAGCGAGGCCACACGGGATGCGGCAAACCGTGGCAGGTTGCGCTCGACGACCAGCGCCTTCACCGCCGTGCCTCCGATGCCGTGCGGCGGGCCTGTCCGGCCCGTGCCGCGGGGCTGCTCCGGCCGCGGCGGGCCGCGCCACGCCGATCGACCGGTCCGAGGGGAAGCAGCGGTTGACTGCCGCCCTCGGCCTTGTGCCACGTCTCGACGTGCCAGCCGCGGCGCCGGGCGATGGCGGCCAGCTTGGCTTCGGGGTTGACGGCGACGGGGAACCCGACGGCCTGGAGCATGGGGAGGTCACTGGCCGAGTCGGCGTAGGCCATGGACTCCTCGAGGCGGAGTCCTTCGGACTCGGCGTAGTCGGCCAGCACGAGGGCGCGGGCCTCGCCGATGGGAGGAAGCGTCTCGAGCCGCCCGGTGAACTTGCCGTCCTCGACGCCGAGCTCGGCGCAGACGATCTCGTCGAACAGCGGTCGGAAGGGCTCGACCACGAAGTCGAGGGCACCGGTGATGAGGATCGTCCGGTGGCCGAGCGCCTGGTGGGCGCGCACGCGGGCGATGCCCGAGGGGAACGACTTGGCCAACAGGAGGCTGTGGAAGAGGTCCCAGCCGTCGTCGCGCAGTCGGGCCTCCGGCGCCCCCTCGTAGCGCCGGTAGAAGGAGCGCAGGAAGTCGCCCCGGTCGCGACGGTCGAGGGCCAGCAGCTGCGGCGCCTCGGCCATGAGATCGGCGACGAAGGCGGCCCGCTCGCCGGGGGGCAGGTGGCGCGAGGCGAGCCAGGCGTAGGAGTCGACGACGTTGGAGGCGATGAGGGTGTTCTCGAGGTCGAAGGCGGCCAGGTGGCGGTCGGGCGAGAGGATATTCTTCCTGGCCCGGTCGGCCCGGTTGGTCTTGATCGACTTGCCGGGCGACGTGCGTACCCGGGCGTGCTCGATGATCGACGGGAGGTGGATCTCCCGCACGTAGGTGGTCCAGTCGATGGCGGCGGGGTCGAGACAGAAGGCGGATCGGTCGTCCTCGTCCATGCGGTCCCACAGGGCGAGGAGGCGGTCGACCCGGTAGAGCGCGTCGGTCTCGGTGTAGGCCCCGTAGAGCTCGACGTAGCCGAGTGCCCGGTCGGCCAGCAGGTGCTGTTCCTCGAGGGCCGCCATCCACTCGGCCTGCTTGCCCCGGATGGGCAGCGATCCGACGACCCGCTCGGCGAGCGACATGGCCTTGGAGGCCCGGGTGAGCTGGCGCTGCACCCGGCCACGCCCCGGGAAGGTCCACTCGGGCACCACGATGGGCTGCCCGTCCTGGTCGTAGACCGGGTGCTCCTGGAACCAGGCCGTCACGAGCTCGACGAGCTTGCCGTAGCGGAACGGGTTCCGGACGCCGGAGGCCGCGTGGTACACCGACGGTCCGGTGTAGGCGTCCGCCGGGTCGCCAGACGCGGCGGACGCCAACGCGTCGCCGGACACGGCGATGATGGTGGCCACCACCAGGTCGACGGGGATCACGTCGGTGACGCCTTCGGGCACCCCCGGGAACTCCCGGAGGAGCCCCCGGGCGTACGAGATGATGATCGGCTCGGCCATCCGGAAGCCCCGGATCCAGCCCGGCCGTGGCTCGGCCAGCGCCGACTCGATGATGGACGGACGGACGATGGTCATGGGAAGGACGTCGCCGTACTGGGTGACCAGCGCCCGCTCGCCCAGGGCCTTGGTGTACGGGTAGGCGTCGGGCCACCCGAGTGACTGCGCCCGTGCCTGGCCGATCTCGACCATCTGCTTCTTGACCCAGTCCTCGCGCAGACGCTCGGCCCGCTCGGCCAGCAGGTGGAGCCCGGCGCCGCCGAGCTCCTCGCGTGCGGCCTTGTGGAACCCGGCCAGTCGCTCGGGTTGGCGGGACTCGGCCTCGGTGTCGCCGCGCTGGCGGCGGGCGGCGGTCACCTCGGTCCGCCAGTCGACCTCCACGGTGAAGGGGTTGGCGTCGAGGAGCTCCTCCTTGGCCTCGCCCTGGTGAGTGCTGGCGACGTACGCGGTCGACACCGGCACGAAGTGGACGGGTCCGGCACGCCCGCCGGCCTCGGCCGACGCACGCGCGTCCATGATGGCCCCGGCCACCCGGGACGGACCGAGCAGGTTGACCTCCACGGCGGCGTCCAGTGGCGAGTCGAAGCTGACGCTGGCGGCCGAGTGGACGACGATGTCGCAGTGGGAGAGCGCGTCCAGGCCGTGCGCGTCCAGGCCGAGGCCGTCGGTGGCCACGTCGCCGGCGACGGCCGACACCCGTGAGGCCATGGCCTCGTCGAACCCGTCGCCCAACTCTTCGCGCAAGCGGTCGAAGCAGTCGTTCTTCAGGATCTCCTTGGTGGCCCGCTGCATCGGCGTCGCGCGGCGACCGGGACGGATGAGGAGCACGACCTGACTGTCCGGGACGCTGCGGAGGATGCGCTCGACCAGCGCGGTCCCGAGGAACCCGGTGGCGCCGGTGATGAAGAATCGCCTACCGGCCAGGGCGTCGCGGACGCGGGTCACCCGATCTGTCTACCATATGGTAAGTGACGGGGTCGACCACAGGACAGGGGGCCTCCGGGGCCCGAGACCGCACCCGGCCACGGCCCGTGCCGGCTGGTGGCAGGACCGACGCCGACGGCGCCTCCACGTCGGAGCGGATCCTCGACGCAGCACTTGCCTCGTTCGCCACGCGGGGGTACGAGGCATCGTCGCTCGACGCACTGGCCGTGGGTCTCGCCATCCGCAAGCAGACCATCCTCTACTGGTTCCCGAGCAAGGAGGTCCTACTCGAGGCCGTCATCGACCGGAGTGCGGTCGAGCTCTCGACCGCACTCGAGGAATCGCTCGCCACGGCCGGGTCCGGATGGTCCCGGGTCGAGTCGGTCGTCCGGTCGGTCTTCCGACTGGCGGCCCGCCGGCCAGAACTGCTCGGCCTGGTGCGCGAGATGGGTCGGCTGGGCACCCCCGCGGCCACCCGGTTCGTCACCGCCGTCGAACCACTGGTGCAGCGCGCCACCGGGTTCCTGGAGGCGGAGATGGACGCCGGGCACATGCGCCGCCACGATCCACGGCTGCTGCTGCTGGCCATCTACTCGACGGTCATCGGCATGCTCACCGAGGTGGAGGTCCTGCGCGCCTTCGGCGAGGAGCCGACGGCCCGCTCGCTCGTCCGCCGCCGCAACGAGATCCTGGAGCTGCTGCGCTCCGCCCTGGTGACCGAGCCCGGCTGACCCGTAGTCGAGGCACGAGCGGACCGGGCGGCTACTCGGAAGCTTTGGCCGCCCGGCGTTCGCGCCACGACGGCTTGACCGGCGGGGGAGCCACGGGTGTGGGTTTCTTCGGTGTGTACCGCTTGTTGGCCTCCGGACCCGTCGGTGCCTTCTTGCCGGATCGCGCCGCACTCCGGGTCGCGGCCATCTCGGCCCGGCTCTGACGGGGAGCCGGGGCCGGCCCCCGGCCGGCGGCCCGTTCCTCCTTGAGCTTGACGGTCGCCGCCTTCTGCACCTTGTAGGAGCGGTACAGCAGCCAGACGGCGAGGATGAGGAACGGGAGCCCGACGATGGTGCTGACCGTCCCGAAGCTCAGGAAGGCGAACAGCGCGACGAACCCGACGAGGGCCCGACGGCCGATCCGGGTGGTCACGGCCAGGGCGATCCCGGAGGCCAGTCCGAGCAGGAGCGAGGTGACGGGGGAGAGCTGGCTCTTGCCGTGGGCGACGTGCTTGGCGGGGTGCTCCTCGAAGTAGATGATCAGTGAGAACACGACGGCCAGGACGGCTGCGGTGTAGGCGTAGATCCGCTCACGGCCGTCGAGCCGGTCGATCGACCACTTGGTCGGGTTGCCACGCTTGTCCACGGAGGGCTTGTCAGGCACGGTCGGCGCCGGCGAGAAGAGGCGCTCCATCAGGCTCTTCTGCGGTGCGGGGGCCTCGCCGTCGGCGGCGTCCCCGGTGTCGGTGGAGTCGGGCATCGGCCTCAGGCTACCGGGCCGCCGAGGGCCGCTCCATGGCTCCGGGGCACCGACTGCAGGACGACTCCGAGGCCGGCGTTGTCGGCGCCGGGGATCTCGTACGTGCCGGCGCCCACGCCGGGGCCGCCGAGGGAGGCGAACACCGACGTGGCCGGCACCGCTCCCGGTACGCCCTCGGACTCCTCGACCTCCATGCGCAGGTGGTGGACCCGACCGGGCAGTCCCGCCAGCGCCCGGGGCACCGGCCCGTCCGGATCGGCACCGACGGACGCGACCAGGCGGACCCCGAGGGGCCCGGACCAGGCCAGGTCCACCCACCGGAGACCGTCGGACGTGCCCTCACCGGTCACCCGACCGCCGAGCAGCCCACCGAAGAGGGTGAGGGCCGCGTCGAGGTCGGCCACGACGTGGCAGACCTGACGCAGCGCGGCGGGTGGGACCGGGCCCGAGCCGTCGGCACGCCGGCGGCGCCCGATCGGGTAGTCGGCGGGCGGGTCGCTCTTCCAGCCCGTCCGCTGCTGGGCGAGCTGCACGACGACGCCGGTGGCGAGCTTGGGGTGCAGGAAGCACTCCATCCATTCGGGGTCGTCGAAGCTGATGCCGATGGGATCGATCCCGAACGCCCGGGCCGACCCGATGGCCGCCTGGAGGTCGGGCACCTTGAAGGTGAGGTGGTGCGGCCCGGGACCACTTGTGGACAGGAAGCGTGCCAGGAAGTCGTTGACCCCGACGTCGTGGGGCATGAGTACCTCCACGCGGGCACCGTTGGCGAAGCGGAGTTGGGCGGGGGCGAATCCGGGACCGGGGCCCCCCGAGTTCCACTCGGCTCCGAGGTCGGTGGCGTAGCGGTGCCAGACGTCCGGCCAACGGTGGACGGCGTGGGCGACGTGGTCGAGGACGGCGCCCTCGATGCGCGCGTCGACAGAGGGTGGGTTCGACATCGCACCAGACTGCTCGCGAGTGGGCGGTCCTGTCGATCCGGCGGCGGATCCGGTCCGGGCCGTCGGCACCCCTTGTCCGCTGGGGGCACCGCCGGTACGGTCGACGTATGGACTTCCGTACGGCATCAGTGGTCGACCTGGCAGCCCAGGTCCGGAGCGGCGAGGTGTCGGCAACTGAGCTGGTCGACCACTCACTCGCCCGGATCGGGAGCCGCAATGACGCCGTCAACGCCTTCGTGGCGGTCGACGAGGAACGGGCCCGTGCCGCGGCCGCTGTTGTCGACGCTGCTGTGGCGGCCGGGAAGGACCCGGGGCCACTGGCCGGCATCCCGCTCGGGGTGAAGGACCTGGAGGACGCAGCCGGCTACATCACCACCCACGGTTCGGCCGCCCATGCGACGCGGGCACCGGCGACCGAGGACTCGGTCCTGGTGGCGCGGCTGGTGGCCGCAGGGTGCGTGGTCATCGGTAAGACCAACACCCCGGAGCTCGGATGGAAGGCGGACACCGAGAACCCGCTCTTCGGTGCCACCCACAACCCGTGGAACCTGGATCACACACCCGGTGGTTCGTCGGGGGGATCTGCTGCCGCCATCGCCGCGGGCATGGTGCCGCTGGCCACCGGATCCGACGGTGGGGGATCGCTCCGGATCCCGTCGGCCTGCTGCGGGCTGTCCGGTTACAAGGCCTCGCTCGGCCGGGTTCCGTCCGGAGGCGACCGTGCGCCGGACTGGGCCCATCTCTCGACCAAGGGCCCGATGGCCCGGAAGCTCTCCGACGTCGTGGCCGCCCTCGACGTCGTGGTCGGTCCCGACCCGACTGACCTCCGCTCGCTCCCGAGGCCGGAGGCCTCCTGGTTGGCCGCACTCGTCGACCCCGCGCCACCGGCTCGTGTGGCCTGGTCGCCAACGCTCGGGTACGCGGAGATCGACGAGGAGGTACTCGACCTCTGCCGCCGCGCCGTCGACGTGCTGGCCGACCTCGGCACTGACGTGGTGGAGGTCGACACGGTGTTCGACGAGGACCCCATCGACTCGTGGTTGACACTGTCGGGCGCCTACAACCTGAGAACGCACGCCGACGTGCGGGGCACCGATGCCTGGGACGAGGTCGATCCGATCCTGCGGCTCCTCATCGAGGGTGCGGCCGGGACGCCGGCACTCGATCTGGTGCGGGCCGAGGACCTGTGCCACGCCTTGAACCTGCGACTGGTCGACCTGTTCCACGACGTGCGACTGCTCGTCACCCCGACGACAGCTGGCGTGCCGCCCCCGCGGTCCCTCGGTGGGTCCGGACTGATCAACGGGACGCCCGACATCAACTGGGTGAAGATGACCTACCCGTTCAACATGACCCGGTCGCCAGCGGCCACCGTGTGCGTGGGCACGTCGTCGGCCGGGGTCCCGGTCGGCCTGCAGTTGATCGGGCCGCAGCACGCCGACCTGGTCGTGCTCCGGTCTGCTGCCGCGCTCGAGGCGGCGTTGGGGTTCGATGAGGTGGCACCGCTACCGGCGGGTTGAGATAGATGCCGGGGGTCCGTCCGGGCTGTTCGATGGGTCTGCGGACCGGCCCCGGAGCACGCACGGGCTAGCATGCTCGTCTGCATCGATGCGGTGTCCGCACCGTTTCATCCGGGCGCTTAGCTCAGCTGGTTAGAGCGCAGCCTTCACACGGCTGAGGTCGGAGGTTCGAGTCCTCTAGCGCCCACCAGGTCAGAGGCACTTTCTGGTGTCGGAGCCGGAGGGTCTGCCCTACAGATGCCCTACAGAAGCCGGAAACGGCGTAGGGTGGCGGGCATGGCCGGTCGAGCGAGCACGAAGAGCCAACCGGGCACCATGCGCGAGCGGTCGCCGGGCCACTGGGAGCTGCGGGCTTTCATCGGGCGCGACCCGAAGAGCGGCAAGCCCCGCCAAACCACGCGCTCGTTCCGTGGCACGGAGAAGGCAGCGGGCAAGGCTCTTTCGACTCTGGTGGCCGAGGTCGAGGCGGGCAGGTTCAACCGAACCAGCGCGACCGTCGGCCAACTGCTCGACAAGTGGCTCGAGGCGACGGCGGTGAGCCACCGTCCCCGGACGGTCTATGAGAACCGTCGAAAGATCGAGGGCCGGCTCCGTCCCGCGCTCGGGGATGTCCGCCTCGACAAACTGGAGGCCGACGCCATCGATGCCGCCTACCGGGGCTGGCTGGCAGACGGGCTGTCGGCGTCGACGGTGCACAAGTACCACTCGATCCTGTCGGCGGCATGTCGCCAAGCGGTTAAGTGGGGATGGATCGACCGGGCGCCGACCGACCGAGCGTCACCACCGTCGCCGGTCCGGAAGGACATGGTTGTCCCGACACCGGAACAGCTCTCCGCACTGGTGAAGGTCGCAGACGAAGAGGACCCGGTCCTTGCCACGGCGATCGCTCTGGCGGCTTTGACCGGAGCCCGTCGAGGGGAGCTGGTCGCGCTACGTTGGTCCGATTTCGATCTTGCCGCAGGCCGGGTCCGGATTGCTCGGTCACTGACGGTCGCCGGGGGAGAGCAGCACACCGGACTTACGAAGACCCATCAGAGCCGGGACCTCGCGCTGGAACCACTGGGCGTCACCGTGCTCCGACGCCGCTGGGACTACATGGTGGCGCTGTCCGCCGAGGCGGAATCCCCTTTGGTGGAGGATCCCTACGTCCTCAGCTATAACGCCAACGGCGCCACCGCGGCCAACCCGGACACGTTGACCCACGGCTTTGCCGGGCTCTGCGTGCAGATGGAGAGGCCGGCACTGCAGCGGTTGCGGGAGGCGAAGCCGAAGGCGACCCGGTCAGACCTCGCCCCGGGGCAGCGTTGGCCGTTCCGGTTTCACGACCTGCGACACTTCTCCGTGACCACCCTGATCGCCGCCGGGGTGGACGTTCGGACCGTTGCCGAGCGCCACGGTCACGCCCGGGCCACCATGACGCTCGACCGGTACGCCCACGCACTGCCGGAACGGGATCGGGAGGCGGCCGGCGTGCTGGAGGCAGTGCTGGACCTGTAACCGGCCGAGCTGGGGATCCAGCAGTAGGGATCAGTGGCATTTCGAATCTGAGCGGGGTCTGGTCCCGCCCGCTGTCGTGCTCGCGGCAGTTGGGGCGCCCGGAACGGCACTTCCGGGCGTAGGGGATAGTCAGCGGGAGCCCGTCCGGCAGGTCGTAGGTCATTTCATTATTCTGGGTTGCATGGCGAGGCGGATGCGTTCGGTGGTGTTGATCGCTGTGGCGGTTTGCGCGATGGCGGGATGTTCGACGATCCAGGCCATTAGGACCGATCACTCTCTAATCTCCGGCATCGCCAATGCCCAAAGCAGGGCCTCGGTCACGTGTGCAAGGGCACATGCGGGAACAACGCTGACCAGCGCCATCTTCGCTGGCATTGCGGCAGACCAACTACGGGCAGCAGGCATGAGCTCAGCACCGTGGAGCAGTATGCCCTCGTCGAAGATCATCTTTATCTGCTACGGAACCCTGCCGAATAGCAATGGGTTGGCGCTGGGAAATGGCATCTACGTCGATTCGAGCGGTCAGGAGACGCCAGCGGCGCCGCTGGGTACAGGAAGTCACTGCACGCGCACTGCCACCGGCCTCACTTGCTCGCTCCAAAGCTCTAGTTCGGCTCTGAAGCTCAACTAGGGAGTCCTCTTCCCCCCATCGCCGGTTGGTGGGGTGGATCTACCTGACGACGGACCACCCCATGTTGGCTCGGGGTGGCAAACTCGACGGATGGACGAGGTCTTCGCCAGGGACTACCTCCACAGTGATCTTCGAGAAGTCCGAGAGGTGATGCTCTGGAAGCTCGACGGCCTGTCGGAGTACGACGTCCGCCGACCTCTCACGTCGACTGGGACCAACCTGCTTGGCCTAGTCAAGCACCTGTCTATTGCAGAGCTCCGCTACTTTGGGGACGTCTTTGACCGGCCTTTTTCCGAGCACATCCCTGAGTTCAGCGACGCCGACACCTGGGTTACCCCCGATGAGCACCGGACTGAGATCGTGGACGGCTACCGGGCGGCTTGCGCCCATGCCGACCGCACGATCGAAGCTCTTGATCTCGATGCTCCCGGCTACGTGCCGTGGTGGCCTCGTCCGAAGGTGAAGTTGTTCAACGTCCTGGTCCACATGCTCACCGAGACCACCCGTCACGCTGGCCATGCCGACATTCTCCGAGAGCAGATCGACGGTGCAGTTGGAAGTGGTCCGCAGGACACAGCCGACACCGAGCGAGGACCGGAGTTCTGGACGGTTCACCGGGCCAAAGTCGAGAAAGCAGCCCAGGCGCTGCGGTTGCCCACAGGTGCACCAGGTTCACCAGATCGAAGTTGACCTGATGTGTCCCGGATCGCCGGCTCGGGGCCCTTCGCCGCACTGACCACGATGTTGCATGCCGCTGGACATGAGGGCGTGACCTCCAGAGGTCGGAGGTCACGTGCCCTACTTGGCAGCGCTGCCAGGACCGAGCAGTTTGGCTGCGTTGTTCAAGATACGTCGCCGCTGCCAGAGGAACACGGGAGCCAAGAGAACCATCACGACACCGGACGTCGCGGAAACCCAGCGAAACGCCCCGTGCTCATGGGTACTCAGAAGCAGTTGGGCACAGCCGGAAAGTGCAAACACGATGGCGAGCAACAAATACAAACGCAGGTCGGCGATCACCTTGCCGACCTGACAGTAGTCATCACGTCCAAGCGGTTCGCCCTTGAACAGCGCAACTTTGACTCGTTGACGTTCCCGCAGCTCAGCCATGCTGGTCACAATCACCATCCTGCCCCAGAACACCGGGAGTGCGTCACACTTCGGCCCATATGACATGGCTCTGGGATGCACGGCAGGGCTCGATTCGCTCCATGTGGCCGACTTCCGCCAATGGTAGGCGGCCAAACCCAGACCGTCTCCTATCGCCGGGAAAGGGATCGACGCGGTGCCGGTCACGATGGAGGTCCATGCGTTGGCGTTCGATCGCTGAGGGCCTTCTTGATGGCGTCAAAGTCACTCACGTCCCAGAAAGAGAGGTCGGCAGGATCGACGCCCCCAGGCCAGTAGGTTCCGGCGGCCCAGCCGTACTGGCGTCTGAAGGAGACGAGCTGGCCAAGTGACTCCGGTGATCTCATTGCTGCCCACCGCACGACGCCGCGTTTGCCGTCGGCCCGCAGGTCCACGCGGTTCGGCCGCTCCCCGATCGGTACCGACTGCACGGCAGAACCATTCTTCCGGGCCATTACTGCCCGACGATCTGTAATCAGATACACGGTCCTCCGTCGGTCGATACGTTTGTAGAGGAATCTTCCTACGGCTGCATATACCGCCACCGCGAAGAATGCGCCCGTCAACGCCACGAACATCCACGGTGCGCCTGCCAAAGATGACCCGACAAAGACGAACGCGCCGGCGACAAGCACAAAGACGGATGTTGGGACGAGGACTACGTCCTGAGGGGCGAAGATCACCTTTGGATCTGGTGCGCCAACCCAGACGATTGACTCGCCGGGCTCAAGCAATCTGGAGAGTTGCCCGTCATCCACCCGTGCATCATCGCGCAGGGGTGTCCCCTACCGCCGGGACAGCAACACAAACATCTAATCTCTTGAGAGTTCGCCTCCTTCATCTCGAGAGCGGATGAGACCCTGATTTCGGTGGCGGTGCACAACCTCGATGACCACAAGCGCGATCAGAAGGCCGACACCCGTATTCACAATCCGCGTAATAGCAATGCCCCATCCGTAGAATCGGACGGTCGAGGTCATCAGTAGCGCAGTGGGTGTGAGCAACATCGTGAGCCAGAAGTACCCGCGCTCCTTCAGCGCGAACAAGCCACCAGATACCAGGAAGATAATCACCACGAGAGTGACCTCGTTTCTGGTGGCCACGGCCACAACGACGACGATCGCCGTACCGACCAGCGTTCCTGTGGTCCTTTGAAGTGCCCTGACTCGGCTGCCGTGCGCATCCGGCTGAAGCACGGCTACCGCTGTCAGAGGGATCCAGTAGCCGAAGGTGAGATCGAGCACCCGATACAAGATGGTCGCTGCACCGGTGACGATGCCGACTCTGATCGCATGTCGTCGAACGATTCCAGATCGCGAGAGGGTCTGTGAAAAGGCTGACCAGGGAATCGGCCGTGCCGAGGGCTTCTCCACCTTCGGGGCAGGAAGCAACATCAGGGCGAGAGCAAATCCGCTCCCGACCGTGTACTCGACCATGCGAGCCCAACTCTGGCTGGCGCTGCCAGGGAGTCCATTGACGATGACGAAGACCGCCGTAGTGGTGAATCCGACCAGCGCTCCCTCAGGTCCGATCGCCCGCAGCAGCGCCCATACGACCGACCAGACAATCGTGGCAAGCACGGCGACCCACGCTGGCTGATGGGACAAAGTGGCCACACCAACCGCCACAGCTCCAGACACTGCGGTAAATGAACCCCAGCCGAGTCTCCGTAGTCGGGCAGCGGGGCCCATCACCAAGGCCGTGTTGAGACCTCCTATTGCGCAGAAGAGACCCAGCGAGTGATTGCCAATGCCTATCCCGACGGCGAGCGGAGCAGTCGTAGCGACGGCTCCAGCCACAGTTGCCGAAACGCTGATCGACCGCTCCCGGCCGCGAAAGGCCTCTCGTTCTACGGCCGGCCAGTCGTCCACCTCGACCTCACTCGGATCCACCTACCGATCATGGCTCATCGTCCTACCTCTAGGGTGCCCCTGATCGCCGGGTCAGAGGGAAGCCCGAAGCAGGCTGTTGCTTAGTGCGCCCGCAGCAGGGCCGGAAGTTCAACCATGTCATCGAACACGACTGCGCCCTCGATCGAGAGCGCTTGGCTGCTCGTCACGCCCCCAGCGAAAGCGAAGGCCGTCATCTCGGCCGCCAGAGCAGCCGTCACTCCAGACACACTGTCTTCGACGACGGCGCACCGATCGGGAGCGGCACCCATCTGGGCGGCCGCGAAGAGGAAGACGTCGGGGGCTGGCTTGCCGTGCTCGACCTGGTCGACACTGAAGATCCGGCCATCGAATCGATCGAAGAGTCCGGTCTTTCCCAAGGTGAACCGCATCTTGTCGTGGCTTCCGCTCGATGCCAAACAAACCGGCGTCGTGATCTTGTCGAGGGCATCCACGATGCCAGGAACCGGGACAAGTTCCCGCTCGAACACTTCTCGATAGCGGGGTTCGAACTCAGCATCCCAGTCGATGCTGCGTCCAATTTGTCGCTCGATCTCAAGCTGCATGTGTTCGGCCGATCGTCCGACAAACCGATCGATGATCTCGGCCTCCGAGAGCGGCCATCCGAGTGAGGCGAGGATCTGCGCTTCGGTCCGAACGGCAAGGCGCTCACTGTCCACGAGGACACCGTCGCAGTCGAAGATGACCAGGTCGAAGTCCGCCATCCTTGCGAGCCTACGGACTCGGCCGGCCGAGAGTGGGCAACATGTCAAGACTGCCCCCTATCGCCGGGTATGTCAGGCGTTCTTTGCAGCTCACTAGTGTTCATGTCGTGAACGAAGAGGAAGCCCGTGAACTGGCACGTCAAGAACTGGCCTCTGAGGACTTCGTTATTACGGGCACAAAACGCATCAGCGGGGCCTGGCTGGTCTCGTACAACAATCGGAAATTCGTCGAGACAGGCGATATTCGCTATGCCGAGGCCGGCCCCGGGCCGCTTCTCGTGTACGACAGCGGCAGGATCGCAAGCGGACCAGGTTCCACCAGAGTTCGACGATCGCCCATGAGCAAGACTCTTCTTGAGTGGCTCGTCGGGGGTCAGCTAGAGCAGCCTTGACCGATGACTCAGGTGTCCCTGATCGCCGGGTAGGCGAGGCACTGCGACATATGCCACACCCTTCCGGGGGTAGTGCAGAATGCCTCCGTGCGTCCGTTCATGGTCATAGCAATCGCCGCCGTGGCCGCATCGTCAGCGGGGTGTTCGACGCAGACACACCGGACGTCCATTCCCGCGTCACTTCATGGGTCAACGGTGCCTCTGCCCATCTGCGGTCCGGAGGCACCGGATGCGACCTACTCCTCGACAACCAATGCTCCGTGCACCCCAACCACGACCACATCCACCTCCACAACGCTGCCGGCCCCGTTGCCCCTCGGAACTGCCGCCACGCTGTCGTACAAATTCGGGAACTCGGAGTATCCGGAATCCGCAGGCATCCATATCGCTGTCAATCGCGTCTGGGTTGGGGCGGCTCCCGAATTGCCAACTGATGGAACTGAGATCCAGCCCCAGGCAACGCTCGCGGGAGCAGTGGGTCAACTTCTAACCGAGGCCCACCTACCCCCGACCCAGAAGGTCACATGGATCGGCGTCGAGTTGTCAGATACGACATATGGCAATTTCCCCCTGGGCCTGCTGGGTGGGGGTGGCCCGGGTGTTCCCTACCTGACCATCGTTGTAAACGGGTCTCTGGGTGGCTCCTTGGCCTCCGAACTCGATGTTTCGTTCGCTGAAATCGGTGTCGCCGGTTGTCCGTTTGCGTGGCCACGGTCTTTTGGGTCCACCCCATCCTCATCGTCCAGTGGGTGCTTTGCCCTGGCCGTGCCCTCAGGAGTGTCGGTGTCGTCTGTCGGTTTCGATCTCACCCTTACGACTGGAGGCGCCGAGCAGCATGTCGCTCAGTGGCGCCTATGACTCCTGGAATATGGGTCCACCCCGAAGGGTGCCCCTGAACACCGGGAGTGGGTCACGCTCTGTGTCTCAGATGCGGTAAGGCAGCGAATAGGCACGACCCAAAGGCGTGGCGGCCGCAGTCGTCCGAGATAAAGGGCATTGCTGATGCTCGGCGAATCCGTCAGCAAACTGGGTTGGGGAGTTGCACCGCCAACTGACGCAGCCACCGGCTTCCGATCCCCGTGGCACTGAAAGTACGAAGGCCCTCATGGCCCTCAATGGAAAGCGAGCCGAAGAACCCACCCGCCGAACTCGTGAACTGCGATGAGGTGATGTTCTCGAGATTCATCGAGCTAATAGTTCGTGACGTGACGAATCTTGCGAATCCGAACATCGAGGCGAATGCGGGCGAGTGGACCAGGACGATTCTCCGATCGGTCAGCAGGAGCCGATGAGTGAAGTCGTTATTGCCCCCAAGGATGATCGGAGCAACGGCAAGGACCGCTTCGCCATCTTCGGATTCGTCAAACCGCCACATCCGACCCTCCGTTCCGAGTGATGAGTTCACCGATCCTCATGTTCCATTGAACGCGCCGCCGTCCGCATTCTCACCTAGCAGATGCTGCCAGGTCCAAGGTTTCTCAGGTCCCGTTGCTTTGTAGCGCGCCGTGTCTCACAACACCGGCACTGTGACCCGATGAGGACTCGACGAACTTGGGCCCATCGACAGCATCGTGGCCGGGCTGATCGCGAGGGACGGCAGGTTGGAGGCAACCTACGATAAACGGGTGGACGCGCAACTCAGGCCCGGGATGCTTCCGGCATTATCGGCGCTGACAGACGGCGTTGCGTCCGTTCGGCCGTGGACGCTCGATGACCTGGAGTGCATCGAGGAGGCTAGTGCGGACCCCGAGATCCCCTACGGGACGACCGTGCCGATCCACTATTCAGCGGAGGCTGGACGGGCGTTCATTGCACGCCAGCGAGGTCGCTTTCTCTCCGGTGAGGGCGTGAGCTTGGCGACCACAGATGCAGCGACAGACGCCCCCGTGGGACTGATGTGTCTCCTTCATCGCCAGCAGTCGGGGGTAGCTGGAGTTGGTTACTGGACGGTTCGCAGCCAACGGGGTCGTGGTCTCACGAAGCGGTCCTTGGTTCTGCTCACTCGATGGGCACTGAACGAAACGCCTGTCTTCAGGCTCGAGGCACTTGTGGATCCGCGGAATGCTCCGTCAATAGTGGTTCTCGAGTACGCGGGATTCCAGCGCGAGGGCACCCTCCGCAGCTACCTGGAAAACGATGAGGGCAAAGTAGACGCGGCTATCTATTCGCTTATCCGTGAGGATTTGTAACTAGCACCTTCCCGGATCCAGGCGGCCGAGTCCTGGTGGCTCAGACTGCCCCACTTCCACCATCGGTTGGGTGGGGCACGTCTGGCCGCATTTGCGCACGACAGAGCACGGGTTTCTCTGTCTTCGTCCACTATCGTCCGTTCCAGAGCAGACCCGGATCTAGGAGTGAGTGTGGGTAGAGAGGACGAGGCCCCTGACGATGGGGCGGCAGGATCCGTTCCGGAGGTCAGCCCACGCGATCGTTCGAGACAAGGGTCTGTAGGCGACTCGGGTTTGAGCACAACGTTTGTGGCTCCGGACGCTCGCCCGGAACCGAAGAGTCGCCGACTGGTCGCCATCGGCATCATGAGCGCGATTTCAGTCTTTGCCTTGATCATCGTTGGGATTGTTGTCTTCGACCAGACATCAGCCGCACTCTCTCCCGGCAGCGGAACGGCGAGGATCAACTGGGTGCCAGTGCGAGCATCAAGTGAGGCATTCAGCAGCCCACCACAGTCGTTCTCAGGCTCGATCGGCGGTTACTCACTATCCGGTGTTGCCACGATGACCGTCCCATCTGCTGACTACGCGACCGAAGGCCCGCCGAATGCCCCGAGGTTCGTCCAGGTCTTCCACTATCGGGGCAGCTTCGCCAATAAGCCGTTCACGATCGGAGTGTCCTACGAGACACCACTCTCGACGAGCACGGCGAGCACCGTCTCGCTGTTTATCACCGGAACCTATGCCGGACAGGCGGTTCGTGCCGTGATTACAGCACCGAACAACTCAAGTGGAATCTCGGCCCCGGTACCGCTCGTTGGTTCGATCGGTAAGTGGAAGGTAACGGGAGCAATTAAGTGTTGCACCGGCACCTCCCTGAAGCAGACGGCGACAGCCAGCTACACGGTGAGTGCCTAGGTCGATCAGCGACTCTGGCCCCGCCAACTGACGTATCCCCTACCGCCTGAAGCGGGTCACCCTGCGGCACCTTCGGGGTTGAGGATCGGAACCTCTAGTTGCGAGATTTGAACGTGAGCAAGTCAGCCGTTCTCGGGGATGGCGTCCCACCACTGGCACCACCACTGTGCGCCGACCAGGATTCGGAGCTTCTGATGCCAGCAGTAGGAGATCTCGGCCGTGGGTTCGAGATAGAACCGGCAGGTGTCACACCGTTCGGTGTCATTATAAGGATGTGCCTTAAGGACGGCGTTGTCGGCCAAGTGCCGGAGCTCGATCGATAGCTTCTCGTCGATCTCCTTCGGCTCCGGCTCGGGGATGATGTAGTCGGACATGGCATCATCGTACCTATCGGCGGTCGGTACACGAGCGCCACCATCGTGCCCCTCGATCGCAGTTGCAAAGCCCCCATTCGGAGTGCTCCCGAACGCCGGCTCAGTGGGAGACTTCCGTCGTGGATTCACCAGAAGGCGTGACACCCGAGATGCTGGCGGCGCTTCAACGTGGGGAGGACGTACGGCTTCCCGACGGACAACGGGCACACCTCGTGCGACCACATGCTCCGCTCTCTGGTTCCTTCGGAGCCTGGGGGGTGAAGGTGGATCCGGACGACGACGCACCTGCGTCGATAGTGCTCAGCCCGGACTACTCGGCACCATCTCCGTTATGGCCATCATCTGATGCAACCGATGCGCTCGTGCCGAGCGAGCTGCTCGAAAGGCTGACCAGGTGGCAACGGGACTTCGATTCGAACTACCGCTGGGACACCGGCTGGCAGTCGGAAGCGGCCAAGGCGCGATGGGCAGCCCAAGCGGCTGATCTGGAAGCGGACGTCAGAGTTGCTCTCAGTGGCAAGGCGGAACTGACAGTAGATCTGTGGCCGCTAGCAGGATTCTGAACCGACCCCGATCGCCTACTACGCATGTGATCCTTCTGGCATTTCCGTGCATTCTGTGCAGCGCTGGGTGCATGCCCGGATGATCGCCACGTCGACTGCAGATGTACGGTTGCCCGATGCCTGAATGGATGAGTCGGCGCCCGACCGTGCGGAGCGCACTGACACTGCTCGTCACCGTTGCGGCAATCGGAATCATGACGACCAGCCTCCGAGCCTACGCCGTCCAGGCGTTCGTCGTCCCCTCGCCCTCGATGACGCCGACGCTGCAGCCCGGGGACCGGATCATCGTCGACAAGCTCTCATCCACGATCCGACGAGGCGACATCATCGTGTTCCGTAGGGCACCCGGCGACCACGATCCGACCTACCCGGTCCTCGTGAAGCGGGTCATCGGCCTCCCGGGCGAGACCATTTCGCAGCAAGGTGCCACGATCTACATCGATGGCGTGCCTCTGGCCCAGCCGTGGCTTCCCTCACTCGCCGGGGAGTGCGCCCTGCCGTCGAAGTCGGTCCCCACCACCAGGATTCCCGCCGGCCACTACTTCGTCATGGGTGACTGTCGGGGAGACTCGGAGGACAGTCGGTACTGGGGAACTGTTCCAGTGTCCAATGTCATCGGGAAGGTGACCGCCATCGTGTGGCGAGACGGCCACCCGTGGCTGCACTGGTTCTGAGGACCCATGTGGTGAGACGGGTCGTCCCGCAACGCCGGGGGACTGATCCGGTGCCGTGCCTCAGGGCACCTCAGCCGCAGGGTCGCACGTCCTCACACGCTGCCGGGTAAGTGGCATCGTCGACTCAGCGCGATCGCCGCCTCCGGCACAGTGCAACTTCGGGCAATCGCAGTCAGGATGGTCTGGTAACGGTTCGTCACCACCACCGCCAGGAGAAGCCATGAAGCTCCTACTCACTTCCAGTGGAATCGCCAATCCGAGCATTCACGACGCGCTCGTCGACCTCTTGGGTAAGCCGGTCACCGAGTCGAGCGCTCTCTTCGTGCCCACCGGGATCTATCCCTTCCCTGGTGGTGGCGAAGGTGCGTGGAAGGCGATGCGCGGGGAGGCCGCCAGTCCACTGTGCGAACTGGGTTGGAAGTCGCTCGGAGTGCTGGAACTCACGGCGCTCCCCAGCATCCGACGAGACAGCTGGATCCCCACGCTCCAGGAAACGGATGCTCTGCTCATATGGGGTGGCAATGTCCTGTACCTGAACTACTGGATGCGTCAATCCGGTCTCGCCGATCTTCTGCCGACACTGGAGAATCTGGTGTACGTGGGGGTCAGCGCCGGAAGCATCGTCACGACGCCGTACAACTGCGACTTCGAGTCGAATCTGCGGTTCGTGCCGCCGGGCAGCGACATGGCCCTCGGCGGCGAGTCCGCCCTGGGCCTGGTCGACTTCGCGCTGTACGTCCACCTCGAAAACCCGGACCCGATCTTTGCGGACCACTCCACGGCGAACATCGCCCGTCTGGCTTCCAGCGTGCCGGCCCCGGCCTACGCGATCGACGATCAGACCGCCATCACCGTGTCCGGAGACACTGTAGAAGTCGTCTCCGAGGGACACTGGGAGCTGTTCACCCCACGGGAGGCAAACGACTGAACGCCTCCGTGGCGGCCGGGCCGGTCGGGTAGTCGGAGCGTGCCCGGTGGTTCCACGGGATCTAAGGTTTCGCGATGGCGAGGCCATCGGAACCGGACACGATCCGCCAGCGGCTTGCTGCCTATGTTCCCCTCTTCGGACTGATCGTCTCGACCCCAAGGTTGACGCTGCAGATGCCCACCGATCCCGAGTTGGTCGAACTGCTGCAGGTCATCGAAGGAGGTGTCCACGACCCGGCGTTCATGCCGTTTCGCCTGGGCTGGACCGACGTGCCGGCTCCACAGCGAGCGCGGGAGTCGCTGTCCCACTGGTGGGGTGGTCGTGCCACCTGGAAGCCGTCCGATTGGCAGTGGACTGGCGCCGTGCATGTCGACGGACAGATGGTCGGCGTGCAAGACCTGATGGCACAGAACTTCGCCTCACTTCGGGAGGTGAAGACCGGTTCGTTCCTCGGCCTCCGGCACCAGGGTCAGGGCATCGGCAGAGAGATGCGGGCAGCCATCCTCCACCTGGCGTTCGAGGGACTCGGGGCAGAGCGGGCGTTCTCGGGGTACCTGGAGGGCAACGAGGCATCGAAGCACGTCTCGGAGTCCATGGGCTACGTAGCCAACGGCTACACCACAGGCATCGTCCGCGGGAAGCCGGTACGTGAGTTCCACCTCGTCCTCGAGCGAGATGCATGGGAGTCCCGGCGCCGGGACGACATTCAGATCCAGGGCCTCGACGAGTGTCTCGACCTGTTCGGAGCCGCCTCCTGACCGGACTTGGCGGTCCTGCCCCGTCGCGACCACCCCCAGAGCGCTCCCCTGGGCGGGCCGCCGCCGAGACGGAGGGCTCGTCGGGTCTCCCCATGTCCAGGAACAGTGTGGTCGGTCGCCCTGTGCCGCCGGTCGGATGGTACCGACGACAATTCGCATGTCCTGGCTCTTCCCCTAGAGTGCGCTTGTGGCCGCATCCGGCGAATCC
>Ga0302319_10006432_pt1 | contig 23326 bp, 19 predicted proteins | sample Bog_T0_2_FD_203319 | JGI IMG/M metagenome (GOLD analysis project Ga0302319, IMG submission 203319) | Peat permafrost microbial communities from Stordalen Mire near Abisko, Sweden - Bog_T0_2 | ecosystem: Environmental > Terrestrial > Soil > Wetlands > Peat | place: Sweden: Abisko, Stordalen Mire...
ACCACGACTCATGCGCAGGCCTATGGATTCAGGGGGATCTTTCGAGCTGCCAGATAGCTTCGCAGGCGAGCAAGCGGTTGTGCTGACGGCGACATGGCGGAGATAGACCGTTTTGGCGTCATCACGGCCCAGAGAACCGATGGCCCACCTCCCTGGCGTGCTCGCAAAACCGACTCCTGCATGACGCGGTAGACGGCGACGGCATCCTCCCCATCTACGGTGAGGACGGGCAGCTTCAACTGCTTGGCTAACCGGCTCATGGATGCGAAACTGATGGCTGGTTCGGCGCGTTTGCGGGAGCCGGAGGACGCGCCATTCGTGGCATCGGAACAAGCCAATATGAGCGGCAATTGAGAGTGCTGAGCCCACTCTAGACCTTGGGTCCAGCCCGGCTCACTAGCGCCAGCCTCAGTAAAGCAGAGGAGTACGCCCGCAGCGCCGGCTGCCTGCAGACCTCGCGCAGCTGCTGAGCAAAGCTGCAACCGGGATTCGCCCGAGATAACGCCGATGAGGCTGCCTGCCGCGCGTTGATCTTTTCCTTCGGGCGCTAGTTTTTCGACAACCTTGTCTCCAGCGTTGGCACTCAGCAGGTCGCCCGGAAGGAGTTGGATCAAGGTTGCAGCCAACAAAGCTTCGCGTGGAGAGGAGGGGGAGGCCTGTTTGCGACCCAGAGCGCGAGTCCGCGCCATCAGGGAATAGAGCTCACGAAGCTTGTTGTGGGGCAGAAGCGGATTTTCAGACAAACCAGACGACCTCGTGCGGGGTGATGGGATAAGGAGTAAACGACGATGTTGTTTCGATCCTCCGCAGCGCAAAGGCCGCGGTTGGGAGTCCCTGCCTATGCTCTCGATGCGCCAGACCCTTCGATTGATAGCCCAAGCTCCGCAAAAGCCTTTGTAGCAACCTTGGGTTTGACGACTCCCTCGCGTGCGAGCTTCGAAAGCGTTGCTGCCACGATCGACTCAGCATCGACTTCGAAATGGCGGCGGAGATGTTCGCGATTGTCGGAGCGGCCGAAGCCGTCCGTTCCCAGCGAGACCAGGCGAGATCCCAGCCACGGGGCGAGCGCGTCCGGTAGCGATTTCATGTAGTCACTTGCAGCGATGATGGGTCCGGCGGCAGCGCCGAGAACGTCTACGACGAAGGGTGTGTGCTCTTTCTCTGCAGGGTGCAGGCGATTCCAACGCTCAGTGCTGAGACAGTCGCGCCGCAGTTCGTTGTAGCTGGTCACGCTCCATACATCAGCGGCGACGTTGTACTTCTCTGCGAGAATCTGTTGCGCGCGCAATGCTTCGTTGAGGATCGGTCCGCTACCAAATAACTGCGCCTTGGCGGGACCATTCTCTGCTGCCTTGAACTTGTAGATTCCGCGCAGAATGCCCTCACGAACATGCTCCCCTTCGGGAATAGCCGGCATCGCGTAATCTTCGTTGTACATAGTGATGTAGTAGAAGGCATCTTCACCGTTTTCATACATCCGGCGAAGACCATCCTGGATGATCACGGCCATCTCGAAGACATAGGCTGGATCATAGGTAATGCAGGTTGGAATCGTTCCCGACAATATTGGCGAATGACCGTCCTGGTGTTGCAAGCCTTCGCCGAGCATGGTGGTACGGCCGGCGGTGCCACCCATGAGGAAGCCCTTGCCTCGGGAGTCCGCGAATGCCCATGCCATGTCGCCAATGCGCTGGAAGCCGAACATCGAGTAGTACATGTAGAACGGCACCATGGGGATGTGGTAGTTCGAGTAAGAGGTTCCTGCGGCGGTAAAGCTGGCCATGGCTCCGGCCTCCGTGATGCCCTCTTCGAGGATCTGCCCGCTCTTTTCTTCGCGATAGCTGAGCAGCATGTCCGAGTCATGAGGAGTGTACTTCTGTCCCTCGGGAGCGTAGATGCCGACCTGTTTTATGACTGACTCCAGACCAAATGTGCGCCCCTCGTCGGGCACGATCGGAACAATGAGTTTGCCGATCTGCGGCTCCTTGAGCAGGCCACGCAGCATGCCGACAAAGCCCAGCGTGGTCGAAACTGAACGCCCTCGGGAACCATCCAGCCACTCCTTGAAGAAATCAAGCTTGGGAGCAACGAAGGTAGGCTCGGGAACTTCACGTACCGGAAGATAGCCGCCCAGTTCCTGGCGACGTGCCTGCAGGTACTGAATTGCCGGATCGCTTGGCTCTGGCCGGTAGAACGCAGCTTCCTTTACTGCCCCCTCGGGCAATGGGATGTCGAATGTCTCGACAAATTGCGCCATGGACTCGTCGCTGAGCTTCTTCTCGGAGTGAGTCGCATTGCGCGCCTGGGCCGACCCAAGGCCGTATCCCTTCACGGTCATGGCGAGGATTACTGTGGGTCCACCCTTATGTTCGAGAGCTCGTTTGTAGGCGTTGTAGATCTTCGCGGGATCATGGCCTCCGCGATGCAGTCGGATCAACTGGTCGTCTGTCTTATCCTTCACCAGATCCAGCAGTTCGGGATATTTGCCGAAGAAATGCTCGCGCAGATACGCTCCGCCCTTTGCCTTGTAGGCCTGGAAATCTCCGTCGACGCACTCTTCCATCCGCTTCAGCAGCAGACCCTGATGATCTCGCTCGAACAGCTCATCCCAGTCCGAGCCCCAGATCACCTTGATCACGTTCCAGCCAGCGCCGAGGAAGGTACTTTCGAGCTCGTCGATGATACGCTTGTTCCCACGTACTGGCCCGTCGAGCCTCTGCAGGTTGCAATTCACTACGAAGATCAGGTTGTCGAGATGCTCGCGCGAACCGAGTGAAATCGCACCGAGTGTGTCGACCTCGTCCGTCTCACCATCGCCGACAAATGCCCAGACCTTGCGGTCGGTCTTCTCGATCAGTTCGCGATTCTCGAGATACTTCATGAATCGCGCCTGGTAGATGGCATTGAGTGGGCCGATGCCCATGGATACCGTCGGGAACTGCCAGAAGTCCTTCATCAGCCAAGGATGCGGATAGCTCGACAGGCCGGGCTCGCCACGCAGCTCATGGCGGAAGTTATTCAGCCGCGCATCGTCGAAGCGGCCTTCAAGATACGCGCGGGCATAGACGCCCGGGGAGGCATGTCCCTGGAAATAGATGAAATCGCCCGGCTGCTCGCCTTTGGCGCTGGGATACTTGGCGTGAAAGAAGTGGTTGAAACCGACTTCCAGCAGCGTGGCGAGCGAAGAATATGTCGAAATGTGTCCGCCGATGCCAGCGTCCTTTTTGTTCTGACGGTGCACCATTGCCATGGCGTTCCATCGAATCAGCGCCTCGACGCGCCGCTCCAGCGTGCGGTCGCCGGGGTAGGGAAGCTCGTCATACTTGGGAATGGTGTTGCAGAAAGGGGTGGTAATCGTCCCGGTGGCGGGCACGCCAGCCTCGCGCGCTCGGGTGCGCAGGGCCGAGAGCAGCGCGGCACCCTGTTCCCAGTCGTGCGCTACAACGTCATCAAACGCTTCAATCCACTCGGCTACTTCGGAGGTCAGGTCTTGTTTTACGGCTTCATCTACGTTGGTCGGCATGGTGGGAGTCCCTCGCTGCGCACTAACAATCAACTTCTACGATAAATGCGGCTCGTACCGAACCGCCAATTTACAGTGTCTCAGTTTACGTCGAATAGTCCGCATTGATGCTGACATAGGCGTGGGTCAGGTCGCATGTAACGAAATGCGCATTTCCAGGTCCGCGCCCGATCTGAATCGCGATCGTATACGCCCTCTCACTCATCGCTGCATGGGTTGCGGCCTCATCGAAGGCTTCGGCACGTACACCATATTCGAACACCGGAAGGCCGCCAATGACGATCCTTACCTGCCCAGGATCGAAGTCTACGCCTGCTCGTCCGGCGGCGGCCAGGAGTCGACCCCAGTTGGGGTCCGCGCTCGACCATGCCGTCTTGCACAGAGGGGAAGTAGCGATCGTTCTGGCAATGGACATTGCGTCCTCGTTGGTAGCAGCACCCGAGATATCGAGCGTTACGACGTGTGTGACACCCTCGCCATCGTCGACGATCTGGTAGGCCAGGGAATCGCAAACCCGCTGCAGCGCCGCTTCAAAGGTTGGCACGGCCTCGCCCTGCGCCGCCAGGCCACTCTTTCCGCTGGCGAGCAGAAGAACGGTGTCATTTGTCGACATATCGCCGTCAATCGAGATGCAATCAAAGCTGGTCTTGACGGCGGCGGCCAGCATTGTCGTTAGGTGATCGGAGGAGGCGGCGAGGTCGGTGAAGATATAGACCAGCATTGTGGCATGCGGTACCAACTGGGGGCCGATCATGCCCGCACCCTTCGCGCAGCCGAACAGACTTACCGTCTTGCCGTCGATGGTGAAGCTCTCCTGCGCGACTTTGAGCCTGGTATCGGTGGTCAAAATCGCGGTCGCGAAAGCTTCGGCACTCTCTGCCTGGTTGCCGAGCGCGGCTTTCGCAATGGGCACAGCGGCGACCAGTTTTTCCACTGGTAGTGGAACGCCGATGATCCCGGTCGAGGATGGGAAAATCTCGTCGAACACGCATCCGAACGCGTCGGCTACTGCGACGCAGCTCTTGTGGCAAGCCTCAATTCCGGGCTCGCCGGTGGCGCAGTTGGCGTTGCCGGCGTTCACGATTACGGCGGAGATCTTGCCGCCGGTCGCCGCCAGATGTCTGCGCCCTACGGTAATGGGAGCGGCGACGACCTGGTTGCTTGTGTACATGACGCCGGCCTCGGCTGGGCCATCGCAGGCCGCAAGCGCGAGATCGGGCTTACCGCTCGCCTTAATACCGGAACGGACGGCAGACCAGCGAAATCCGAGGGGAAGGGATCCGGAAATAGAGGGGGGAATGGGGTTGCTCACACTGATCACTTTACCAAGCCCGGCGTATACTCGACCGATAAGAGTGGGATGCGTGCGGAGCCGATACGATGCGCGCGGTCCAGTGGGAGATTAACAATGAGCACCAACGGTAACGGACATTCAAACGGCAACGGCCATTCCAATGGCAACGGTCATTCCAATGGCTCCACGAACGGCGACTACGCGGTTCCCGCGCCACGCGCAGAATGGATTGTGAAGCGTAAGGAAGAAGCAGCCCGCACTGGCGACTGGAACGTGAGCCAGATGCACTTTGCCCGGTTGGGCAAGATCACCGAAGAGATGGCCTTCGTTGCGCATAAGGAGAAGATCTCTGCGGAACTGGTGCGCTCCGAGATTGCCAAGGGAACGATGATTATCCCGGCCAACATCAATCATCCTGAACTTGAGCCGATGGCGATTGGCGTGGAATCGCTGTGTAAGATCAACGCCAATATCGGCAACTCAGCTTTGTCGTCGAATATCGACGAAGAGCTCCGCAAGCTGCACACGGCTGTTCATTTCGGTGCGGATACGGTCATGGACCTATCGACTGGCGGAGATATTCCTGCCATCCGGGAGGCGATTCTTCGCCACTCGCCGGTACCCATCGGCACTGTGCCGCTGTACGAGGCGCTGGCGCGAGTCAAGCGTGTGGAAGATCTCAACATCGACGTGTATCTCGAAGTGATCGAGGAGCAGGCGCAGCAAGGGGTCGACTATTTCACGATCCACGCGGGCGTGCTGATTCAGTATGTGCCGATGGTCTCTAAGCGCATTACCGGCATCGTCAGCCGCGGCGGAGCGATCCTTGCGCAGTGGATGACGGCGCATCACAAGCAGAACTTTCTTTATGAGAATTTTGATCGCATCACCAAGGTGATGGCGAAGTACGACGTCAGCTATTCGCTGGGCGACGGGCTGCGGCCGGGTTCGGTTGCGGATGCCTCGGACGAGGCTCAGTTTGCCGAGTTGAAGACGCTTGGGGATCTCACGCGGCAGGCATGGAAGGACGATGTGCAGGTGATGATCGAAGGTCCTGGCCACGTGCCGATGGACAAGATCAAGGAGCAGGTCGATAAGGAGGTCGAACTCTGCGACGGCGCCCCGTTCTACGTGCTTGGGCCGTTGGTTACGGATATTGCTCCTGGCTACGACCACATTACGTCTGCGATTGGTGCAGCGATGATTGGCTGGCATGGCGCGGCGATGCTCTGCTACGTGACTCCGAAAGAGCATCTTGGGCTGCCCAACGAGAAAGACGTGAAGGACGGGATCATCGCCTACAAGATTGCTGCGCATGCGGCGGATATTGCCCGGCATCGTCCGGGTGCCCGCGACCGCGACGATGCTATCTCGCACGCTCGGTACACGTTCGACTGGGACAAGCAGTTTGCGTTGTCACTCGATCCCGATACCGCACGGAGTATGCATGATGAGACGCTGCCGGATGACTACTACAAGGAATCCGCGTTCTGCTCGATGTGTGGACCGAAGTTTTGCTCTATGAACTGGTCCAGCAAGGTGGATAAGTTCAACGAAGAGGTGCATGGGCTGAAGAAGCCGGACCTTACGCAGATCGTTACGGAACAGATGGCGCTGCGCAGCTAAGCTCTAATCGGAGCAAATTAAAAGGGTGAGGCCTCAGCCTCACCCTTTTAATTTGCGAATAGCTTCAGCCGCGAACGTAGTGGAATAGCAACTCCTGCTCGCTCGCAACGGGAATGCCGTTGCGCGTGGCAGGCTGAAATGTCCACTGCTGGATCGTCGCCAGGACCGTCTGATCGACTCCGTGTCCCAGCCCTCGCATCATCGTGTATTTCGCGATCTTGCCGTCCTTGTCGATGACGACATCCACGATTACGTCGCCGCTGGTGCCCGAGGGAAGCTGCGATAGATCAGGTTTGGGCGAAGGATGCACTACTACCAGCGCGACGGTGGTATCGCCATCGCCAAGAGCATCGACGCCAGAGGCGGCGTTCGGGCTCGATGTCGCGGCGGTCGCTGCCGCTGCAACGACAGGTGGCGCCGGGGTCGGTGTCACAATGCTGGACGAGGGAGTTGGCTTCTGCGGCGGTGCCTTCGGCGATTGCAATCTGGCTACGGGCGCACTCATGCCGGGGGCATACGTAAGCGAGAGTAGATGCCCCGTGGCGTCGCCGGGGCGCTCCACCGGCGATAGTTGAGGGGAGCGCACATAGAGTAGTGCGCCTAGAATGCACACGTGTACGGCCACCGACGCGGTGATCCAGCGCCGCAGAGTAGCGGAGCCGATCACCAGCGGATCACCCGGTTGCCGAGCTGACTCATTTCTGCTCGCGTTCATCGGGACCTCTGCTCTCAGGATACTTCCATTAGGACGCGTTTCAGGAGTGTTTGTAAGCCATTTTCTCGGATATTAGAGCTACTTTGCCGCATCCTCCAGAATCGTCGCCGAGCGGTTTAACGCCGCCGTCAGGGCGTCGAGTTGTGCCTGGGTGCGGGCAGCGTCGTCTGCCTCGATGCCCTCACTTACGCCTGGAATCACAACAGCCGCGTAACCGGTGTACTCTCCCGGCGCGTAGATGGTGTGTTTGTACCAGGGACGTCGCGGCAGACCTGCGTCGTTCAGTAGGGCAGTCTCTGCATCACGCAGCGCGGTATTCAGCTTGGTTGAGTTTGTGGTCGTGACTGCCGAGGATTGGAGAGCATACGCCTTCTCACCGGCGGCTTCGAAACGTTGGGCGGCAGTAGTTGCAGCAGTGAAGTCCACGCTGAGCTTGGCGGCTGTTGCCTGCTTCTGCGCATCGGCCACGTATCCCACTACATCCTTGCCATACACCCGATAGTCATACGGAAGCACGTCGGCATCGGCCATATGAAGGATCTCCAGCCCGAAGACGCGTGCCTGCTGTTGCTCGTAGACGAACGTTGGGTCCGCGAACTTAGTGAACCAGGTGTAATCGTCAAACGTCGAGTGATAGACGCCGTAGGGTCCTTCCGAGCCAATGTCGGTCGAAGGGACTCCGAGGTGCTGGATAAATGGCGTGTAGTCCGAGCCCGAGCCGAGGTTTCCAACCAGGACGACCGTTGTTGAGGGAGCTGCACTGCTTGCTGGATGACCTTTGCGGTGCGGCGTCGTCTGCTGCGACGCCAGCCACTGCTCGTAGACTGTTCCACCTTTGGGGCTAGGCACCTCCCGCGTCACATCGCGCACGAATTCCTTTAGCGAGGGAACTGCGGAGGCGTCGAAGTCCGGTCCTGCCACGCCAACGTCGGTATTGAAGTAGGCGACAGCATGCGCGAGTTCTTTGGCGTGCATCTCGGCCCACTCGGTCGATCCCATCAGGCCTTCTTCCTCGGCGTCCCACGAGCAGATCACGATGCGGCGCTTCGGCTTCCATCCCTGTTTCAGCAACTCGCCCAGGCCATGCACCGTCTCCAGCATCGCCGCGGTTCCGCTGTTTGGGTCGACCGCGCCATAGACCCAGGCATCGCGATGGTTTCCTGCGACCACCCAGTCGTTCTTCTGTGCCGGGTCGGATCCATCAATGGTTCCGACTACGTCCCAAATTGTTCGAAGCTTGTAATCCTGCACCAGATGCATATGCACCTTCACTGCACCAATGCCGCCCAGATGGTAGGTGAAGGGAAGTCCTCCCTGCCATTCGCGTGGCGACTCCTGCCCGCCTAGGGTTTCGAGAATCGGCCGGGCATCGTGGTAGGAGATGGGGTTCGACGGGATCGAGGGCTGGTTCATCTTGGCCGGATCGGTAATGCGTTGAGTGTCGGGCAAGTCTGGTGTGGAGGCAATGCCGGGGGTCTCAGGGTCGCCGGGATAGAGAGGAAGAAACTGTACGCTGCCGCGTTGCACTGCGGTCTCCGGCCGGTATGGTCCGCGGGGATACATATCGCCCTTTACGTAACCGTCATCGCCGGGGTCGGAGTAGATCAGGACTCCGGACGCACCATATTGCTGCGCAATGTACACCTTCACGCCGCGGAAGTTTCCTCCATAGCGCACGAGCACGATCTTCCCCTTGATGCTGATGCCCAGTGAGGCAAGCTTCTTGAAGTCTTCCTGCGTTCCATAGTTGGCGTATACGGCATCGGCCGTGACGTCGCCTGAGGGCGAGGAGCCATTGAACGCGGGCAGGATGCGGGGATCGTTCTGGAAGGCGTCGCCACCAAAAGCCTTGGGATCGACGTGCTCAGGCGTCGGGCCGGACATCAACTTCTTGCCGTTGGCGCCAAACGCTTCGATCTCGATGGTGACGGGCTTGTTCAACCAGACGCGGAAGGGCTGTATCTCGGTATGCAGGCCGGCTGCGCGAAACTTTTCGGCCACATATTCGGCTGTCTTATAGTCCTCGGGTGAGCTTGCCCAGTGGGGAGCCGAGGTGAGGATCTTGAGTTCCTCGCCAGCCAGCTTTGCGCTGGGGACCTTCATGAACTCCTGGTCCCAGTTGGCCTCTTTTGAAAAATTCTCGTAGCCGAATACGTGGGCGGCTGGCGCCTGGGCTCGAATAGAGCCTTGAAAAGCGAAGGTAAAGGCAAACAACGAAATGGCCCAGGCTGTGAATCGACGCATACGCACAAACTCCTATGGAATTGTAAGGAGTGTACGCGATGATCCTAGCCTGGGCCGAATACCGGACGAATTTCGGCTAGACGGGCTGGGTGCAGAACTTGCAGCGGGTGGCGGCCACCGGGATGTCGCCGAGGCACTGCGGGCATGCCTTGGTGGACGGTGGTGCAGCAGCAGGCGGGTTGAACCTCTTCAGCAGATACTGCGTAGGGAGGATCAGGAGGAAGTAAACCACAGCGGCGATCAGAAGGAAGTTGACGACCGCCGTGAGAAACGTCCCATACTTCACCTCGCCTCCGTGTACGTGGGCGATCATGTAGTCGAAGTTTGGCTTGCCAACCACCGCGCCAAGGAGCGGATTAATGACGTTCGTGGTCAGGGCGGTAACGATTGCAGTGAATGCTGCGCCGATGATCACGGCGACAGCTAAATCCATCACGTTCCCGCGCAGAATGAAATCGCGAAATCCCTTAATCATTGACCCTCCAGTATCTTGAAAGCTATCGACTTCATTGGGCGCCGAGTGTTTGCGGCTCATCCATCGCATCATAAATAGACTCGCCACGCAAATCCGGACCCGACGTATGCTTGAAGGATGAGTTCGACCTCGATCCGCATTCGCCTGCTTGCCTTCGGGGCGCTGAAGTCGATTGTTTCGACCGACGGCGATTGGCGTGATTTATCCCCGGGCGCGTCAGTCGCTGATCTGCTGGCGGCCCTCTGTCACGAAGGTCGCGCGGAGGTCGCAGCGCTGAAATCCGCAGCGATTGCGGTCAATCAGCAGTACAGCGAACGCACGCGCACCCTCGAGGACGGAGACGAGGTGGCCATTCTGCCGCCCGTCAGCGGGGGCAGCGAGTCCTCCCAGCCGAAGCCACCGCTGGTAGCTCTGGTGCTGGAGCCTATCGACGCGGTTGCGATCGAACGTGCTATCAAGTCCGGAGCCGATGGTGCGGTGTGCGTATTTGACGGCATTGTTCGTGATAATACCCGCGGTCGCAGCACTGTTCATCTGGACTATGAAGCATACGAGCAGATGGCCCTGCAACAGATGCACCTGCTCCGCAGCGAGGCGATCGAGCACTTCGGTGTGCGCGACGTCGCCATTGTCCATCGCCTTGGACGGCTCACCGTGGGAGAAACCAGCGTCTTGATCGCCGTCGCTTCCGCCCACCGCGGCGCAGCTTTCGACGCCTGCCGTTGGGTCATCGACACCCTGAAAAAGACTGTGCCGATCTGGAAGAAAGAACAGTTCATCGACGGCGCTGTCTGGGCGGATGGCGAGCCCTTTCCTGATGATCTGGCAGGGAACAAGCGATAAGCCCTGGATAGGGTTTCAGGCCATCTGGACACCCAGTACGTGCGCGGATATTACCCTCCCGCGAACGGCGCAATGTCATGTATCCGACGTATCCATTTGCATTTGACGAACCACTCTGCGTGCTGCAAGTGCTCGCCGTACAATGAATATATGGCGACCAAGAAGCGTCACAAAGGACCACCCGCCGGCGAGACCGGCCAGGAAGCGCTGTATCTCAAGTCTCTCAGCGACCGCCAGGTCCCTGTGACGATTAAGCTGCGCGATGGCGAGATGGTGAGTGGCTGGGTCGAATACTTCGACGACATGATGCTTCGCCTGACCCGCGAAGGCAAGCCCAACCTTTTCATCTACAAGGCTCAGATTCGCACGATCACCGAAGGGGGCGCATCCGGCTCACGTCGATCCGTTATCAATGATGAAGGCGCGGGGTTATAGCATGGCCGAATTTCTCTCTACAGCCGAAGCCATCGCGCGCGAAGCCGGAGCCCTTCTTCGCGAGTTCTATCATCGTGGTGTCCGTACAGAGTACAAGGGCGATGTGGACCTGGTCACGGAGGCCGACCGCGCCAGCGAAGCTCTGATCGGCGAGCGGCTCCGCGCTGCATTTCCGAATCATGGCATCTACGGCGAAGAGGGTACGCGGGAAGGACTCAACGGCGAGTTTCGCTGGTACGTCGATCCGCTCGACGGTACCACCAACTTCGCCCACGGCTTTCCCTCCTTCTGCGTCCTGCTTGGCTGCGAACACCGAGCTGCGGGGCTCGCAGCGAATGAAGACGGACAGATGATCGCGGGTGTAACCTACGACCCTCTTCGCGACGAGATGTTCTCGGCTGCGCTCGGAAAAGGAGCAACTCTGAACGGGGAGCCGATCCACGTCTCACGTACTCGCTCTCTGGATGAGTCGCTCATCGCGACGGGGTTTCCAAGCAAGAAGCGTCACGAAAGCCCCAACGTCCACTTCTACCAGGAATTTACCCTGCGCTCGCACGGCGTTCGTCGTGCTGGGTCGGCCGGTCTCGACCTGGCGTATGTGGCTTGCGGGCGGCTCGACGGATATTGGGAGTTCGGTCTTAACCCCTGGGACACCTCCGCCGGCTATCTTCTCCTTGAGGAAGCTGGAGGCCGCATCACCCACTTCGATGGCAGCAAATTTACCCTCGACAGCCGCGAAATCCTGGCTTCCAACGGCATCATCCATGCCACTATGGAGCATCTTTTCGCCGATATGTTTGCCGGCCGGAATCTAGACCCCATTCTCACTCCTGCTGAGTTTGCCGCGCGCCGGAGTGACAGGAATGTTTCATCCGAGCATGGTCTTGACCGATTACCGTAAATTTACGGACGCTGTTCGGACTGTTCGGGCTTTGTTGCTAAAATGGGTAAAATACTCGTGAAGTTTTGAGTCAAAGCAGTACCAAGGAGAAATTGAGATGGCGTATGTAATTGCGGAACCCTGTATCGGCACCAAGGATCGGGCGTGTGTGGACGCTTGTCCGGTAGATTGTATTCACCCCAAGGCTGACGAGGACGGTGCCGACACCGCCGATCAGCTCTTTATCGATCCCGTCGAGTGCATCGACTGCGGTGCGTGTGTTCCCGTTTGCCCGGTCTCCGCGATCTTCGGCAGTGACGACCTGCCCGAGAAGTGGGAAGACTTCCGCGAGAAGAACGCCACCCACTTCGGCCGCTAGCCCAATCTCTCCCGCTACTGGTTTTTTGCACGAGCGCGCAGCCTTGCTGCGCGCTCCGCGTTTAAGCTTCTTTCCCCATACTTCCGTCGCTTCGCGTACCCTGATCTTCGGAGTTACCCATGCCGACGCTAGCTCACGCCGACGACGCTGCTTCTACCCGCGCCCGGATTCTCAATCTCGCGCCGTCCGACACGCCGCTGTGGGGCATCATGACCGTCAACCAGATGATCTGCCACGTGCGTGAGGCCTATGTCTACGCCCTTGCCGAGACTCCCGTCGAGTTCATCCCCCTCCCTTATCCTCCGGCGATGGTCAAACAATTCGCCCTCAGACTACCTAGACCCTGGCCTCAGTCCACCCGCACCATCCCCGAGCTCGAACTCTACGCGCCTGGGATGACCATCACGACCTTCGAGCAAGACCTCGACACCCTGCTAGCCTCCTTTGACAGCTTCTGCGCACTCACCAACCACACCCGTAACCACCCGCTCTTTGGCTCCATGGAACACGCCGACTGGATGCGCTGGGGTTACCTTCACGCCGACCACCACCTCCGCCAGTTCAACCGCTAAACCTCTCTCTTGATCCCGATCCCTGTTCCTATGTCTGAAGGCCGACAAATCCAACATCACGGCGAGGCGATCGTCCTCCGAACGTGGCCCTTTCATGAGGCGGACCTGGTGGTCTCGTTGTTTACCCGCGACCAGGGTAAGGTCAAGGGCGTAGCCCGCCATGCGATGAAGTCGCGCAAGCGGTTCGGCGGGGCATTGGAGCCCACAACGCAGGTCCGTGCCCACTACATCGAGCGCCCCGGACACGACCTTGTACGCCTGGACCAGTTCGAGATTCTCTGGTCCCCCCTGACCGCGCCCATCGACTATCTCCGCACCGCCGCCTTGCAGCTCGTCGCCGAAGTCCTTGAAGAAGCAATGCCCGACCAGGCACCAGAGGACAATATCTACCGACTCGCTGTGACCGTCCTGACCAGCCTTCGGTCGGAGAGCGTCTGGCTACCTACGCTGTACTTCTGCCTATGGATGAACCGCCTGATGGGCTGGATGCCAGAACTAGGCCACTGTGCTGCGTGTGGACTGGATCTGCGCGGCCAGATCGTCTACTGGTCTCCTATCGCCGACGGAGTTACCTGCTATGACGACCGGCGGCCGCAATCCCGCGCCCTCAGCGCAGCATCAGTGGCCGAAAGCCATCGCATCGCTCGGACGCCTCTCGCTGAACTGCTTGCTGAACCATGGCCCCTCACACGCTCCTCCGACCTGCGGAGCTTTGCCATCGCCACACTGGAGCGACACTTAGAACGCCGCCTCCGCAGTGCAACGGTCTTACTACCGCAATGAACAGTTAGAATCGTAGTGACTCATACGAGGAAGACTTCACCGATGTCCAGCAAGAAATCCCTAACCTTTCAGGAGCTGCTTTTCACCCTGCAGCGCTTCTGGGCCGAGCACGGCTGCGTGCTTCAGCAGCCCTATGATCTCGAAGTCGGCGCCGGTACCATGTCGCCCGACACCTTTCTGCGCGTTCTTGGGCCTAAGCCGATCTCGATTGCCTATGCGCAACCCTCGCGTCGGCCCGCGGATGGTCGCTACGGTGAGAACCCCAATCGGCTGTTTCGCCATACTCAGTTGCAAGTCATCCTGAAGCCGCCACCGGAGCGTGTTCAGGAGCTCTATTTGGAATCGCTGGTAGCTATCGGCATTGACCTCGCCCAGCACGACATCAAGTTCGAAGAGGACAACTGGGAGTGGCCCGTCGGCGGCGCGTGGGGCGTTGGTTGGCAGGTCATGCTCGATGGGCAGGAGATCACCCAGTTCACCTACTTCCAGCAGTGCGGCGGGATGGACCTCGACCCCATCTCAGGCGAGATCACCTACGGGTTGGAGCGCATCGCCCAGTTTCTTCAGGACCTCGACAGCATCTATGACATCGTTTGGTCTCGCGATCCCGTCACCGGCGCTGAGCTTACCTACGGCCAGGTCCGCTTGCATGAAGAGCAGCAATTCAGTGCCTATAGCTTCGACTACGCCGACGTCCCCAGCCTTTGGAAGCATCTCGAACTCTACGAAGCGGAGTGCCTCGCGCTGCTGGCCCGCGCCAAAGAAACACTTGTCGAAGAAAACACGGACGCGCTCGCCGTCCTGCGCTTTCCAGTCCTGGGCGCGTACGAACTGGCGCTCAAATGTTCGCACACGTTCAACCTGCTCGACGCACGCGGCGCCATCTCTGTGACCGAGCGCGTTGGCGTCATGGCGCGTATCCGCAACCTCATCGTAGGCGTCGCCAAAATCTACGCCGAGCAGGGACGTCTAACCGCAGCCGCGTAAGCCCAGAAAGCGTAAACCCAGAAAGAAGCAGGAAGGCAATGCCAGACTTTTTACTCGAGATCGGTTTAGAAGAAGTACCTGCGCGCATGATCGCGGCCGCGCAGGCGGAGCTGCTGAAGCGGACCCTCGCTCTTCTGACGCGGGAACAGCTCATCGCCCCAGAGCCCACGGCGCATAGCTATTCCACACCCCGGCGTCTCGCGGTACTCGTCAAGAACGTCCTTAGCCGACAGCCCGACGTCACCGAAGAGACCACCGGCCCGTCTGTCAAAATTGCCTTCAAGGACGGCCAGCCAGGCCCCGCCGCCGAAGCCTTCGCGCGCAAGGCAGGAGTTTCCGTCGCCGAGCTCAAGACCATCTCCATGCCTAAGGGCGACTACCTCGCCGCTACCACGCAGAAGCGCGGCCGCACCGCCGCGGAAGTGATTGCCGCGGAACTTCCAAAAGAGATCGCGGCAATCTATTGGGCGAAGAATATGTACTGGCGTCCGGGCAAGCCGGAGCGCTTCGTTCGCCCTGTCCTATGGATGGCGTGCCTGCTCGGTGACGAGATCGTCCCCATACAGTTCGCGGGCCGCACCGCCGATCGCCTCACCTATGGCCACCGTGTCCTCTCCACCGGCGATGCGTTCGAGCTCATCAGTCCTGACAGCTATCTAGCGCAACTCGAAGGCGAATATGTTCTCGCCGACGTTGAAGTTCGCCGTCACAAGATTCGCAAGGCGCTGGACCATGTGACGCGTGCAGTCCCCGGAGCACGATGGCGCGAAGACGAGGCTCTCGTTGACGCTGTCACCCATCTGACGGAATGGCCGGATGTGCTCCTCGGCAACTTTGAGCCCGCCTACCTTGATCTACCCGAAGAAGTCCTGGTGACCGTCATGCGCGACCATCAGAAGTATTTCGCCGTTGAAGATGCATTAGGCAAACTAGCCCCGCACTTTCTCACCGTCACTAACATTTCACTCACGGAGGAGAACGCTGCGATCATTCGCCAGGGCAACGAGCGCGTTCTCCGTGCACGCTTCAACGACGCCCGCTTCTTCTGGGAGTTCGACCAACGCAACCCACTCGTCGAACGTGTCAAGCTGCTCGAAAACGTCACCTTTCAGAAGGACCTCGGCAGCTACGCGGAGAAGTCTAATCGCGTTCGCACTCTCTCTGCTGTCCTCGCCGCGCTCGCCATCTCGCGCGATGCGATGGTCGACGCCGACGCTATCGAAGCCGTCGCGACTCTTGCCAAGACCGATCTCACTACCGAGCTGGTCAAGGAGTTCACGGAGCTTCAGGGAATCATCGGAGGCCTCTACGCCCGCTCGCAGGGCCTTCCTGCCACCGTCGCGGACGCGATCTACGACCAATATCTTCCCGCCTCTGCCAGCGATGCCATCCCACGCTCCCGCGAAGGCTGCATCGTCGGGCTCGCCGACCGAATCGACACCATCGCGAGCATGTTTGAGCTTGGCATGGAACCGACGGGTTCGAAGGATCCCTTCGCCCTCCGCCGCGCCGCGAATGCCATCGTAAAGATTCTCGCCGAATCAACTCTGCCGCTCACGCTCTCGGACGTGCTAACCGCCGCCACGCCAACGGCGGAGGTTTCTGCCAGGCTTTACTCCTTCTTCAACGAGCGCATCGACTTCTACCTGCGTGAAGGGCGTGGTCAGGCCTACGACGTTGTGAAGGCCGCGATGGCCGCTGGGAACGATGACATTCGTGACCTCGTGGCCCGCGCTGAAGCCGTCACCGCCGTGCGCGGCAGCGAAGACTTTCTCTCCGTCACTGCCGCATTCAAGCGCATGAAGAACATCCTCACGCAAGCAGACTTTCATCCTGAGCCAGGCGCTGCCACGATCGCCGAGGAATCGACGCCCGAAGGTAGCCTACTGCGCAAATATGACGAAGTGCATGGAATCGTGGTCGAGCTCCGCCAGCGCAACGCCTATCGCGAAGCCCTTGAAGCCATCGCTACCATCCGCCCGGAGGTAGATGCTTTCTTCGAGCAGGTTATGGTGATGGATCCCGACCCCGAGGTACGCATCCAGAGATTGACGTTACTGGCCACTATTGTCAGTGGCTTCAGCGGCATCGCCGACTTCTCTGAGATCGTTATTGCTGGCTAGAAAGAATCTTTGGCAAGCCTCCTGCATCTGACTGAAAGCAAAGCATTCTGGTTTGCAGGAGTCTCCTTTGCCCCATCTTCTTGACGCTCTCGATCTCGGCCCTCTGCACCTTCCAAATCGCGTCATCATGGCGCCTCTCACACGTCTTCGGGGCACTGTAGATCACATTCCAACCGCTATGATCGCGGAGTATTACGCGCAGCGCGCAAGCGCCGGACTCATCATCTCCGAGGGAGTTCCTGTCAGCCCGCAAGGCGTTGGGTACGCCCAGGTTCCAGGCATCTGGAGCGATCAGCAAGTGGAAAAATGGAAGAAGATTACGGATGCTGTACACCAGGCTGGAGGGCGGATCTTCGCCCAGATCTGGCATGTGGGACGAATCTCCGACCCCATCTTTCTGAACGGCGAGCTGCCGGTTGCACCGAGCGCCATTGCCGCTACTGGACACGTCAGCCTGGTTCGCCCGGAGAAGCAATTCGAGACGCCGCGCGCTCTCGACATTGCCGAAATTCCCGGCATCATTGGGGACTACAAACTGGGCGCCGCGAACGCGAAGGCCGCCGGCTTCGATGGTGTTGAACTTCACGGGGCAAATGGCTATTTGCTTGATCAGTTCCTGCAGAGCGGTACGAATCATCGCACGGATGCCTACGGCGGCAACGTCGAAAAGCGTGCACGTTTCATGCTGGAGGCTGTGGACGCTGTATCCGAGATTTGGGGTGCCGATCGTGTAGGAATGCATCTCGCTCCTCGAAGCGATATACACGGCATGAGCGATGAGAATCCGGCAGAGACCTTTGGTTATGTTGCGCGCGAATTGGGCAGGCGCGGACTCGCATTCCTGATGGCTCGCGAGCACGAGGGGCCTGACTGGCTGGGACCGAGGCTCAAAGAGATATTCGGCGGCGTTTACATCGCCAATGAAGGCTTTACGCAGCAGAGTGCGGAAGCGGCGATTGAGCGACGCGACGCGGATGCCGTCGCTTTCGGAAAGCTTTTCATTGCCAATCCAGATCTGCCAGCGCGCTTCGCCTCAAACGCGCCTCTCAACGTGCCGGTTCCCGAAACGTTCTACTCGCACGGTGCGGAAGGCTATACCAACTATCCCTCGTTGGCGAAGTAATTCGCTTCGCGGATGTCTGCTAGTTCAGCCGCTGGAGCCGGGCAATCAGTTTCTCGGCCAGCGGTTCGCCACTCTCTGTCCAGAGCAGCCGGCTGGAAATTCCGCAATGCTTCTCTACGCTCAGGGTAAAGGCCAGCAGCTTTTCCACGTTGTGCTTGATTCGATCGGCTGCGTCCTCGTCCAGCGACTCGTCCTCAAGCACCCAGGGTGTGTCCAGGCCGAAGTCCACTCGAATCTGTCCATTTTGCTCGAAGCTTCCAGCATCGAACTGCGGGCCGAAGCCGGTGATCTTGACTCGCCAAGGCTCCAGCCGCCAGGCCGTATCCAGTCCCGTTCCTGCAACCTCTGGAAGCCACAGCATCCAGCGCATCTCGAACTCATAGGCCATGTCATCGTGCATTTGCTCGGTCGCTTCGGCGACGGCGTTTTCGATAATGGAACCTTCGGTATCCTCTGAAGTTTGCGCGCGTTCGTCGTTTACGTAGATTCGCTGATAGGTTGGCGACTCCGTCCAGTCGATGGGATACACGCTGGCGGCGGCTACGCGTCCGAGCGTACTGTTGGCCTGCCCATCCTTCGCAATGACGGCAAACTGTCGCAGGACGCCTACCAGCGCCGCCGGTAGCGACTCCAGACGGAAGTTCGGATACCACAAACTGAGATAAAGCTGATCGGCCATCGCTCTATTCTATCGGCTCGCTCGTCTTATGGTCAGTGGGCCGACGACCGCGCAATGAGAAGATAAAGTCAGGGAACAAGAAGAACGATGCGGCTGTCAATCCAAAGACTTCGATGGGTACTGATTGTAGGAGCGGTTGCCCTGGTCTGTGTTTTGGCCGCGTTTATCGGCTACGGTCGATATCGCGCCGTTAAGGCGTACCGCCAGATTATCGCTCGCTCTGGGGTGTCCATTACCCACGATTCGAACGGGGTCACCTACTCGCAGTCGATCAAGGGCAAAAAGGTCTTCACCATCCGGGCCAAGACGGAGAGCTCGCTCGGCGATGGCAAGTATGCCCTGCATAACGCGGAGTTGCTGCTCTACAACCGTTATGGCGAGGCTGCAGATCACATCTATGGCTCCGAGATGGAGTACGACCAGAACGAGCAAGTCGCGCGCGCCAAAGGCGAGGTTTTCATGGATATTCAGCCTCCCAAGGGTCTAGCCCATGGGGGCCAAAGTCCGATACAAGCGGCCAAGCAGCGACCAGCCTCTGCAGCTATCATTCACGTTCGTACCAGCGGCCTCGTTTATGTCCGGAAACTTGGTGTAGCTGCAACCGAACAGCAGGTGGAATTTAATTACGGCGATATGACTTGCACCGCACTTGGTGCCGAGTTCGACACCAACGGGAATACGCTCAAGCTTCTCGCTAACGTGCATATGGACGGGCTAGCGCACGGTAAACCCTTGCATGTGATCGCCACAAGAGCCGACATGAGTCGAGAGGCGAACGTTGCCAATCTGACAGCTCCGGTAGTTACGTCCGACAATCGCCGCATGAGCGCAGACTATGCCGTGGTTCATCTGCGCCCCGACGGCTCGATTGCAAGTGTGCAGGGCAACAATCGCGTTGTGCTAACTGACAAGACGCAGCAGATCAAGGCAAATCATCTCGATGCGGTACTCAACGCGCAATCCATTCCTCAGACGGCGAAGTTGACCGGCGACGTCGTGATGGTGGATACGAATCCATCGGCGCCTACGCATGGTTCAGCCGCGGTCCTGGACGTCGCAATGGATGCGCAGGGTCAACCGACGAAGGTGGTAGCTACCGGCGCGGCGAAGCTGTCGATGGTCGATCTCAGGGCGAGTTCGAGTGGCTTAATGCGTTCGATGGAAGGGACGAAGATCGTTGCACTCTTTTCTCCAGGGCAGCATAAATCGCCATCCCATCTTACGGAGATCCATGCGATCGGTTCAGCGCATGCGAGTGGGCAAGCGCTCGCCTCACTCAAGAAAGGATTGCCAGCAGAGAGCAAGGCTCCCGCGCTGAAAAACGTGCAGGTAAGAGCGGACGACCTTCGCACAAGCTTTATCCAGACGCCCGATCGCAAGGTGCATCCCGAGAGGCTTTACGCTACCGGCCATACCCGGCTACAGCAAGATGCTCCTCGCGGAGAGCAGGAAACCAGCAGCGGCGACACGCTTGAGATTCTATTCGCACCCCCTGGCCCTGCGGGAGCGCCATCGGGTAATGAGGCGATGACGATTCTGTCGGCGGTCCAGAAGGGTAATGTCACCATCCACAGTCAAGCGGCTTCAAAGACAGGATCAACGGCGCCGGATTCCGCGACGAATGGAACGGCGGAGCGCGCCAATTACGATGGATCGTCCCAGGTACTTACGCTGACAGGTCACGCTGATTTGGAGAGCGAAGATGGATCCATCGTTGCCCCGACGGTGTCCTTGAATCAGCGCACGCAGGATTCGGATGCGAGTGGTGGTGTACAGGCTACGTTTCAGAACATTCGACCGACGGCGGCAACGCCAATGAGCACGGCCGCGCATACTGGATCCGAGCCGGTGACACATGTGCTGGCTGCGAGTGCTCATTTCGACCATGCGACGCGCTTCGCTACCTTCTATGGCACCGATGCAGCGCCCGTACGTATGTGGCAGGACGCCTCGCAGGTTCAGGCGGCGACGTTACGCTTTGACGGGGTCAAGCGAGTATTCAGCGCACGCCCCGATAAGTCCGGTGGTCTGGTGCATGCCATTCTGGCCTCCGATGCTTCTCCCCGTAAGCCCGGTGCGCCGGTCCGGCCGCCCAGCATGATCCGCGTGGCCAGTGCGACGCTGGACTATAACGATGTGCAACGAGAAGCCACTTTCGCTGGCGGCGTCACAATCGACGGCGCCATGGGCGAGGTGCGCGGGCAACATGCGGTTGCCTTCCTGACGGCTGCCCGCTCGCCCGTTGTTAAGCCGTTCGAGCCAAGCTCGCAAAGCCAGCCCAGCCCGCTGAATGGGTCAATCGATCGTGTGGTGATTTATGGCGGTGTGCAGCTCAATCAACCCGGCCGCCATGGAACTGGTGAACAATTGCTCTATACCGCTTCCGACGCGAACTACATTTTGACGGGCACGCCTGCCAATCCGCCCCACATCAGCGACTCACAACAAGGGAGCGTGACGGGCGCAACGCTCATCTTTGGCGACGCAGGTAGTACGATTGTTGTATCCGGGGAACAGGGCGCACCCAAGGGTAAAGGCGGACGTGTGCACACAGAGACCTACGTGCATCCCGGCGATAAAGAAGCGAGGCAGTAGCCAGATGAAGATCCTCGAAACCGAGGAGTTGACGAAAGCTTACGGCGGCCGTCAGGTGGTGCGTGGCGTCAGTTTGCAGATACGTCAAGGCGAAGTTGTGGGTCTACTGGGACCAAACGGAGCGGGCAAGACGACGTCGTTTTACATGATCGTCGGCTTGGTCCGTCCGGATTCGGGTCGTATTCTGAGCGACGGAACTGACATCACACGTACTCCGATGTATCTGCGGGCTCGAGAGCATCGCATCAGCTATCTGCCCCAAGAGCCATCCGTCTTCCGAAATCTTTCGGTAGAGGAGAACATCCTCGCTGTACTCGAAACGCAGCGCTTGACCTGGGAGGTTCGGCGCAAGCGCGCCGAAAGCCTTCTTTCCAAACTGAATTTGGGCCATGTCCGTAAGACGCGAGGTTACGCTCTGTCCGGCGGTGAACGTCGTCGCGTAGAGATTGCTCGCTGCTTGGCGATTGAGCCCGCATTCATTCTGCTTGATGAGCCGTTTTCCGGGATTGATCCGATCGCAGTGCTGGAGCTTCAGCAGATTATCTTCGATCTAAAGGCGTCTGGCATCGGAGTTCTCATTACCGACCATAACGTTCGCGAGACCTTGTCGGTGACGGATCGGGCATACATCATCAACGAGGGCAGGATCTTTCGGACCGGAACGCCCGGGGAGCTTGGGCGAGATCTCGATGTGAAACGTGTCTACCTGGGCGAGGGATTCTCGTTGGTTTAGCCTAGACGGGACTGAAACGTGGCCTAGTTGACTTATTCGATCCCCAGGCGAATCTTTTTCCTGCATGGCGAGGTAAACTGGCCCGTAGCGTGCTGCGCGTTACCCGCAGTGCAGTAGAAAACTTCCCGCGCTGTTACGAGGTAGAACGTTGTTGCAGCCCCATCTAAACGTAAAGCTCTCGCAACGCCAGGTTCTGACGCCCGGGCTGGTTCAAATGGTCAGCGTTCTTGCGCTCAATAAGCTCGAGCTCAAGGACATGATTAATGGAGAATTGGTCGCAAATCCGGTTTTGGAAGAGATCGATGAGGCTACCGAGACTATTGATGAGCGAGCGGGTAAAGAGGGAACTCGTGAGCGGAGTGCCGAGGACGTAGCGGCCGACACGGATCACAAAGAAAAGGACCCCTTCGACGAGATCGATTTCGGGAGCTACTTTCAGGATTATCTTGACCCTGGATATCGCACGGCGTCCAACTTTGAAGAGCTCGACAAACCATCATTTGAGCAGTTTTTGTCGCAACCGAGTACTTTAACTGATCACCTCATGTGGCAGCTCGGATCTTTAACGCTGCACGACGATTTGAAGATTGCGGCGGAACTGATCATCGGAAACCTGAACGAGAACGGTTATCTGACTGCGAGCGCCGAGGAGCTTGCAGGATCGTTGAGCGAAGCTTTGGAGGGATCGGAGAAGACCTCGGCCGATTATCTGGCAGTAGTGGAACAAGCCCGTTCGCTGGTGATTCATCTCGATCCCTCAGGTGTCGGCGCCCGCGACCTTAGGGAGTGTTTGCTCTGCCAACTCGACGCGCTTCGAGAGGAGCGATTGACTGCTGAAGCGCGTCGCAAGAAGACTGAAGTGAGAGCTGAAGCTACCGATCAGGAGCGATCGGTCATCGAGACGGCCAGTCTCATCGTCGGAGAGCATCTTTCGCTGCTGCAGAAGAAGGATATGCGCGAGCTCGTTCGACTCTGCAGGCGTCCGGTCGAGGAGGTGAATGAGGCAATCGACCTTATCCGAACGCTGGATCCCCGGCCTGGACAGCGCTACAGCCAAGTTGAGACTCGCCTGATCGAGCCGGACGTCGCGTTCGTGAAGCGTGATGATGAGTATGTGGTGGTGATGAATGAGGAGGACATGCCCGCTCTTCGGCTCAGCAAGAGTTACCGTCGGATGCTTCAGGAAAAGACGGGTGACCGGGAAGTTCGCGAATACGTCAAAGAGCGATACAAGTCTGCAATTCAATTACTTCGCAACATTGAACAGCGCAAGAATACGATCGTACGAACCTGCGAAATCATCGTCCGCCGGCAGCG
>Ga0302319_10006435_pt1 | contig 23317 bp, 15 predicted proteins | sample Bog_T0_2_FD_203319 | JGI IMG/M metagenome (GOLD analysis project Ga0302319, IMG submission 203319) | Peat permafrost microbial communities from Stordalen Mire near Abisko, Sweden - Bog_T0_2 | ecosystem: Environmental > Terrestrial > Soil > Wetlands > Peat | place: Sweden: Abisko, Stordalen Mire...
GTGCACTCCCAGGGCGCTCAGTTGCCGGTGCAAAACGTAGCCGAACGGCCCCGCTTCATAGCAACTGTGCACCGATTGCGCTACGGCCACCTGGCGCCGCACAAACCCCAGCAGCCCCTCCAGGTTAAACCTCTGGGCCGGCTGCGACACGGCTTCATCCACCTGGCGCACCACCACGTAGTCCTTCGCGTGGACATCAATCCCCAGCTTGATCACTAGGGCAAGCGGTGTTACCACCGCGCTCTGACGAATGTGGGCGCCGCTGGTTACGACGCCGATATTTAGGTTAGGCATTGCGAGGCGATCAGAGCACGGATTTACCTCCGTGTCTCTGGTCGCCTCATGTCATCTACCCGGAAAGCTTGGTCCCTACTGCGGCTCCGTAATCACAATCCGCCGGTCCACCCCCGGCGGCTTGATGTTCTGGAGCGTACCGTCCGGCCAGCGGACGACGATCCTACCCACCCGGTTGTCGTCGCCCAGGCCGAAGGTGAGCGTCTTTTCGGACTGGGCCATGAATCCCATCGCCGGCTCCATGGTCTGGACCAGGACGCCGCGCGGTGTGTGGACCTCCACCCTTGCCCCGTCCGCGTCGCGAGGGCAATGCGTGCCGACAAGGTCGATGCGCAGCCACGCATGCCGGACATGCTCGAAGCGCCTGTCGTTGCGCAGCAGCCGCGGCGGCCCGCCATTCTGGGCAATGACCACGTCGGGATAGCCATCTCCGTAGATATCCGCGACCGCTATGCCCCGCGCCACGAGCGGGCGGCTGAGCGCGTCGCCTTCGGGGGCGATGGGTGCGCGGACCCACCGCCCGCCGTCGTTCCAGAGCAGGGCCGGCGCGGCGCTGAATGCACGGCCGTGCTCAAAGTGGTCGAGGTCGGGCTCCGCAAGTCCGTTGCCCGAGATCACATCCATCCTGCCGTCGAGGTCGTAGTCGAGCAGCGCAACCCCGAGCCTGTCGCCCAGCCTGCAAAACGGCTCGGCCTCATCCGATGCGGGCGCCATGGCGAGCCCGGCGGCCCTCAGGAGCCCAAAGCGGCCGTTGGCCCGGGTCGAGCCCGGCCGCAGGAAGGTGCTCGCCGCGACCAGTTCGGTGGACGCTCCCTCCTCGCGCTCCCTCTTTGGCGGGATCCACTTCCGAAAGGTGCCGTCTCCGCGGTTCAGGAATAGAACATCCTCCCCGGACTGGTAGGAGAAGAGCAGGTCAAGCCTGCCGTCGCCGTTTGCGTCGACGGCGGCCACGGCCAGGGGATGGGCGCGCGGGTATCCCGTTTCGCGGTCGAGCTCGGCGAGTCCGGTCTTCGCCGTGACATCGGCGAACCGGCCGTTTCCGAGGTTTCGATACACCGTGGGAAGGGCGCTTACGAAGCCGGCGGGCATCGTGTAGGAGGGACCGGCCTCCTGATTTTCAAAGGCGGACCTCAGGTCGGTCCCGGGGGCCCACCTGGCATAGTTGCAGACGACCAGGTCGAGCCTGCCCTCGCCAAAAATGTCGATCCATACAGCGCCGGTGCTCCAAACGTTCTCGCCGCCGCGGACGCCGGCCGAGTCGGTGACGTCCTTGAACCGGCCGCCGCCCTCGTTATGGAAGAGCCGGTTCCCGCCGACCCCCGTGACGAAGATGTCCGGCCGCCCCTCATTGGCGTAGTCCCCGATCGCGACACCCATGCCGAGCATGCTGGCGCCGAGCCCCGCCCTTTGGGTGACGTCGGTGAAGTACCCATGGCCCTCGTTGTGGTAGAGGGCGCATGTGGGAGGGGCCCCGGGCTCGGGGGGAACCCACGGCCACCGGGTCCCGCTGACAAAGAACAAGTCCGGCAACCCGTCCTTGTCGTAGTCCAGGAACGCGACGGCCCCGGCCAGCGTGCTCGGGGTCTCATTGCCCGGCCGGGTCCCATTGTCATGGAAGAAAGTCAGTCCGGCACGGCTCGTGATGTCCGTAAACTTCACGGCCGGGGCGTTGCCGGACTGGGGCACGAAGGGGAAGAGCCGGGAGAAGAGGATGCCGGCCAGGATCGCGGCAACCGCCAGCAACGACAGGACCGGCCACAGGGGTGAGATCGCCGTCGGGGCCAGGGGCGGCGGAATCCTCGCTGTTCCAGCGGTCATGGCTCACCCCCTGACGAGCTCGAAATGGGCATAAACAGCGCGGCCGTCATGAAGCTGATGATATAGGGGGCTGGCCGATGTGCACGCAAAGGAAAGCGCAAGCTTGCGAAAGATCCGGGGCATCCGGTCGATCTCGGCCAGGCGCCTCGGGGAGTCCTCCTCCAGGGCGGCGTTCGCCCGGGGAGTCCAGTCCTCGTCGACATCCACCCTGAACGGGGATCCGGCGACGGTTCCGCGAAACCCGGAGATCGCGTTCGGGGAGTCATCCCGGCTGTAAAAGAAGTCGGCGACCAACAGCCTTCCCCCGGGGCGCAGCACGCGGGCCGCCTCGGCCAGGAAGGCCGCCTTGGAGGCAAGGGGATGGATCGCCTCGACGGCGATCCCGATGTCGAGGGAACCCGGGGCGAAGGGAAGGCGGGTCGCGCGGGCGAGGCGAAAGTGAAGCTGGGGCGGGTGCCGGCGCAGCCGGTTTGCAAGGATGAAGCTACGGCAGGAGTCGGTGGCGGTATAGGACAGCGGGTGGAATCGCTCCGCTAGGTACCGTGCGCCGCCGCCCCGGCCGCACCCGATCTCAAACACCCTGGCCCCCTCGAGCCCCGCCGAACCGGCCAGCCGGTGGTAAAGCTGGAATCCCAGCCGCTCGAGCCCCGCCTCGGGCGGCAGACCCAAAGCCGGGAAGCCTGGTTCCTGGAAGCCGCAGTTGAGCATCTGCATGCCCCTCCTGCGGGCGAGGAGGAGGCCCAGGGTCTCGTAGAACACCTTCTTGACGATGGGGCGTCGCCACAGGCGCTGCCAGAGCAGCCTTTTCCAGTTCCCGGTCTCGGCGGCGGACATCGCGGAAGATTTAGTCGTGGACTTCCCTTCGGTTGAAGAAAAATCTACCACCGATGAGCGCAAGGTCCATGGCCCCCTCCTTCCTCCGCGGGCTCAGCTTCGCCGCGCTGTGGTCGCTGGTGGGCCTCGCCTTCGCGAGCCAGTTCTACCTTTCGAGCAATTTCCTGGGGCATTCGATCACCTGGGGCGAGGCGGTCGGGAATGCGCTGGAGGACTGGTACGTCTACGGACTGCTCTCCCTTCCGGTCCTCTGGCTCGTGCGCCGGGTTCCGCCCGAGATGGGTTCCCGGTGGGCGGTCGCCTTTGTCCACCTCGGGGCGGCCCTCGTGTTCTCCCTGGTGTATGTGGCGGTGCGCGCCGCCGTGGGCGAAGTGAACGACTCCGTCGTCGGCGAGTCGGCGACGTATTCGGAGATCTTCCACCCGCTGCTCGTCCGGACCTTCCCGTACAACCTTCTCATCTACGGGGTCATCGTGTCCGGGAGCCATGCGCTCGGCTACTACCGCAAGTACCACGAGCGCACGGTCCAGACCCTCGAGCTCGAGAAGCACCTCACGGAGGCCCGGCTCCAGGCGCTGCTGCACCAGCTCAAGCCGCACTTCCTGTTCAACACCCTGAACGGCATCGCCTCGCTGATGCATTCCGACGTCGACGCGGCCGACAGGATGCTGGTCCGGCTGAGCGAACTGCTGAGGATCACGATGTCGCACACCGGGGCGCCGCAGACGTCCCTGCGCGATGAGATTTCCTTCATCCAGCGCTACCTGGAAATCGAGCAGATCCGCTTTCGCGACCGGCTCACCGTGGGCATCGAGATCGCGGAGGACGCCCTCGACGAGCAGGTGCCGAGCCTGATCCTCCAGCCCATCGTGGAAAACGCGATCCGCCATGGGATCGAGCCGCAGTCCCGCTCCGGAAGGATCGACGTCCGGGGAACGCGGGAGGGGAGCTTCCTTGTCCTGACCATTTCCGACAACGGCCGGGGCATGCCGGCCGGGGGCCCCAAGCGCGAGGGGATCGGGCTCGCGAACACCCGCGCCCGGCTCACGGAATTGTATGGCGAAAGGCATCGCTTCGAGATGACGAACAGGCCCGAAGGAGGGCTTTGCGTCCTGGTGGAGATTCCGCTAGCACCCTGAACTTATGGCAAAACTCCGCGCCCTCATTGTTGACGACGAACCGCTGGCCCGCGAGCGGCTGAGGATGCTCCTCGCCTCGGAACCCACCGTCGAGATCATCGGCCAGTGCGGCGACGGCCTGGAGGCCATCAAGGTCATCCAGCGCGACGCGCCGGACCTTGTGTTCCTGGACATCGAGATGCCGGGGTGCGACGGGCTGCAGGTCCTCGCAGACCTCTCGCCGGAGCGGAGGCCGGCGGTCATCTTTGTCACCGCCCACGAGAGATTCGCGCTCGAGGCCTTCAACGTGCGCGCCGTCGACTACCTGCTCAAGCCCTTTGACCGGGAGCGGTTTCACACCGCCCTCACCCGCGCCACCGAGTTCATACACACCCAGCGCGCCGGAAAGCTGGGCGAGCGGATCGAGAACATGATCGCCGACGCCCCGGCGGCGCCGCCGGCCCGCAAGGCCGAGCGCCTGGCCATCAAGACCGACGGGAAGGTGGTGTTCCTGCGCCCCGACGAGATCGAGTGGATCGAGGCCGCCGACAACTACGTGATCCTGCACATGGCAGACCGGAAGCTGATGACGCGCGACACGCTCTCGGCGCTCGAGGCCCAGCTGGGAACGGCGCAATTCGCCCGGATCAACCGCTCCACGCTGGTGCACCTGGACCAGGTGAAGGAGCTGCAGCCCGCCTTCCACGGGGACTATGTGGTAATTCTCCGCAACGGCGCCCGCCTGCCGCTCAGCCGCGCCTTCCGCGGCCAGCTGGGCCGGTTCATCACCGGCACACTGTAGAGGGTAGGGACGCCCGGCCCGGGCGTCCGGGAAGACTAGCGGCGCCCAACGCAGCCCCTCGGACTGTCTTGAATCGGCCCAATTCGTTCGGGCGTCTGAAGGACCCGAGGGTTTGCCCGGACGGGCGAGCCGCCCGTCCCTACCATGAAGGCCTGTCTGAATCGCCTCCCTTAAACGGACCCCGCATTAGGGGGCCATCCCTACCTCGTCTCAAGGAGTCGCTTCGGAACTGTCCCTATCCACTCGCGTGCCGTCGATGACGTGGGAATCCGGCTCGCCGGTCCCCACGACCCTGAGCTCGCCGATGTTCACTTGCCCCCTCTTCTCCTCCGCCGCATCGATCCAAACCGGAATTGGAGTGTCGCGCCCGATCTGCGGGCCGGCTGCCACGATCATCTGCGGCAGCGTCTCGGCCAGAGCCAATCCGTCGGCCGGGCAGGCAATCCGCGTCTGCCAGAGCTTCACATTTTTGCCCTTGAGCAGGGCCTTGAAGTCATAGCCGCCCAAGGCGGCCACATACAAATCACCCTCAGCCGCGTCGTGGATCTTCTGGGCGACCGAGCTGCGAAAGCCCAACAGGATGACCCTTGCGTCGGAGCCAAACTCGATCCTGGGGTTTCCGCCGGGTGTGTCCCACATGAGGTCCACCTTTTCGCCGCCCATGAACTTCAGGAATTCCGGGTTGGGGGGATGCTTGAGAGAGTGGTCGTTGTTGTCCAACATGGCGGAGCTCGCTTGATCGGACCCGTTTGACTGATGGCCGCCGACGTCCATTCCGCCACCCATACTGTGTTGATAGAGCTCATCGCCGCCATCCAGCTGGCCGAGAGAGGGCGGATCGTACATGGTCCCCCAGTTGAAGATGATGAGCTGGGTCGGTGGGTGCGCCTTGTCCGCCGGCAGGTAACCGTGCTTCTCGAGGGTCTTCACGATCACGGCGGTGATGAATTTGTGCGGGGGCAGCGGGTCTCCCGGCACCGGGGAGCCGAACTCACGAAAGCCCAGGTCCTCGGCCACATAATACACCGGATGCTCGGGCGATGCCGGCGCGAGGGCTTTTCCCTCCGCCGTGGTATCCGTCACGGTGAGGACGTTGACATGGGTGTCGGCCCTGGCGGACGGCAGGGCCGCGATCCCGGCAAGAAGCATGATCAGCGCAGAGATCCCAACCCGAGGCCCGGCAATCGTGTTTGGTCTCATGGAGTATCGGTTCTCAAATCAAGGCGTATCCTCGGCGCCCTTCCGGTCGACCTTCGTGCCGTCGATGACGTGTGCGGCGGGCTCGCTGGTCCCGACGACCCTCAGTTCGCCTATGTTCACCTGGCCGTCTCCGCCCTCGCTTGCGTCCTTCCACACGGGGAGCTGCGTATCCCGCCCGATCTGCGGACCCGCTGCCACGATCATGGCGGGGATGGTGTCGGCCAGGGCGAGCCCGTCGGCGGGACAGGCGATCCTGGTCTGCCAGAGCTTCACGGACTTCCCCGCGCGCAGCGCCTGGAAGTCATACCCGCCGAGCGCCGCAACGTAGAGGTCGCCCTCGGCCGCGTCGTGGATCTTCTGTGCGATCGCGCTGCGAAGGCCCTGCGTCAGGGTCCGCGCGTCCACCATGCTTCCGCCCATGCTGATGTTGGGATTGTCGACCGGCGTGTCCCACATCAGGTCGACCTTGTCGCCGCCCATGAATTTCAAGAGCAGCGGATTCGGGGGATGCATGACCTGCTTGCTTCCGCCGTCGAGCGCTCCAGCCGACGGGGGCGCATACATGGTGCCCCAATTGAACAGGATGAACTGGGTTGGCATATGCTGCTTGTCCGCCGGCAGGTAGCCGTGCTTTTGAAGGGTCTTCACGATCACGGCCGTGATCTGCGCGTGGGGCGGCAGGGGATCTCCCGGCACGGGCGCCCCGAATTCCCGGAAGCCCAAGTCTTCTGCAACGTAGTACACCGGGTGTTCCGGCGAAGCCGGCGCCATCGCCTTTCCTTCGGGCGTCGTGTCGGTCACGGTGATTACGTTGGTGTGGGGATCCAGGCCGAATATCGGATCGGCCCGTGAAATGGGGGCGATCGCGAAGCTGGCAAAGAGCAGGGCGGCGGCCGAAAATGCCAACAGGTGGGGAGAGGAATTTGAATGGTTCATACTGCTTGCCTTTGCATGACGCATAACCACCGATAATATACCCTAAGTGGATGAAAACCACAGAGGTATTTGTATAGAATATGCGTAATGTGTTGATGGTTGCGGTGGTTATGATGTCGGTTGCCGGTCTTCGGGCGCAGGGCGGCCCGCCCATGTTGACCGATGATCCCGGCACGCCCGGGTCGGGCCACTGGGAACTCAATTTCTCGACTATAGCTCAGCGCGAGGCGGGATCCACGGAACTGGAAATTCCCTATCTCGACCTGAACTACGGGGTGGGGGACACCGGCCAGGTCACGCTTCAGGTGTTCTGGGAGTACGAGCGCCCCCCCTCGGGGCCGACCGAAAACGGGCTTGGAGCCTCGGTATTGGGTTACAAATGGCGTTTCTTCGACCAGGGGGACAAGGGCTGGCAAGTCGCCACCTTCCCCCAATGCACCTTCCTGATTCCCGGCTCCAACTCGGGCCGCCGGGGTCTTGCGTCGCCGGATCCGGGCCTGCTGCTGCCGATCGAGGTGGGTCGGGACTTTGGACCGTTCTCCGCGAACCTTGAAGTCGGCCGGATACTGGGTCCCCAAGGGCGGGCCGATCAAATTGGGGTCGGAGGGGGATGGCTCGCCGGGATGGTATTGGGAAGGACGGTCGCCCCCGGCGTGGAAATAGACGCCGAAGTGCACACGCAGACATCATCGGATCCAAGGCAGGCGGAGTGGACGTTCAACGCCGGCACGCGAATCGACACGTCCAGGAACACAACGATCCTGTTCTCGGTCGGCCGCGACCTAAGGAACACCCTCTCGCCCCGGGTCTCGTTCCTGAGTTACATGGGGTTTCAAGTCAGAATCTAGCCGCAGGTGTGTCTTGACGGGAAGACGGGTAGGGACGCCCGGCCCGGGCGTCCGGGCAGATATCGGGGCCATTCGTGGCTCCCGGACGGGCGAGCCGCCCGTCCCTACCTCGAGAACCCCTGCTAGCGGACCTTGGTCTCGAAGAAATCGTGGTAGAGAACGATCTTAAAGTCAGCCGTGTCCTTGACGTAGAACCGGATGTCATAGTCCCCGGGGTGCAGATGCACCGCGAAGTCCCCGCTGTAGGACCCGCTGTCGTCCGTCGTTGCGATGAAGAAGTCGTAGTATCTTTCCTTCGGATTCCCGGGCACCGGGTTGGGCAGGAATTCATTGCCCGCGCGCTGCGGATTGCCGTTCAGCGTAAGGATGTACCTGTGCTCGGGAAGCAGGTGCGCGAGGTCCAGGTGAAAAACGAATTCTTGGGCGGAGGATGGATAGACTCCAAGTGATCCAGTCGTGTCCGGCCCCACCACGCGGCCCCATGCGGGCGGGTTGATCAATGTGAGCGCGCGGTCCGGGTTGGCACCATGCAGGAAGTCCTTGGCGAAATCCGCATCGAGCTCCGGGCTTTCGGCGTCGGCAGAGTATCTTTCGAACAGCCTGCGTGACATCCCGACCGGATCGCCGCTCGGCTCGGAGGGATAGCCATCGTGACTCCGGGTCCAGGCCATGTCCGAATCCCGGATCCGGCCCAGCACGGCCTGGAGATCGACAGGGCGGCCGGCGGCCATCGACGCCCCCAGGGCATCGAGCCATGTCTGCCAGCGCGCGAGGTAAAACGTCCCGACGAGGCCGTTCCACTCCCGGTTCGCATAGTCCGCAGTCACGCCATCCTCGCTTGTCCATGTGGTCAGCAACTCACGGGAATCCTGCTCACAGCGATCGCTCTCCTCCGGCGTGGCTCCGTAACTGCGCGCGTCGGCGAGCCAGGCGCCGAGCAGAAACTCCCTGCGCGTCCCAAGCAGCGCGTCGATGTCCCGGATCAGCCCAAGCATCCTGGGGCGCAGCCGCGCGAGCTCCGCGGCGTCCCTTCGGGCGTAGGCGTCGAGGACCGCATGATGGTAGCGCATGACTAGATCCGAAAGCACCTGCCTCCCGAGGTCGACCGCGTCGTAGCGGTATCCGTCGCTCTTGTCGCACCCGGGCGCCGCATCCAGCAGTTCCCTCCAGGCCGCGACCAGCCGCGTCGTGTCGTAGGCGGGCTTCGTCGTCCCCCAAAAATCGGCCTTCGGGTACGGTTCGAGCGAGGGGCGCGCGCACAACACAGAATTCGCGAGGGAGCCGTTCTTCCCATAGACGGTTTCGGCAAGGATCCCCAGGACGCGCGTCGCATGCGGATCCGCCCGGCCGTACCGCCTGGTCGCGTAGTCCTCAAGCCAAGGTCCGAAATCCGGCGCCTCGCTCCGCCACGAATTGCCGAGAAACATCTCCCAAAGCATGGGCTGGGTCTCACTGCCCTCCATCAGGGCGCCGATCCCGACCATCGAGCCCTTGCCCGGGCCCGCCTCGGCCAAAGCCGCCGCGGGTTCCGTCCTCAGCAGGTCGAGCTTCCCGCCTAGCCCGATATTTCCCCCGAAATTATTGATGGAGCACCACAGCCACGGCGTGCGCCCGAACTGGTCCCGCGTGCGCCAATGCTCCGTCGATTCGCAGAAGAGGTCCAGGACGAGGATCCTCGACTTGTCGAGGGCGTCGATCATCGGCTGGCGCGGGTTGTCCAGCCACGACTGCAGCACCCACGTCACGCCCGGGCGGGACCGGTCCATCGCCCCGTAGATCGCCTTCCCGCAGGCGGCGAGGTCAATGCCCTCGGTGGATCCCCCCTCGTGGAAGGGGTCGGCGGCGAGGAAGCCCGGAGCCCCGCCATACAGCCGGGACTGGGCCTCGTAAAACGCCGCGCCCATCCTGGCAAACATGGGGTCGAGCGGATCGAGCATGTCGGGCCGCTTGAGGCCGCCCCAGATGCCCTGGGCATGAATCTTTGCCGCCGGGAACCTCGCTTTGAAATCCGAGGGCACGATGCCGTAGTACCCCTGCAGGACGGGCTCCATCCCGAGTTCGCGCATCCGCGCCGTGATGCTCCTGCCGAGCGCGAGGCGCCTGTCGACCAGAGGTTGCGAAAGGGGCCCGCCGTAGTCCTCCATGTTCGACATGTACTGCCAGGGCTGGTGGGACGGGAGGCAGAGCCACTTGCGCACATCCGCGTTGGTGTATCCGAACCTTTCAAGCGCATCGATCCAGACCTGTTCCTGTCCCTCGATCACCAAACCGAGGTTCACGCCCTTCAGGGCGAGGAAATCGAGCTCGTGCTGCCACCTCGGCCAGTCCCACCACGCCATGGTGTAGCCGTGGGTGCAGTAGTTGTAGGCGTACCGGAAACGGTATGGGCTCACCACGCGGACCTTCCCGGGCACGGCCGGCGCCGGATTCGGCACGGCGAGCTGGTTTCCGCAGTCCCAGGAAATCTCGCAGCGGCAGAATTCCTCCAGGTACCGGTTGAGCGCCGAGGCCATCGCCACGCCGTTGTCGCCGCGGAGCACAACCATTCCTCCCTGGCTCTCGATCTCAAAGACGTCGCGCCCGGCGTCGCGGGGAATCTCCTCAAACCTCAACTGCCCGGCGAGCGCGGGAACAACCCGTTCCGCGAGCTGGCGGGCCGCGTCCTCGGAGGGGGAGGCAACCGCGGTCGCGGCTGCGAACGGCAAGGCGAGCAGGAGTGCCTTCAGGGTGGGGCGCATGTCGGACCGGCGCCGGGCGTTGTACCGCGGGATTCGGCTTCGTGCACGCGTTTAATGTTTATTTAATGCGGCAACTTGAAGATTTTAGGCAACAAGCGGCCGCTTTACGGCTAGTATGGAACTCAACATGTCCGAAGCATCGGCCATCGCCCGACCGCCTGTATCGCGCCCGGCCCCGCTCGATGGCGTCGGTTGCTGCGATCGCCTGCCCGCCCGGGAGGGCATCGGCAAGCCGCTCGAGGACGAGCTTCCGCCAGGGTACCTGCTGGACGGCCGATTCCTGATCCGTGAACCGGTCGGCCGGAGCGAAATGGCCACTGTGTTTCGCGCCGAGGACCTTTCGGACGGGGGACGCACCGTGGCCGTCAAGGTGCCCCTCATCAGGGCCGAGAGCGACCCGGTGACCTTTGGCCGATTCCTGCGGGAGGAGCGGATTGGGCTGATCCTCGACCACCCGTGCCTGCTCAGGCTGATTCCCGTTTCAGGCAAGAAGAGCCGCCCGTACATCGCGATGGAGTTTCTGGACGGCTGCACGCTCGCCTGCATCCTGCACCTGACGAAGCCCCTTCCCGAAAGGGACGCACTGAAGATCGCCGCAGTCCTGTGCGAGGGCCTCAAGGCCATGCACGACCGAGGCGTGGTCCACAGGGACATCAAGCCCGGGAACATCATGATTTGCCGGGACCGCACGCTCCGGCTGATGGATTTCGGGCTGGCCACGGAGATCTCCGCCTCGCGAGGCCTGATCGCCGCCCTCACGCCGCTCTTTGGGACCCCTGAGTATATGGCCCCCGAGCAGGTCACCAACAAGAAGAACGACGAACGCACCGACGTCTACGGCTTGGGAGTCGTCCTCTACCAGATGCTGACGGGGCAGCTCCCTTTCAAGGATGAGGATCCGTGGAAGGCCGCCCAGATGCGCGTGACCGGGGACCCCGTGGCGCCCAGGAAACTGAACCCGGCGATTTCGCCGCAGGCTGAGGAGATCGTCCTTACCGCGCTGCGCCGCAAGCCCATCGACCGCTACTGCGACGCGGTCCGGTTCCGCACGGCGCTGCTTGCCCCCGAGCAGGTCGAGGTCACGGGACTGAGCGAGGGGCTCAAGCCGCCCCGCTGGCGGATCAGCTTGCAGGGAACGCCGTTCCTGGCCGGGGCCCTGATCAGCGTGTCGGCGCTGCTGTTCTTCATCGGGCTCTTCTTTGTCGTAGCCCACCACGCCGCGCACGGCAGGTGAGGACATTTTGAAGGTAGGGACGGGCGGCCCGCCCGTCCGGGCATACACCAAATGCCCTTCGCAGCCCCTGGGCCCGTCTTGAATTCGGCCGGGGCTTGGGAGTGACCCTATGGCATGCCCGGACGTGCGGGCCGCACGTCCCTACCCATTTCCTGTCGAACGGACCCACAACCAACACACCCTTGCTTTGTGCTCTTGCCCAAGGGCCGGTCTCCGGTACCTAATGCCCGCTACCCCTCACCCTCGATGATGCCCCAGAATCGCGGTCGTCTCCTGCTCCCCATTGGCATTCTAGTTGCGCTGGCCTTTGCAGTGCCCCGCGCCCGGGCCGAGGCCGTCACGGCGGTCGACCGGATCGGCGACACGCTCACGATCGCCGCGGGGTCGGACCGGATCACCGTGCAGGTGTGCAAGCCCGGCATGCTCAAGGTCGACTGCCGCCCGGCGGGAAAGTGGAGCCCCGACACACCGAGCATCGCGGCCACCCGCTGGCCGGCGGCCTCGGCGACCTTCGACATCGAGTCCGATCCGATTACCATTTCCACGAGCGTCCTTTTTGCCGAGATCGACCGCGCCTCGGGCCGGATTGCGGTCTACGACCCGAGCCATCGCCTGCTGGTCGCCGAGACGGCCATCAAACCGGGGGTCCATGGCGCCATCGACTTTGGGACCGCAGCCGGCTCCCATTTCTACGGGCTCAAGGGCTGGGAATACCTGGACGACTCGAAGGGGCAGATGGAAATGTTCCCCAGCCCGGTTCCCTACCGGGTGGACGCGGGATCCGAGGGCAACACGGGCGGGCCTCTTGTCTGGAGCAACCAGGGCTTCGGCGTCTACGTCGACACCGACCGTGCGGACTGCACGATCGCGGGCCCGGAGGCGGTGCGGTTCTCGGGGCTCTCCAAGGTCAACGTCGAGTTCTACGTCATGGCGGGGGGCGCCTACGAGATCCAGCAGGACGTTGCCGAACTGACCGGCAAGCCTCCGATGTTCCCCAAGTGGGCCCTGGGCTTCTCGAACAGCGAGTTCGCCGACATGAACGAGGCCAGGTGCCTGGCAAACGTGAACGGGTACCGGTCGCGGGGCATCCCGATCGACCTCTACACGTTCGACTTCCAGTGGAAGGCCTGGGGGGACGGCAACTACGGGGAGTGGCGCTGGAACCCGGTGAACTTCCCCAACGGCCCATCCGGGGCCTTCCGGGCGAAGATGGCCTCGCTCGGGATGAAGATGGCGGGAATCATGAAGCCGAGGATCCACGTGGACTCGGCCGAGGGCCGCTACGCCACACAGCACGGCTTCTGGGTTCCGGGGCGCAAGCCCTATGCGGACTACTTTTCCCACAAGCTCGTGAACGACCTGGATTTCTCGAAGCCGGACTGCCGGCGGTGGTTCTGGGACCATGCGCGCGCGGCCTTCGACACGGGCATTGTGGGGTGGTGGAACGACGAGGCCGACGCCTGGGGCGACACCTGGGAATTCATGGACATGCAGCGCGCCCTCTACGAGGGGCAGAGGGCCCGCACGATCGGGAAGGTGCGCGTCTGGTCCAACAATCGGAACTTCTACTCCGGGGCCCAGAGGTACGCCTATGCGACGTGGTCGGGCGACATCGAGTCGGGCTTCACCGTGATGCAGCAGCAGCGCGAGCGGCTGATGTGCTCCCTCAACGTGGGCCAGGCGCGTTGGGGGATGGACACGGGCGGCTTCAACAACGACGCGCACATCAAGGGCGACGAGTTCGCCGAGAGCTATGCCCGCTGGATGGAGTTCTCGGCCTTTGTCCCCATTTTCCGCACGCACGGGACCTACTACAAGCAACCCTGGCTCTTCGGGCCCAAAGTCGAGGCCGCCGCCAGGAAGGCCGGCCGGATTAGGTATTCATTTATTCCCTACATGGTCCATTACGACCGGCTGCTGGACACGACCGGGGTGGGCCTGTGCCGGCCGCTCGTGTGGGACCACCCCGGCGACCCGGAGTGCCTGAACCAGGTCGACGCATGGATGTTCGGCGACTACCTTCTGGTCGCGCCCGTCGTGGACCGCGGCCAGTCGGTCAAGCGTTTCCATCTTCCCGCGGGCACTTGGATCGACTATTTCCGCGGGGGCAGCGTCGCCGGGGGGCGGACGATCGACTACCCGGTCGATCCCTCCACCTGGCTCGACATCCCGCTCTTCATCAGGAAGGGGGCGATCCTCCCGACGATCGACGTCATGAACTACGTCGGCGAGAAGCCGGTCACCCAGGTGTATGTCGACGTCTTCCCCGACGCCGCACCGACCTCGTTCAGCTACTACGACGACGATGGCCAGACCTACGACTACGAGCGAGGCGCGTTCTTCGAGCAGGGGATCACGGCCCAGGACCGGGGCGCCACGGCGACGGTGGACGTGGCCGAGCGGACTGGCAATTTCGGGCAGTCGCTGCGCTGGTACCTCTTCAGGATCCACGGCCGTGCGGGCTCGGGCGTGACCGTGAACGGCGTGGCGGCCGCAGCCAGCCCCGATGGCGACTCCTTGGCCACGGGTTCCCGGGAAGGGTGGGCGGCGGGCACGGACCGGTACGGTCCGGTCACCCTCGTCAAGGTCGCCGCCGGCTCGGTGAAGAACATCGTGGTCGCCGGAGCCGCGCCATGAAATCGCCCGGGGGCACAGTCCGTTTTGGAAAGGTAGGGACGGGCGGCCCGCCCGTCCGGGCAGACCCAACGGAACGCAGTCACCTTAGGCACCGTTGTTGGTTCCCTGCCATGGCGTTGGCGTTCGCCACATGCCTCCCTGCCGCAGCCAAGGAAAAAATCCAGCCGTGGTCGCCGATCGACCCTGCCGAGTTGCTGGAAGCCAAGCCGTCTCTCGACCCCGGCGCGGCGGCGGAAGTCGTCTCCTGGAAGTTCGACGTGGATGACCGCGCCTTTCCGGACGAGCGAAGCGCCTACACCTATGTCAGGTTCAAGGTGTTTGACCCTGAACGGGCGGTGAACGTCACCCGTCTACTGGGATTTAGCGTGGCCTACGACGGAAGAAGTCTCGTCACGACGGACCTCAGGGCGAGGCTCACGCTATCGGACGGGGAGACACGGGAGTTTGGGAAGGAATCGATCCAGGAGCGCGACACGGAGCACGAGGCCAACGGCAATACGTGGTATGATCGGCTCGTGGGGGTGACTGGTCTGGGAAAGAAGGAGAGCTTCCTGGCCGTCACCGGCATCAAGCCCGGCGCGGTGCTCGAATACCAGCTGTTCCAGTCGTACCGCCCCACGGACACCTTCGAATACATCTTTCAGTACCCTGAATTCCCGATTCGGCATTTCACGGCGAAATTTCAGCTCCTGGACGACAAGGGGAGCTATTTGGACCTCCCGTACATAGTGAATACCCCGAAACTCAAGGTTGCGGCAAATGCCGATCCCGGCACCGAGACCATTCTGCTGTCGGCCGACGGACTTCCCGCCTTGAGCGACGAGCCATTTTCCCCGCCAGTTCTCGACCGATCCCTCGCGCTGATCGGGAGTTACCTGCCACGGAGCCTCGTTATGGCCACGCACCATGACAGCGGACAGGAAACCAAGATATCCCTCAAAGGCGGTCCGTGGGCCGCAATCGCGGCGTTGACGTATACGGCCGAGCAGGATGCCACGCAGCCGACCCAGGCCTTGAGGGAGCTCGCCTCGCGCATCACTGCGGGCGCAGCGAACCAGACCGAAAAGGCCCACCGCATCCACAACTACGTCCACGCCCTGTTGCTCCGATTCCTGGACTCGCCGCAGAGGGAACGGACGCGCATGTACACCTATGTGTCGACCCCGTTGGACAAGGTGATCGCCTTTGAGGACAACCCGACCCTGAGGCTCCACCAAATCGACTTCTTCTGGCTGGCGGTCGCTCTCTACAGGATTGAAGGGCTCAAGACCGAGGTGTTGCTGCTGCCAAATCGCGCAAGAATCGGATTCAGCCCCAATCTCGCCTCCGAGGCGGTCGTTCCCGAGCATGGCGCCCGCGTATTCGCGGATGGCAAGTGGCAATACTCCGTGCCCGACCTGGCGCGTCCGGAGCCCTTTGGGAGCCTTCCCTGGTACACCCGCGGCTATGTCGGGCTGCAGGCGCGCCCGGACGAGGTGGGCTTCGTCAAGATACCCGCGTCGCCAGCAGCCGATGCCGTCATCTCAAACGAAGGGACGCTGGACCTCGCCGCCGACGGCAGCCTGAAGGGGACCTGCCGGCGAACCTGGACCGGGGAGCCGGCGGTGGGCTTCAAGGAGCGGCTGCGGGATTCCAACGAGGAGGACCGCCTGAGGGTGGTCGGCGACCAGCTGAAACAGGAGCTGAGGTGCGAAGGGGTGACCGTGACCGGGCTCCACGGCGTCGACGACATCGACGCCCCCCTTGTCGCGGACTACCAGCTGCGCTGGAGTGACTTTGCGACCGGCACCAAACGGCTGCTGGTGTTCCGCCCCTCGGTGTTTCATGGTTTGGCCGTCACTCCGTTCGCGGATGCTGTCCGGCAAAACCCCATAGACTTTGAGTTCGGCTGGCGCGAGGTGGACAGTTTTGACCTGAACGTGCCGGCGGGCCTCAAGCTCGAGGCTCCCCGCCAACCCATCGACAGGCCCGGCCGCGCGATCAGCTACCACATGGGGGTTTCCTTCGACGCGGGGAGGGGACAAATGCGCGTTGAACGGGTGTTTGAATCGAACCTTCACCACCTCCCGGTGGCGGCGTACGCGCAGCTCAAGGATTGGTTCGGGTCCATGGCGCATGATGACGGCGCGGAGATGGTGCTCCGAAAGCCCCGTGCGCCCCAGCCCGGAGGCACTTCCCCGCAGGCCAAGTCCCCGTCGGCGTCATGAGCGGATACCGTCGAGGCTGGCTTGCAGCGGTCAAAGGGTGCTGCGGGATCCTGCTGGGATTGCTCGCCGGGAATCAACGGGCCGGCGCGGCCGTCCCGGATTGGATCCCCCGGGGAGACGGGGCGGCTTCGTGGCATCCGGGCGGCGACGCCGTCCTCCTGATGGACCGGGAGCAGGTCCGTTTCCTTCCTCCGGACGCAGTCAGGGCGGCCTTCACGCTCCGGCGTGTCCTGAGGGCCAATCGGTCGGCGGGCATTGAGTCGATGAGGCTCCTTTTCCGCTATGACCCAGGGTTCATGCATGTGACGTCCTGCAACGTGTGGATCGTATCGCAGGACGGGACGGCAAATAAGAGGTACCGGCTGCAGGATTTCACCGACTCCGTGGCGATCTACAGCAGCGAATGGTGGGACCAGGAGCACGACTTGGCGTTTGATCCAAAGGGCAAGGTCGATGTCGGGGACACGCTTGCCTGGGAACTCACCTATGAGCAGGACCGGGGGGACTTCAACGACACCCAATTCAGCTTTTTCGAGGCCATGCCCTGCCGCATGGCGGAATTCGAAGTCATCCCGAGCCCGGGCGGCCGGATCATCTGGTCCACGACGGCCGGCTCAGCAGAGGCCCCTGGATCCGGGAGCGAGCCGGGCGCCCTGCTTTGGAGGGTCGGGGACCTGACCGAGCTTCCCAAGGAACTTCCATCTGGATTCATACCAAATCCGAGGGAAGTCTATGTCCGCTGCCTGCCGGGCGGCGGCTCCTCTGAGGTCCCGACTTGGCCTGCGGTGGCTGCTCAAACAGCGCAGCTTCTCGAGCCGGCGGCCGTGGCGGACGGCAGCATTTCGTCCCAGGCGCGGGCGCTGGCCACAGGAAAGGCCGGCCGATGGGAGCGCATTCGGGCGCTGACCGAATTCGTCCAACACGGAATCGTCTACCTCGAGATCGAGTTGAACGACGACGCGCTGGCCGGCTACAGGCCCCATGCGGCCGCGGACGTCCTCCGGTGTCGGTACGGCGATTGCAAGGACAAGGCCGCTCTTCTCATTGCCATGCTGCGCGCCATCGGGGAAGACGGCCGATTTGTCCTGCTCTACAGCGGGTATCCGAAGGCGGTCCAGCGCGACTGGCCGGCAGCCGGCTCCTTCAACCATGCGATCGTGGCAATTCCGGCGGACTCGGGCGTGCCCCCGTCGTGGCCGACGGTCGAGGTGGCCGGGATTCGGGAAGTCATCTTCGACCCCACCAACCCGGTCACTCCCTTGGGGGTCTTGCCGGCAGAAGACCAGGGTGGGTACGGCCTCGTGGTTGATCCGCACAAGGGCGGGCTGTTCAGGTTCCCCGCAGGGGTTCCCTCGGCAAATTCCAGGCATTTGAAGACGAACGAAACCCTCGCTGCCAGCGGTGACATGGAAGTTGCGGTCGAGGAGACGTGGTCGGGACTGGCCTCCTCGGATTTTTACTTTGCCAACCTTTATTTCAAGTCGAGGTCGGCCTTTGACAACGTCATCAATCGCACCGTTCGCAGCGCGAACCCTGTTTGCTCGGACCTGACATGGGCCGACGATTGGGAGCCGGCAGCTGCAAGGTACAGGTTGAGCCTGGGCTTCAAAGTGCCTGGGTACGGACACAATTCCGGGGGCGCCATGATGCTCGTTTCGCCCGATCCATTGCCCGTGGAGGAGCAGCTAGTTCCCTGGGAAAGGAACTTGGACGGGGTTGTTTGGTTCAACGCGGGTTCGCTCAACACCGAAATCCGCATGACCCTTCCCGCGGGCTACGTCGTGGACGAGCTCCCCGACCCCTGGAAACAGCAAGGCGCCACAAGCTCCGCTGAGATTTCCTTCGGCGTCGACGGCAATGCGGTTGTAGTCTCAAGCCATCTGGAACGCCAGGCGGGCTTCTACGCGAGGGCCGACTACGAGGCCCTGCGCGGCCTGTATGATGGACTGCGCGACGCGGCCCGCGGCCCCGTCGTCCTGCGAAAGGCGTCGGCCGGAACCCCCTGAATTCCTTATGAATACCATCCCCATGCTCATCACCGTCTCCGTGGTCGCGGCCGGATGCGCCGCAGCGCGCGCCGCCGATCTCCCCTCGCACAGGCTCCCCCGCAGCACGCCCGAGGAGCAGGGCATCTCGTCCCCCGCGATTGTCGCCTTCATCCAGGCGGCCGAGCAGAAGGTGGACGCCCTGCACAGCTTCATGCTGGTGCGGCACGGGAGCGTGGTGGCGGAGGGTTGGTGGTCGCCGTACGGCGCGGAGGAGCCGCACGCGCTCTTCTCCCTGAGCAAGAGCTTCACTTCCACGGCAGTCGGGCTCGCCGTGTCCGAGGGCCGGATCAGCCTCGATGACCCGGTCCTCGGGTTCTTCCCGGACAAGGCGCCTCCCGAACCGGCCAAGAACCTCAAGGCCATGCGGATTCGCGACCTCCTGCGGATGTCAACGGGGCAGACCGAGGACGCCGTGAAGGACTTTCCGTTCCAGTCGAGGGAGGACCTGGTGAAGGCCTTCCTTGCCCTCCCTGTTGAGTACAAGCCCGGCACGCATTTTGTCTACAACACCGAGGCGACGTACGTGCTCTCGGCCATCGTCACGAAGGTGACGGGCCAGAGCGTGCTCGACTACCTCCAGCCGCGACTCTTCCAGCCCCTGGGCATTGCAAACCCGACCTGGCAGGCGAGCGCCCAGGGGATTTCGTTCGGAGGATTTGGGCTGAGCCTTCGCACGGAGGATATCGCCCGCTTCGGGCAACTCTACCTGCAGCGGGGCCTGTGGCAGGGCAAACAGCTTGTGCCCGCCGAATGGGTGGACGCCGCGACCTCGCTTCAGACCTCGAATGGAAGCAGCCCGACCAGCGACTGGGACCAGGGCTATGGCTACCAGTTCTGGCGCTGCAGGCACGGGTTTTACAGGGCCGACGGCGCCTTCGGCCAGTTCTGCATCGTGATGCCCCAGTACGACGCGGTCCTGGCGATCACCTCCGGGACCAAGGACATGGCCTCGGTGATGAACCTGGTATGGGATTTGGTCGTGCCTGCATTGAAGTCCGGACCGCTTCCGGCCGATCCCGCCTCCGACCGGCTGCTCGTGGCGAAGCTCGCGAGCATGGGCCTTCGCCCGCAGGAGGGCTCCGAGTCGTCCCCGCTTGCCGGCAAGGTGGCGCAAAGGACGTACGCCTTTCCGGCGAATCCCGAGGGGATCCGTTCAGTTTCGCTGGATCCGTCCGCCCCGGGCGGTGTGACGATCTCGCTGGAGACCGGCCACGGCCCCGAGCGGCTTGTCTGCGGCAAGGGCTCCTGGGTCAAGGGAGAGCTTCCGCCCTCGTTTGGAATCACCAGTGCAGCCGCGGCGAGCGGCGCATGGACGGCCGAGGATACCTACACGGCGACGATTGTCCGCACCCAGATGCCATTCCGGCAGACCTTGCAGCTGACGTTTTCCGGCGACGGAGTTGAGCTCGACGTTGGCTACAACGTCGTCTCGGACCAGGTCAGGCCGTATCGCCTAAAGGGAAACGCTGGCCCGAGGTAGGGACGGGCGGCCCGCCCGTCCGGATCCGCTTTCGGTTGAAGGGGTCAGACCTCGATCATGGCCTTCAGCACATCCGGGTTGCCGGCAATCTTCCCGGGGAAGACCGAAGGCGTCTCCGCGAGCCCAAATCGGTGCGTGATCCACGGCTTGGTCGCCACCTTGCCGGCCTCGATCTGGGCGATGATATTTCGAAAGTCAGACGGGAGCGCATTGCGGCTCGCGCACAGGGTTAGCTCCCGCCTGTGAAAGTTGGGGTCGCTGAACGTCACATCGCCCTGGAAAAGGCCCACAAACACGATCCGCCCCCCGTGGGCCGCCAGGTCGAACGCGCCCGCCATGGACTTTGCGTTCCCGGTTGCGTCGATGATGATCGTCGGCAGGTCCCCGGCGATGGCCTTGAGCTGGGCGGCCGCCCCGGGGCCAGGGGAGACGGTGTGCTCCACCCCGAGTTGCTTTCTGCAGAAGGCGAGCCTGGGCCCGCTCATGTCCATGACTGCCAGTGTGCCGCAGCCCAGGAGCGCGAACTGGATCGCCCCGAGGCCGATCGGACCGGCGCCGATCACGAGGACAAAGTCCTCCTCCGTGACGCCAGCCCGCGCGACCGCATGTGCGCCGATCCCAAGGGTCTCGACGAGAGCCAGTTGCTCGTAGTCGAGCGTTGCGGACGCGTGGAGCTTGTGCGCAGGCACGGCGAGCAGCGGCCGCATGCCGCCGTCGACGTGCACCCCGAGCACCTTGAGCGCGCTGCAGCAGTTGGGTTTGCCACGGCGGCAGGCCGTGCAATGGCCGCAGTTGAGATACGGCTCGACGGAGCATCGGTCCCCGGGCTTCAGCCCGTTGGGCTCGGTGCCGGAGTCCAGCACCTCCACCCCCAGTTCATGCCCTAGGATTCGCGGATACGTGAAAAAAGGCTGGTTCCCGGCAAACGCATGGAGGTCAGTCCCGCAGATTCCCACGCGGTGCACCCGGACCAGCGCCTCGCCCGGCGCGGGGACCGGTTCGGGCCCCTGGGACAGCGAAAACCTCCCCGGCTCATCCAATACGACTTGAAGCATGGCCGGGAAAGCCTTCCCGAACGCCTGCCAAACCTCGATCTTTTTTGGCCACAAAAAGGATCGACGGGTTGGGTCGGGTGGGCGCCAAATAGGAGCATGCCCGACAGCCCCACCGGTACCCGGCGCGAATTCCTCGGCAACGCCGTCAAGCTGGGGATCGGCTCCCTCCTGCTCAACCCGACGACCCAAGCCATGGCCTCCACCGCACAAACCGAGCCGGCCGGGCGCGGCAGCCCGCTTGCGGCCACCGTCGCGCGGCTCCGCGAGGCGCCCGACAGGGTGTTTATCGACCGCGACGGGACCGGGCTTGCCCAGGCCGCACGGACGGGCTCCGCCTACTCGACCCCAGGGTGCGAAGTTGCGATGACCGGGGAGCCTTTCGGCCATTCGGTCCGCGTCCGCTGCCCGGCCGGTCCGCTGAGCCGGGTCGTGCTGCGCTGGGAAGCCGCCTTCCCCTCGGGAACCCTTTTTCTCGGGGACCACTGGGAGCGAGGCTATGGCGACCTCCAGTGGCGCACCTCCCAGCCGGAGCGGGTGATGCCCTGGTACTTTGCCGGCCACGTTCCCGCTTCGGGCGGCACGCTCATGGCAGGCGTCAGGACGCAGCCCTCGGCCCTGTGTTTCTGGACGGCCGATGCCGAGGGAGTCTCGCTCTGGCTGGATTTCCGGAACGGCGGAAGCCCTTCCATCCCGGGAGACCGCGAAATTGCCGCAGCCGACATCGTCGTCCTCGGCGCCGATCCGGGCGAGCCGCCCATGGCGGCGCTCACCCGCTTCTGTCGCGCGCTCTGCCCGTCTCCCCGCCTTTCCCCGAGCCCGATCTGCGGCAACAACAACTGGTACTATGCCTATGGGCGCGACTTCGACGCCGACGCCATGCGCCGCGACGCGGCCTTCCTCGCGGAAATCTCCGCGGGACACCCGGTCCGCCCGTTTTGCGTGATTGACGCCGGCTGGACGGACAACAGGGCCTCAGTCTGTCCCGGCGGTCCCTGGCTGGCCGGCGACCCTGGCCGTTTTCCCGACATGCCCGGCCTCGCCTCGGACATGCGGCGGCTAGGCATCCGCCCGGGGATCTGGATCCGCCCCACGGCCCTGATGAAAGTCGACGACCCTAGGCGCCTTCGCGCCGGCCCCTGCACCGCCATTGAAAAACCCCTGGACCTCACGCTCCCCGAGAACCTGTCCCTGATCCGCGAGGACGTCGCCCGCGTCCGCGGCTGGGGGTACGACCTGATCAAGCACGATTTCTCGACCTACGACGTCTTCGGAAAGTGGGGCTTCGAAATGGGCGCGGAGCTCACCGACCCCGGCTGGCACTTTTCCGACCGGTCGCTCACCAATGCGGAGATCATCCTCGGCCACTACCGGAACCTCCGGGCCGGGGCCGGCGACGCCGTGCTCCTCGGGTGCAACACCATCGGGCACCTGGGCGCAGGCCTCTTTGAAATCCAGCGGACCGGCGACGACACGTCGGGAAGGGAATGGGAGCGCACCCGGCGCATGGGCATCAACACGCTCGCCTTCCGGCTTCCACAGAACGGAACGTTTTTTTCCAGCGACCCCGACTGCGCCGCCCACACGAGCCGAACCCCCTGGGAGCTCGACCGGCAGTTCCTGGACCTTGTGGGGCACAGTGGCGCGGCCCTCTTCGTATCGGTCGATCCCCGCACCGTAACGGCGGACCAAAAGGAAGCCTACCGTGCCGCGATGCAGCTTGCGCTCTCGGGAGGCGCTCCCGGCGGCTGCGAGCCCCTGGACTGGCTCGGCACCACGACTCCGGAGCACTGGCGCCTTGCCGACCGGGAAGTCACCTACCGCTGGGAGGAGTCCGCAGGGGCCAATCCGCTGCGTGTTTGAAGGTGGATTCAACGGAAACGAGGTAGATGACATGAGGCGACCAGAGACACGGAGGTAAATCCGTGCTCTGATCGCCTCGCTATGTCTAACCTAACTATCGGCGCCGTATCAAGCGACGCCAACAATCGTCAGAGCGCGGTGGTAACACCGCTTGCCCTAGTGATCAAGCTGGGGATTGATGTCCACGCGAAGGACTACGTGGTGGTGC
>Ga0302319_10006437_pt1 | contig 23316 bp, 19 predicted proteins | sample Bog_T0_2_FD_203319 | JGI IMG/M metagenome (GOLD analysis project Ga0302319, IMG submission 203319) | Peat permafrost microbial communities from Stordalen Mire near Abisko, Sweden - Bog_T0_2 | ecosystem: Environmental > Terrestrial > Soil > Wetlands > Peat | place: Sweden: Abisko, Stordalen Mire...
CTGCCCGGGCCCGGGTTCTTCTACCCGCCCACCCTGCTCACCGGCGTCAGGCGCGGCCAGCCCGCCCACGATGAGGAGCTGTTCGGCCCGGTCGCCGCGGTGATCGCGGTGCGCGACGAGGCCGCGGCCATCGCCGCGGCCAACGATTCAGTCTACGGACTGGGCGCCGCCGTCTTCTCCCGCGACCTGCGCCGGGCCCGGAGGGTGGCCGCGCGGATCCAGGCCGGCACGGTCGCGATCAACGACTTCGTGCGCTCGGATCCGGCGGTCCCCTTCGGGGGCATCAAGCTGAGCGGCCACGGGCGCGAACTCGGCCTCCCCGGCCTGCGGGAGTTCGCGAACGTGAAGGCGATCCGGCTCAGTTGACCGCGACGGTGATCTTCTTCGGCTTGACCTCTTCGCGCTTTGGCAGCGTGACGGTGAGGACACCGTTCTCGTAGACGGAGCTGGCCTTTTCGGCCGCCACATCCTCGGGCAGGCTGATCGAGCGCTCCAATTGGAACGACTCTTCCTTCTCGCCGGCTTTTTCCCGGCGGGTGGCGGTGATGCTCAGGACGCCATCGACGATCTCGATCGCGATGTCAGCCCGGCTCACTCCCGGCAGTTCCGCGCGGACGAAGGCATTGTTCTGGTCCTCGCGCAGCTCGACGGGAATTCGCGGCGACGCGGTCCCGGAAAGCAGTCGGTCGATCTCGCCATCCAGACCGGCCCAAGGGCTGCGGTTGGCAAAGCTGAACGAGGGGACGAGGTTGCGGACATTAGGATAGGTATAGTGAACGATACGCATGTTGGTTTTCTCCTGGTTGTTGTGATTCAGACGTTGTGCCTGTCCCCTTGCACGCCGGGTGCCAGCGGCCCCACCGGGCCAAGGTGTTGAAAACCGGATACTTGTCTTTCGCGCCGTCGCCGGGGCTGGGAAAAATTGCCGCACCTGCCTGTCCCACCTGCGCGAAAATGTCCGGTTTTGCGTTGCAGCGGGGGGCATTCCGGCTGCCGATGGGGCGATGCCCCTGCCCGCGCGCACCCCGCTGTTCGGACTCCTGGTCGCAGCGTCCGTCTGGTCGCTCGCCCCGGCTGCCTCCGCTTCCGACACGTTGAACCAGGACCAGCAACAGCAGGTCCTTTCGGTCATGGCCTCGGCCGGGAACGGATTGGAGTCGTTGGATCGCGTGCTGCTGCAGGTTCGGACCGCCCGCCATTTGGTCGCCGGATATCAAAATCCAAAGTCGCCCGACCCCGTCGTCCAGGCGGCCAACACCCTGGAGACCAACCTGGTCCTGCACCTGGAGCAGGAAGACCGGCTGATCAAGAAGGACCTGGCCTTTGCCGGCAATCTGCTCGGCAGCGACGGGGAGTACCAGGCCCTGACGGATGTGGTGAATGCGCTGAACGGGGTCGACCGCGACCTGCAGCGTTTCCAGGACGCGCTGGCACACCCGGACGTCATCGCGGCCCGTCATAAGTCCCAGGCGCACCTGCTCGGTTTCCTCGGCGCCTGGAGCGCCGCCCATCCCGGGGCCGATGCCGGTTTGCTGACCGACATTCGCACGTTCACCGACCCCCAGCAACTCGAAGACGTACTCCAGTCCCAACGGATGATCATCGCCCAGGTGGTCGACGTGCTCAACGCGAACAAGTCGTCGCCCTGAGCCGGGCGGTTGCCGCCAGCGCGCCAATTAGCCGGCGGCCAGCCGGTCGATCAGCACGGCCACATACGACGTGAAGCCGTGGTTGCAGCTCACGTTCCTCTCGAAGAGCTCCCACAGCGTCCCGGTGGCGCGCGCCATCGGCGCATAGGTCCCGAGCAGTTCCCGGCGCGCCGCCGCCCGCTCCCCGTGCGCGATCAGCAGTTCGAAGCGCATGATTTTTCCGACGAAGACGTTGGCCGGGTAGAACTCCCCATAATCGGCCCGCACCAGCCGGCGCCACAGCGCCGCTTCCCGCCGCGGCGAGGCCAGCCCGGTGAAGAAGGCATAGTATTGGCACGCTTCGCTGGCGTGTTCCGCCACCGCGAGGACGCCCCGCGCGTCGCGCACCGCATGGTCGACAAACCGCCCGTCGCGCCACGACAGCGTCCGCACCGCCTCCGCCACCGCCTTCGCCCGGGCGGCCAGCCCGGGATCGCGCAGGAGGCGGGCCGCCGCGCGCAGGGTCATCGCGTAGAGCATGTTGGTGGGAAAATTCACGTCCTGCACGAACTCGTTGGCCTTCGACCACTCGACGAAAACCCAGTTCTCGAGCTTCTCGAGCAGCCCGAGGTCGTTCTCGAAGCGGCGGAAGTAGTCGAGCAGCCCGCGGACGCGGCGCTCGACCCGGGGTTGCCATGACTCCGGCAGGCGCCGGCGCCGGCGGGCCTCGTCGAGCTGCACGATCAGGAACATCGCCCAATTGGGGATGAACTGGCGGCTCAGGGGCTCCGCCGGGTAACACATCGGCACCATGCCCCGGGGCAGCCCGGCAAAACCCGGGGGCAGGAGGTAGTTTTCAAGGAAAGCCCGCTCGATCGGATTGTCGCCGGTCAGGTGCCACTCCGCCCGCGCGGTGAACAGGCTGTCGCAGAGCCAGCCCGCCCGCTCGCGCGCCGGGCAGTCCATGAAGATATCCAGCGCATTTTGCCGGTAGCTGGCGAGCGCGGCGCGGCGCACCCGCGCGGCGACCGGCGCGAGGCCGGCCGGCGCCGGGCGCAGTGCGGTCGCGTTGATGTAATGGCGCAGGCTGATGGCCGACACCTCCGCCGCGCCGGTCCAGACCAGGACCTGCAGGTAGCGGAAGGTGTAGGGCTCGAACGCCTCGAAATCGACCTCGACGCCGCGCGCCAGCTCCAGCCAGAGCGCGTTGACGCAGCCGGACCGATTGAACTTCACCTGCCCGTCCACGAGGATCTCGTCAAATACCAGCAGCAGGCGCGTCGCCCGCCGCGTCCTCACCCGCAGGGCGGGAAAACCGGTGTGATCCGCACCGAAATCGGCGCGCACCCACTCCCGCGCTTGCAGCGCCAGCGGGGTGCGCGCGCCCAACCGGGCGGCGCTGGTGGTCGCGAACGCCGTGCCCGCCAGGGTCCGGAATAGCGGCCACGCCACCTGGTCGAGCCGGTAGCCGGCCGAGACCTGCGGGACCTCGAAGAGGAAGTTCCACTTCGGCGCCCGGGCCGCCAAAGCGGCGCTGAACCGGACCGTGCCGCCCCGCACCGCCGCCGGGCGGGGCGCGATACAAGAGAGGTCGGGATAGGCCATCCCGCGAGCCAGCCAGACCCGCCGGTGCCTGACTCGGGCCACGGCCACCGGCCACACGGGGGTGTAGCCGGGCCGGCGCCAGCTGAGGCCGCCCGGGCCGATCCGGTAAGCCTCCACAAAGGCGCGCTGATAGCTGTAGCGCTCCGCGCGCTGCACGCGTTCGGGGCGCAGCTCCGCCGTGAACCCGCCGCCGCGCGGCGCCGTCCATGCCACGGGCCTCCCCTCCACGACAATTTCCGCACAGCAGAACGCCGGCTCGTCCGTTGAGCAAAACGTCGGGACCCCATAACCCATCACCTCGATCACCACCGCCAAGCCGCCCCCTCCATCCGCCTGCACCGGCCACTGATCAACCCGGGCATGGCCGTGGGCGGCGCGCGCCGGGCCGCGGGCGGCCAGTTCGCCGTTGACCCACACCCGGCAGGCCTGGGCGGCGGCCAGCCGCAGGAGGCCCTCGCCACCGCCCGGGAGTTTCAGCGCCGCGTGAAAACTCACCCAGACATTCATCCTTCCCGCGAGCCGGCCCGGCCAGACCGGCACGGCGCGGGAGAAAGGGCGGAGGGGGGTCATCTCCCTGGGAAATGACCGCCGGCGCAGGGGAGCTCAAGCGCCGTTTCATTTTGGTCGTGTCCAAATTTTATTTCTAACGGCTCGACGCCGCCGGGCCGGGTCGTTTAATCCGCCGCGTGATCCTCGACATTCCCGACGGCGATTTCGCCGGCTACATCTTCGACCTCGACGGCACCCTGATCGACACCATGCCACTGCACTATCGCGCGTGGGACGCGGTCATGCGCCAGGCCGGCCTCCAGCGGCCGCTCGACGTGGATTTTTTCTACGCGCTGGGGGGGGTGCCCACCCGGCGGGTGGCCGAGCTGCTCGGCTCCCATTATGGCCTGGAGCTCGACGCCGAACGCGTATTCCACGAAAAGGAGGCGATCTTCTCCGCGCTGCAGACCGAGGCTCGCCTGATCGCCCCGACCGTCGCCATCGCGCGGCGGGTGGCGGCGACCCATCCGGTGGCCATCGCCTCCGGGGGTCCCCGCGAGATCGTGCGCCGGTCCCTCGAGATCGCCGGCCTGTCCGCCCTCTTCCCCGTCGTCGTGACCTCCGATGACGTCGTGCACGGCAAGCCGGCGCCGGACCTGTTCCTCCTGGCCGCGCAGCGGATGGGCGTGCCGCCCGGAGCGTGCCTCGTCTTCGAGGATGCGGAGCCCGGCTTCGCCGCGGCTCAGGCCGCCGGGATGCGCTGCGTGCGCGTGCCGCGCATCGAATTCCCGTCCGCTCCCCTCACCTCGCCGTGACGATGGCGGGCGGGACGGCGGAGAGGGCGGCCAGGCGCTGACGGACGATATAACGGCGAAGATCGATCGGGTTTTCCGCCAGGAAGGCGCGGTAGTACCGCGCGGCCTGCTCCTTCGCGCCCGCCAGTCGCGACAGTTCGGCGATCTGCACCAGCACCTCCGTCCGATCCGTCCAATTCAGCCGGCCCTGCCGCTCCGCCGCCAGCAAATGGGGCAGGGCACCGCCGGCCGGCAACCGGTAATTGAGGATCGCGTAGGCGATCACGAGGTGAAGATCGCTCACCGCCGCCGGGGTGTCGGCCTGCGCCAGGAGCGTTTCCGCCCGCTCCACCCGCTCCGCCGGCGGCGACGCCAGGTCGAGGGCGTAAATCTCCAGGAGGGCCAGGCGGGCGAGGGCCGTCTGGGCCCAGAGGGAATGCGGGTCCCGGCTAATCAGCCGGGCATATTCGCGCGCCGCCTCGGTCGCGTCCGGCCGGTAAAGATGGTGCTGGGCGATCCTCCCGAGAAGAAAGATCGCCGCCGAGGCGATATCGTCGGCGCCAGCCGCCAGCCCGGCGAGCAGCCCGCGAGCCTGGTCCAACTGCTGGGTCGACACCGGCTGCCGGTCGAGCAGCGCCGCCGCCTCGCCCAGGACGGCGCCGCGCGCGACGGCCGGATCCGCCGCGCTCCGCCGGCGGTCAAAAATCCCGGCAGCCTCCCGGGCACGGTAGGCCGCCAGGTCCCCCCAGGCCTCCGCCAGGCGGGGGTCGGATGGCACCGCCCCGGCGGCCGCTGCGCCCGGGCCCGCGCCCCTGATTTCCAGCGGTGGGGCGGCAGCGGCCCCCGCCGGTTCGACCAGCGCGCGGAGCTGGTAGATGACACCTTCGTTGCTCGCGGCGAGAATCGGGAGGACCTCGGGCCGGCGCGCCGGCGGGGCCAGCTCCACCTGCGCGACCGCCGCGACGTCGATACGGCGGAGATTATCCAGTTCGGAGCTGATCTCCTTCCGGAAATCGTCGCTGATCTTGCCGCGCATCCCGGCGCGCAGCACCGCGCGGAAGGCGTCCACGCTGCCATTCGACCCCCAGAGCTCCGCCAGATGGGTGAAAACGAAATTCTGGGCGTCGGACTCCTGGGTGGGGACCATGAGATTGCCGCCCCAGCAATAACCCTCGCTGTGGAACTTGAACTGGGCGGCAAAGGCGGAGGGCTTGACCCCGATCGTGGCCGGCGGCCAGTTGCTGATCCGGGTGAAGATCGCGCTGCCCTCCTGGCTCGTCATGAACTTGAGGAAATCCACCGCCTCGGCCCGGTGCGGGGTGGCGCGGTTGAGATAGATGGGCAGCCCGAGCGCAATCTGGCCCTCGCTGAAAGGGCCATGCGCATAGCGGCCGTAGACCGGGTCGTCCTCGCGCGGATAGGGGTAGGTGAACGCCGCGATGCTGAACGGGCAGAGCGCCAGCAGCTCGGTCGCCGCCCAGCTGGGCGCGACGATCATGACCGCGTGCCCGCTGACAAAGTCCGACACGGCCGAGGTGCGCGAGCGCTGCCAGAACCCGGGGGTGCACAGGGCGCCGTATTCCTTCATCTCGTTGAGCCAGGCCACCGCCTCAGGGGTATCGTAGCTCCAATCGTTGCGCAGATAGGCCTCGCCCAAGTCGGGGAGGCCGATCGACAGACGATGCTGGTAGTCGATGCGCTCGCACATCCCGGTCGTCATCGCCATCGCCATCAGCCACGCCTGCATTTTAGTGGCGTCGGGTGAATTCGCCATCGGCGTCAGGTCGAGCCCGTGCGCCCGGGCGTAGGCGCGGATCTGCGCGGACACGGCAAGCAGCTCGCGGTAGGTGCGCGGCGGCGCGTCGCTGCCCGTGACCGCCTTCAGCAGGGGCCGGTTGTAGACGATCCGGCTCACGTGGACGTCGAGCGAGACCGCGTAGTAATCGTTGAGCAGGCGGTTGTAGTTGCTGACCATCCCGTCGAGGAACGTGTCGCGCCAGGGGACTCCCGCGAGCGGCGTGCCGCGGTTGTAGGGGTTGGGCTCCCGCACGTCGGCGCCGATCGGCTGGAAGATCCGCCCGATGTCCGGAAAGGTGCCGTCATACTGCGCGAGGTCGGGTCCGTTCCCGCCGGCCATCCGGGTGAGGATCCAGGAGATGTAAGTGGGACCGCCGGGCACCGCGATCTGCACCACGCGCACCCGGGGGTTGAGCTGTTCATAGCGGTGGATGACCGCATCGATCGCCTCCCGCACCCCGACCTCGAGCTGCCACTGCGCGATCCGGATAGTCACGCGCCCGGGGTCCTCCGCCTTCCGACCGTGCCGGAGCACGACGAGCGCCGAGACGAGGTAGGCGACCGCGAGCACGGCGAAGCCCAGCCGTTTGCCGGGTGCTTTCATGGAAAGGCGGAGCGGATCAAGGGGGTGGGGATGGCGCGCACCTCACCGTTGCGGCGCCGCGCCCAGGTCATCGGGGAAATGACAGGTTTTGGGGTCTGAGGCCCAACTCTCGACCACCCGGCCAAAAAAAGCAATCCGCCGGCTGGTCAAAAGTAGCGCAGGCGTCCCGCCTGCCGTCGTCGAGATTGCAGGCGGGACGCCTGCGCTGCTTCAATACCGGTTGCAGTCCGGGCCGGGGTGTGTCCCTTAACTGACCCGCCGCATGGCCACCCGCCGAACCTCCTCCCGCCCGCCGCGACCCGCCGCGCCCCCGGCCAAGGCCGCGTACTTCAACCGCGAGCTGAGCTGGCTGGCCTTTGACCGCCGGGTGCTCGAGCAGGCCCGGGACGTGCGGCATCCCCTGCTCGAGCGCGTCCGCTTCCTTGCCATCGTCAGCTCCAACCTCGACGAATTCTTCGAGATCCGCGTCGCCGGGCTGATGCAGCAGATGGACTCGGGTGTCACCGAGCCCGGCCCGGACGGGCTGGCGCCGCGCGAACAGCTGCGGCGGATCCACTCCGTGGTCGCCTCGCTGGTCGAGGAGCAATACCGCTGCTGGCAGGAGGAACTGGTGCCCGCCCTGGCCCGGCAGGGCATCCTCATCCGGGCCCCGGCGGACCTCGCGCGAGCGGAGCGGAACTGGGTGCGCGCCTATTTCCGCGAGCAGGTCTATCCCGTGCTGACCCCGCTGGCGCTCGACCAGGCCCACCCCTTCCCCCAACTCGGCAACAAGACGCTCAACGTGCTGGTCTCGCTCGAGATCCCGGGCGCCCCCCGCGGCGAACCGCTCGTCGCCATCCTGCCCGTCCCGCGCATCCTCCCGCGGCTGGTGGCCATCCTCCCGACGGCGCGCGGCCCGCAGCGGTACATTTTCCTCAGCGACATCATCAAGCTTTGCGCCGGCGAGCTCTTCCCCGGCTACCGGCTGATCGCCGCCCACGCCTTCCGCGTCACCCGCAACAGCGACCTCTATATCGACGAGGAGGAGGCGGAGAACCTCCTCCAGCGCATCGAGGAGGAGCTGCGCAACCTCCGGCGCGGCGCCGCCGTGCGCCTGGAGATCGAGGACGGGGTGGACGAGGCCACCGCCGCGAAGCTGTGCGGCCATCTCGAGCTGCCGCACGAGTACGTCTTTCGCTTCACGGGCCCCCTGAATCTCCTCCGCCTGGAGACCCTGGCCGACCTCGACCGGCCCGACCTGAAATTCCCGCCCTTCGACCCGGTCAATGCCTCGCCGCTGGCCGACCCGGCGCACATGTTCGAGGCGCTGCGCGCCCGGGACGTGATGCTCCACCACCCCTACGACGCGTTCACCCCGGTGGTCGAGTTTGTCGAGCGCGCGGCGCGCGATCCCCAGGTCTTCGCGATCAAGCAGACCCTCTACCGCACGAGCGGGGACTCGCCCGTCGTGCGGGCGCTGATCGAGGCCTCGCGCCGCGGCAAGCAGGTGACCGCGCTGGTCGAGCTCAAGGCGCGCTTCGACGAGGCCAACAACATCCAGTGGGCCCGGCAGCTGGAGGAGGCCGGCGTCCACGTGGTCTACGGGATCGTCGGCTTCAAGATCCATTGCAAGCTCTGCCTCGTCGTGCGGCAGGAGGGCCGGCGGATGCGCCATTACGCGCACCTCGGGACCGGCAATTACAATCCGCGCACCGCGCGGCTCTACACCGACCTGAGCTACTTCACCGCGCGGCCGCCCCTGACCCGCGACGTCGCCAGCCTGTTCAACGCGCTAACCGGCTTCGGCCGCTCGCCGGCCTTCCGCCACCTGCTCGTCGCCCCCTATAATTTTCACCGCCGGATCCACGAGCTGATCGCCCGCGAGGCAGCCCATGCGGCCGCCGGCCGGCCGGGCCGGATCATCGCCCAGATGAATGCGCTGGTCGACAAGGCCACGATCGACGCCCTTTACGCCGCCTCCGCGGCCGGGGTGCGGATCGACCTGATCGTGCGCGGCATCTGCTGCCTCGTGCCCGGGATGCCGGGCCTGAGCGAGAACATCCGCGTGCGCAGCCTGGTCGGGCGCTTCCTCGAGCACGCGCGCATCTTCTATTTCGCCAACGCCGGCGGCGAGCCGCTGGTGCTGGCCGGCAGCGGCGACTGGATGCCCCGCAATTTCTTCCGGCGGATCGAGGTCATCTTTCCCGTGGCCGATCCCGGGCTGCGGGCGGAGATCATCGACCGGCTGCTCCCCGCCGAGCTGCGGGACAACGAGAACGCGAGCGAGCTGCACCAGAACGGGGCCTACCGGCCCCGGGCCCGCGCGGCGGACGAGCCGCCGTTCTCCGCGCAGGATCACTTCATGGCCGAGGCGGCCCGCCGGAAATAAAAACGCCGCGCGAGTCATCGCGCGGCGGTGAAACTAAAAGTTGTCGGTCGGCTCAGGAAACGTGGCCGGAGACGAGCTTGGTCATCTCGAACATGCTGACCTTGCCCTTCCCACCGAAGACGACCTTGAGGGCGGCGTCGGCATTGATCATCTTGCGGTCCTTCTTGTCCTGCAGGCCGTTCTTCTTGATGTATTCCCAGAGCTTCTTGGTCAGCTCGGTGCGGGGTAGCGGTTTGGCGCCAACGACGGCGGCGAGAGAGGCGTCCGGGGTAACCGGGGCCATGAACTTTGCATTTGGTTTACGGGCGGGTTTTTTAGCCATAGTGTATTTTGGTTTATCTCACTTCCCTCGGGACGCAATGCTTTTCGAGAGGGGAATGGGCCCGATTCCAGAGGGAAATCGCCCTATCCGTCAACATCCATTTGGACGAACTGCCGGTGCAGCGCCGCGTAGTGGCCGCCGGCGGCGAGCAGGCTCGCGTGGGTCCCGCGCTCGACGATCCGGCCCTGGTCGAGCACCAGCACGAGGTCGGCGTGGCGGATCGTGCTGAGGCGGTGCGCCACGATGAAGCTCGTGCGCCCGCGCAGCAGGGTGATGAGCGCCTTTTGCACCCGCGCCTCGGTCAGCGCGTCGATCGAGCTCGTCGCCTCGTCGAGGATCACGATGCGCGGGTCGGCCAGCAGGGCGCGGGAAAAGCAGATCAGCTGGCGCTGCCCGAGCGAGAGCCCGGCGCCGCGCTCCCCCACCTCGGTGTGCAGGCCCCGCGGCAGCGCCTCGAGCAGGTCGAGCCAGTCGAGCCGCGCCGCGGCCGCCCGCACCTCCTCCTCGGTCGCCCCGGGCCGGCTCAGGCGGATGTTGTCGAGCACGGTGCCGGTGAAGAGGAAGTTCTGCTGCTGCACCATGCCCATCTGGCGGTGGAGCGAGCGGCTGGTGATCAGGCGGATCTCGCGGCCGTCGATCAGGACCTCGCCGCTGGTCGGCAGGTAGAATTTGGCGACGAGGTTGATGATCGAGCTCTTGCCGCTGCCGGTGTGGCCGACCAGGGCGATCGACTGCCCCGGCTCCGCCGCGAAGGTCACGTCGTGCAGCACCCGGCGGGCGGGATTGTAGCCGAAGCCGACGTGCCGGAACTCCACCCGGGCGCCGGCGCCGGCCGCCGCCCCGGGCCGCGGATCGGCCAAGTCGGTGGCCGCGGGCGCGTCCGTCCAATCCGGCGGGATGTCGATCAGCCAGAAGATGCGCTCGGCGCTGGCCATGGCGATGATCGCCAGGTTGTACTGGTTGGCGATGGTGGTGATGGGCGAGAAGAACAGGTTGGTCATGAGGAAGAACATGACGAGGTGGCCGATGCCCATGCCGCCGTGGAAGACCAGCCAGCCGCCGAAGAGCAGCAGGATCGCCACGAAGAACTGGCTGTTGAGCTCGAGCAGCGGAGCGAGAATCGCGGAGGTGCGGGCCAGGGCGATGTTGTAGCGCGAATGGTCGGCCAGCAGGCTGCGGAAGAACCCGGCATTGACCTCCTGGCGGACGAAGCCCTGGGTCACGCGGATCCCGCTGACCGACTCCGCCAGGGTGGCGGTCACCCGGCTGAAGCTGTTCTGCGTGGCCCGGGTCAGCCGGCTGTATTTCATGCGAAAATGGTTGGTCACGAACCACAGCACCGGCGCCATCGTCACGACCACGAGAAACAGCCGCCAGTCCCACCAGGCCATCAGGCAGCCGGCAAAGATCATCTGCCCGCCCTGCACCGTCGTCGCAAAGGCCACGTCCTGGATCCCGATGCGCACCGCCTCGACGTCGCTCGTGATCCGGCTGATCATCCGGCCGATCCGCATCTCGTTGAAGAACTTCATCGGCTGGCGCTGGAGCTTCTCAAAAATCTCCGCCCGCAGGCCGTTCACCACCGTCTCGCCGATCTCGAGCGCGTAGCGCTGGCGGAAATGGAACATGCCATCGGTCACGATGGCGAGGAGCGCAAACCCCAGCGTGCCCTCCATGATGCCGCGGAGGGAGCCGGCGGCGATGGGGCCGGTGATGACGAGGGCCACGACCCAGACCAGCGCGGTCACCTGGGCCGAGCGGATGGTGGTCAGCGCCACCAGCACGTGCATCTTCCTCCGCACCGGCCGGGTGTAGCTGAAGAGGCGGCGGATCAGGGCCCACTCGAGCGGCCGGAACGGATCCTGGTCGTCGTCCTCGTCGGGCACGCGGTGCACCAGCATGCGGTCGCCGGGCCGGGGGGATGGCGCGCTCATGGCGTCCCCTCCTTGCGCAGCAGGGACTGGAGCGCGCGGCTGTCGGCCAGCTGCAGGTCGGCCACATGCAGGTAGGGCCCCGGCACCCGCATCAGCTCCTCATGGGTCCCCCGCTGGACGATGCGGCCGTTCTCCATCACCACGATGAAGTCGGCGCGGCGCAGGGTGCTGAGCCGGTGCGCGACGATGAAGGTCGTGCGCCCGGTGATGGCGCGGTCCAGCGCCTCAAAGATCTCGTGCTCGGTCTCGCTGTCGATCGCCGCGGTCGGGTCGTCGAGCAGCAGGATGGCCGGCTCGAGCAGGACGGCGCGCGCGATGGCCAGGCGCTGGCGCTGGCCCCCCGAGAGGCTGCTGCCGGCCTCGCCCAGCACCGTGTCGTAGCCGTCCGGCAGCCGCATGATGAACTCGTGGGCGGCGGCGATGCGCGCGGCCTTCTCGATCTGGGCCGGGGTGGCCGAGGGATGGCCGAAGGCGATGTTGGCCGCGACCGTGTTGGAAAACAGGAAGCTTTCCTGGAACACCAGCCCGATGTTGCGGCGCAGGTCGTCAAGGTTCAGCTGGCGCACGTCGATGCCGTCGATCAGGAGGCGCCCCCCGGTGACGTCGTGGAACCGCGGGATCAGGCCCATCAGCACGCTCTTGCCCGCGCCGGTCGCGCCCAGGATGGCGACGCACTGCCCCGGCTTCACGTCGAGGTTGATGTCGGTGAGGATCGAGCCCTCCTTCGCCGCCACCGGGGAGGCGAGGACTGCGGAGAGGCTGGCGGAGGGACGGGAGTGATCGTAGGCAAAGGACACGTGCTCGAAGCGCACCGCGCCCTCGAGGCGCGGCCGCGCGATCGCGCCGGGCGCGTTCTTCACCTCGATCGGCGCGTCGAGGATTTCAAAGACCCGGCGCGCCCCGATCAGCGACTGCTGGACCGAGTTGACCACCGCCACCACGTTGTTGACCTGCCCGGAGAACTGGTCGAGCAGGCCGGCAAAGACGACCAGGCCGGCGCCGAACGGCAGCTGGTTGTGCGCAACCAGCCAGCCGCCATAGCCGAGCAGCACCACGGTGTTGACGTGGGTGAGGAATCCCACCGTCGGCGAGAACAGGCTCACCCGCCAGAAGATCCCATATTGCTGCTCGAAGACGGCGCGGTTGGCGGCGTCGAATTGCGCGCGGTTCTCGGGTTCGCGGCCGAACCCCTTGGTCACGGCGATCCCCTGGATGCTCTCGGTGAAGTACTGGACCATCCGCTCGACCAGGGTGCGGTTGTACGCGTAGGCCGGCTCGACCCGGCGGGAAAACAGCACCGCGATGATAATGAGCACGGGGGTGGTCGCGAGGCACGCGAGCGTCAGCCCGAGGTTCAGGTTGGCCATGTAAACGACGTAAACCGTGAGCGAGATCGCCATGATCAGGCTCTGGATCAGCACCTGGTCCACGAACATCCGCACCGCCTGGACGTCGCTCGTGACCCGCGTGATGATCGAGCCCGTGGTGTTGGCGTCGAAGAAGCGGAAGCTCAGGCGCTGCAGCTTGTCGTAGACCTCGCCGCGCAGGTCGACCACGAGCTTCTGCTGCACCAGGATGTTGACCGAGATGTTGTAGATGTAGTTGAGCACCCCGCGGCACAGGGCCAGGCCCATGATCAGGCCGGCCAGGAGCTCGAGGACCCGCATCCGCGGCCAGTCGGCCGGGAGCGCGAGGTGGAGCCGGTTGGGCGAGATCGGCGTGTGCATGACCTGGTGGCGGATGTAGTCGATGCCCACGCCGGTGAAGCTCAGGCCGAAGATGCCCATCGTCAGCAACACCAGCTGGATGCCCAGCACGCCCAGGCACCGCAGCCGGTAGCGCCAGGCAAAGCCGAACAGCCGGGCGATCAGCACCCAGTTGGAGGGCTTGTTCCGGACGTTCGTTCGCGGATGCTCGGGCATTTGGCCCGACAACTTGGGGCCCCGCCGGAGGTGAGTCAATTTGATCAAATCCGCGGTCGTGGGTCAGTTTGCCCGGAAGAAAAGTAGCGCAGGCGTCCCGCCTGCAATCTCGACGACGGCAGGCGGGACGCCTGCGCTACACCTAATCCGGTCCGCCCGATCGACCCTAGCGATTGTTCATGCGGCCGCCGGACTGGTCGGAGAGGCGGTCATTCTGCTCGCGGGCCAGGCGGCGGCGGCGGACCTCGTCGGCGATCGCCTGGAGCCGGCGCTGCTCGTCGGCGGCGGTGGGATTAAGGACCACGCTCACGCCCGGCGGCAGGTTGCTGCCGTTCCAGCCGCCGGCGGTGGACGCCTCCACCTTGGCCTTGCGCAACGAGAGGGTGAGCAGGCGCCCGTCGGACAGGACCGACGCCGTGTCGTGGTCGGGATCGGCGGACTTGACCACGAATTTGTTGTCGAGCCCGCTTTCGTTCAGCCCGACCCATTTGCTGGTCTTCGTCGCCACGTTGTAGATGCAGACGCGCAGGCCGTCCGACGTCGACATGATGCCGTGGAGCTCGAGCGGCTCGTTCTCCGCCACCGCGCCCGGAGCCCCCGGACCCGCGACGGGCAAAAAGGGCGAACTGTCCGCGTCCTGCGCCCCCGAGCGCGCCACCGGCAGCAACCCGAGGCCAAGGGCGGCGAGCCAGCGGAAGCAAAGGGTGCGGGGGTGCATGGGCGACGGGATAGGATGCTAGACGCACCCGCCACCGTCAAGTAGCGGACATTCCATAAAATGATACAGGCGTTTCCCCAAACCCCCAATCATTTTTCACGCAAAGGCGCCGAGGCGCAAAGAAAACCGCAACGGGCTCAGTCTTCAGTCCAAGTCACCAAACAACGAAAGTCCGATCCCGCGTTGCGGGATCGGACGTTCGTTGTTTGGTGGGTATGATGATCGGAAGGATCGACCTTTGCGACTTGGCGCCTTTGCGTGAGACCGGATCGACAAAGTTCAAGAGGTGCCCTCACCTCATTCCATGAACCTTGAGGTCCAGTCAGGGCGGGAGAGGGGGCGGGGGCGCCAGGGGCCGAAGATGCGGTAGCGCCAGCGGGCCACCAGCCTATAGCCGGCGTCGCGGCAGCCGGTCGGGACCAGGGCGAGGGCGCCGCCGAGGAATCGCCCGGCGCCGCCGACGGTCCGCAGCGCGGCCACCACGCCGTCGGTCCGCAGCAGGTATTCCCGACGGTTCCGGTGCGACCAGTCCGGCACGAAGACCAGGCTGGAGAAATCATCCGTGGGCAGGCCCTGGGCGCGCAGGTAGGCCTGGGCGGCCGGGCCCTGCAGTGGCGCGTAATGCAGCCGCCCGGTTCGATCGAGCCGCAGGAGCACGCGCACCACGCGATTGCACAGCCCGCACTCCCCGTCGAAAAGGAGCACCGGCCGGCGGTCGGGATCGGGCTGGGCGGTCACAGGCCCAATCAAGCCGATCGCCCCCCCCGGTGCAAGCGAAGCCCCGGGAGGGCAGTGGAGTGGCTTGATCGCAACGGAGCCACTTTGGCGTGGCACGGCCGTCCCGCCCGTGTTCGTTGATAACATGGGCTAGAAGCCCATGCCACGTTTAGGGCGGGACGCCCAAGCCACGTTCTTTTAGTCTTCAGGTTTCAGGTTTCACCTTTCAGCCTTTTCCGCCGACAATGCCTTCCATGAGCTTCGATTTCGACAACCCGCCCGACCGCCGGGGCACCGATTCGCAAAAGTGGCAGAAGTATGCCGGACGCGACGTGCTGCCAATGTGGGTGGCCGACATGGATTTCCGTTCGCCGCCGGCGGTCATCGCGGCGATGCGGCACCGCCTGGAGCACGGCATCTTCGGCTATGCCCGGCCGGTCAAGTCGACGGTGGACGCGGTGGTGGCGGCGCTGGAGCGGAACTACGCCTGGCGGATCGACCCGGAATGGCTCGTCTGGCTGCCCGGGCTGGTCGTCGGCCTCAACGTCGAGGCGCTTGGCCTCGCCGGGCCGGGCGACCAGGCGATGTCCTGCACGCCGGTCTACCCGCCGTTCCTGAGCGCCCCGCAGAATTCGGGGCGCGAGGCGCTTGCCGTCCCGCTCGCCCTCGACTCCGCCGCGCACCGCTGGGAGCTCGATTTTGACGCGCTGGAACGGGCGGTCACGCCACGGACCAAATTGTTTTTCCTGTGCAATCCGCACAATCCCGTCAGCCGGGTCTGGCGGCGCGACGAGCTGGTCCGCCTCGGCGAGTTCTGCGTGCGGCACGACCTGCTGCTCTGCTCCGACGAGATCCACTGCGACCTCATCCTCGAGCCTTCGCTCGCCCATGTCCCCACGGCCACGCTCGGTCCGGAGATCGCCGCCCGCACCATCACGTTCATGGCGCCAAGCAAGACCTACAACCTGCCCGGCCTCGGCACCTCGTTCGCCGTGATCTCCGACCCCGCGCTCCGCGTGCGCTTCGTGCGGGCCACCGCCGGCATTGTCGCGGAGGTGAACGCCCTGGGTTATGCCGCGTGCGAGGCCGCCTACCGCGACAGCGAGCCGTGGCGCCAGGCCCTGCTCGGCACCCTTCGCGCCAACCGCGACCTGCTGCTCGATTTCGTCGCGCGGGAACTGCCCGGCGTCCGCGTCGAGGCCCCGATCGAGGCCACCTACCTCGCGTGGCTCAACGTCGAGGACCTCCGGCTCTCCCATCCGGCGGCCCACTTTGAGCAGCACGGCGTCGGCCTGAGCGACGGCGGGATGTTCGGCGTGCCGCGCGGCCGCGCCGTCCGGCTGAATTTCGGCTGCACGCGCGACACGCTGCGGGAGGCCCTCCGCCGCATGAAGGCGGCGCTGGCCGGCCGATGAGCGATGCCCGGTGAGTTCAGACAGATTCTCGGGATCAGGTTCTATGTGGGCGGCCTGGAGGGCCTCCTGAACCGGGTCGCCGGCGGCGGCCTGATCGTGGTGCCGTCCGCCCCGGTCCTGGCGAACCTGCCCTTCGATCCCGCCCACCGCGCGGCGCTGCTCGGCAGCGACTTCGCGATCACCGACAGCGGCTACATGATCCTGCTGTGGGCGGTCCTGAAGGGGGAGCGCCTCCGGCGCATCTCCGGCCTGCGCCTGCTGCGCGGCCTGCTCGGCCGGCCGGAATTCCGCGCGGCGGGGGCGACCTTCTGGGTGATGCCTTCCGCGGCCGACGCCCGGACCAACCTCGCGTGGCTGGATCGGCAGGGGGTGGCCGCGGGGCCGGAGGCGTGCTACGAGGCGCCGCTCTATCCGCCCGGCGCGCTGGAGGACGAAGCCCTGCTCGCCGCCATCGAGGCCCGGCGACCGCGATACGTGGTGCTCGGCGTGGGCGGGGGCGTGCAGGAGCGGCTCGGCTATTTCCTGCGCCAGCGCCTTTCCTACCGGCCCGCCATCCTGTGCACCGGCGCGGCGATCGCCTTCCTCTCCGGCCAGCAGGTCCGGATCCCGGTGTGGGCCGACCGGCTCGTGCTCGGCTGGCTCTTCCGCATCCTCTCCGATCCGGTGACCTTTGTACCGCGCTTCTGGCGATCGATCCGGCTGGCCGGGCTCCTCTGGCGATATGGGGAGCAGGCCCCTCCGCCCGCCTAAAGTGTGTCGTATTCGGCCCGGACCAGGCGGACGACCATCTCGGCGAACGGCACGGTGTTCTGCCAGCCCAGCAGGCGCCTGGCCTTGTCCGGATTGCCGCACGGGGCCACCGGCTCGACCGCCGTGATGAGCTGCGGGTCAAAGGTGACGAAGTCCCGCCAGTTCAAATCCAGGGTGGCGAAAGCGATCTGGACGAAGTCCTCGACCGAATGCAGGTGGCCTGTCGCCAGCACAAAGTCGTCCACCGGATCGGCCTGCAGCATCAGCCACATGCCGCGCACATAATCCGGCGCCCAGCCCCAGTCTCTCCGGCCGGTCAGGCTGCCCAGCGACAGTCCCGCCTGCAGTCCCTTTTTGATCCGCGCCGCGGCGCGCGCGATCTTCATGGTCACGAATTGCGGGCTGCGGCGCGGCGACTCGTGGTTGTAGGGAATGACCGAGCAGGTCTTCAGCTGGTAGGCGATCCGGTACACCTTGGCCATCTGCTGGGAGAAAGCCTTGGCCACCCCATAGGGCGTCGTGGGATTCACCGGCGTCAGCTCATCCTGGGGCGAATCCAGCGGCGAGCCGAACACCTCCGAGCTCGAGGCGTAGAGGAAGCGCGGCGGCTCGGGCAGGTCCCGGATGATCTCGAGGAGGCGCACCGTCGCCATGCCGACGCTGTCCGCCGTGGCTTCCGGCAGCTCCAGGCTGAGCCGGGGGCTGGATTGGCCGGCCAGATGGTAGAACTCCTCCGGCCTGGCCTGGCTGATGACCCGCCGCAGGTGGGTGGCGTCCTCCAGCGTGCCGTGGTGCAGGAACAGCCGCTGGCCCAGGATGGCGGGATCGTTGACCAGCCGGGCGAGGTTGCTCGAGTGCAGCGCGTCCGGGCGGCGCACCAGGCCGTGGATCTGATAGCCCTGGTCCAGCAGCAACTCCGCCAGGTAGGAGCCATCCTGGCCGGTGATCCCGGTAATGAACGCGGATTGAGCCATGGGGTGAGTTCTCTCGGAATATTTGGCTTTTTGCGCGTTTTTTCCGCCAATCCGCCTTATCTTGAGGTCGCAGTCCTCAGCTTCCCGCAAAATGCAGATCGGCCCGCACCAGCTCTCGTCCAACCTCTTTCTCTCGCCGCTCGCCGGGTACACCAACCTGCCGATGCGGCTGACGCTGCGCGAGCTGGGCGGCCTGGGCTGGGCGACGACCGACCTGGTCAACGCCCGTTCACTCCTCGAGGGCAACCCGGCGGCGCTCCGGCTGGTCGCCACCGGGCCCGGGGACCAGCCGCTGGCGGTGCAGCTTTTCGGGAGCGTGCCGGAGGAGATGCGCGACGCCGCGGTGCGCTGCCAGGAGCTGGGCGTCCAGGGGGTCGACATCAACATGGGATGTCCCGTGAAGAAGGTGACGAAGATCGGCGGGGGTTCCGCGATGATGACGGAACTGGCCAGGACAGCGGGGCTGGTGCGCGGCATGGTGGCGGCGGTCCGCATCCCCGTGACCGCCAAGATGCGCCTGGGCTGGGACGATGAGAACATCACGGCGCCGGACCTCGTCCGCGCCCTGGAGGACGCGGGCGTGGCCGCCATCTTTGTCCACGGCCGCACGCGGGCCCAGGGTTTCGCCGGCACCGTGAATCTCGCGGGCATCCGCGCGGTCGTGCAGGCCGCGCGCGCCATCCCGGTGATCGGCAACGGGGACGTGACCACGCCCGAGGCGGCGCAGCACATGCTCGCCGCCACCGGTTGCGCCGGCGTGAGCATCGGGCGGGGCGCCTTCTACGATCCCTGGATCTTTCGCCGCACCGCCAGCTACCTCGCCACCGGCCTCCTGCCGCCGGAGCCGGATTTCACCGAGCGGCTCCGCGTGATGCGCCGGCACTTCGAGCGCTATTGCGAATTTTACGGCGAGGCGCACGGCGCGCGGCTCTTCCGCAAGGTCGCGCCGTGGTATGCGCGGCGCTTCGGCCCGGCCAAGCCCTTCAAGCAGCGCCTGCTCACCATGGCCTCGCGCGCCGACTTCGAGGCGGTGCTGGCGGAGTACCTGGCCTGGCGCCAGCAGTTCTGCGACGAGCACGGCGAGCTTCGCCCGCAGTACCAACCCACCCCGATGATCCCCTCCTTCATGCGCCCCGAGGACGACCCCGCCCCCTCCGCCCTCCCCGTCCCCAGGGGCCCGGTGGAGGTTTGGTAGCCTCGCGCGGCGGCTCAACTTGATCGGGAAACGTGCTACCTTCGCGGCCGGTGATGGCCAAACCCAATCTCGCCGCCAAGGCCGGCCGCCAAAGGCAGCCGGCAGTAACTGCCGGCCAGATTTGGCGGCCCCAGAGGCGGCGAAAAGGCCATCAAGGGCAGCTGCGGGAGCACCTTTCCCGATCAAGTTGAGCCGCCGTGCGATAAATGAAACTTTGCCTCATTTCAGCTTTCCAACCCAGGCCCTCCCCTGTCTAATTGACCTTCCCTTCATGAAACGCCTGCTTCCTCCCTTCGTCGCCGCGCTCGTCTTCTTATGCGCCGGTTGCGCGCTCTGGCCATTCGGCAAAAAGACCTCGAGCAGCACGCCGAACGCGCCCAAGGAAGGCGGCAAGATTTCCACGGAGGTCGAGCTGGAGTTTCGGCAGCGCTGGGTGGACAAGCGCGCCAGCGACCTGGTGGCGCAGGGCCTGACCCCGGAGGCGGCCAAGGACCAGGCGCTCGCGGAGTTTCGGGTGAAGTACGCCTACACCCACGCGGCCAACATGCCGTGATCCAGCAGCGGTCCCGCTCCGCGGGATCGCTGCCCGATGAGGGACGTGGCGGGACACCACGTCTACGTTGGGCGCCAAAGGCAGCGCGGGGCCGGGAGATCCGTGGCCTTGAACGTAGAAGCGGCAGCTGGCCGCTTCCCTCGTAGGGACGCGACGTTCCGTCGCGTCTACCTTTAAGGCCGACCCGACTGCGCCACCGCCGGGTGCTTCGCGACCTGCCGCATCGCCCGGGCCAGCAGGGTCTTGCCCGGTTCCATCCGGTGCCACGGCGAGGCGCCGGAGGGGTGCGGCAGCGGAATGCAGTCGACGGCGTGGCCGCGGTAGGTGATGCGAAATTTTTTTCCGATGGTCTCGTTGAGCGGCGCCGCGGGCAGGAATTGCGCGATCGCGAGCTTGCCGACCGGAAGCACCAGCGCCGGACGGAGCAGCGCAAACTCGCGCCCGAGCCAGTCGGCGCAGGCCGCGATCTCATCCGGTCCCGGCACGCGGTCGCCGCCGGTCGCCCGTTTTCCGGGAAAGCAGCGGCACACCGCGGCGAAATAGATCCGGTCGCGCGTCTCGTCCTCGCTCCAGCCCAGCGCGCCGGCAAACCACTTGAAGAGGGTCCGCCCCGCCGTCCAGGCGAAGGGCCGCCCGAGCCTCGGCTCCTTGTCCCCGGGCGCCTGGCCAACCAGGATCACGCGGCTCGTCACCGGCCGGCCCACCACCGCGGGCCGCTGCATCGACGGGCAGCGGCGGCAGCCGCGAAGGTCAGCGAGATGGCTTTCGATCGCGGAAGGCATGCGCTTTTTGCAGAAGGATGAAGGCTGAGACCTGAAACCTGAAATTCGATCCGTGGAATGCCTTGAACGCAGACGCGGCAGCTTGCCGCGTTGCCTCATAGGCAAGCGGTCCCGCTTTGCGGGACGGCTTCAACCTCAATTTCAGGTCTCAAGTTTTAAGTTTCATCCTTCATCCCTCGTTTCAGCGCCGCCGGTAGCCGCCGCTAAAACGGTACCCGTGCCGGCCGGGCGCCGGCGGAATCCGCGGGGCGTTGGGCGCGGCGAAGGGCTTGTAGTCAAACCCGGCCAGCTTCAGCTCCGGAATCTTCTGGCCGATGAAACGCTGGATATCGCGGATGTCGTTGGCGTTCTCCGGGGTCACAAGCGTAAACGCATCCCCGACGGCCTGGGCGCGCCCGGTGCGGCCGATGCGATGCACGTAGTCCTCGGGGTTCTCGGGCACGTCGTAGTTGATGACGTGCGTGACCCCCGCGACGTCGATCCCGCGCGCCGCGATGTCGGTGGCGACCATGACCTCGTACTTGCCGCTCTTGAAGCCGGCGAGTGCCTCCATCCGCTGGTTTTGCGAGCGGTTGGCGTGCAGGACCGCGACCGCGTGGTTCTCGGTCTTGAGCTTGCGGGCGATCTTGTCGGCGCCGTGTTTCGTGCGCGAAAACACCAGCACGCTGTCAAAGCCGGCCTGCCCGAGCAGCGCGCGCAGCAGGTCGTACTTTTGCTCGGCGGCCACCGGATAAAGCGCGTGGTTGACCGACTGGGTGACGGTGCGGCCGCCGCCGATCTCGATCCGCTCGGGATTGCGGAGCGCGAAGGAGGCGACCGCCTGGATTTCCGGCGGCACGGTCGCGGAGAAGAAGAGCGTCTGTCGCGCCTTGGGGCAGCGCGCGATGATGTCCTTGACGACGGGCAGGAAGCCCATGTCGAGCATGCGGTCGACCTCGTCGAGCACGAGGATCTTGATGTCGGCGAGGGTGATCGTGCCCTCCTGGAGGTAGTCGACCAGGCGCCCGGGCGTGGCGACGATCACGTCCACCCCGCGCCGGAGCTCGGTGCGCTGGTGGCCGTAGCCGACGCCGCCGAAGATGGCGACCGTCCGAAGCTGGGTGAAGCGGGCAAAGTCGTGGAAGGCGGTTTCCACCTGGGCGGCGAGCTCGCGCGTCGGCTCGAGCACGAGCACGCGCGCGGTCTTCTTCGCCGTGGCCGGCAGGCCGAGCATCGACAGGATCGGCAGGGCGAAGGCGGCGGTCTTGCCGGTGCCGGTCTGGGCGGAGCCGATGAGATCGCGGCCCGCGAGCACAACCGGGATGGCGCGCAGCTGAATCGGCGTGGGATCGGTGTAGCCGGCGGCCTGGACCCCGCGCATGACGGGTTCGGAGAGATTGAGGGATTTGAAGGGCATCGGAATATTGTGGATTGGAGTTGTCAGGGCCGCAAACGGGAGGACCCGCCTTCGTCCTGCTGAACGCAGGACTACGCCGCGGCAGTTTTAGGCCTGGCGCTTCGGCGCAGCCCCAAAACTAAAAGGACGGAGCCCCTAGGAGCTCCGTCCCATTTTAAAAATCGGTCGTTAAACCGAGATTGCGATTAGTACCGGCGCTCGCCGCGGTCGCGACCGCCGCCACCGCCGCCGCCACCGAAGCCGCCGCGGCGTTCGCCGCCGCCGCCGCCGAAGCCGCGTCCGCCGCCACCGCCGCCGAAGCCGCCACCAGGGCGTTCTTCCTTCGGACGCGCCTCATTGACCGTCAATTGACGGCCACCGAGTTCGACACCGTTGGTTTTTTCGGCCGCTACTTTGGCCTCTTCATCCGTGCTCATGGTCACAAACGCAAAGCCGCGCGGGCGGCCCGTCATCTTGTCCATCGCGACGTAAACGTCGCTCACGGTCCCGAATTGACCGAAGTGCGAGCGAAGCTCGTCCTCGGTCGTCTTGAACGAGAGGTTCCCAACGTATAGTTTGGAGTTGCTCATATTAGTATTAGATTTCGTAGAGCCACCGTCCGCTGCCAGTCCGTTCCCACCATCGGGTTTCGAAATCATCACTTAAGCAACCTGCTCAGCCAACGACTCACCAGAAGCTGTCACCAAAACGCTATCTCTAACGAGGCGCGTAACAAGCCCCAGCTATGCCCTAAACGCAAGGAAAATCGCAGCTTACGGCCTCCCCCCGCTATTTGATCCCCTGCAGGTTGTTCCGAATCCACTCCCTGAGGATGTCCTTCTCGATGTAGAGGGGATTCGAGTGGTCGAGCGACGCACGGAGCTCAAAGTTGAGGTCCCGGATCCCTTCTTCACCCCGCTTGACCACCTGGCCGGCGGGATCGGTCAGTTTATAGCTGAACTTGAAGGCCGGGGGGTAGATCGGCCTCACCACCCGGACGCTGTCGTACTGCGGGCCCCGCCACGACTCAAAATCCCCCGCCAGATCGATATCGCTGAAGACGAGGGTGAGCCCGTAGCCGGCGGGCAGGTACTTGGCCGCCTCGCGGACGATGGTGTCGTGAATGGCGCCGAGGATTTCGTCGCGGCCGGTTTCCGTGGGATCGGCGCGGTCCTTGACGTCGGTGAAGTTCTCCGGATGGTCGAAAAACACCTCGACCCGCGCGGGCTTGGCGGCATCCGCGGCGATCAAATCTCCCGCCGCCACCAGGCCCAGGATCGAGGCGAAGAGGAGAGGAACAATTTTCACGGGGGAGAAAACGGCCGGCCCACTCTTCAGCCGCAATGAAATTCTAGCACAAGTGAACGCCAAATC
>Ga0302319_10006441_pt1 | contig 23306 bp, 20 predicted proteins | sample Bog_T0_2_FD_203319 | JGI IMG/M metagenome (GOLD analysis project Ga0302319, IMG submission 203319) | Peat permafrost microbial communities from Stordalen Mire near Abisko, Sweden - Bog_T0_2 | ecosystem: Environmental > Terrestrial > Soil > Wetlands > Peat | place: Sweden: Abisko, Stordalen Mire...
GCTGTAGGCTGATAGTTATTGTTGCCAATGCTGGTAAGTCCTTGGGTGTTCGCAAAGGAGGCCACGGCGACCTGCCCCAGTGCAAGCGTGTTCCCACTTGAGAAGGTTCCTTCGATGGTACCGTCCGGTTGCACCACGTAGGTTGTGAGCGTGCCGGGCGCGAAACCATCGGTTGTTGTAGCGCTCGTGGCGCTGGCCAATGCCGTTTGGGTAATGGTCGGGCTGGCGAGGGTTCCAAAGGGTCCAGTAAGCGCTAGCGGCGAGGTCGCGCCATCGGCAAGTGTAGGGATGCTGATGGGACCAAAGACACTCGCTGAGGTCAAGGCGCCCGAACCGTTGAAGACCAACGAACCCGACCCTACAACGGTGGTAGCGCCCGTTCCTCCAGTTATATCCGCTGACGGGACGGTAACGGCGTACGTCCAGGTATTTGCCCCCGTCTTGGTATACGTAACTGAAAGGTTATGCGCCGTGCCCAGCGAATCAAACACAGGGAGGGGAGCGCTGGTAGTGGTACCACCGACAACAGTTGTGGAATCAAGATTGGCGGTCATTCCAGCAGTAGTGCTGGCCACAGCAGGAATCGTCACACCTGTACCCACCTGCAACGGCTGCAAAGCTGCCGAAGTGTTGACAATTCCGCCCACCGCGGGATAGCCCAGCAGTAATTCTCCGCTTGGCGTGATGATTTGTCCTGCCTTGTTCGTGGTAAAGTCGCCGGCGCGCGTGTAATCTGGCTGGCCGGTTGAACTCTGAGTGACAAAGAATCCGTTCCCAGACAAGGCCATATTCGACGCAGTGCCCGTCGGGTTCAGGGTTCCCTCGGTAAAGTTGGCTACGGTAGAGGAAACTGCCACGCCATATCCCGTCTGCAATGGGTCGCCACTGCCATTCGTGGCAGTCGATTGCGAAAATACGTCGTTGAACGTCAGGTTCTGGTCCTTGTAGCCGTCTGTGTTGATGTTAGCAAGATTGTTCGACACCGACTGAAGTTGGTCTTGTGCCGCCGTAAGTCCAGAGAGTGGAGTTGCGAAAGATCCCATCACTTGCCTCCTGTTGCGTTGTTATTCGTACCGGAAAGACCAATCGTTGCGGCATTCAGAGACGAGTTGATAGTTGCCGCCATGGCAGCGGAATTGCCGGATGTCACAGGCATCATGGTGTTCGGGTCAAAAGGAAGCTGACTGGTTGCCGCGCCCGCCGTTGAAGGCGAAAGCAAGCTGGCAGCGCCGCCGTTGGCTGTTGCAAGCGCGGCGTCGCTGGCGGTCGTTGCCGCTCCTTGCACCTGTCCCGCTGCTGTCGTTCCTGCGCTTGAAGATGAGGATCCGGTGATCCCTTGATTGATGCTGATGAGCTGATCAAGCTGATTGAGCGAAATCATCTGACCCACCATGGCCGTCGAATCTACCGGAGCCGTCGGATCCTGGTTCTGCAACTCCTGTGCCAGCAGGCTCAGGAAAGTCGTGCCCAGTGCGCTGCCGGAGTTGCTGCTGGAGGTTGAATTGCTGTTGCTGGTTGTGTTTGCTGTGCTTGCTGTTTTGGCCTTGGCAGTCAATGACGTCTGGAGTGTGCTGTTTGGAGACGCTTTGAGCGTACTCAAGATTGTCGGCATGGTGTAGATTGATGAAACGCTATGCATTTTGATCCTCTCCCGTACGCAAAAACGTACTGAAACAATTACCTAAACTCTGATGTCAAGCCGGGCATTCAACCGGCCTTCGCTCTTGGTCATCACATCAGCCGCAGGTTGAAACTGCCGGCCGCCAAGACCACTACCTGAATAGCCCGAGGTTGAGTTGCCCCCCTGCTGTCTTCCACTGCGCGATTGGTCGGCAGAGCTGTCTAGCGTGCCGCTGGACCCGCCAGTCCCTTGCCCCATCCCTTCGTGGTTTAGCTCGATTCGTACATTCATTCCTTGGTTGCCGCCGAGTCGGAGCTGCATCTCCGGCACAATTGCGGCAATAGTCTTGGCGAGCTCACCATGGTCCACGGAAATCTGTGCCGAGATCATGCCCTTTGCAACTAAAGTGTTAATCGAGATATTGCCAAACTCGGTCGACCTCATACCGACTCGCATCTCAGACTGATTCATGCTCTGGATCAGCCTGGCCGTATTGATGACGGGCGAAACCTGCGGCGCAGCGGTGGAAACGGGAACAGCTTGTCCCGGAATCCCCGCCGCAGTTCCCGCGCGGCCCGCTATCGTCGAACCCGTTTGTGCCGGAGCAACGTTGGCTGAGATCTGGCCGTGGCTGGTGAAAGGAACTGAGAGGCCAGCTAAGTTCAATTGAACGGGGGCCGCATTTTGATCCTGCGATGACGCCCCGTTCTGGCCCTGCTTGTCAGCTGTCGATTGCCCCTGCGCCACTGCGCTGGGACCGGTCTGGTCCGTTGCAGTGGATATATGTTCCTTCGTTCCCGTCGCATCGTTGGTTACGGCGCTCGATTTGACCACGTCGTGGGAGGATGGTTTGGCCGTTGGCTCCGTTGGTTGGCTCGGCTTCATCCCTGAAAGGCCCAACTGACCAGCCTTCTCGCGTTCGCCTCCCAACTGAGAATATGCAGCAGCCTGATTTGCGACAGAGTCTGAAGTGCTGGAGTCGGCTCCGAAACTCCCAGCCGCAGGCAGCATAACCCGCTTTGAAGAACCGCTGTTCTGCTGCGCAGCGACCGGCGTCTTCGGAGATTCGTTGCCCAGGGTGCGAACCGCTGCAAGTGTCCCTTCGCTCGCGCCGAGCTTTGCAGCAAGAGCCGCCTCCAGGCCGGCAATCGAGGACTTTTCTCCATCAGAACTCACGCTCGAAACTCCGTCTGAACCAGGGCGCCGATCTCCATTCCCGGTCCCTGTCGAGATCGCGCTTGATCCATCGCTCGCAACATCTGACGTCAGAATCGTGGAAGCATTGCCCGCCGGCAAACTGCCCGCCCATCCGCTTGCTTGCGGAAGTGCATTGAGCAAAGCAACTTTGCTTGAGAATCCGCCCGTATTCATGCCGGCATGAGAGACAACGGCTGAAACCGCATTGGAAGTGGACGGTTCCACACTTTGAGAAACCGCATTGGCTTCCACTGCGGGTCTTTCTTGATCCATACCATGCGAATCAGGCTCATTGCTCGACACCACCGGACCGGATATCGGCAATGCAAAAGCCACCTGAGTCTGGATGAGTCCCGGATTGCTGATTGGAGCCGGCGGCATCGGTGTTGCTGGAGACACGATCGTCTGCTGATGGTGCCGCGCAATGGATGTATCTTTGTTCACAATCGAGCCTTCAGCTCTCGCGGCCTCGAACGTCTGCTTGGGCCGGCCAGCGTCGTCGATACCAGCGCCGCTCCCAGTCTTGGCATTCGGCAATGCGCGCGAAGCAACAAGAAGCGATTCACTGAATGCTTGCGGCGTCTCGACGAAGGACTCAACCGGCGCCATTGCGCTCGTTCCATCCGCCACCAGAGATGCCGTTTCGATATTGGCTTTTGCAATCACAGCCGACTTATTGCATTTGTCGGGCCAAACAGGATGTTGGTCGCTCCTGGCGAAACAAGTTATTTCTCCTCATTCGAATCAGCAGTCTACGCCGGGCCTCCGCACGCGTGAATAACTCATCCTCGAAAGCAGGCAACATTTGCCGGAGCAGGCATCGGCAAAGAGTGCCGGGTTGATGCCAGCATTCTCGGATAGCCATGCTGCTTTCTACGCACAGCGAGACCTAGAAATGACACTTACAACATACCTGTTAGTTAGGGAACATCCCCGAGGGTAACATTTACGATAAGCAGCTTTGAATATCTGGCTATATCTATTCTTGGAGCCTGTTATTGACCTTCCAGCTGGAGGCGGGAATGTTATAGCAGTTCTTCAATTGCTGTGCACCGCAAGCAGGATAGTAAGTGACCTTTTCCTCAAGACAAGGCCACTTTGCAAGCAACTAAACGGGGCACGTGAATTGGAGGACTGCTCTGATAACAGGCTCTCAGTTTTTATCCAGCAGAAGTCATGTCTGTGCATGCATCGCAGCTATAGGCGCCCGGCTTCACGCTCCGCTGTTTAAAAGCGGCCGCGCCGAGCAATGTAATTGTCATCTAGGGTCTTCTGTTCCCGCCGTGCTGCATCGGACTCATAAATACTTCGCTGGTTATTTCGAATATCGGTTAGCATCTCACGATTGCGCCGCGCGCCCTCATAGACTGCAATCTGCCTGTCGCGTAACAGCACCAGTTTCCCAATCTGTTCTTCCAGGGCCTGCCTGCTTTGCTTTAATTCCTTCACTTCGCCGTATGCGGAATGCAAATTGTGCCCCGCACACTTCTTGAAGACATTCTCGTTACGCAATGCGTCCGATCCGGCAATCTCGGCCTCGGTACGCGCAAGACTTTCGTGTGTCTGGGAGATTTCGAACAGAATCCCTTGCAAGAGCCGCTCTTCGCGCTCTTCAACAATTCCCCGAACTCGGAGCACAGTCGCCAATGGAAACTGAAATGCCATGTTAACTTGGGACCTCGAGAAGAGACTTGACGACATCCGGAAAGACTACGATATCTTCTGGCCGCTGGTTCAGGAATGTATTCAGCTGCGGAACTATCTCGACCGCACGGTCCAGGGTCGGATCAGCGCCTTTTTGATAAGCGCCGATCCGAATCAAGTCTTCGGAGCGGGCATAGGAAGCCATCAAGAGTCGCAGGGCCTTGGCCTTTTGCATGTGCTCTGCAGACGCAATGCTCGGCATAAGCCGGCTCAGGCTCTCCAGAATTGAAATCGGTGGATAGTGATTCTTCATGGCCAGGCTTCTGTCGAGAATCACATGTCCGTCGAGCAATGACCGCACCGTATCCGCCACCGGATCCTGCTGATCGTCACCTTCCATCAAAACCGTGTAGAAGGCAGTAATGCTCCCGCCCTTGAAGCAGCCCGCACGCTCGACCAACCGTGCAAGCATATTGAGTACCGAGGGTGTATACCCCTTTGCGGTTGGCGGCTCTCCGGCTGACAAGCCAATCTCGCGTTGCGCCATTGCAAACCGGGTCAGTGAGTCGACAACCAGAAGAACGTTCTTCCCTGTGCCGGCAAAATACTCGGCGATTGCCGTCGCAGACAATGCTGCTCGCAATCGAAGCAGGGGCGATTGATCGGAGGTGGACACAACCACCACGCATCGTTTTCTCCCCTCGTCGCCAATCACTTCGAGGAATTCTCCAACCTCGCGTCCGCGTTCACCAACCAACGCCAGCACCGTCATATCAGCACTTGTCCCGCGAGCCATCATGCCTAGCAGGGTACTCTTTCCCACACCGCTTCCGCCGAATATGCCAATGCGCTGCCCTCGTCCGCACGTCACAAAAGCATCGAGAGCGCGGATACCGCAGCCGAGTGCCTCCCGGATAGGAACGCGATCGAGAGGAAGCGGCGCTGAGCCATCCACCCAGACTGTCCGCTCGCTCCGATATTCACCTCGCGAATCAAGCGGCTCGCCGGTAGCATCGATCACTCGCCCCAGCATGTCGCTTCCAACCCGGATCGAGGGTCGAGTACCCCAGGCCGTGATCCTGTCGCCGAACCGGATCCCCTGCGGATCCTCAACAGCCATCGACAGCATTGTTGATCCACGAAAACCAATCACCTGTCCGGAATACTTCTTGTCGCCGGCGTTGGTAATCTCGCATGACTCGCCGATCGAACAGAAAGGCCCTTCGGACTCGATGAGGTTACCTAGAACCTGCAACACGCGTCCGCGCCAACGCAGAGTGGATCCACGATGGAGCCGGTCGAAATAGGGAGCAAGGGGAGCCGAAGAGTTCATCTGACTGGAGGCCTCTGCGCAAGCAGATCGAAGAACCCCTGCTCAACCTCTTTCAGTTGCGCTTCGATGCTGAAGTTAGCTGATCCCACGTCGGTCTCGAGAATGCAATCGTCGGGCCCCAGATGAGGATCCTCCACGATCGCAATGGTCGACCCGTTAAGAGGATTTGCCATCCGTTCACGCCATTGATCCGCCCTCGCCGTTGGAACACGTACAGACACACTCGAGCCGTCATGCAACTTGCCCACCGCAACCCGAACCAGCGTTGAAACAAGAAGCGGGTCAACCTGGGCCTCGCGATGCATGATCTTTGCTGCGATGGCCAGAGCCAGATGGACCACGTCGGACTCGACGCGGCCGAAGTAGCTCTTCCGTTCTTCCTCAAAAAGATCCAGGGCCTGGCGAATCTTTGCAGCTTCTCCTTCGGACCTTTTCAGAAACTCCGCACTCAAGCGCTTCTCAGTCTCTGAACTGGCCTCGATGCGCGCCAGATTCAACAGATCGTTGATCTCCGGTGTCGACAGACTCGGCCGGCTCTCGCTTCCACTCTCCCCGCCAGAGATGTTCTCGACCTGCTTGGCTTCCTTGGCCTTGACCGATGGTGGAGCCTCCATATCCCTATACAGGAACGAAGCAGCCGGAACCACGAACGAATTGCTGACAGCTTCGTTAAACGAGGAACTCATCATTTGCCTCACCCTTCAATACGATCTTGCCCTCGGATTCAAGTTGCCGGGCAAGAGCAACAATTTCGGTTTGCGCCTTGATCACGTCTTTGCTGCGAACTGCGCCCAGAAGTTCTACATCCTCTTTCAGCATTTCCACCGCCCTCGAAGACATCGTTCTGAACAAGTGGTTCTTCAACTCTTCGTCCGTCCCCTTGAGAGCAATCGCCAGAACCCTCTTGTCGATCACCGAGGTAAGTTCGCGAATATGCGCTTCACCCACCTGAAGAAGATCCTGGAATGTGAACATCAGGTTGCGGATGCTTATTGCCAGCGTCGGCTGCTCGTTCTCAATGCTTTCTAAAATCTCTTGCGCTACAGTCGTATCAATGCAGTTCATGATGTCAGCCACGCTCTGAAAACCGGAATATGCGCGTCTTCCCTGCTCACCCACCGCCTTCAGTCGCTGGCTCAGCAAGGTCGACACCCTGCCTGCTATCTCCGGCGAGAAACGCCGAAGATTGGCCAGCCGTTTCACTGCCTCCGCGCGCCTGTCATTCGGAAGGCTCATCAGTAGGGCCGATGCCTGCCGATCGCCAAGTTGACCAAGGATAAGCGCTATCGTCTGGGGATGCTCACCTTCGAGAAAGCGCGCAAGCTTCTGAGGGTCGGCCCGCTGCAAAGACTGCAGTGGCTTCAGTTCACTCGCTTTGCTCATCCGCTTCATAATGCTTTCCGCCTCCACGTCTCCAACAGCCTTGATCAGCAGCCGGCGGGCCAGACTGAGACCGCCCTGGTCCAGGCTGTCCTGAGCGTTGGTCATCTGCTGGTACTCCTCGATCACTTGGATCGAAAGCTCCACTGGTATCGTTCCAAGATTCGCAACTTCATCCGCAACGCGCCGCATATCTTCATCGTTCAGACCACGGAATACCGTCGCAGCGGCGTCCTCGCCAAGGGTTGTCAAAAGAATCGCAGCTTTACGAATCCCGCTGAGCTTGGGTTGTTGAGCGGCTACTGTCATTGGGTCTCTTCCTGAAGCCATGTACGTACCGCTGTGACGCTGCTCTCCGGCTCAGTCCGCACACGCTCGGCGAGTTGCTTCTTTAGAATCGTGGAACGCTGCGCCAGAATAGTCGGGGATTCAGCAATCGCCACGAACCCCTGCTCATCCAATTGAGCAATGGGCCCCGGAGCCGGCAACGAGACAGGCGTGGAAAGAACTCGCTTTTGAATCGGCTTGATCATCAGCAGATAAACGAGTAGGAAGAGAATCACCACGACTCCATAGCGAACTTCCGACGAATAGTCATTCAGCCCTTTTCGCGCCTTGTCCTGGAAAGTCGCCGGCGGCAGATCATCCGCGGCTGCGTGTTCAAAGGTAAGATTTTGTACACTGATTACGTCGCCGCGCGCACTATTGAATCCGATGGCAGCCTGCGCCAGCTCGCTGATAAGTTTCAGATCTTCCGGCTGCCGCTTATGACTTGACTCTATCCATTTGCCGTTCACCTGCTTGCGATCGGTCGCGTCATCCACCACCACAGCAGCAGTAATCCGCCGGATGCCTCCCGCCGGCTCAATAACATGGCGGTTCGTCCTGTTTACACCGTAAGTGTTGTTGTCTGTCTTTGAGGACTGGCTGGTGTCTTTGGCGATGGATGCGGCCGCGCCGCCTTTTGCGGATGGAACATTGCTTGAAGCTCCCGGAACCCCACCGTTCACCGCGCCCGCACCCGTGTTCTCCTCGCTGTGCTGCATCGTCAGGGTCGCGCTCACGGCAGGATCGTATTTCTCCTGGCTCTCTTCACTACTGCCGGTCTCATATTCAACATTGACTGTCGCCCGGATATGGTCGGCTCCCACGATCGGACCCAATGTCGACATCAACCGCCGCGTCAGTTGCTGCTCTACACTGTCGCTTCCATCGCCTGTGCTGCTCCCCTGGCCCATCGACTCTGTTGAGTCCGCATCGACAATCGCAACATCCGATGGCTTGAGTTCATCCACCGCCCCGGCAACAAGCCGTGAGATTGCCGAAAGGTCGTCCCTTGACAAGCTTCCATGCTTCATTCGCAATGTGACTGAGGCCTTTGCTCCCCGCTCCCGGTCCATGAACACTGACTCAGTCGCCATAACAATGTGCACCCGAGCGCTTTTCACATTGCTCATCGTTTGAATTGTTCGCTCGAGTTCGCCCTCCAGCGCGCGTTGATAGTTCACCTTTTCATCGAACTCGGTTTGACCCCATGACACTTTGTCAAATATTTCAAAGCCGATACGCCCCCTGTCCGGTGAGTCATGCGAAGCGACTTCAAGCCTGGCCGCGTCAACCTGATCCGCGGGGACGCTGATTGAAGTCCCATCTGGACTTACCCGGTAGCTGATCTTCTTTGCATCGAGTTGTGCGGTAACCGCTTGCGCATCGGCCGGTTCAAGGCCCTTCAGCAACGGTTTGTAATCGGGCGTCGCAATCATATTCACAAGGAAGCCGAGTGCCGCAAGAGTAATGACAAGACCCAGGCCGAGATAGACCTGCTGCTGCGGCCGAAGACCGGCCCAGAAGAGCTTCACGCGAACCAGCCATTGCCCTGTACCGTGCCCTGGTCTTGCTATCGCTACTTGAGTTTTGCCTGCCATGAATCCTTCGTCTCACAGTTGTTGAGAGCGTGTATTTCTGAGGTTTACGTTCTCGAGTGGCGCTTCATTGGCCTCGCCTGTAGGGCGTGGCGTTTAGAACTGCATCTTCTCAATGTCTTGATAAGCGCTGACAATCTTGTTGCGAACCTGCATCATCAATTGAAATGCCACGTCAGCCTTCTCCACCGCGATCATCACTGTGCTCATATCTGTGTTTCCACCCTTGAGCAAACTCCCAATCTGTTGCTCTGAGTTTCCACTTAGCTGATTCACCTGTTGCAGCGCGTTCGACAAAACACCGCTGAATCCAGTCTCCCCGCCCGCAGGCTTCAAGGGAGACAGTTGAGGCAACACGCCAATAGAACCTATGGCGCCAAGACCTGGAATTGGACCGCTCATGATTTACTTCTCCCGGCTAGCTTTTGAGGATGTCGACCGATTGCTGAATCATTTGCTTGGCCGCGGCTACTGCCGAGGCATTCAACTGATAGGCTCGCACTGAACTCATGAGATCCACCATTTCCATCACTGGATTGATCGCTGGGTAGGCAACGTAGCCCTCCTTGTTCGCATCCGGATGGCCTGGCTCGTAACGCATCACCGGCGGCGTTGGATCGTCAACGACCTCGGAGATTCTTACGCTGCCCGAAGCCGGTTCACTCAAATGCCTGGTGCTGGCCAGTGCCAGCCGGAAGGCCGATGGCTCCGATGATTGGAATACGACTTCCCTGCGATGATAGGGGCCGCCGGATTCGGTGTGGGTTGTCTCGGCATTGGCCATGTTTGCCGCTATGACCTCGGAGCGTTGGCGCTCCGCCGCCAATGCGGAACCGCTGATCGACAATGAGTCAAATAGATTCATGACTAACTTCCCCCGCTGATAGCGCTTAATATCTGGTGAAATTGATGCTTCACAAGTTGAACGCCAATCTGGTACTGCAGTTGCGTCTGAGACATGAGCAATCCCTCGCGGTCAAGGCTCACGTTATTCCCGTCAGGCCGCTCCATCAACCCCTGGACGTCCCGCGCCACAGGAGTTAGCTGGAGACCTTCTCCCCCGCCTTGAGACTGACTCAGTACGCCCGTCATAGCCCTGTTCAGTTCACCTTCAAAGTTAATGTCGCGCGTGTGGTACCCGGGAGTATCGATGTTGGCCATGTTCGACGAGATTGCTTGCTCGCGGATGGTGGTGAGTTTGAGATAACTCTCCAGAGTTGACATCAGTGGTGTAGTCGGCGTCATGCATAACTCCTCGGCGGAAGGCCGTATTCTTTGATCTTGTTGCGCATCGTGCGCAGGCTGATTCCCAGCATCAACGCGGCGTGCGTCCTGTTCCCGTGTGCCAGTGTCAAAGTGTTTTGCAGGTGCATCTTCTCCAGAACCGCAATCGGAGTCCCAGGGACTGGCATTTTGGGCAGAGAGACCGGTGTGATTCGCAGCGGGCGAAACTCCTCGCGGAAGCACGCCGCGTCAATCTTCACGCCTTGATGCAGTGCGAGCACCCGGCGCATGAAGTTTGAAAGCTCACGTATGTTCCCGGGCCAGCTGTAAGCTACTAGCTTTTCAATGAAACTCGCATCGATTACTGGGACAGCGCAATTCGTCTCCAGTGCAAATCTTTCGGCAAAGTGCTGAACCAGCAACGGAATGTCCTCGATTCGGTCACGCAGACCTGGAATTGAAAGCGGAATGACATTGAGCCGATAATAAAGATCACTGCGGAAGCGGCCTTGCTCGACCATCGATCCAAGGGAAGCATTGGTGGTCGCGATCACACGGATGTCCACATGAATCGAATTCGTCTCACCGAGCCTCTCGAACTCGCGCTCTTGAAGAATACGAAGAAGCTTGGGCTGCAAGTTCAGCGGCATCTCGCCGATTTCGTCGAGCAGAAGCGTGCCGCCCTGTGCAAGTTCAAACTTCCCAATCTTGGCCGCAGTGGCGCCAGTAAACGCGCCCTTGGCGTGCCCAAACAATTCGCTTTCCAGAAGGTGCTCCGGCACCGCCGCACAATTCACCGCAACGAAGGGCTTGCGGCTTCGGTCGCTGTTGTGATGGATAAACTTCGCCATCAATTCCTTGCCGGTCCCGCTTTCAGCCTCGATCAAAATATCGGCGTCCGTGCTCGCCGCCGCACGTGCTCGCTGCAGTGCCTGCAGCAGCAGTGGAGAGCGGCCGACAATGCCCGCATTCCCAATACTCGAAGCCGAGGCCTTGGCCGGCAGCTTATCGTGAGGTGTACTCTCTTTGATCCGCTGCATCACACGGGCGACCGCTGCCTGAAGTTGCTCAAACGACACAGGCTTCGCCAGATAATCGAAAGCACCGCTGCGCATGGACTCAACCGCTTCAGGAACACTTCCAAACGCAGTTAATAGAATGACCGCGGTATTGGGCGAGTTCTTCTGAACCGTACACAGTAGCTCAAATCCATCCCCATCTTTCATGCGAACATCGCTCACAACGAGATCGAATCCCCTTAGGCCGAAGGCCTCCGTAGCATCGCGCACTCCGCTTGCAGTTTCAACGTGCCAACCGCAACGCATGAAGTTGGCCCGCAGCGCCGTGCGCATTCCCGGTTCGTCATCGACCACAAGCACGGTGGAGCTGTCATCATTGGAAGTTTTGCTGTTCATGCTGCGGCCAACTCCATTTGAAGTGCTGGAAATAGAAGCGTGAATCGCGCGCCGGACGGCGTGCAGCTCGAGGCGCGTATGTCTCCACCGTGCTGAGTCATGATGCGCCGGCAAATCGCCAGGCCAAGTCCGGAAGTATCACCGTTTCCACCAAAGCCTGGCTCGAATATGAGACCGATCTGATCCGCTCGGATGCCGCAGCCGCTATCGGAAAACTCCGCGATCACACGGGTGCGAGCTTTGCTGCCGCTCTCGCCTTCTGCCGGATCGTACTCCGAGCGAATCGAGACGCTGATCTTTCCACCCGCCGGCGTGTAGCGGATTGCATTCGATACCAGATTCAACACAACTTGACGCAGGGCGCTCTCATTTCCCATCACTTGCAACGTCTCTTCCACATCCAGCCATTCCAACGAGACCGACGCTTGATCCGCGAGCGGCCGGGCAAACTGGATCGCGCTCCTGATCACTTCGGAAAGCAGAACGGGGACCAGTGTTAATGAGGCCGAGCCATGAAAGCCCAGAACGTTGTTCACGGTCCCAGACAAGGAACGTATCCCGGCGCGTAAATTAGTGATCCACTCTTCGCGGCCTTCGCTGTCCGTCTCAATCAATCCGGCAAATAACTCCAGGCCTGCTAATGGATTCCTGATCTCATGAGCAAGAATCATCGCGGTCTCAGCCATGGCCATCGCGCGGCGTCCGTCTTCACGGTCTTTCTCCGCGCGCTTGTGAGCTGTTATTTCACGCAAGATAAGAACTGTATGGTAAGAAGCGCTGTTTTGACTGGATGTCTGAAACAGCCGCCGGCTGCGAACTCCAAGCCATCGTTTTCCCGACACCGCATCGACACTGAACTCCTGCTCTGCATCGTCGCCAGACGCGGTCTTGTACGCCGCTTCCAGATTGATCCCGCTGCGGTCTGAGATCTGTTGCAGCGTTGCACTCGGCTGTTCGTCTATGCCGGAGTCATCGAGTCCGAGCAGCCGCCGGCTCTCCGGGTTGACCATCGACAGCATCCCATTGTTGTCTACAACCAAAACCCCGCAAGGCATCGAATCCACAATCTGCTGCAGTTCCAACCGCATGCGTTGGTTGCTCTTAAGGCTCTCTTGCAATGCCGAGTTCCGCTCCGATAGCTCGATACCAAGTTCGGACACCTCACCCTGCAGCGCGCGATAGGAATTCTCGAGCCGGGATGCAGCTAGGATGAACTCGGAGAATTCACTGGCCAGCAGCGCCGCGCTTCTCTCCTGAATTTCCGGCTCATCGATCGAGCCGCAACTAAGATGCGCGGACACATCGCTTTGCAGTGGGCTGGCACACTCACTGAACCGGCATTCGGACTGGTTATCCGTGAGAGATACATTTATTGGTGCGAAATGTGAACTAGGCAGCATCTGCCCATTAACTAAGCACGACGATGGCCAACCTGAATTGCAACCCGCTCTCGGAGATCGTTCCCAGGCCTTGCATCTTATAAGAGCGTGCCACGCACAGCGATAAGCGCCATCAGCTCACTCTACAGAGCCTGTTGAATTACTCTGGCTTTGTGCCGGGGCACGGCCGGTGTACCGGGGCACACTGTAGGATCGAGGTCGCATGCCGTAAGCACCGAACAATCGGCACCAGCTTTAGCCCTGACGGAGAAACCCTCTGCCCCAAGCTACTATTTCAACAGGCTTTTAGAGAAGTATATGTCGCGGCAATATCTCACGCTCAGTTCCAGCCACGATACTGGCCCGCTCGAGAACATTACGCAGTTCACGGACATTGCCCGGCCAATCGTGCTGCCTCAGAGCCTCCAACGCCCCTGCGCTCAACTCCACGCCAGGACAGAATTTCAGCAGAAATGCCATGGAAAGCTTTTCTACGTCCTCAAGGCGGTCACGCAAAGGTGGTAGTTTGATCGGAAAAATTGAGAGCCGGTAGTATAGATCCTCCCGAAACAGCCGCTGTTTGACGAGGCTTTGCAGATCCGCGTTGGTCGCAGCCACAACTCGGACATCGACTTTCAGATTCTCATTTCCGCCAATCCTCGGCACCTCTCCCTGTTCCAGGAAGCGAAGGATCTTGCTTTGCAGAGACAGGTGCATATCGCCAATCTCATCCAGAAAGAGTGTCCCGCCATGCGCGGCATGGATGCGCCCGATTCGAGATTGCACCGCGCCAGTGAACGATCCCTTCACATAGCCGAATAGCTCCGCCTCCAACAGCGACTCAGGGATGGCGGCACAATTGATCACAACAAGGGGCTGCTTTTGGCGGGGGCTTATCAGATGGATTGCCTGAGCGATCAAGTCTTTGCCGGTTCCACTTTCGCCTGTAACCAGCACTGTGGTATCCCGGCGAGCTACCATGTGGGTCAGCTCGTAGACATGCCGCATCGGCTCCGAGTCTCCGATCATCCCACGAATGCTCGCTCGTCCATCGCTCGCAGTTCGCATCCGATGTAGTTGCACTGGAGACGGTGAGCTGAAATCGGTTTTACCCCCGTTATAAAGCATCTCCGCAAGTTGGGTCGACAACGGCGTGGGCGAGGAACTTCCTAAAATAAGCTGCCCCGTGTGGAAGTTTACCGAGAGAATCTGGACATTCGGGAACTGCTCGCGCACCATGAAGCTAAATTCAGTGGACTCTAGATCGGGAAGCAGAGGATCGAGCACAAGGATCTCGCAGCTCATCTCGTGCAGATATTCCATGGCCTCTGCACCACTGGCAGCTTCAGTAAGTTCCCAGCGTCCATGGCGCAGTTTCTCCCGCATTTCGGTGCGTAGCCTGGTGTTAGGACTGACCAGCAACACACTGATTCCTTTGCTCTCGCCAACACGGAACTTCAGGAAAGGAGCCGTGGCCATAACTCTGCCTCCATTTTTCAAATGCTCTCAGCTACTGCGGCGAATCACTACTGTTCGCGCTCGCATAGGGCAACAGGCAAGGCCCTCAATAACTCGATCTGCACGGCAAACGGCTGCAGAGACCAGGACATGGTACCTTGCTGGCTTCGAAACAGAGATTCGGCAAGGGCCATCGCGAGACTCGCCTCCGTACTCAGGGTAGTGACCTGCGCGTTCACATTTTGCACTAAGATTTGAACTGCAACAGCAGGGTCGGTCGAGATCGACAATTCCACCGTGTCTTCTCGACGGGATAACCCAAGCGCGGTTAGCAACACACTCGACAGCGCCTCCAGTGTGCTTGTGCGATTGATCAACGCACGCTGACTCGCATCGGGAAACCTCGTTCGCAGAGAGATTCCACCCTCTTTGAACAACAACTCCACTCCTTCCACAGCATGAGCAACCAGGGTGGATATGGACATTGCGGATAGCTCGGGCTTGCTGCTCTCGGCACTTACAAAATGCTGTAAGTAATTGAAAAGATTGCAGACGCGTTCAATTTCGATCGCTGAGCTGCTCGCCATCTCCCTGAGATCTTCGGCACTCATCCCCTCTAAAAGTTGGTTGCCCAATCCAGCGCGAAGGATGCTTAGAGGCTGCGCGGTCGCGTGCAAAGCCTGAGATAAGTTGGAGAAAAGCGCTTCTAATGCAGTTCTAGGTACCGTCATTCCATGGGACTTATCCCCACTAATCATTGCTCATCACGTAGCCAACACCACGGATCGTTCGGATCAACTTCGTTTCCCTGTCTGGATCAATCTTATCGCGCAGATACTTCATGTACACTTCAACAATATTGGTCGTCTGATCGAACGGAAGGTTCCATACTTCCTGCATAAGTGTCTGACGGGACACAGTCTTTCCCACGTTGTCCATCAGATACTCAAGCAGGGCAAACTCGCGCACCGTCAGGTCTACTCGTCTACCATCCCGGAACACCGACCGTTCTTCCCGATTCATGGTCAGATTGCCAACCTTGGATGAACTCCCCGATGGCTTGGAGTTGCGCCGCAAGAGGCCTCGGACACGCGCCAGCAGTTCCTGAAAGGAGAAAGGCTTGATCAGGCAATCGTCCGCTCCCTTGTCGAGCGCCAAAACCAGGTCCTCTGTTCGATTTCTGGCGGTCAACACGAGAATCGGCAAGCGCGGTTGGCTAGCCCGAACTCGCTTGAGGACAGCCATTCCGTCCATCCGCGGCATATTTAGATCGAGAACCAGGATGCTGTAAGTCGATTCCTCCAAATGATTGCATGCTTCCTCGCCATCCTGACTTACCTCCACTGAAAAGTGGAAGCGCTTGAGTTCTCGGCTGAGGAATTTGCCCAGAGCAGCATCGTCGTCGACAATCAATATCTTTGGTTCCGCCGCTGATTGCATTGTACCCGAAATGGGATCTTCTGACTTGAATGGCATTGACGAGCCTGTTTCAAGCTGATCGATTGTCGAAGGTTGCGATGGTACGAGCTGAGAGATGATATTATCCACCTGATTTTTATTCTACAGCAACTAATACTACCCTAAGATACAACTTTAGTTAACTCTTCGCTTGGCAAAAACTCCTTTGACTTAGAGCCTGTTAAAAAGCTGCATTTGCCTTCAAGTATATAAGTCAGCAGCTAATTAGATCGGACTCTGGGTGCTGGAAGTCCATCATTTGACTCGCTTGGGGCGTAGTTCTTCGATCTCTTCTGCATCAGCTGCCACCCATCGTCCTGATTGCGTCGTCAGGATAGTCGCCCTCCAGCTCCATCTGCTGGATGACAGGAGTCATTTCCCAGCGGCGACCGCTGGCCATCAGCACCGAGCGCGATGTACCCTCGGGAACCTCTGCTTAAGTCGAGGGGAGGGGTTTTGATAGGGCGCAGATTGATCCGCGCCGCCTGCGATACCTCGATTTGATGGGCTTTAGCCCCCAGGGAATGCTCTGCGGAAGCCGGAACCCCTTCCTGGTCAGCTTGATCGGTGCTTCCCTTGCGGATAAAAATGCCTCTCAAACCTGCCCAGACCTAGTCCTCCTGCGCGGCTCCTGCATTAAGTTGGCCGCATCCGGCCACTCCGCAATCCATGTGTTGGACGGAATCTTTTGCTTGGTCGATAGAGTGGAATCGGACCTGCATTTTGATGGCAGGTAATCTCTCAACCTTGCGCCTATCCTGGCCCGGCGCCAGATCTCGGTCAGACGGAGTGGAAAAGACAATGCTTTCGATCGGTGGAATTTTTGTCGTCTTTGCCTGCGTCATTGCCGGCTACCTGATGGAAAAGGGCAAGATCGGCGTGCTTTTGCAGCCAGCCGAGCTGCTGATCATCGGCGGCGCTGCCATTGGCACAGTGTTGACGGCCAACCCGATTCGCATTTTAAAGAAGATGGTCGCGGGCCTCATGGGTGTGCTTAAAGGATCGCCGTTTCATAAGCAGAGGTATCTTGAGACCCTGAAGATGATGTTTGACCTCCTGACCAAGTCGCGTAAGGAAGGTGCAATTGCCATCGAAGGCGACATTGAAGAACCGGACAAGAGCCCAATACTGTCGAAGTATCCAACGTTCCTTAATGACCATCATGCTCGCGACTTCGTTTGCGACACCATGCGCATGGCCATTACCGGCGGGGTTAGCGCATTTGACGTTGACCAGATGATGGAACTGGATATGGAGGTTCATCATCATTCGGCGACCCAACCCAGCGAGGCGTTGACCAGCATGGCCGATGCATTGCCAGGATTGGGAATCGTCGCGGCCGTGCTGGGCGTGGTGGTGACCATGGGTTCCCTTGGTGGCCCTCCAGAGGAGATCGGCCACAAAGTTGCTGCTGCCCTGGTGGGAACCTTTCTTGGGATTCTGCTTTGCTACGGCCTCGTCGGGCCGCTTGCCGCCAACATGTCAAAGGTAGTGGATGAGGAGCAAGGCTACTACCATGTACTGCGCGTTGTCATGCTCGCCTTCATCAAAGACACATCTCCGATTCTTGCCGTTGAATTGGGACGCCGCGCGATTCCCGAGCACGCTCGTCCAAGCTTCTTTGAAGTCGAGAAGGCGTGCAGAGCAAAGAATATAGAGCCCGCGGCTGTGGCCGCCTAGATCGGCGAGACAATGGCAGACGATCAGCAAATCATCATCATCAAAAAGAAGAGCGGCCACGCCGGCCACCATGGCGGCGCCTGGAAGGTTGCCTACGCCGACTTTGTGACAGCCATGATGGCGCTGTTTATTGTGCTATGGCTGATGAACAGCAGCAAGCCCATACAAGAGGCGGTGGGTGGGTACTTTCGCGATCCCAATGGCACCGCGCAGAAGACCGGCACGCGGCTCGGCGGGGCAGGCGACGCGGGCGCCCTCAAGAAGGAGGATATGTCGAAGCTCAAGGAAGACTTGATGAAGGCCATGCAGAAATTGGCTAACTTCGACAAACTCCAGAAACTGATTGAAATGACCGTCACGCCAGAAGGGCTGCGGATCGAGTTGATGGAGGATCCCAAGGGAACCTTCTTTGAAAACGGCAGCGCGCAACCAACCGAGCTCCTGCAGAGCCTGGTGAAAATCCTGTCCGTCGAAGTGGGCAAGCTACCCAACTCGATATCGATTGAGGGACACACCGATTCCACGCAGTATTCCAACTCGAAGGTCTACGGAAACTGGGAGCTATCGACAGACCGCGCCAATACGGCCAGGCGCCTGATGGAAACCAGCGGTATTCGCCCCGACCAGGTTGTTCAAGTGCGAGGCTACGCCGATCACAACCTGCGCAAGCCTCTGCAGCCAAATGATGCCTCGAACCGAAGGATCACTGTGATTGTCCAATACTTGGGCGTTGCATCCGATCCTGAAATCGTGAGCAACGGCTCATTGCCGAAGATCGAGCAAATCAATCCCGGTTCCGCTCCGTCAGGCAAGCGACCATCTGCTCCGGCGCCAAAACCTTAGGAGCCTGTTATTAACTTTCCCGCAGGTGGCGCTGGGAGCTAATTTTTCTCAGTTCGAGGAACGAGGAGCGACGAATATGGAGTATCGTCGAGCGACGAGCGACGGCGAAATGGGGGGAGTTGACCTCGGCCGCTGCCGTCCTATATGTGTTAACAGGCCCTGGCAGGGACCCAGCGACAGCAGCGTAAAGCGCACTGCCGAATGACGGCAATATTGGTTGCCGGTTCCATCGCACGTATGATCGTCTGCTTCAGTTGTAAATCCACTTCATTCCCGATGGTCGTTGCGTCAACCAGGGAAAAAACAAAGATCCGCAAGTCCAAGGTCGTCCTGCAGGGCCCTAACCAAATGGCATGATCAGCGCGTCACCCGAGTCGTTTTGAATCGAGGTGATCAATTTGTCAATCATCGCGCGTTCCCACGGTGTCTGGAAAAGGAATACAAGCCCGATGTGGCTCCTCTCGACATAAGCTACCTGGGCTTCGATTTCGAGTGCGCCCGCTGCATGGCCAAAAATGACCAGCCCAAAGCTGCCTACAACCACTGAGCCATCGAGGGTAGCCCGAATTCCCTCGTGGCTTACATCCTCGCATAGGCCGAGAAGTGTCTTTCCTTGAGCTACAAACTCAAGATCGAAGCTCGCTGTAATACGGCAGGGCCGGTATTCGAATTTGCGGACGCTATCCTCAGTCTTCATTCCTGGGTTCCTTCTGGGCTCTTCAGGACGGATGAGCAACCCGACCACATGGTTCGAGGTGTCTATCGGCCGCGCACCGTAAACCTTTCAACGGTGTCGATATGAAATCGCCGGTCCTAAATCAGTTGCATTCTAACCAGCCTCCTCTGCAAGCGACAACTCCGATCCGCGCAATTATCCGCTGTGCTCAACCTTTATTGATCTCACCATATTGACTTGCGGAGCCAAGGCGTCTCTGTTCAGTGAATTTCTAAACTCATCGTGCCGATAGATGGGAGTCAGACGGAAATCGCCTTATAGACCCGGTGGGTAGCGGTCAAACGCAACTGGTGTTGGGGAACAGGAAAGGCATCATGGACAACACGTACACAGAAGATCAGGAAACAATTCGTGAGTTCCTGGTTGAAAGTCATGAGAACCTCTCGCGCCTGGATCAGGACCTAGTTAAGCTCGAGAAGAGTCCGCAAGATGTTGCTCTGCTCGGTAGCATTTTTCGCACCATTCATACCATCAAGGGCGCTTGCGGCTTCCTCGCGTTCACAACGCTGGAAGGCATCACCCACCAGGCAGAGAGCCTGTTGAGCCAATTGCGCGACGGCAAACGGGAACTCACTCCAGCCCTCGTCTCTCTGATCCTGGAGACCGTCGATGCAACACGCAAGGTATTGGCCTCAATTGAAGCTCATGGCATGGAAGGGTCTCTCAACTTTGAGCCCCTCACAGAACGGCTGCGCGCCGCCGCTGAGTTGAGTGTCGATTTAGATCCGGGGGTCGCGCCCGGCAATCCCAGCCAGGCTGAGTCCGCCGTCTCGATCGCGCAACTTCAAACCGGCCAGGCTTCACCGGCAGCTCGTGAAGACGAACAGCCCACGACGTTGAGCGCTGCTGGAGACAAGAGCAATGAAGCGCGAAACTGGGATGGCGTCGAGCGGAGAACACCGCGGGAGACCAAGGATGAAGACCCGGATTGCCACTCCGCGGTCGCGGATGCAAATATCCGAGTCGCTGTCGGCCTGCTCGACAAGCTCATGGATCTTGTGGGCGAGCTCGTGCTCACCCGCAACCAGATCCTGCAATTCAACACCGAGCGCGAGGATGCGGCGCTCAACACGACCTCGCAGCGGCTGAACCTGATCACCACCGAACTGCAAGAGGGCGTCATGAAAACCCGCATGCAGCCCATCGGAGTGGTGTGGAACAAGCTGCCCCGCGTGGTTCGCGATATGGCGATTACGCTCGGCAAAGGCATCCAGCTCGTCATGGATGGAGCGGGGACGGAACTCGATCGAACCATTATCGAGGCCATCAAGGATCCGCTCATGCACCTCGTTCGCAACTCCTGCGACCACGGCATTGAATCGCCCGAAGTCCGCCTGCGCGCAGGCAAACCCGCACAGGGAACACTGACCCTTCGCGCCTATCACGAAGGCGGACAAGTCAATATAGAAATCGTCGACGATGGAGCAGGCATTGACATTGCTCGCGTCAAACAAAAGGCCATCGACAATGGATTGCTGCGGCCTGAGCAGGCGGAAAAGCTGGGGGAGCGGGAAGCACTCAACCTGATCTTCCAACCGGGCTTCTCGATGGCGCAGACCATCACCAATATCTCTGGCCGCGGCGTTGGCATGGATGTCGTCAAATCCCACATCGAAAAGATCGGTGGCGTGGTCGATGTGTTCAGCCGGCTCGGCGAAGGCGCAACAGTCAAGATCAGAATTCCCCTCACGTTGGCCATCATTCCCGGCCTGGTCATCACCAGCGGTGGCGAGAGATTTGTCATTCCGCAGGTGAGTCTGCTGGAACTGATCCGCCTCGAAGGAGATTCCGCGGGGAAACACATCGAGTATGTCCACGGAACCCCCGTCTATCGCCGCCGCGGGAGCCTGCTTCCCATCACTTACCTCAATCAGGTGCTTGGGCTCAAATCGGCCGACCGCGCTGAGGCCGTAAGCATGGTGGTTCTCCAGGCAGAAGACCGCCAGTTTGGACTTGTCGTCGACGGCATCAACGACACCCAGGAGATCGTGGTCAAACCTTTGGGAAAGCAATTGAAAGGTCTCACCTTGTACGCCGGAGCGACAATCATGGGCGATGGCCGTGTCGCGCTCATTCTCGATGTACTCGGCATTGGCCAGCGTTCCGGTGTGTTCGGCGAATCGCGGGAACAGTCGCGCGCGGCGGACAAGCAGAAGCCGCAAGCCGAGATTGAACAGCAGCGATTGCTTCTGTTCCGCACCGGCTCCTTCGATCGCCTTGCTGTTCCTCTGTCACTCGTCGCACGGCTCGAAGAGTTCCCGCTCTCGGCCATCGAGCGTGCCGGCGGAGGTCAGGTGGTCCAGTATCGGGATCGCATCCTTCCCCTCGTCTCCCTGCGCGCCGTGCTCGAACCGGACGTTCACAACGAGAGCGAGTTGGCCGATCCCGTCCAGGTGGTTGTCTTCAACGATGGCGACCGCAGCGTGGGCATGGTTGTCGATCAGATTCTCGATGTCGCCGAAGAAGCAGTGACCATTCGCCAGAAGTCAAGCCGCAAGGGTCTGCTCGGCTCGGCGGTCGTGGGCAAACGCGTCACGGATTTCCTCGATCTCAACGAAGTGATTCGAGCCTCGCAAGGCACCTGGCAAGGGAACACCGACAGGAATGGAAGTGGCAAAAGAATCCTCCTCGCAGACGCTTCCGCATTCGCGCGAGGCATGGTGCGGGGTGGGCTGGACATGGCAGGCTACGTGGTCATCGAGGCCGTAAATCTTGAGGAGTCAATTCGCAAGATGGAACAGCACAAGGTGGACGTCGTAGTGGCGTCCATGGATCTTCCGCCGAATGGCAGCTCCGCACTGCTCGCCGCAATCCGAAGCCATCCAGAGTGGGAGAGGCTCCCCGTGATCGCAGTGACTGACTCAACCGATCACATCCTGGTCGCAGCGGTTCGAGCGGCAGGCTTCCAGGATTGCCAGGCAAAGAACGACTCGGCAGCCATCCTCGAATCCGTGACACGCCTTGCTTTGCCGCTGGCATCCACCGAGCCGGAGCTTGCCTGCGTTGGAGAGGACAAATAACCATGAAGAACGAAATTGCAGCGCCTGATACCGTACAGGTCCACACCAGCGGACAATTCTCGACCTTCTTTGTCGCGGACCTCTTTTTTGGTGTGGACGTGCTCCATGTGCAGGAAGTGTTGCGTTCCCAGCAAATGACCGCCGTTCCCCAGGCCCCTGGCGTCATCGAGGGCTTGATCAACCTGCGCGGCCAGATCGTGACGGCCATCGACATGCGCCGGCGGCTTGGCCTTCCACCACGCAATGGCGAACAAGCGCCCATGAACATTGTCGTCCGCACGCAGGACGGGGCCGTGAGCCTGCTCGTTGACGAGATCGGAGATGTGCTGGATATGGATGCGGCCGCCTACGAGCGTCCTCCGCAGAATCTCGATCCCGCGGCCAAAGATCTCATCCGCGGCGTTTACAAGCTCAAGGACAGGCTGCTTCTGGTCCTCGATGAAGAGAGAACCGTTGATCTCGCGGTCGGGAGGGCAGCTTAGTGCCAATGACTCGCCAGCGCCAAGCATGAGCCGGGAGCATCGGTTCCAACATTCAGCGAAAGCCCGTTGACTTTCGCAACAGAAACCAAGTGATCTTCAAGCGCCGCTAGCGGCCAAGCAAACAGGAATATTCCAAGGAGCAACCGAGATGGCAAAGCAAATCAGCAGCGTTCGGCAGGTACCGTCCGGCCGAAATTCGTCCAACGGCGCCGCCGTTCTGGATCGTCCAGAGGTTCACGCTTCGAGCGTCAAGAGTGACGACCGGCTTCAGCAGGAAATCGCTCGCCTGGTGCAGGCTTCGCACGAAGGCCGACTCGGCGAACGTGGAAGAGCAGAGGAATTCGAAGGGGCCAACCGTAAAGTGGTTGAGGGAGTGAACCGGATACTGGACGCGATCCTGTTGCCCATTGGTGAAGGAAACCGAATCCTGGCGCGGATTTCCAGCGGCCAGATCGACGAGGTCATCACACAGACCTACAACGGCGACCACGAGAAGATGAAGCTGGCCGTTAAC
>Ga0302319_10006442_pt1 | contig 23306 bp, 13 predicted proteins | sample Bog_T0_2_FD_203319 | JGI IMG/M metagenome (GOLD analysis project Ga0302319, IMG submission 203319) | Peat permafrost microbial communities from Stordalen Mire near Abisko, Sweden - Bog_T0_2 | ecosystem: Environmental > Terrestrial > Soil > Wetlands > Peat | place: Sweden: Abisko, Stordalen Mire...
GTCCAGCAGAGCAACGGCGCGCTCACGCAAGTCCAACGAGTACGGATGGAACATGAACGACGCGATTAACACGTCTACACGCCGACAAAAAGGCCCTTCTGTGACGAGCCATGGAGAACCGCTGTAGAAGCGCGTACGCGACGGCGACGGTTACCGCTTACTTTCACAGATGGTCCATTCCTGCCGAGACGCAAACCTGTTGGCATCTTTCAATGCCACATCGCGGTTCGCGCCAGCCGCCGCCTTACCTGCTCTTTTAGTCATTTGGGCAAGTCTGTCAGACTTGCCCAGAATTCGTCGAAGTTCACCCTCAGCGACTGTATTTTCGAAGGCAGCTCATGCAGCAGTATGTACACGGCCGCTTCGGCCGTTCGGCAATCCACAAGAAACGTATTACCGAACGAGTCCACCGCGAATGGAAGGAAGTGCGCGGGAATCGAGTTGTGCTTCTTCGCAAGCAGTTCGTAGGTCCACCAGATGCTTCCCCTTCCATCCCGGAGAGCCAGGCACTCAGAGACATCTGTCCCGTGTATGCCTCCGAAGATCATTGGACTGGGTCGTCCACCGTTTGCCGTGAGAAGTAGCGTTCGAATTCCACGGGGTACTGAAAAACCAAGTCGCGCCTCGAGTTCTTTTATGTCGCTTTCAGTTGCAGCCGGCTGACATTCGTGAAATTGCACCATTGCGAGCTCCTGCCTGACGCACCCGTCACCACCAGTTCCACGGACTCAGATACTTCAACCCGGTTATTCGCTCCCACTGATTTACGCCACCGAAATGACTCATTCCTTGATGAGCAAAAGTCTGGACAAGCTGCATCGTCCCCTTGTTAGTCGCCGCATCATAGTCGTCTAAATGGTGCCAAGTGTAGCCGGCCGGCGTTCTCGCGAAGCCGGCTTCCGCATTTGCGGCTTGGGCATCTAGCGGATACGAACCCGTGTAGCCGATCTGTACGACCGCGCGATCACTTGGGTGAAGGTACGTTGACTGGGAAAAGTCTACTCCACCGCTTTCCCTAACAATCTCGCCACCCTCCTCTGCGGCATCGCCGCACGTGTTGTGCGCGAGCGCGCGACTGGCTCCTACAAAATATGTATGATTCTGCGCCACCTCCAGGTTGAATACGCGCGCCGCGCCCGATTCTACGTCAACAGAGCGCACCGAGCTCGCTGAGCCAGCTTCACTCCTGAGGAAGTCTCCCGCGGCAATCTCGTGTACCGATACCCACCCGCGGTTTTCCACCCAGAACCGATGTCCGAGCGTCGTGTGTAAGGCGTCAGTACCCTTATCGCTGTCGACAACGACCGTCGCGCGGTCCTCAGCGATTCGCTCGAATGTCTTCGTGATCGCGCGGCACTCGATGCTTCCATCGTCCGCCATGGACGCGACTTGGTCCCCCTCGCGTAGCGTCTCGATTGGCTGTTGCCCGCCGTCGCACATCGCGACAAGCGTGCCGGCCTCGAAGCAGTTCTGCGCGACCGCTGCGCCAAATCCTGCCGCGATTACTCGGCCAAAGTAGCCCAGCCCGTTGCTAACGAAGTTCGTTACTCCGTTCGCGGCCGTGCCGAGCATCGTATCCGTGGCCGTCCACGCGCTTCCGAGCGCGTCCATCGCGGCGCCGCCCGTACCGACCATCAAGAGGCCGACCTGGGCCCCGCCTACGACGCCGAGGCCGGTGAGGACGCCGCTGTTGCGAGAGATGCCTTCGTTGAACCCGGCGACCGCGCTCTGGTCGACCTGTCCGTTCATCGCGAGTTGCATCCCGCGCGCGCTGAACATCGGAACGAAGGTGGGCGCAGTATTTCCTGGATTCCGCGGCACAGGAGGCGGCCGCGAAGAACTCCCGAGGTGGAGGAGATCGTGCCAACCTCTCGACACGTCACCGCCGAGATCATCCCACCAGATATCGAGGCTGCTGGTGTCGATGGCGTCGCAGTCTTCCTGGCCAAGACAGGCCGACCCGTCGAGGCCCGTCGGATCTATCGTCGTCGTCGTGCGGCCATGCACGTAGGCGTAGGCGTTCAAGTCTCCCGAGAGGCCGTGGATGGCGAGTGGGTCGGGACTCATCCAGGTGCCAAGATGGGGAGAGTAGTAGCGAGCGCCGAAATACGTCATGCCCAGGTCGACGTCGTCTTCCTTACCGGTAAACTTGTATGCGCTACGGAAGTCTCCCCACCGGTCTGACGTGTAGTCCGACTCGACCTGCCCGTACGCGGTGTAGGTTGTTCGTTCGACAAGTTCCCCAGTCCCCTGATCCACGAGGCTCGCCGTCGAGCCGAGAGCATCGCCAAGTTCGAGAAGCACATGCTGACCCGCCGTGACAGCACCCGCGGGCGTCGGGTCGCCCTCGGCAAAGACGACTTGTCCAACGCTTGAGCCGCCAGCTACGAGGTACACCCGATCGGTCGCGGAAGAGCGGTCGTAGTCGCCCGTGCTCTGTGTGCCGAAGGTCGTGTGATCGAGTCGCAGAGACGGAAAGATGTCGGCCGTGTACGCGCTCGTGCCGTCCGCCTGCAGAGACGTCTGGAGCGTGCGCGCGCCGGCTGCGTCGTAGGCATACTTCACGTCAGCGCCGGGCGTAAACCCGGGGACACTCGGATACGTGTATTGGTATGGACTGCCGTTCTTCTGAAGAACAAACTCCGGACATACTCTTCCAGTGCATTTCGGCACGGGCAGGAAGTCGAACCGCTGAGCGTGCGCGAGGTGGCCTACCTCGTCCCATTCGTAGTGCAGCAGCTGAGAGCAGCCGTCCGGGGACGCGCACGCTCCCGATCGCACGAGCGCGATCTGTTCGAGGTTGCCTGCTTGATCGTAGCTGGCCGCGAGATTGCCGGGGTTCGCTCCCGTCGCAAGACTCGCGGAGACGACCTGGTTTGTACTCGACGAAGTGGCCGCTCCGGCCGCGCCCGTCGAGCCGACCGCAACGGTACCGAGCGTCCTGTCAAAGAAGACGCCCTGGTCATCCGCGCCAGTGAGCAAGTTTCCTAGCGGATCATACGCGAAGCTTTCCCTGCCGATCCGCGTCGAGGCCGCCATTAGCGGAAACGGGTCGGTCGCGTTTGTCGATGCGGGTTCGGGTGATGCGTAGGCGTTGCCGGCGTACGTGTACCCCATACCGCTCACGCGGTAGAAGTCGTCGTACGTAATGGGCTCCCGCTTGAACGGTTGGCTTGTGGGCGACCACTCCCCAGCAATACGCCCGTCGCCCATCCACTCCGGGTTTCCGACCGCGTCATCGGAATAGACATCATCCTCGAGAACAGTTTGGGTCGAAGTCGTCGGTGCCGGTGGCGCGTATGTCGCAGTGGCCGCACTGCTCCAGAGCGCCGGTGCTTGGCGCGCCGTCTTGAACTCGAGAAGCCGGCGGCGCGTGTCATACGTTCGTATGGTTTGCGTTCCCAGAACGTTGGACCACGAGCTGCCCGAGGGCGGCGCCGCGATGTCACCAACCGATGTCTCGACCGGCAGACCGTCCGCGGCGAAGACGTTCTGCCGAATCAGGGGGCCGAAGCTGCCAGAGATGGATGCAAGAGCGCCGCGCTGCGAGTAATGCAGAAGAACAGCGCTCGTCGAGGTCTCTCCGCCGAGCGACACGGATGTCCCGTTGAGCTCCGTGACGAGGTCTTCACCAGTGGTCGCGCCGATCGCTCGGTCAAGATCGTCGTACGCGAGAGCGCGCGTAAACGTGTGAGGAGCGTAGCCGCTCGTGGGGATCGGGACGACGCCTGGCTGAACCAGATTTCGTTCGACAGCCGTCACGCGACTGCGTGCATCGTAGCTGTAGTGCGAATGCGCGGCGCGGTCGAAAACATCGCTTAGGTGACCCGCCGAGTCGTAGACGTAGAAGGACTCGAATCCGGCACCAGTGCTAGTGTTCGGCGGCGTGTACGGAAGGTGAGTTGGGGTGCAGCCGAAATAGTCCTCTCCAGTGACTCGGCCAGCTGCGTCGTACGCAATATTTTCTCCGCACCCGCGCGCATCGGTCGTGGCTACGAGGTCACCGGCGTCGTCGTAGGCGTACGTCCAGCCGTGCAAGGTGGGGGGCGCGCTGATCGGAAGCCTGGTCGCAAGGACGAAGCCGGTGGTCGTGCTCGGCTCAGCGTTGAGCACGAGACGGCCACGAGCGTCGTATTGCATCCATCGCTGATAATGACCGGTATGCCCAGCCGCATCGGTGCCTAGCCGGTCGATGGCGAAAGGCTCGCCGGTCGGAAGGTAGCCGAAGCCCGTCGCGACGGAACCGCCGTTTCCGGTGGCCACTACGGCCCGCCGTCGGCCGTGGCCGTCGTTGGTGACGGTGGTCGAGTTGCCCGCATGCGGTGCCAGTGTTCCGGGCGCCTTGACTTGCTCCGCGTCCTGCCGCGTGAATCCGTTCGCCTGGTAGGTCTCTTTCAGCGTAACGGTGCTGTCGACGTCCGCCGCGGCGACCGTTCGCCCGAAGGCGTCATACTGCACGGTGCGGGCGCCAGCACCGCTCGGCACCACCGCTGCTGTTGTCCAGTCCTGGACGAAACTTGGCGGATAGGCCGCCTGTACGGCTCCCTTGGCATTGATGACAATCTGTCCGCTCACGATCCACGGGAACTGGTCGCCGGCAGAGACGTCCGCTGGCGCAGCCGAAAGTCGCGCACGCCCGTAGCCGTCGAGGACGGTCCAGAAGTCGTGGGTGGCCGTACCGTCGTTGAGAACCGTGTGGATCTTTCTCGGGCTCGACGTGTCTCCGTAGTCGTAGGAAACGCCGGCGACCGTCTCCACCTGTCCGGGAATCATCGGATCCGGCCTGTAGACAGCGCTCGGCCGACCGTACGATTCGTACTTCACCTGGCTGGCCTGACCATCGCTCGTCGAACCCGCAGTGACGAGCGCAAGACCTCGCGCGTACATCGTAAATGCGGTCGCGAGACCCGCGGAGTTGCAGCCGTGCAAGTACACGGTGCTTGAAGTGACGAGCTGCGAAAATGGCGTATCGTAGGTCATGCCACGGCACCGCGCGAGCGTAGGCTCCTCGACGAACGTGATGTTTCCGGTCCCCTGAGGGTCGACCGTGATCTTCTCCAGGACCACCGTGCCGCTCGCCGATGCGGTCGGCGGTGCCGACGTCGGTGGTAGCGTTCCGGCGTCGCCCGTGGCGGTCACCGCAGTGGTGCGCTGCATCGGCAGATCGCCAGCGTTGACCGCCTGCACGGTCTGAAGGTTGCCTCTGGAATCGTAAAAGTAGCTCGTCGCGCGGGGGACGCCGGTGGGTTGCAGAGACGCCGTGAGCCCCGTGAGCGTCTCGGTGTTCGGCCGCCAAATCCAGTTGTCCACCGAGTCGTTGAGCGCCGGCGTCGACTGCTCGCTGTATTGAACAATCCCGTCTAGCGAATTCCCGCTCGCGTCCACCTGGCCGCTATCCGTATACGAGAAATCCTCTCCCCAAAGGTCCGGCGAATAAGACGTCTGCGTATGAAAGGGTGCCCCCGTCGTGCCGAATGTCACCTGCTTGAAGCTGGTATTTGTGGACACTGACAAAACGTCGAGAAGCTGCTGCTGACTCGACGCTGTTACCTGCGTCGCGCTGTTGTCGTACGAATACGTGTCTGTTTGTGCGACCCAAGTGACGTGCGCGGACCGCCCGTCGAGCCCTGTGTAAGCAGGGCTCTCGGTGAAGCTTCGGTGCACCGTCGACAGAAAACCTCCGGGGTACAGGACATTGTCGAGTTCAGTGCCACCGAAGGTTTCGGTGAGGATCGGCAATGCGCGGAGAGCGCGATTGGGGTAGTCGGCCGTGTTAGGGCACGCCTTGCCCGAAACTGCGTTGTCGCAGAAGCCTTGAAAGAAGGTGGTCCTCGCGTGCGAAGTCGGCGCGCTGGCATCTCCGGTCGTGGCAGCGTCCACGGTCGTGAAGCCAACGAATTGGCGGTCCCGCGCGTCGTACATCGGATCGCGGTAGGTGTATGTCGTCGTAACCGGTACCGTCGGGATGCCGGGTGTCGTGTCAGTCATTGAAATCTGGGTGACGACGTTTCGCGACTCCGCCGACTGCGTCAGCCACGAGCGCCCCGCCGCCGCAGCAGCGCGCGAAAGCGTCGGAATGTCTTTGTACTGAACGTTTGTCGTCGCGCCCGTGGTCGACGTGATCGCGGTCATGAGACCGGGTCTCGGCCCTCCGAGCATATCGACGTAACCGATCTTGCCGGAAGCATCTGCGATGACGACGTCGTCCACGCCCGAGGCGTCCATGTCTGCAAACATGTAGACCCTGGTCTGCCAGGACGAAGTCGCCGATGTATTGGTCCAGCCGAGAGGGCCAGCGGCAATGACGTGGATGGCCGGACCTGGGAAGTCATCGCCCGCCACATTCGGATAGACGTCGAAGCCGTCGCTCGTCGGAATGATGGCATCCGCGAGGCCATCCCCGTCTACGTCATGGAACTGCGCATTAAGCTTTGCATTCGCGTTGACCGGGTTCGCTGGCAGAGTTCGGGACAGTGCCGTGATCGCCTGGGGCCCGGTGCATGCCACCGATTGCGTGGCAATCGTCGATGCGTGGGCCTCGATGTCGCATTGCCCGAACACCCCGTCACCATGACCGAAGTAGATCAGCACTCCGTAGAAGGTCGGCGGCGTCGTGATGACAGTCAGCTGAATGAAATCCGGTAAGCCGTCGCCGTTGATGTCACCGATCGTCCACGGATACTGCGTCAACGTGTTGGCATCTTCCACTCCGCCGATCCAAACGTTCGGCACGTCGTGGCCGTTAGTAAGTGCGTTAGAGTTGGCTGGGATGTACGACTGAGTCTGCTGAGGAAGCGGTGCGGCGAAAGGATAGATGGCGCCCACCTCGCTTCGCTCTGAGAATTTCACGTTGAGCGCAGCGAAGAACGTTGAAGTGTCAGCGCGGTCGTGTGCGCCGTACGCAAACGTGCCAACGCCGTATTCGTCGGTGACCAGCAGGTCCTGCAGGCCGTCACCGTCAACGTCGAGTACGGCAAACGCTTGATCGCCACCTATGAAGCGAGGGCCGACGACGCAGAGATTGGCGGTCCCTCCGGCTCCGTCAGATACAGGATTGCAATTCTGAAGTAGGCCTGGGAATACAGAGGGCACAGTACCCTGGACAGGAAGGCCCCAGTCGAGCGAGTTCGGAGTCGTTTGGTATGACGGGACGATTGGTGGCGAGTAGGTCACATACGTTACGCCTGGGACGGTCCACTTCTGCGAGACAGATGTGTTTGCCCAAGTTGAATCGAACCACCCTGCGCTAACTTGTGAGTTGTTCTGAAAGGCGCCACCGGCGTAGTTGCGTGACCAAGGGCCGAGGGTTTGTGGGTCGACCCCTAATGTGGGGTACAAGAGAGACATGGGAATGCTGTACCACTGGTCCATCACGCCGTTCGCTGAGTTCAGCGAGGCTACTTGCCAGCCTGTCGACGACGCGGGGAAAATGATGTCGGGCATGCCGTCCGCATTGAGGTCGAGGATCGTCGGCAGCGTGTTGGCGCCCGCAGGGGGAGGTCCAGCGGGTGAGCCGGGAATCGTGTGGAAGACGGGTACAGGCGGGGAGGCCGCCGCGACGCCACCCGCAGCGTTGTAGGTGAATACGGTCGGAGGAGGCCATGCCTGACCGCTTGCGCCTGCGATTCCGCAGACCGGAGTCGAGGACTCTGTGGGCAGGAGGCCGGAAGCATTCTCGAAGGGATCGCCTGAAGCGCACCAGCCGTCGACCTGTACCTCGTGAAGCTCGAACTCGTCCCAGTTCCAGGCGTACGAGAGGACGTAGCGGCGGACCTGTTCGCGAGCGCCGCCTCCGGCAAAGGTTTGCGAGGTAACATCGACACCCGTAAGGCGCATCACCGGGCGTGCGCGCCAAACAGGGGACGAATTAGGCGCGAGCCACGTTGGATCGTTGACGTAGGTTAGGTGGGCGTGATGCGCGAACGACGTAGGTGCGGGTGGAAAGGCACCGACGCTGGGGGTGTCGTAGATGTCCGTAAGAGACGCTAGGAACGCTGGGTCAGTGCCCGCGCTAGTGCCTGGTACGGCAATAGTTCCTGGCTGAGCAAGCGTACTCCACTTGTACACGATGAGATTGCTCGGATGCGACGTTCCCGGAAGACGTTGCGCGTCGTACTGCCGCACCATGTTGTAGCGAAATGGCGGCGATACCGGCATTTGGGAGCAAACGCCGGTGGAACCACTGCATGGTACAGTCACGCCGTTAGGCGCTGCGGCGAGAGCGATTGCGAGGGCAGTCGGATCGGTATCGATGCCACTGGTATCGGACGCGTTGTCTTGTGGAGCGCCAAATTCCATGGTCGATCCGTCGGGGACCTGCACGACCCACGTCAGGTGGTTGGGCGCCCAATAGAAGCGTAGATTCGAACCCGTATCGGTCTCCAGGCGATAGTAGTGCCAGCCGCCTGTCATGGCCCAGGAGGGCATCTTTTCCTGAATACTCTGTCCCTCGTGTTGCACGCAGGAGGGATAATCATCCGGAAGAAAACAGATGGGAACGAGAGGTTGACCGGCGTACGTAAACTGATCCTGGTAGGGAATCCCGCTCGATGCTACTGGCGTGATCCGGGCGCCTACAGCGGGGTCATTCGCGTAATTCGGGGCACCGGAAGGGTTGTGGCGTTCGATGGACGGAACGCTCAAGGACCAGCCGAGGCCGCCGACTCCTCGAGGGCCACTCGAAGAATAGTCGAGCGAGAGCGTGGGCTGCACGGCACCTCGCGCAATCGGCAAGATAAACGGGATCGAGGTCTGGAAGGCGCCCGTCGCTGTGTCGACGCTTCCCCGGATATTCGCCGATGGTCCCGTTTCGGGCGCGGACAGGTCTGTCTGCCCTTGCTGAACGCCAGTGTTGGGACCTGGAAGCGAGGACGGGTCGGGGACGCTTTGTGCGCGCGCGGTGCGCTCGAAGGCGGGAGCAATGAGGGAGAATAGGATCGTGAATAACAGCGTCGATGACAGCCACTTGGCTTGGCGGAGGCGCCGTAGTGTCGTGGAGGAGCCATACTGAGAAGTTTTCATGTCGTGTCCCGCGTCAGTTCGTAGTGGCTGCGCCGCAAGTCGCGGCGAGACGGTTCATGTTGGCGTCGCACGTCTCCGCAAGAGACTTGGGACCGGGAGCTGACGAGCGGGCTGCGTTCTGCAGCGCCGCGAGGGTTTGTTCCGCACGCTGCTCGGCGATCTGAGGGGCAGACGGAATCGTCTTCTGTAGACAAGATTTGTAGGCTGCGACAAAGGCGGTGCACTGTGGGGGAAGGGGGCCGTTGTTCGCGTCAACGGCGCGAGCGCTGCACCCGGCGTTGCAGGCAGCGAGAAGGAGGAGGGGGAGGACGACGTGAGGAAGGTTGGCGAGGCGCATGAAACTCCGTTGTCTGGACGCGAATTGCGCCCCTACAGATCCAATCGGTACGTTCAGAAGAGCTGTTGCTAGAAATCGACCGAGCATCCTTGGCCGCGGCTTGATGGGCCGACGGAGTGCTTCAGCAGGGCGCGTGCCGAAGGGCTTTCCCGCGTTCTTCGAGGGCGCGCGCGGCCGCGGTTGCGTTTTGCGACTGGGCGGTTGCAGTTTGCTACTGGCGAGTGCGGGCGGCCTCTTGGTGCGTGTCCGTCACGAAAGTGGATGCGGTGGCCTTTGCGCGAGGGCGACGCTCTACCATCGCCTCACCGCTGCGCCAGCAAAAAGCGTGCCCGCGGATGCGTTCTGTTAGTGTGGTGCACTGAGGCGAGGGTTAGTTGCAGTTGTGAAAGCTGCCCTTACGCGACTTCGCGCAAGACGTTGCGCAAACCCATCTGACTCTTGCTCAACGAATTGCGCGAATTGCGCAAACGCGCGGCTCTCTCTCGCATGGCGCGCGAGTACGCGTAGCGCGCGACGATGCCCCTGAGCGCACACTCTCCTATCACCCCTGGCGGGTGATAGACGGACGCTCACAACTGTGTGGTTAAGTCTATTTCTCCGCCCTTGTAGAGCCAATGCACGCGCGGATGCCGGGCGACGCCGCTCGACCAACCGGGCGCGGTTCGCGCCCCGCCTTCTCGCCCTGCCTGACCTGTTCAACTCCGCCGATCTCGGCTACTGGCTCGTCGCGAAGATTCGCTCCTGTTCCCAGAGGCGACAGGACACTACGAGGAGACCGTGCACTTCATCGGTACCGTGAAACGAGGCTATCTGCGTAGCGCGCTGGCGGGTCTGCTGCTCGCAGCGTGCGGAGGTGGTGTTTCCACGACCGAAGTCTCCGGCCACGCTGACGGCGCGACTCCGTCGCCCGCACTGGACGGCGGCGGCAACACGAACGACGGCGAGAGCGATTCCGCGAGCGATGCACCGGACGACGATTCGATGGCTCCGGGCGGAGACGCCGCGCCCGAGGACGCCAACGACGCGACCTTGAGTGACGCGACCGTCGCCGCCAGCGATTCTGGGAACGACGCGGACGCAGGAAGCGACGCTACCGCCGATGCGCTGCCAGACGCTCCGGACGACGTCACAATCGAAGCGCCTCCCGACGCGGCCGACGCTGCAAGCCCCGATGCCACCCTTCCGCCGGATTCGGGCGAGGACGCCGCCCCTTCCTGCTCGCTCGTCGTGTGCAACGGCACCTGCGTGGACACGACGTCGGACGGGGACAACTGCGGCACGTGCGGGACGACATGCGGCAGCGGCGCGCTATGCAACGCGAGTAAATGTGTTCCGAACACGGTGGCTCTATTGCCCTTCGACGTCGTGGACGCCGAATACAGCGCCGCCCTCGATCGCGTCGTCATCGTTTCGGCCTCGCCTCCGGCGCTTCACGTGTTGAACCCCTTCACGAATGCGTACGTCAGCGTCGCGCTCGCGAGCACCCCCGTCGCGGTCTCGGTCGGCCCCGACGGACTCCACGCCGCGGTCGGACACGACCATGCGCTTACGTACCTCGACCTCTCAGGGCCTAGCATCGTTGGCACGTATGTCGTTCCCTATCCGGTCGGTGATCTTGCACTCGCCGGGAACGGGTACATCTACGGCATCGCCTCGAGCGATCAGTGGGTGGGCATGCACATCTTCGGGCTCGGCTCCCAGCTCGACACCTGGGATCAGAGCGCCACCATCTACGCCGGCTCGAAGCTGAAGCTCGCGTCCGGGGGAGCGATGCTCTACGTCGCAGTGAACTCCGGCCCGTCCGAGATCAATGCCTACGACATCACGACGGGTCTCGATCGGGGCGCCGGTTCGTCGCAGGAGATCATCGGAGCGGACGCCGAGGGAGCGCTCTGGATGTCCGCGGACGGGGGCCGGATCTTCACGCGGAGCGGGCAGGTCTTCGCCGTCACTCCGCCAGCCACGTCCACGGCACAGGCGACCTTCAGCCTCGAGACCACCCTCCCCGATCTCGGTCCCGGGAGCTTCGTGCCGGTGACGTACGCAGACGCGACCGCGAGCGAGGTCGCCGTGATCACGGGAGCCACCGAGCAGCTCGACCCGGGCCCGATCCTCGGCTCGGAGCTCGCCACGTTCGACGCGACGACGCTCGCGTTCTTGGGAGCGATCCCGATGCCGCGGGTGAGCTGGCCGGGAACCTCAACGAGCTTTCCGGCATCGGGAGCGTTCGTGTTCCACAGCGCCGACGGGACGCACCGCTTCGTCCTCGTCGAGTCGTTCATTCAGGTGCCGCCCTACCCGTACGCGATGGGAATCACGGAACTATGAGCACGGTCCATCGACTGTCCCTGGGCGTCGTTGTCTCGGGGGTACTCCTGGCCTGTGGCTCGACGTCGCTCGTCGCTGAAGGTGGCGACGCGGCGCCCGGTGATTCCGATGCCGCGACGCTCGACGCGACGTCGACCGACGGAAGCAACGATGCGACGCTCCCCTCGGTCGATGCCAGCGACGATGCGCGCGACGCCGTCAGCGATGGCGAGGACGCGACGCTCCCCCCGATCGACGCGAGCGACGACGCGCGCGACGCGGCGGGCGGCGGCGAGGACGCGCTCGCTCCGGTCGATGCCGGCGCAGACTCCGGCGCGGGTCCTGACGGCGGAGAGGACGCGGCAATCGTCTGCCGCCCCGGCGAGATACCCCTGGGTGGCGAGTGCACCGTCGCCGATCCGGGCGATCCCAGCTCGTGCCTCACGGGCGGCAACGTCCTGGTCGTCTCGGAGAACGGCTACCCCGCGCATCGGATCGATCCAGTCGACGAGTTCTCGCAGGACCCCGATCCGATGATCCCGAATCCTACGTCCATCGGGTTTGGTGTGCAGAGCCCGCAACCCGACGGTTTCCCCAACTACTACTATGTGACGTTTTCGGACGCCTGGGCGCTTTCCACGGGGACCTACAACTCGGGGCCCGCGGGCGCGATGCCGCAGATCGCGTACACGGGCGCGTGCGCCTGCGGCAATCCAGGCGATCAGCCGGGTTGGTTCGTCATCGACGACCTCGCGATCACAGGCGACGTGACGAGCGCCTCGCTGCGGAGCTTCACGGCGACCTTCCAGGAAGACTGCGGCGTGTGTGGACGCATTCGCGGCTGCGTTCACTATGAGGTGCCCGGAGATGCGGGCCCTCCCAATTCGAACGGCACGGGTCACGACGGAGGAGCCCCGATCGAGCCCCCCTTCTTCTCGTACACCCGGATCGAGGTGCCGGGCCTAGACTTCCCGTCCGGGATCGCGATCGGCGACGTGACGGGCGATGGCCTGAACGACTTCGTGGTGGGAGGTACCGACGCAACAGGGTTGAATCCTCGGCTCTACGTGGTGGCGCAGCTCGCGACCGGGGGCTACGCAGTGTCCCAGACGATCCCGCTCGCCGGGAGCCTCGCCCCGATTCGGATCGGCGACGTGACCCGCGATGGCCTCGCGGACGTGGTCGTCTCCTCGCCTCCGGGGATCGAGATTCTCCCGCAGGTCGCCGGCGGCACGCTCGGGGCACCGATTGCCCTCAGCCAGCCGACGAGCCCGGCGGGGATCGTGGACATCGACTTGTTCGACGTGAACCTCGATGGTCGCAACGACGTGCTCGCCCTGGAGGAGGACAGCGCCTTCGCCCTTGTGTACTTCGGGCAGCCCTCAGGACCACCCGCGCCCGCGCTCGCGTACCCGACGAGCGGAACGTGGAGGATCGGCGCGGGCGATGTGACGGGCGACGGCCTTCCGGATCTGGTCACGCTGGACCGCGAGACGGGCCTGTGGATTCACGCGCAGACCGCTGACGGCGGCTTCTTGGCGCCAACCAACACGGCGATCTCGGCCACCTGGTTGAACGACGAGGCCGTCGGCGACGTCACCGGGGATGGGCATGCCGACGTTGTCGTCACGAACGGAGGCAACGTCCCCGATTCGAACGTGCAAGTGCTCGCGCAAAAGGCGGGAACGCTGCAGGCCCCCGTCCTCTACCCAACGCTCGACCTCGTGCAGTCCCCGGTCATCGTCGATGTCGATGGCGATGGGCGAAACGATGTCCTCGAGCTCCACGCGGGATGGAACGCTTTCGGGCTACTCCTTCAACTCCCCGACGGTGGCCTCGGCGCCGAAGAGACCTTCCCGATCGACGACGAGAACGGCAGTAGCCCCAACCTCGCCGTGGGCGACGTGACCAACGACGGCAAGCCGGACGTCGCGATCGCGGTCGACGGCGCCATCCTTCTCGCCGTGCACCAGAAGTAGCGCGCCCGCACGTGCGCGAGAGGATTCTTCGTGGAGTGCGCGTCGAGGCTGCGGCGGTGGCGGTGAGCGCGTAGCGCCCGGAGGGGACTACGAAGTGAAACCGTCCGTCGGGACCGGCGGCGATCGTCGCGGTCGCGCGCGAGGCGGACGGTGCAACGATGCCTCGGGGGGAAAGGCTGCGACGAGGCGACGGGGCGCGCCGCCCGGCCACTCGACAACGCAGAGAGCCACCTTGCGGGCTCGCGCCGTCTTCACCAGAAGCTCGGCGATGAGATCGCGGTGGCAACGTCGCTCGCCGTAGGTCCGCGTTCGGGCGCCGCTTGTGCATTGAGGGCTTCACGGCAAAATACATCTGACGGTGCCATTGGACCCATGCGACCCCGTCCGAGACTCGACGAGCGCCCGGATCGAGAGCTCCAGCAGCGACGCGAGGCCATCATCGACCGACTCGTCGTCAGCCGTGATCTCCCGGGACGTCGGCCGCGATCGGCTCGCGCGCGTGTCGTTGGCCGCGTCGGGGCAAGCGCCCAGCGCCTTCGCCCTCGTGAGCGAGAGGCGGTAGAGCTGCATGGGGGTTGCAACGCGCGACTCGATGCTCGGCGTACGGGTTCGGAACGGGAGGACGTTGTTCACGGAAGGCTCCTTGGCGACACCTCCAGGCTGCGACGCCGCCTTCGCCTGATCGGTGCGTCACTTGGAGCGGGCTGCGCGCGTGTTCACCTCCAAGCGCCGATCCCCGGAAATCGCGCGCCGCGCGTACACTCCCGCCCGTGGGACAGAGGAGCCAGAGCGAGACCGTCGCGGCGATCCTCAAGGCGTTCCTCGATCAGCGCACGTGGAAGCAGGCCGATCTCGCTCGCCGCGTGGGCGTTCAGGCCGCGACGATCAAGAAGCAGCTCGAGGAGCTTCGCGCGAGCGGTGTCCCCCTCGAGAGCGAGAAGGACCATCCCCACGTCTTCTGGAGCGTTCCGAAGAGCTGGTACCCCGGTGGGGTTCTCTTCTCGGGCGAGCAGATCGCCGAGCTCTTTCGCCAGCTCTCGCGTCTCCCCAAGAGCAAAGGGCGCGACCAGCTCATCGAAACCGTGCGGAGGTTCGTCCCTGCCCACGAGGCGCCCGGCGCCGTGGTCGCACCGGAAGTGACCGCACGCGAGGAGCAGTTCCTTCCGGTCATCGAGGACGCCGCGACGCAGAAGGTGGCGCTCCGTTTTCGGTACTACTCGGCGAGTCGGGGGAGCGAGGACGTCCGGCACGCCTCCGTGCATCGCGTGACGCCGAGCCCCCGTGCGAGCTTCCTCGCGACCTGTCACCGTACCGGCGAGCTCAAGTCCTTTCGCGTCGAGAACGTTTCCGAAGCGAAGCTCGATCCGAAGGAGGCGTTCCGACCCGCCGACCCGGAGGCGCTCGAAGCGCACGGGCGCGCCAGCCTCGACGGCTTTCACGGATCCGGTGCGACGACCAAGGAGAGCTTCTTCGTCAGCGATCCCGATGCCCGCTGGGTCGCCCGCAACCTCCCCGAGGGGATGTTGCCCGAGCCGGTACCGGGCGGCATCCGCGTGACGGTCGAGACCAGCGCGCTCCCCGTCCTCGGGCGCTTCGTCGTCGGGCTCGGCGCGGCGGCAAAGCCCCTGACGCCGGCGCTCCAAGGCGAAGTCGCAAGGCTTGCTCGGGGGGCGCTCGCTTCCATCGAGTCGACCTAGCCGGGTCACTGGACTGGGAGATGCGACTCGTCGCGTGAGGCGGTGGGCCTCACCGCGCTTCCCCCTCGTGCCCGGGACCCACGGCCGTCACGATCCCTTGGCCGCGCCGAGCTCCGCCTCGAGCTCCTCGACCGTCGGCAAGCTCCCCTTCAAGTTCGCGGGCAGCTTCTCGAGGAGCTTGTACGCCGAGACGCCGATCGGCTTCTTCATGTCGCGGAGCGCGTACTCGACGACGACCTTGTTCTTCTGCTTGCAGAGAACGAGGCCGATGCTCGGCTGGTCACCCTCGCGCCGGAGCTGCGCGTCGACCGCCGAGAGGTAGAAGTTCATCTTCCCCGCGTACTCAGGCTTGAGTGCGCCGGTCTTCAGCTCGATCACGACGAAGCAGCGGAGCTCGAGGTGGAAGAAGAGCAGGTCGAGGTAGAAGTCCTCGCCAGCGACGGCGAGGTGCACCTGGCTGCCGACCAAGGCGAAGCCGACGCCCAGCTCGAGGAGGAAGTCGCGCACGTGCGTCACGAGGCCGCGCTCGAGATGACGCTCCTGCGCATCGGCGGCGAGGGTCATGAAGTCGAAGACGTACGGGTCCTTCAGCGTCTGCTGGGCGAGGTCGGACTGCGGCGGCGGGAGCGTCGCCTCGAAGTTCGTGAGCGCCTTGCCGGCTCGCTTATGGAGTCCCGTCTCGATCTGCGCGACCAGAACGTTGCGCGACCAGCCGTGCTCGATGGCCTGCCTGGCATACCAGAGCCGATCGTCATGCTTACCGACGCGATCGAGGAGCCGAACGTTGTGACCCCAGGGCAATCGTGCAACAAGCTGTTGCACAATTCGCGGGTCTGGCCACGCCTCGGCGAACGCCCGCATGTACTTCAGGTTGCGCGGCGAGAACCCCTTCATCTCCGGAAACGCAACGTGGAGGTCGGCGCTGAGCCGCTCGATGACGTGCGCCCCCCACCCTTCCGTCTTCTGCCGGCCGAGGACGTCGCGCCCGATGGACCAGTAGAGAAGGACCAGCTCCGCGTTGACCGCCAGCGCCGCCTTCACCTGCGACGTGCGGATGCGGGTCTTCAGTTCGTCGAGCCACGAGGCGTAGCCAGCCGGGAGATCGGAACCGTGACGAACGACGCTCGCACGTGAAGCGGCTTTCTTCTTCGAGTTCACGGTGGCGCCATTTGCAGCACCAGTCGTTGAGCGACAGCTCGACCGCTACGACAACGCGCGAGATCGCGTCCCTCGAGTCGACGTAACGCCGTTCACTGCGCGCGCGGGCAGCCACCGCCATTTGCGCGACCCGTTCACAGGATCCGAGCGACAATCCTGTTCGGCTAGCGCGAGCTCACGCGGAAGAGAGACCTTCGATGCAGAGGCGTGCTGGCCAGCTGATCTTCTCTCCAGGGGATCTCTGTCGATTCTTCGAGAGCCCGTTCGCCTCGTGGATGGATCGGTTGCGCGTCGAGCGTCCCGGCACCGAGGAGCCCGACGAGGGGGCGCCCGAGCTGAAGCTCCTGGCGGACATGGGGAAGGAGCACGAGAAGCGTCACCTCGCGGCGCTCCGTGCGGCCGGCAAGAGCGTGTGGGAGCCGCCGAGCGAGCTCGATACGTTCGAGCGGAGGCACGAGGCCACGCTCGCCGCGATGCGGGCGGGTCACGACGTCATCTATCAGGGGGCGCTGTGCCACGGTGACTTCGCCGGCTACGCGGACTTTCTCTACCGCGTCGAGACGCCATCGCGGTTCGGCGCCTGGAGCTATGACGTCGCCGACACGAAGCTCGCTCGCAACCCGAAGCCGTACTTTCTCCTCCAGCTCTGCGCCTACGCGAAGATGCTCGAGCACCTGCAGGGCGTGCGGCCGGAGAGGTTGCTCATCGTCAACGGGGCGTCCGAGGAGGTGCCCTTTCGGACCGACGACTACTTCTTCTACTTCGCCGCGCTCGAGCGTCGCTTCCTCGAAGCGCAGCGCAGCTTCAGCGCGGACGAGCGCCCCGTTCCCGATGCGCGCGCCGACCACGGTCGCTGGCAGGGGAAGGCGGACGCGATCCTCGAAGAGATGGATCACCCGTGCCGCGTCGCCGGCATCACGGTCCACCAGATCAATCGTCTGCGTGACGCCGGCATCACCACGCTGAGCGCTCTGGCGTCGACAAACGTCGAGCGCGTCGCAAAGCTCGACCCGGCGATCTTCCGTCGCCTCCGCGCCCAGGCCCGGCTGCAGCGTGACTCGAGCGGCAAGGTCGCGCCGCTCTACGAGCTCGTTCGAGAAGACTCCGAGGTCGCGCGGCATGGCCTTGCGCTGCTGCCGCCAGCTTCCGAGATGGACGTCTACTTCGACATGGAGGGGTACCCGCTCCTCGAAGGGGGGCTCGAGTACCTCTTCGGCGCGACTGTGATCGAGGCGGGCGCCCCGTCGTTCCGCGACTTCTGGGGACACGATCGCCTGGGGGAGAAGTCCGCGTTCGAGGCGTTCGTCGACTGGCTCTACGCGCGCTACCTCGCGGACCCGTCCATGCACGTCTTCCACTACGGAGGCTACGAGGTGACCGCGCTGCGTCGCCTCATGGGTCAGCACGGCACGCGCGAGACGGAGATCGACGCGCTGCTGCGGGCCGAGCTGTTCGTCGATCTCTACCGCGTCGTGACGCAGGCGATACGGATCGGCGAGCCGCGCTATTCGCTCAAGAACGTCGAGCACCTCTATCGCCCGGCGCGCGCGGGCGAGGTCGCGACCGCGGCGCAATCGGTCGTCGAGTACGCGCGCTGGATCGAGCAGCGCGACGGCGACACCTGGGAGAGCTCGGCGATCCTTGCGGGCATCCGCGACTACAACCGCGACGACTGCGAGTCCACGTGGGGCCTTCGCACCTGGCTGAGCGAGCGGCAACGCGAGGAGGGAATTGCCTACATCCCGCCGCCGAGGAAGGGCGCGGAGCGCGAAGCGGAGCCCGACCCCGTGCGGACGGCGGCCGACGCGCTTGCCGAGCGGCTGCTCGAAGCGATCCCCCTCGATCGGACTGGAGACCCGGAACGCTGGCGACTCCAGGAGCTCCTCGCCCACCTCGTTGGGTTCCACCGGCGCGAGGCCAATCCCGTCTGGTGGAAGATGTTCGATCGCCGGGACAAGAGCCACGCGCTGCTCGTCGAGGACGGCGACTGCCTGGGCGCGGTCGAGCGGACAGACACTCCGAAGATCCCGATCAAGCAGTCCTTGCTCTACGAGTACCGCTTCGACCCCAACCAGGACACGAAGCTCGGCGAGGGGAGCAAGTGCTTCATCACCGAGGGGCTCGTCCCGACCACCATCGAGCGCTTCGACGGCGACGCAGGTGTGCTGCAGATCAAGCTCGGGAGGAAGCAACCCGAGCCGCCTCCCCTCCTCTCGCTCATCCCGAGCGAGTACGTCGACGCGAAGAAGATCGCGGCATCGATCGCGACGGTCGCGCAGACGTGGGAGCAGACAGGCCGGCTCCCGCCGGCGCTCGACACCTTTCTCCGCCGAGCGCCGCCGCGCGTGACGGGCGTGACCTTCGGCAGTCCGCTCCTCGGCGGTACGCCGGACGAGGTCACTGTAACCTCGGTCATCGCGGCCTTGAACGACAGCGCGATCGCCGTGCAGGGGCCACCGGGGGCAGGCAAGACGCGCACGGCGGCGGCCGCGATCGTGAAGCTCGCCTCGCGTGGTCGTCGCGTCGGCATCTCATCGAACAGTCACAAGGCGATCCAGAAGCTCATCGAGGAGGTCCAGAAGAAGGCGCTACCCGGCATCCCCAAGCTTCGCATCACGAAGATCAACCGAGACGCAGACGACGAGCTCGTCGCCAAAGGTCTCGTGCGTGGGGCGAAGAGCATGACGGACGTGGACTTCGACGCGCCCGACGCGCCGCAGATCGTCGGTGGCACCGCGTGGGCGTTCGCCGATCCGAGCGCCGCAGGGCGGTTCGACACTCTCTTCGTGGACGAGGCCGGCCAGGTCTCCGTCGCCAATCTCGTCGGCATGGCCCCCGCTGGGCGAAGCCTCGTTCTGCTCGGAGATCAGATGCAGCTCGGCCAACCGATCCAGGGTTCGCATCCGGGCGAGAGCGGGCAGTCGGCGCTCGAGTACCTGCTCCGGGACCACCGCACCATCCCCGCGTCGCTGGGGATCTTCCTCGGAACCACGTGGAGGCTTCATCCCGATCTGTGTCGCTTCATTTCGGGCGCGGTCTACGACGACAAGCTCCACGCGGAGAGCAGCGCGGCGAGTCGGATCGTGAGGAGAGGGGCTGGCGTCGCCGGGCTCGTGGGCAAGGAGGCGGGGATCGTGTTCGTGCCGGTGGTGCACGAGGGGAACGGGCAGGCGAGCGAGGAGGAGGTCGAGACGATCGTGGCGATCGTTCGGGAGCTGCGCGGTCGGGAGCTCACCGGGACGAGCGGCGAGCGGGCGAAGCGATCGAGCGCGCTCGACGAGAACGATCTGCTCGTCGTTGCGCCGTACAACGCGCAGGTGCGCGCGCTGAGAGCCGCGCTGCCGAATGTGCGGGTTGGATCGGTCGACAAGTTTCAGGGGCAGGAGGCGCCTGTGGTGATCGTGTCGATGTGCGCGAGCTCGGGGGACGCGTCGCCGCGAGGGATCGAGTTCTTGTTCAGTCCGAATCGGCTGAACGTGGCGCTCTCCCGCGCGCAGAGCCTCGCGATTCTCGTGGGGTGTCCGGAGCTCGCGGGGACCCGCGTGAGAACCGTTCCTCAGATGAAGCTCGTGAATCTCTTCTGCCGCATCGTAGAAGAAGGCGGATAGCGCCTGTTCAGTGCCGCCCAAGCGCACGAGCGGTTCGCCCCGAGGCGTCGCGCAGCCTCGTCCTCATGCAACAGAGGACGACGTTCACCGCGATCGACTTCGAGACTGCCAACCGCGACCCGGACAGCGCATGTGCCGTTGGCCTCGTGCGCGTCGAGCAAGGGCGCATCGTGAGGCGCGAGTACCGGCTCATTCGCCCGTGGACGCGACGGTTCGAGTTCACTTACCTCCACGGCATCGCGTGGAGGCACGTGGCGACGGCCGGGAGGTTCGCGGACGTGTGGCACGTCATCGCGGGGATGTGTCGCGGGGTCGACTTCGTGGCGGCCCACAACGCGCCGTTCGACGAGGGCGTGCTCCGCGCGTGCTGTGCTCGGTCGGGGATCACGCCGGATGGATTGCGGTTCGAGTGCACCGTTCGGATGGCCCGGCGGGCGCTCGGCATCTACCCGACGGGACTCGCTGTCGTTGCGAAGCGGCTCGGACTCTCGCTCGATCACCACGACGCCGCCTCTGATGCCGCGGCGTGCGCGCAGATCGTGCTGCGTACAGCACGACCACGCGTCCCGACCCGCCGCAGAGGGAGTCGATCTTGGATGAGCGCGACGTTTGCGGAGCAGAAATGGCGACCCCGCTCAGCTGCGTGCTGGCGGAACGCGTCGTGGTGGACCGGGCGCCGACGCCGGCAGCGCGCCGGTATCGCCGCGCGATGAGGGGCGTTCAGCGCGCCACAGAGGATTCGAACCTCTGACCTACGGCTCCGGAAGCCTCTCTTGGGGGTAACGGAGCCGTCGATCTGATCGAGATCGTGTCGCCCGTTTTCGTCGAGGATCGCGGACGATCTCCCACGGAAAAAGCCATTAACGACGTGCGCTTCTGCAACCCGCGGAGTTCGTTCGCGACTCGGCGAAGGCACGGCGCGACCCTCGAAGATCGTCGATGGCATCTGAGTTGGGGTAACAGCGGGGTAACGCGCTGACCTACGGTTCCTGGGCAACGGACCGGCGGTCTTGTTGCCCCAGGCCCTGACCTGCGGTCCGAAGAACCGGCGGTCGTTGGGGCAACGAACTGTTGCCCCGCCGTTACCCCGGCAGCAGCTCAGGCGTTACCCCGCCGTTACCCCGCGCCCGACCGAGCCCGCGTCAGCAGGGGACGCGAGCTCCCTCAACGACGCACCGGCTGCGGGTCCCCACGCCGGGGAGCCCGCAAGCGGAACACTGCGCGTGGATGCGCGGACTCGCCGCACGGTTTTCGGACAGGACGGGGAAAGGGCTCAACGGCGTTGAGCCTTTCAGGAGCGCAGCTTGCCCTCTTCCCGCCCTGTCGCGTGCGAGCTCCGAAAGCCGTATGCTGAAGGCTGTGGATCGCGACGTTACCTTCGCCCGACTCGCCGAGCTGATGCCCGAGGCACGCGCCCGCTTCGGTGTTCGCGACCTCGCGGTCTTCGGCTCCGTGGCGCGCGGTGATGCGTCCGAAGCGAGCGACCTCGACGTGCTCGTCGACTTCGTCGGGAGCGCGACGTTCGATGGGTACATGGGCCTGAAGCTGTTCCTCGAAGACAGCCTCGGCATGAAGGTCGATCTGGTCACTCGGGGATCGCTCAAGCCACGCTTGAAGGCACGCATCGAGGCCGAGGCTCGGCGTGTCGCGTGACGAAGCCACCTACGTGGCCGACATGGTCGAAGCCTGCGCGCGCGTGATCGAATACACCGCCAGAAGCGACGCTGCCACTCTGCGCGCTGACCGTAAGACCGTGGACGCGGTCGTTCGAAACCTCGAGGTTCTTGGCGAGGCCGCGAAGCGTGTCTCCGGTGCGCTCCGCGCTCAAGCACCGGACGTCCGGTGGCGCGAGATCGCTGGGATGCGTGACGTGTTGATCCACGATTACTTCGGCGTCGACCTCGACATCGTCTGCGACGTAGCCCTGGTCAAGGTACCTGACCTGAAGCTCGCCCTGGACGACCTCTTGCGGCGGCTCGACAGCGGTGCTGAGAAGTAGCGAAGGGCGTCGAAGCGTCTACGCATGCAGCTTCTCGGCGACTCTCCGGACTTGTTCGAGTTTTCGGACAGGACGCGGTCGCGCTTCTGGACGACCGCTTCCGGCTCCTGGACCAGGACGAGGCGGCGGAAGATGCGGTCGGCCCGCCGGGGCGACGCGATTACGGATGTGGCCAGGACCCCCAGGCGATCACGCCGAAGTGAGCGGGCAAACGATGCCTCAATTAGGCTGCGGGGTGGGCGGTGACTGCTGCGTGATCGTCTTGAGGTCGAGCATCTCCTCGACGCTCGGCAGGACGATGAGCTGGCAGCGGCGGTCCTTCTGGCGGCCATCCGGGGTCGAGTTGTCGGCGACGGGGTCGGTGTCGGCAAAGCCGGCAGCGTTCCAATGCTGGGTGGGGAGCGCGCCCTGCGCCGGATCGACCGGGAACTCCAGGACCTCGCGGGCGCGCATCAACGCCGGCAGGATTTACGGCCTTCCAGATGGCGCGCCACAGAGGATTCGAACCTCTGACCTACGGCTCCGGAGGCCAAAAGCTGGGGTAACCGGACCGTCGATCTGATCGAGATCGTGTCGTTCATTTTCGTCGAGGATCGCGGACGATTCCCCTACGAAAAAGCCCATTAACGACGTGCGCTTCTGCGAACCGTGGGGGGTCGTTCGCGCCTCGGCGAGAACACGGCACGACCCTTGAGGATCGGTCACGGGATCCTAGTTGGGGTAACAGTGAGGCCACGGACTGACCTGCGGTCTTTGGGCAACGGGTCCGTCGGGCCGTTACCCCGTGAGCGGAGGTCTCGTTACCCCGTGACGGGAGGTTCGTTGCCCCGAGGGTGACCTGCGGTCCGAGAAGGCGGCGGTCGTTGGGGTAACGAACCGCCGGTCCGGTCGTTACTTCGCGGATAGCTCAAGCGTTACCCCCCCCCGGCGTCCCCCGCCGTTACCCCGCGCCCGCGGGCGCTACGTCTTCGACCTCGCGATCCGTTCGAGTTCGGCGTCGTTGACCGCACTCTCACCCCGTGATCTCCTCATCGCGTCGACATCAAACCCTACCCTCGCTCGAGGTTGCCGCATTGATGCGACCTGCCTCCCGATGCGTGCGGAGCGATGAAACCCGGAGCGATGCATGTGGAAAACGGCCGCTGTTGCGCTCGTCTCGATGGGCTCTACGTGTACCACTCATGTCAATGCGCCCCCCGC